>Ga0074195_1000160_pt1 | contig 159473 bp, 143 predicted proteins | sample EPASupsiteHSE623_FD_64525 | JGI IMG/M metagenome (GOLD analysis project Ga0074195, IMG submission 64525) | Bioremediated contaminated groundwater from EPA Superfund site, New Mexico - Sample HSE6-23 | ecosystem: Environmental > Aquatic > Deep subsurface > Groundwater > Contaminated ...
GGTCGGGGGTAAAGAGTGCGAACGGGAGGGGAGGGTGCAGCGGGTGGACAGCGTCGGCAATGGGGTAGAGCACCACCCGCGAGCCGCAGAACACACAGGCCCGCTGACTGACCGCTCCGGCCAGGCTGTCCTTGTTGCAGACGATATCAAAGGGTTTGTCGCCCTTGACGAAGATTTGATTTTCCCGCTCTTTGAATGCTGTTGCTTCCATGGCCGCCCTCGTTGCGTGATGATCTCTTGCCTTCCCTTGGGCAAGATGCATGCCAAGCGGTTTTTTTGTCGATATAGGTTGTTAATCCAATAGGTTGCCCTGGTTTTTTGCTGTGGGCGGTTGGCATCGCTGCAAGGGGTTTTTGTCGAGGGTTGCACAATAATGAAGAGGAGAGACAAATTTGTCGAGGCGGGCTGTCGCAAGATATACAGCGGGCAGGGAGGTGGGGAGGAAGGATGTGCCCATAGTGGTCGATGCATGGCAGCATCGACCGCTATGGGGCAATCCGAGCCCTGCCGTTGTGGGAGTATGCGGACAGGACTACCGGGCGAAGAGGGTGCAGAATTTCAGAAGAGAGCCCTGGAAAGCGTGAAATCCTTGTGGATGGAATGAGGAACTTACCGGCAGGGAACCACTTTGCGGAAGCTGTCTTTGGTCCAGATCGGCTGACCGTCGGGTGTTTTGCCGTCGGTTTTCCACTTGTCGGTTACCTGGAGGCAATAGGAACCCATGTTGACGATCTCCGGTTCCTTGTTGCCCGGTGTATCTCCACCGATACGCATCAGATCGGGGTTGGTCGAAGAGTAGCTGGGGGGGATGGTCGCCGCGCCGCAACCGGTCAAGGCTGCGGCAATCGCTGCGTAAAGAAAAAGCACGCCTATTTTTTTCATGGTTGTTCTCCTGATCGTGTTGGGTTGTGTCGGCAGTCCTGACCCAATGGATGGTGTGTGTGCGGACTTCGACAACGTGGGCTCTTCAGAGGCGCCTGGCACCGAGAAAGACGCCAGACGGAAATAAAATGTAATTGATCCGAGCGGTTAACGAAAGGACTTTTTCTTGCCCATGCTGTTCCTTGGTCGGATTGCGACGTTATTTCAGTGGGTTGCGTTGTTGATTTCTTTGGGGAACGCCGAGCTGGGTGCCGGTCGGAACGGGGCTGGAGTTGCTTTTTGCCGACAAAACAGGCGGTTCCGGGCGCAAGCTGCGCCGCTACCGCTCGGCGTTACCTCTTCTGGGAGACTGCTGGCCGCTTACCGGTGCACATCTTCTACCACTCGTTGCCCATCGGGGGGCTCCCCTCCTTGATGCGCTGCAACTGGTCGGTCAGATCGTCGATCTCGGTTTGCCAATACTGGCGAGAGCCGAAGTCGGGCACCACCGTGGTCCTTCCGTCCTCGACCACCTGATGGGCGCACCAGGCCGAATAGTGGATAAACCGCATGGCCCTGAGGGGCTCGATCAGGCGAAGGCTGGTTCGGTCGAAATGTCTGAAGGTCTCGTATCCCTCAAGCAGGAGGTCCACCGCGACGAAAGAATCTTCCAGGGTGCCCGGCAGGAGCATCCAGAAATCCTGCACCGGTGGGCCAACGGCCATGTCGTCGAAGTCGATCAGGTAGAAGGATTCGCCGGGGCGATGGATGAGATTGCCCGCGTGGCAATCGCCATGAATCCGAATGGATTCGCACGCGGCGAAAAGCGGGGTGATTTCGTCGATGATGCGCGAGGTGATCCGGGTGTACGGCTCGACGAGATCGTCGGGCACAAGGCCGCTTTCCCGGATGAAGGCCACCTGGGCGGCAGTCGTTGTCGTCGGATGCATGCGAGACCGCGCCAGCGGCATCCTCCGCGCCCCCACCGAATGGGTACGGCCGAGCAGGCGGCCGATGGTCAGCCATTGCTCGTCGTCGAACTCGTCGACGCACCGTCCTCCCTTGCGGGGAAACACGGCAAAAAACATGTCGCCGTATTGGCCGAGCGTTTCGCCTTGTTGCAGGGGGAGCGGGGCAATCACCGGGATTTCGTCGGCCGCCAACTCCAGCAGGAAATCGTGTTCGTCCTGAAGCGCCTGCCGCGACCAGCGGCCCGGACGATAAAACTTGACCACCAGGCCGTTGCCTTCCCTATCTTCAACCTCATAGACGCGGTTGATGTAGCTGTTGTAGGGGCGACACAGATTGGTGCAGGAACGGCCCAGCGCCGATTCGACCACCTGCAGGATCAACGGGGGCGACAGCCGGTTGAAGGTGGAAAGGCTGGTTGTCTTATCGGCTAAATCCATGGGTTGCTCTCCTGCTGCTCGTTGTGCTGTTCTTTGGGAACCAGCATACATATCTGCGATGGTACGCAAACCCGTGCAGGACGGCATTTTCCTGAACTGGGAATCGATTCTTGCCACGCGTGGCGGCAAGGCATACAGGGTAGCACCGGGTTACCCCTGCGGCAAGATTATTGTGTGCCGAGGGCGAAAGGAACGAAAATACCGATACTAAAGAAAAGATCATCCGAATTACCTATTTGACTTTGCCGGGGAAGTCAGGTGTATTGACCGCGTTTTCAGGAAAACAGCCGCCGGGAGAGGGCAAGGATGGAGAGCGGAATCGAACGCAGGCAACGATGGGGCAGCGGACCTGGACTCGCGGTGATGGAGCGTGGCATCCGCTGGGCGCTTGCCGCCGTTTTCCTCTACTCCGGGGTGGTGAAACTCGCCGATCCGCAGAGTTTTGCTACGGTGATCGCCGGGTTTGGGCTCCTGCCCAAGGCGCTGCTTTTTCCTGTCGCGTTGCTGCTGCCCCTCCTGGAGGTGGTTGCCGGCATCGGGCTGCTCTTTGCCGTGCGCGGCAGCCTGGCGACCGTTGCCGGAATGCTGGTCCTGTTCATGGTGGTCCTCGCTTACGGCATATCCCTGGGATTGGACATCGATTGCGGGTGCTTCGGGCCAGAAGATCCGGAGCAGGCCTACAAAAGTCTCCGGACCGCCTTCATCCGGGACGCGGCGATGCTGGCGGCGGTCGTCTTTGTTTACTGGAGCCGTGGTTGGTTGCAAAAGCGGGCTGCAAGGGGCTTAACCGCTTAAAAATAACCTATTGGAAAAAAGGAGACTATGATGGCGAACAACAAGATGCTCCATGGTTTGGTCGTGGGACTGTATCTGCTGGGTGGGGCGGCTTCGGCCTTTGGCTTTGGCACCGACAAATTCAAGGAAGAGGTGGTCAAGGAGCAGGAAGCGGTCAAACTCGTCCGGGAGGTGCAGCAGGGTGGCTACGGCATCGTGACCACCGAGGAGTTGAAGGCGATGATCGATGGGGGCAAGGACATGCTGATTATCGACACCATGCCCTATGAGGATTCCTACAAGAAAAATCACATCCCCGGCGCCAAACAGTTTCTCTTCCCCATCCCGGACATGAAGGAATGGAACGCCAAGGAAACCGACGGCAAAACCGTCGAGGACTTCAAAAAACTCCTCGGCCCCGATACCAACAAGCTGATTGTCTTCTATTGCGGATTCGTCAAATGCACCCGCAGCCACAACGGCGCCCTGTGGGCGAAAAAGCTCGGATACACCAATGTGCTCCGGCATCCCGGCGGCATCTTTGCCTGGAAGGGCGCCGACTATCCGGCCGAGACCGTGAAATAACCCGCCTTCCCACCGCCGGGGCACATCTGCGCCTCGGTGGTCTTTCTTCGTTCCAATCCGCCGATGGCCAATATTCGCGCAGCCCTCGGCCTGCAACAGTGTCGTTGTTTTCCGTTGATGCCTTTTCTGGAGAGTAAGGACAACATCGTGTCGAACCGACTGCTCCGGCGGTTCCAATCTTGGCGGTACTGGTTTTCGCAGCGCCCGGACTGCACATCCCGGCAAGTGAAAGCACCGGTGGATGTCGACCACCGGACGTCCCCTCACGCCTTGCTGGCCGATATTGCAGATCGATGCACCGAGTGCGGCGCCTGTGTGCAGTCTTGCGCCTTTTTGCAGCGGTACGGCACCCCCAAGGCCATCGCCGCCGAATACGATAGTCGCCTGCCGTCCCATCGGGAAAGAGCGTTTGCGTGCAGTCTTTGCGGGTTGTGTACAGCGGTTTGTCCGGAGCGGCTCGATCCTTGTCGATTGTTTCTGGCGCTCCGCCACTGGCATGCGGCCGATGACTCCTTCACCCTCCGGCCGTATCGCCGTCTCCTTGCCTACGAAGCGTTGGGCCGTTCGGCCTTGTTCGCCTGGCACGGAATGCCACCGGGCTGCGACACGGTGTTCTTCCCCGGTTGCGCCCTGCCCGGTGCTAGGCCCAAAACGACCATGGAAATGTATCGGCAGTTGCGCCGGTTGCTGCCCAGCGTCGGCATTGTCCTGGACTGCTGCACCAAGCCTTCTCACGACTTGGGGCGGGAGGCGTTTTTCGAGGCCGCCTTTTTCCGGCTGCGCGACCGGCTGCTCGAAACTGGCATCCGCACCGTGCTCACGGCCTGTCCCAACTGCACCAACATCTTCCGGCAGTACGGCGAGGGGCTTGCGGTGCGCACGGTTTGGGAGGTTCTCCACGCCGGGGGAATCGGTCCGGATCGATCTCGTTTCGAAAGGATGGAGGTCTGCGTGCACGATCCCTGCCCTCTGCGCGACGACCACCAATCCCAGGCGGCGGTCCGCGGGCTGTTGACCGATTGGGGCTATACGGTCGTCGAGATGACGCATCGGGGAAAACAGACGGTGTGTTGCGGAGAAGGCGGCGCCGTGGGGTGCATCGATCCCGACCTTGCCGGGACGTGGACCGACCTGCGCGCTCGCGAGGCGGACAACCGGCTTCTGGTCGCCTCGTGCAGCGGGTGCGTGGTCATGCTCAATCGACAAACCCCGACCGTGCATCTCGCCGATCTCCTCTCTCGGCCGGATGCGGTGGGGAGCGGCAAATCCTTGGCTGCGCGGCCTCCCTTCACCTATTGGCATCGTTTGCTGCTCAAATTCCGGCTGATACGAGAGCTGCGATGCGCCACAAAACCATCCCGACCATCGACGCCCCACCCTGACTGAACCCATTCCTTTTTTCACCACGCCATGGCCCCATTCGGGTTGCCGCGCCAGACCGCTTCCGTTCGATGTTTTTTCCCTTTCTTCATTCTTCATGCCCCGCTCGTCGACCCAACCGCACAGGACTTTCGTCCCTGCCGGAGGAGAAAATTTCGTGTTTGTCTTCTTTTTAAAGTGCTTGAATTAGGAAATTTTTGATCTGATAGAGCCGTGCAGGTTTTTGCGGTAAGATCGATTATTAACATTCGGTTCGCAAAGCGTGAGAAAACGGTTAGCATACATGGAGAGTTTTGTTCAACCCCATGCGGATGCGGGTGCCCCTCTCAACACCTGTGCGAGGAGTCGTCCATGGATAAGGGAAATGGCGAGTCGATGGAATTGGCGTTTCTCAGAAAGCGAGTTGCCGACTTGGAGGCCCGGGAGTCACAGCTCCGCCAGGATTACGAGCGCCTGAAGAGCCGTGTCAACGGTGTGCCGTTCGGTTGTCCGTCTTGTGCGGAACGAGGCGAGATCCCCGCGGTCGATCCGACCCGGCTGGAACGAGGCGAGCAATTGCTCCTGGAAACCCTGCTGGCCAGTTTACCCGGTATTTTTTACCTCTACACCTATCCCGAGCTGCGCCTCGTCCGCTGGAACAAGAATCACGCAACCTTGCTCGGGTTTTCACCCGAGGAGATGCTGGGCCGCTCGATTCTGGATTGGCACAAACCCGAAGCCAAAGACGCGGTCTTGGCAGCCGTGCAAGTGGCCATCGACCAAGGCTGGAACACCATCGAAGCGACCCTCGTGAACAAGGACGGGATGGGTTTTCCTTTTCTGTTGACCGGGGCACGGGTGGAAATTGCCGGGCAGATCTATCTCATGGGCGTGGGGATCGATATCGCCGAGCGGCAGCAGGCGGAACATGCGTTGCGGCAGAGCGAAAAGAAATATCGGTTGCTCTTCGACGGCGCCAACGATGCGATCTTTATTTGCGACATCCAGGGACGCATACTGGAGGTCAACCAGAAGGCCTGCGAATGTTTCGGCTATACCCACCAGGAACTGATGGCCATGACCATTCCCCAGATGAACGCGCCGGAAACCGTGCATTTCGTCCAGGAGCGAATCGATCGGATCCTGGAACGGGAGCAATACACCTTTGAAGCGGTGCATCGACGCAAGGACGGCACGCCCGTTCCCAACGAGGTCAGCGCCCGGCGAATTCTGTGGGATGGGCAACCGGCGGTGCTTTCTATCTGGCGCGACATCTCCGAGCGCAAGAAGATGGAAGAGGCGCTGCGTCTCACCCAGTTCGTCGTCGACAGTTCGGCCGACGAAGCCTATTGGGTCGCGGAAGATGGCCGGTTCTTGTATGTCAACGATCAGGCGTGCCGTGCCTTGGGGTATACGCGGGAAGAGTTGCTCGCCCTGTCGCTCTTCGATATCGATCCGTTCTTCACCGAAGAGATGCTTCGGGAGTCGCAAATCGTCCTCACGCAAGGGAACAACAGGGTGCTCGAGACCTTCCACCAGACCAAGAGCGGATCGCTCTACCCGGTGGAAGTGCGGGCTTCGCTGGTGGAGTACGGTGGGCAAATGGTGAGTTGCGCCTTTGCCCGGGATATCACCGAGCGGAAACGGACGGAAGAACGGTTGCAGCAAAACCGGTTGATCGTCGAGAACAGTCCGGCTGTCCTGTTCCGCTGGCGGGCGACCGAGCATTGGCCGGTCGAACTCGTTTCCGAGAATGTGCAACAGTTTGGCTACCAGCCCGAGGAGTTGCTGAGCGGAACGGTGCTCTATGCCGATCTCATCCATCCCGACGACCTGGAGCGAGTGGGCCGCGAGGTCCGGGACTATTGCGCGAGCGGCGTCGACAGCTTTCGCCAGGAATACCGCATTCTCACCAAGGACGGGCGAGTGCGCTGGACCGAGGACCATACCCGTGTCGAACGGGATTCTGACGGCACGGTCACCTTCTTTCAAGGGGTGGTCGTCGACGTGACCGAACGCAAGCGGATCGAACTTTCCCTGCTGGAATCCGAACGACGTTTCCGGGAGATGTTGTCCACGGTCAATCAAATCGCCATCATGCTCGATGTGCAGGGCAATCTGACCTTTTGCAACGATTTTGTGCTGAAATTGACCGGATGGGAGCGAGAGGAGGTGCTTGGCCAACACTGGTTTTCGACCTTTTTGCCCAAGGATATCGGCGAGAACGTCGGGGCGCTCTTCGCCACCGCTCTTGGACAGGGAACCGTGCCGGCCCATTTCGAAAATGAAATCGTCACCAAAAAGGGGGAGCGGCGGTTGGTTGTCTGGAGCAATACCGTCTTGCGCGACGAACACGGCCAGGTGATCGCCGTTGCCAGTCTGGGCACCGATAGTACCGAGCAAAGACGCATGGAACAGGCACTGCGCGAGAGCGAGGTGCGGGCGCGGACAATTACGGATTTTTGCCCGATCGGGATTTTCATGGCCGATCCGGAAGGACGGTTTGTATACGAGAATGCGGCAGCCCGGCGGGTGGTGGAACTGTTGCCCAACGAGACACTGGGAGAAGGTTGGCTTCGCGTCGCCCATCCCGACGATCGTGCGCGGGCGGCACGTGATTGGAGCCAGTTCAAGGCAGGCCTTTTGCCGGAGTACGAGGTGGAGCAACGGTTACTCTTGCCGGACCTGACGGAACGGTTGGTCCACACCCGGGCTACGCGTATTTTTGTCGAAGGCCGGTTGGCGGGCCTGATTGGCACCATCGAAGACATCAGCGAACGGAACCGGGCCGAGAAGGCCGAGGCGGCCAACCGGGCAAAGAGTCAATTCCTGGCTCACATGAGTCACGAAATCCGCACGCCGATGAACGCGATCCTCGGCATGACCCATCTGGCCATGACGTCGCGGGACGAGGGACAACGGCGGCGATTTCTTGTGGCCATCAAACAGGCAGGGGAAAGCCTGCTTGGTATTCTCAACGATATACTCGATTTTTCCAAGATCGAGGCCGGGCAACTGCAACTCGATGTTCGCCCCTTCAAGCTCGATCATCTGGTGCAGGCCATCGTCTCGATCATGAACGTTCCGGCTGCGGAAAAGGGGCTCGACCTTGCGGTCGCCAAGGCAGAAGGGCTGCCGGCGGCCTTTGTCGGCGACGAACTCCGTCTCAAGCAGATTTTCCTCAACCTGGTGGGCAATGCGATCAAATTCACGGCCAGCGGTTCCGTGACCATCGGAATCAAACCTGAGGAAGGCAGGACGCCGGAGGGCAAGGTGTCGGTGCATTTCAGCGTGACCGACACCGGTATCGGCATTGCCCCCGACAAGTTCGAGGAAATCTTCAACAGCTTCGAACAGGCGGACAGTTCCTATGCCCGGCATTACGGTGGGGTCGGTTTGGGGCTCGCGATCAGTCGGCAACTGACCGCTTTGATGGGCGGCGCCATTTGGGTGGAAAGTGTGCCGGGCCAGGGCAGCAGCTTTCATTTTATCCTCGATCTGCCGCCATGGACCGGGGAACTGCCTGACGAAGCAAACGCCGAGGAATGCTGTCCGGATCGGGAAGTGCGCGATCTGCGCATCTTGGTCGTGGACGACAACGAGTTGAATCGCGAGGTGGCCATGATGATGCTGGCCAAGGAGCATCGGGTGGCGACCGCCGAAAACGGCCTGGAGGCCCTCGAGCTGCTCGCGAAGGAAACTTTCGATGTCGTGCTGATGGACGTGCAGATGCCCCATCTGGACGGCCTGGCCACCACCGCCATCGTCAGGGCCTTGGAACGGGGCGATCCGGTTTCTTGGCAACTGCCCAGGGAGCTTTTTGTCGCCCTCCGGCAAAAACTGGCAAAGGGCCATGTGCCGATCGTGGCCATGACGGCCCACGCCATGGTGGGCGACAAAGAGATGTGTCTCAAGACCGGCATGGACGGCTATATCACCAAACCCTTCCAGCCGTCGCAACTGGCCGGGATATTCGAATCACTGGCGGTCCCGCATCCCGCTCCGGCATCCGACCTGTCAAAGTCGGCGGGAAATAGCCCTGCCGTAGCGAGCCCTCACAACGAAAAGGGGACGACCGCGCAGCATGTGCTTGCCTATATGCAGGCAGCCACCGGTTTGCGGGTGGAACAGATCGAGCGGCTGTTGGGCAAGGCCCGGAAAAGCATCCTCGTCAATCTGAGCGAGGCAGGGGAAGCACTGCAATGCGAGGATTACCCGGCGTTGGGGAGGGCCGCGCATAGTTTGAAAGGGATTCTTCTGCAATGCGGCCTGAACGAAATGGCGTCCATCGCCGAGGAAATCCAGTGTGCGACCCGAAGCAACAGTCCGCTCCCCTTTGCGGAGCGACTGGAGTGCTTGCGCACGCAGTTGGCCGATTTCCTCGACCAAGGGCCCGGGTAAGCGTGTTGCCTGGCCCCTGACGACAATCCGTTGTCGGCTTTCGTCCTTTTCAACTCCGGAGATAGTCCCGCCCCCAGTCGCACATCATTTCCAGCACCGGGGTGAGGCTTCGTCCCTTGTCGGTCAACGAATATTCCACCTTGGGCGGCACCTGCGGGTAGACCTCGCGATGCACCAGGCCATCGGCCTCCAGCTCGCGTAACTGCTGTGTGAGCATCTTGCGGGTGGTTTCGGTGAATTGCCGCTGCAGATCGGAAAAGCGCATGGTCTCCTGGGCCAGATGCCAGAGGATGGAAGCCTTCCACTTGCCGCCGACCACCGCCAGGGTGACATCGATGCCGCAGTTGTACTCCTTGTCCCGATATTGCAAAATCTCCTTGCCGGCGTGTACCGGTTGGATCGCCGGCGCCCTAGCCTCTACTGTTCCCTCGATGGTACTACGTTCACTCATTGATACTACGTTCCAAAAAAGTGCGTTATTGACGTAATGCTGCCTATGCCGCATTATAGGCAGCATTAGAGCAAAAGGGAAGCACCTCATCACTCATACCCAAGGAGAAGAGAACATGAAGGTCGTTGCATTCAATGGCAGTCCCAACGCAAAGGGCAATACCTGGCACGCACTGACGATGGTGACCGAAGAGCTGGAGAAGGAGGGCATCGCCACGGAGATCGTTCACGTCGGCAACAAGGCGGTCCGGGGCTGTCTCGCCTGCGGCCAGTGTTTCAAGAAACGCAACGAGCAGTGCATCCAGGCCGAGGATCCGGTCAACGAGTGGATTCAGCTGATGAAAGGAGCCGACGGTCTGCTCTTTGGCTCGCCGGTCCACTATTCGGCCGTTGCCGGCACCATGAAGTCGTTTCTCGACCGCGCCTTTTATGTCACCGGTTGCAACGACAGCATGCTGCGGCACAAGGTCGGCGCCGCCGTGGTGGCGGTGCGGCGGTCCGGCGGTTTGCCCGCCTTCAACCAGTTGAACAATTTTCTTTGCTATTCCGAGATGCTCATCCCGACCTCCAACTACTGGAACGTGATCCACGGAGCGCGGCCGGGCGAAGTCACCAAGGACGAGGAGGGCATCCAGATCATGCGCACCCTGGGGCGGAACATGGCCTGGCTGATGAAGCTGGTTGAGCACGGCAAGGACGCGATCGTTCCGCCTGCGCGGGAAAACAAGGTGTGGATGAATTTCATCCGTTGAGACCAGCGAACGGCGGTACTGTTGGTGCGCCGCCGTTTGTGCGACCTTGATAATGCAGCGAATCGGGCCCCATGCCCGGAGAAAACCATGAACGCACTGATCGTCTATTGGCATCCGGAACCCAAGAGCTTCAACCATGCCATGTTTGTCACGGCCAGCGAGGCCTTGACCGCCGCCGGCTGGGAGGTGCGCAGCTCGGATCTGCACGCCCTGGCCTTCGACCCGGTGTCCGGGCGGGCCAACTTCACCACCGTAAAAGACCCGGCGTACCTGAAACCCCAGTTGGAAGAGATCCACGCCACCGCGCACAACGGCTTTTCGCAAGAACTGGAGGCGGAAATGCGTAAGGTGGAATGGTGCGATTTGATGATCTGGCAATTTCCCCTGTGGTGGTTTTCCGTGCCGGCCGTGCTCAAGGGATGGATGGACCGGGTCTTCGCCATGGGGCGGTTTTACGGGAGTGGCCGGATCTACGAGACCGGGGTGTGCAAGGGTAAACGCGCCATGCTGTCGTTGACCACCGGCGGCGGCGAGGAGCATTACCGGCCTGGCGGCTTCAACGGCGACATGCTCGGCATCCTCCGGCCGATTCATCGCGGCATGCTCCAGTTCGTCGGTTTCGAGGTCCTTGCCCCGCAGATTGTCTACGGCCCGGCGCACATGGACGACCGCCAGCGGGCCGCCGAGCTGGATCGGTACCGCCTCCGCCTCGCGCAGATCGCCGGTGAGGCACCGATGGAGGTCGGCCGGTACTGACAACAGTCCGATAGCTCGGCCGCCGTCCACGCCGGGTCGATTCTTTGAACTCTAGCTTGCGAGGCAACCATGGAACTCAGCGACGCCATCGCCACCCGAAGAAGCATCCGCCAGTTTCAGGACCGGCCGGTTGCCGAGGAGCATATTCAGGCCCTCATCGAGGCGGCCATGCAGGCCCCCTCGGCGGGCAACCAGCAGCCCTGGCATTTTGTCGTGATCACCGACCGGATGCAACTCGACGCCATCCCCTCGTTTCATCCGTACAGCAAGATGCTGCTCCAAGCGCCGGTGGCCATCCTCGTCTGCGGCGATCCTGCCGGAGCACCCTGGCCGGATTTCTGGGTGCAGGATTGCAGCGCCGCCACCCAAAATCTGTTGCTGGCCGCCAGGGATCGCGGGTTGGGTACGGTATGGACCGGCGTCTATCCGGTCGAGGAGCGCATGGCCGGATGCCGCCGGTTATTGGAGATCCCCGAGCATATCCTCCCCTTTGCCCTGATCCCGGTCGGCTGGCCAAAGGGTGCCTTCCAAGCCGCGGACCGTTTCAAGCCGGAACGAATCCATCGGGAGCAGTGGTGAGCGCCTGCCTGTTCGCCGCCGGTTGACAGGCACTCCAGGAGCAATCTCCGGATCGATCAGTCGATCCTCACCGGCGAGACAAACCCGCTTGGCTTGAGGGCCACCAGTGCGCAGCTGAGTTCCCGCATCACATTTTCGGCGGTGTTGCCCATGATGAAGCCGACGATGCCGGTCCTGGCCACCGATCCCATGACCAGAATGTCCACCCCTCTGCTTCGGACAAAGGCGGGGATGCGCTCCTCCGCCCGGCCGCGTAAGCGGTGGATCTGGAACACGCCGTCGATCCCCGATTCCTGGACCAGGTTGTCGAGCTTGAGGCTGTGGGTCGATTGCGCATAGTCGACCGCCCCCTGGATGCCCGAGTCGGGCAGATTGGCCCTAGCGCCCCGGCGGAGATAGCGTTCGAACTCGAAATCCCAGCACGAGAGGATGGCCAGCTCGCCGGAGCAGGTATCGGCCAGCGAGCGGGAAAGCTCTAGCAGGCGAAGCGAGAGGTCGTGCTCGGCCCGGTCGCGGCTTTCGGGATTGATGGCCACCGCCACCCGGACCTCGCCGCGCGGGCGGGAGATCGGCCGGGCCAGCCACACCGGGCACGGGCATTTACGCAGCAGGGTCATGTCCATGGCTTTGAACCCTTTGGTCTCCTCCTGCGTTTCCGCCTCCTTGATCAAGAGATCGTAGCCTTCTCGCAGCACATGTCGGATCATGCCGATCGCCGGTGGGCTGTCGCCGCTTTCCACCCGCATGGTTATCGCCGGCGCGTCCTCGCGCAGGCCGAGTGCAACCCGTGCCGCCTGTACGGCGTCTTCGGTCTGTTGGATCATGAATTCCCGGAACTTGTCCCGATACCCATGCTGGTTATCGGGCAATTCCGGATAGACGAGGAGAACGGTCAGGGGAGCGTTGTTGGCGGCGGCAAGACCGATCGCCTGCTTGAGCCCGTCGATTGCTTCGCCGATCCCGGTCGAAACGTAGAGGATGTTATGAAAATTGCGCATGGGCGTTCTGTTGAACAAAGGGTTGATGGAAAACCGCGCGGGCGCCGCGACGGCGAATGACCGTATCGTAAGGGCGACGAATCATGTCAGGGCAGCCCGGATTCGTTCCACCGCCCGGTCGGCGGCATCATAATAGGGAAGGAAGACGAAGTCCGCTCCTCTGTGCCGCAAGAGATCGATCTCTTCGCGGTCAGCATTCCGCTGCATGGAAACGGCAATCTTACCCCCGAACTTCTGCCGCCGTAGTTCGTCGAGGAGCACCAGGCGGGGATCTTCGTGGGTCAGGCCGATATCGTGCTGGGACATTGCCGAAACGATGCATTGCGCCCCCTTGATGGGCAGATGGCCGATGAATTCCTGGTCGCTGGCGTCGCCATACACGACATCGTGCCCCTGTTCCCGCCAGCGGCGCACCTCGTCGGGGTTGAAATCCACGGCCAAGAGGAGAAACCCGTCCCGGATGAAGCGCTCCGCCAGGGCCGTACCGAAGCGTCCCAGGCCGAACAGAATGATGTCGTAGCGCTTTTTGCCGATGAAATGCCGGTCCTGGCTTTCCTCCCGGGCGGCAATCCGTCGTTCGAACAGCCCCAATAGTGGTTCCAGCCGGTCATACAGGGTGTGGGAGTAAGTGATCATGTAGACCGAGAGGGCGATGGTCACCAGCCCGACCAGGGTCACCAGGGCCAGGGGTTCAGCGGTCAGGTGACCGATCGTCATACCCATGGACATGAAGATCAAGGAAAACTCACTGATCTGCGCCACGGTGAGGCCGGCAAGAAAACCGGTGCGTTTCCGGTACCCCATGGCCCCCATGATAACCATCACGATCAGGGGATTGCCAACCAGGACAAAGAGCGAAAAAATCAGGGCCGGCACGATTTGGGCGCCGAGGAGTCCGAGATCGAGATGCATGCCCAGACTGATGAAGAAAAACAGCAAAAGGAAATCGCGCAACGAGGCCAGGCGGGCGACGATAGCCTCGCGATACGGTGTCGAGGCCAGGGAGACCCCGGCCAGCAGTCCGCCCAGTTCCTTGCTGAAACCCAACTGGTTGCCTAGAGCGGCCAGGAGGGCGGACCAGCCGATGGCAAAGGTCACCAGTAACTCCGGGGAATGGGCGATGCGGTTGACCAGGGGCGTGGCCAGGAAGCGGATGAACAGTCCCACCAGCGTCAGCATGACGACGCCATAGCCGAGCACAGCGGCTACGTGCAGGAAGATGTGGTTGTCACCGCCGGCTTGCCCGATGCCGAAGGCCGACAGGATCATCATCGCCAGAATGACCACCAGGTCCTGGACAATGAGGAAGCCGATGGCTATGCGGCCGTGGAGGGAGTCCACCTCCTTCTTGTCGGTCAGCAGCTTGACAATGATGATGGTGCTGGAGAAGGTGAGCGCAACGGCGACATACAGCGAAGTGAGGGTGTCCAGGCCCAACGCGAGGCCAATAAAAAAGCCGATCACCGAGGTGAACAGCACTTGGCCGAGACCGGTGGCCAGGGATACCACCCCCAGCGAACGGACCAGCTTGAGATCCAACTTGAGGCCGACCAAAAAAAGCAGGACCGCCACCCCCAATTCGGCAAGGAGTTGGATATTCTCGGGCGACTGAACGAGATTCAGGACCGACGGGCCGGCCAACACGCCGACGGCGATGAAACTGACAACCATCGGCTGACGCAGCAGCAGACCGGCAAAGCCAAGGACCGAAGCCAGCACCACCAGGGCGGTCAGCTCATAAAACGGTGAGGCATGAATCAATCCGACAAGGGTGTCGATCACGATGTTCTCCGTCAAACCAGCGTGGCTGGACCAAATTGGCCGGCCGCAACGGAGCGAGGTCCCGGCTGCTCCGTTTCAGGGCGATATTGTTGATCAATCGTGGTAATGGCCCGACAAGTGATTCTCAAGATAGAGCAAGTGGAAAACGAACGCAACCACAATGCAGTGGTATTGCGGTGGCGTCCGGGTTGTCATGCTTGCAAAAGCTTCTTCTAACGGTACAATAGCAGCAGAAAAATTGTTTGATCGGTCAAGAACCGTTACGCCGGACAGCGTACCGCCTTCCCCTGAATACCATGAAAGCAAGCCGGTTCTGGTCTACCATGCCGCCTACACTCTCAAAAAATCCGGTCGGCCTGTGCGGATCTGGCACCCATTGTCGCGGTTATTGCCTCCTTCCAGTTTGCCATCATCCCACAACCTTTTCGGCTGGAGTATTCGTCGTTCGGGCAGCCGTTGTCCTCTGGGGAGCCTGAATTGTTCCTGAAACCCGCGAGACAACCACGGCGATTATGAAATTTCTCCCCTCCCAGCTTATTTTTCTCCTTCAGGACAGAAGGGCGCGGCGCAACATCCGTTCGCTCGGCGAATTCACCCTTTTTCTGATCGTCCTGGTGGTGGTCTACAGCTACCTGTTCCATGTGATCATGGCCCACGAGGGGCGCGATTTTTCGACGATCACCGGCTTTTATTGGACGCTGACGGTGATGTCGACCCTGGGCTTCGGCGACATCACCTTTCACAGCGATCTGGGCAGGTTTTTCTCGATCGTCGTCCTTCTCTCCGGCATTATTCTCCTCTTGGTGATGCTGCCCTTCACCTTTATCCAATTCTTCTACGCCCCCTGGTTGGAGGCCCAGAACAAATCGCGGGTGCCGCGGCATCTGCCGCCGGAGGTCGACAACCACGTCATCCTCACCTGCTTCGATCCCATTGCCATCGCCTTGATCCAGCGGCTCAAGCAGTACAATCACGCCTATGTGCTCCTGGCCACGGAGGCTCAGCAGGCCCTTGATCTCGTCGATCAGGGATATCGGGTGTTGGTGGGCGAGCTCGACGATTCGGACACCTACACCCGAGCCCATGTCGACCGAGCGGCAATGGTGGTGGCCCTCAACGACGACATGAAGAACACCAGCATTGTCTATACGGTGCGGGAAATCTGCCCCCATGTGCCGATCGTAGCCAACGCCGACATGGACGATTCGGTGGATATCCTCCGGTTGGCGGGATGCACCCATGTCTTTCAATTCATGAACATGCTGGGCCATTCCCTTGCCCGTCGCACCCTGGGGGCGCGCACCCATGCCAATGTCATTGGCCGGTTCGAGGACTTGGTGATCGCCGAGGCCCCCTCCATGCGCACCCCCCTGGTGGGTCGCACAATCCGGGAAATAGGTCTGCGTCAGGCCACCGGCATTACCATTGTTGGCCTGTGGAACAGGGGCCGCTTCACCCTGCCGCGTCCGGATACGATGATCGAATCGAGCACGGTGCTGGTCCTGGCGGGATCGGAGGAGCAGTTGGCCTCCTATGGCACTTACATCGGGGAGACAGGCACGGCGTCCTCGACCTCGGCGCTCATCCTCGGCGGCGGCCGGGTGGGCAAGGCAGCGGTGAGTGCCCTGCGCGAACAGGGGGTGACCTACCGCGTTGTCGAAAAGAATCCACGGATCAGCCAAGACGGCGAGCATTGCATCGTCGGCAGCGCCGCCGATCATCAGACGTTGATCAAGGCCGGCATCGAAACTGCGCCCTCGGTTTTTATCACCACCCACAACGACGACGTCAATATCTACCTCACCATCTACTGCCGGCGGCTGCGCCCGGATATTCAGATCATCAGCCGGGCCACCCTCGATCGCAACATCAACGTCCTCCATGCCGCCGGGGCCGACCTGGTCATGTCGCACGCCTCCATGGCCGCCAACACCATCATCAATATTCTTACTCCTGACCGGGTGCTGATGCTCACCGAGGGATTGAATATCTTTCGTTGCAAGATGCCTCCGTCCTTGGTCGGCTTCAATCTGCTGGACAGCGGTATCCGCGAGAGCACCGGCTGTAGTGTCATCGCCATCTTCCGGGAGGGCAGCCTGCGCATCAACCCCGATCCCACGGAAACGCTTGCCGCCGAGGACGAGCTGCTGATGATCGGCACCGCTGCCTCGGAAAAGGCTCTCACCGAGAAATATCCCGAAAAATGAGGCCTCTCGCTTAACGGCGCGCTTGCTTTAGCCTCCCGGTTGGGCAGTACCGGGGCAAGCCTCTTGTGGGACAAATCGGTCGGCAATCGCCGCGGGCAGGACGGTTTTGCTTTTCCTCTCCCCTGGCGGCAGGTATAAAGGGACATGCGCACCATCACGGCAACTGTCCATAAATCGGCGCCGCCGGCCCTGCCGCCGGTCCGGTGCTGCTTGTATCGCTCGCTTTTTTCTGCCCAATGACATTTTCCATCAAGACCCTCCTGTCTCCTGTCGCCCTAGCGGCCGCCTGTTGTTTGCCGGTGGTCCATCGTCTCGTTGAGAACGGCTGGACCGAGCCCATCGGCCTGCTTTCCGACGGCGCCTTGGCGGTATTCGTCTTCTTTCTGGCCCAAGGCAGTCCCCTTTGGCTGCGGCTCGCGTCGATCCTGATCTGGGCCCTGTTCCAAGCGGCGGCCATTGAGCTGTTCGCCGCCCTGCAACGGTTGCCGACCTGGCACGATCTGCGGTACCTGACCGATCTCGATTTCGTCAGCGCCAGTCTGACCGGTTTCAACCTCTCTGCCCCCATGGTTGTCGGAATGCTTGCGGCCGCGCCGATTCTGGTCGCCTTCCGGCCTGCGCCCCGGTGCCGTAAGGCCCTCCTCGGCTCGGGGCTTGTCGCCTCCCTCTGTCTCTTGCTCGTGCACGGCTATTTCAGCCGTCTGCACGACGAACAGCCCGTTGCCTCCCGCTACAACGCCCTTCACTGGTTTGTCGAGGATGTCCTGTTCACTGCCGTGCGCGAGCCGGTCGCACCTATCACCGAAGCGTCGCTGCCCGAGGGGCTTCGCCGGCTCGATCTGGAGGGGACGGCGCTCATTGGCAAGGGCAGCGCCAGGAATGTTCTCGTCATAGTCCTTGAGGGTTTGACCGGTCTGTATCATCCCGAGATCCGTCGGGCCATGGGGGTGGACGCCGACGAGTTCGTCATGGACAAGCTGACGCAGAGCACCGCCGACGCCATGCTCATCCCCGATTTCGCCGTCCATAGCCACCAGACCATTCGCGGTCTCTATTCGCTGCTGTGCGGCGATTTCAGCAAGCTCTCGTACGAGACCCCCAAGGCGTTCGAATTGCTCCAGAATTCCTCCCGTGCCGGCGAATGTTTGCCGGCGCAATTGGCGGCCAACGGCTGGTCCACCCCCTTTCTCCAGGCGGCCGGTCTCCAGTTCATGGCCAAGGATAAGGTGATGGAGGCCATCGGTTTTCGCCAGGTGCGCGGCAGCGAGTGGTTTACCGAGGCCAACCCCTTTCCCTTCGAGTGGGGACCGGTGGACGAGGTCTTTTTCCGGGGCGCTCGGCAGTACATCAACGGCCTGCGCAAAAAACGCAGCCCCTGGATGTTGACCCTGCTCACTGTGGGAACCCACCAGCCCTACGGAGTGACCGACGAGGCCGCCGAGCAGTACGGTTCGCGCAAGATCGCCAGCGTGGCCGAACTCGACCGGATCGTGGCCCGGTTCCTCGACGGCCTGCGCCGCGACGGGGTGCTCAAGGATACCCTGGTGGTGATTACCTCGGACGAGTCGCATGGTTCGGAGCTGGCCGACTGGATGAGCAGTTGGGGACTGGGGATCGTTCTGGCGCCGGAACAGCGGCACCTGCCGAGGATCAAGGCGGGAGGGTATGGCTTGGTCGACATCGCCGCCTCGATCCTCGATTACCTGGGGCTCGCCATGCCGCCGTCGATTGTCGGCCGCAGTTTTTTTCGCGACTATGAGCGGCCGCGGGATATGGTGTCGTTCACCGCCTCCAAGCTGCGCTGGCTGACCGGCGGCAACCTGCGGTACGAATGCACCGAGAGCGGCAGTTGTCGGGTGGGCAAGGCCGCATCCATCCTGGGCGAACCGCAAGGCGAGTTGCGCCGGGACAACAAGGGCGAAGGCACTCGCATCGTTTCCATCGCCCAAACCCTGGATCAGCGACTCTTGCAAGCCCAGGGTTCGCGAGTGCTCCAGTTCGCCAGCGGCGAGGTGCGCAAATTGCCGGAGAAGGTTGGCAGCGAGTGGGCCGACAGCCTGGTGGGGGCCCAGTATCTCGATTTCCCCGCCGAATCCACCGTGCATGTCTCGGTGCGGGTCAAGGCGGTCAAAGCGCCGGCCAGCGGCATCAATCTCAATCTGTCGCTCAAGGAGTGGGATGTCGACAACCACGACATCGCCTTCGATAACTTTCCCGTCCTCCATGCCGGTGAAGAGGGCAGTGTGTCGTTTTCTTTTTACAACCCCAAGCCGCGCCAGTCTTTTTCTTTTTTCCTGGTGGGCGAGGGCAAGAACGGTTTGCTCCGGATGGAGGACTTCACCGTAACCATCGATCGGAACAGAAGCTAAGCCAAACAGCGCCCTCTCTTCCGGGGCGCTTACCAGTCGCACGGGGTCATGGGGACGTTGCGTGTCTTCTTTTGATCGACGGCGGGGAATGCCCTTCCGCACCATGAAGGATGATATTGGGATGGATGAGCCGTCAACCCTTCGGATCCACGAGTAAAAGAGTACTCGTGGAGCGACAGAACCCTCTCGCTTAAAGAACTTCCTTTAAAAGTCGAATATGGGCAGGCCCGATGCCGCAACATCCACCAACGATGTGGGCCCCCATATCGACCCATTGCCTGGCGGCACACGCATAGGCCTCGGGTGAGATCACGTTAGAGAATTGCCAGTTCGGCATGATAAATTCGCCGGAATGCGCATATACTCCTCGAATGCCTTGCCAGTGTGCGCTGAGAATGGCGAGGGCATCCGCCGCGTCCCTCGTTTCGGTGTGCATGATGAAGGCGGCATCCCCGCCGAAGCGGCCCACGGCCTCCACGCCTTCCGCAAGGGTATGTTCAAACTCCCACAACATCAGTTCTCCCTGCGCGTTTCTTCTGCAACTGAACCCAAGCCACACTGGGAGTCCCGTTGTTAACGCCGCTTTGACCGCCAGGGATCCTTGCGTGATATCTTCGATCATCTCAATGAGCAGGATATCGGCGCCCGCTTCCGCAAGGATCAGGGCTTGTTCTTCATACCAGGAGAATGCATCGGCCAAGGGCGGATAACAGTGGTGAGGATCGGCACAAAAAGTAGTCGGTGCGATGGACCCGGCAATGGCGACAGGTTGGTTCGCTGCCTTTTTGCGAGCCTTCCTGGCAACTGCGATTGCTTCCGTATTCAGGCGGCGAAACTGCTTGTCAAGCCCTGCGCGGAGCAGCATGTGCTTGGCCAGTGAAAAGGAGTTGCAGGTGATGATGTCGGCACCTGCTCGGATGTAATCTTCATGGACAGCTTGGACGATGTCCGGAGCGGTGAGCAGCGCCTCTGCACTCCATGCGGTACCATGCATCGACACACCGCGCTGTTCAAGTTCGGTTCCGGTGGCACCGTCTAGAAGCACGATCTGCTGACGAGCGATTTTATGCTGAATGAAGTCAAGGTCGATCATAGCGGTGCTCCATGGTTTATGCTATTCCGAGCGCAGGGCCTCCAGTGGGTTGAGCAGGGCCGCCTGGCGGGCGGGCAGAATCGAGGCGAGGATGCCGATGGTCATCGCCAGCAGTTCCGCCAGGACTACGAAACTCCAGGGGGTGTGCACCGGCAGGAGCGGCACGAAGAATTCGGTCAAGCTGGCGCAGACAAAGCCCGTGGCCAATCCGGCTGCCCCGCCCAGGGCGGCCAACAGGGTGCCTTCGAGGAGAAAAAAGAGCAGGATCTGCGTCTTGGTCGCCCCGAGGGCGCGGAGCAGGCCGATCTCGCCGGTCCGTTCGCGCACAGCGATGGTCATCACCGTGAAGATGCCCACACTGCCCACCAACAGCGAAATCCCTCCCAGCGCACCGACCGCCACGGTGAGCATTCCCAGCACCGAACCGAGCACATCGAGCATCTGCTGCTGGGTGGTGATGGTGAAATCCTCCTGGCCATGGCGGGCCAATAAGAGCCGTTTGATCGACGCCACCATCTCCTCGGCGTTGGCTCCTTCCCGGTAAAGGATGTCGATCTCCATCAACCCCTCGCGGTTGAACAGATCCAGGGCCCGCACCGCCGGGATGTACACCGTGTCGTCCATGTCGAAGCCGAGGATCTGCCCCTTGGACTCCATCACCCCGATCACCCTGGCCGGCTGATTGCCGATCTGGATGCGCTCGCCGAGCGGATTGCCTTTGGGAAACAGTTCCTGCCGAACTTTGTGACCGAGCACCACGAAAGGCCGGGCGGTGCGAGCATCGTCGGGCGGCAGGAAGCGGCCGCTTTGCACCTGCATGCGAAAGGCGCGGTCCATCTCCGGGCCCACGCCGTAGATGGTGATCCGGCGGGTGCGATTCTCGAACTTGACCTCGGCATTGCCCTGGAGCATCGGCACCGCCGCTTCGACGCCGGGGAGATGACGCAGGGCGTCGGCATCTTCCAGGGTGAGCAGCCGCTCCGTCCCGAGCACCCCCAGCGAGGTGCCCATGGTGGTGACCTTGCCTGGATTGATGGCGATCAGGTTGGTGCCGAACTGGGTGAACTCGGCGAGGACAAAGCGCTGCAACCCTTCGCCCATGGAGGTGAGGAGGATGACCGCGGCAATGCCCACCGCGATGCCTAAGCCGGTGAGGAAGGAGTGCAGCCGCTTTGCCCGGATCGAGGTGGTGATGAACTGGAGCTGATCGCGGATATCCATCGTTCAGTGGCGGGCCAGGGCCTGGATCGGATCGAGCCGGGCGGCGCGGCGGGCGGGCATCAGGGAAAAGATGAAACCGGTGCCGATGGCCGTGCCCAAGGCGGCGGCAACGGCCCAGGTCGGCGGGGGGGTTTGGAGGGTGGGATAGAACTGCACCGCGATCCAGGACCCGAGGAACCCCAGTCCCAGCCCGATCAGGCCGCCGATCACGGAGAGGAGCAGGGCCTCGGTGACCAGAAGCGCCATGATCTGCAACTGTCCGGCGCCCAGGGCCTTGCACAGACCAATCTCGGCGGTGCGCTGGGCCACGGCCATGAGCATGACGTTCATGATCAGGATGCCGGCCACCACCAGGCTGATGCCGGCAATGCCCGCCACGGTGAGGGTCAGCACCTTGAAGATCTTGTCGAAGGTGGCGAGCACCGAATCCTGGGTGATGATGGTCACGTCCTCCTCGCCGTAATGCCGCTTGGCGACGGTGGTCTTGATATGAGCCTTCAACCGATCGATGGCGCCGATGTCCTTGGCTTCGAGCAGGATGCGGAACAAGCCCTCGGTGTTGAGCAGCATCTGGGCAAAGGCCACCGGCACGACCACCAGTTCCTCGGTATCAAATCCCAGCGAACGCCCCTGGGAACCGAGGATGCCGATCACCCGGCAGCGGAAACCGCCAAGATTCACTAGCTCGCCCAGGGCATTCTCCTGGCCGAACAGCTCCCGGTAGACCTTGGCCCCGATGACGCAGACCGGCCGGGCGATCTCCATATCTTCCTCGGGCAGGAACGCGCCTCGATCCATCTTGAGATGATGGATTTCCAGCAGCGATGCGGTGGACCCCAGCAGCGGCACCTCGCGGTTTTTGCCGCGCCAGGCGATATTCGCCTCGCCGATGTTGAGCGGGGCGAGCCGCAGCACCACGTCGCCCCGGGCAAGCGCCTTGGCGTCGCCCATGGTCAGGTCGCGCGGGGTTTCGCCCACCAGGGTGGCCGGGGTGTTGGAGGCGGTTTCGGCCCGGCCGGGAATGACGATCACCAGATTGGTACCGAGCGAGGAGAACTGGTCGACGATGTAGAGCCGCGCGCCGTTGCCGATACCGGTGAGCAGGACTACCGCTGCCACGCCGATGCTCATGGCCAGCAGCATCAACAGGGTGCGGACCCGGTTGCTCCCCAGGCTCGTCAGGGCAAAGCCGATGGCGTCGAAAGGCCGCACGGTTCAACCTTCGCGGGTGTCGCTGGCAATGCGGCCGTCCACCACCCGGATGCGCCGTCGGGCCCGCTCGCCGATTTCCGGATCATGGGTGACCACCACCAGGGTCAGGCCATCCCGGTTCAATTGCTCCATCAGCTCGATGATCTCGCCGCCGGAATGCCGGTCCAGGTTGCCGGTGGGTTCGTCGGCGAGCAGCACGGTGGGCCGGTTGATTACCGCACGGGCGATGGCCACCCGCTGGCGTTGGCCGCCGGAGAGTTCGTCCGGCTTGTGATGGTGTCGGGCAGCCAGGCCGAAGGCCTCGATCAGTGGACTGCTCCGCTGGTTCCGCTCCCTCCGTGGCACCCCGGCCAGGAGCAAGGGCAGCTCGATGTTCTGCTGGGCGGTGAGGCGGGGAATGAGATGGAAGAACTGGAAGATGAAGCCGATGGTGCGCGAGCGGGTGGCGGCCAGTTGGCTGTCGCTGAGGCTGGTGACGTCCTGGCCTTCGAGGAGATAGGTGCCGCTGTCCGGGGTGTCGAGCAACCCCAGGGTGTTGAGCAGGGTCGATTTGCCCGACCCCGACGGCCCCATGATCGACAGGTATTCGCCCGGTTCGATGGTCAGCGAGATCCGGTCCATGGCCCGAACCTCCTGGCCGCCCACATGAAAGATCCGGCTGACCTCACGCAGTTCGATCATTTTTTTGCCGCTTTATCCGTGGATTGTTCCACCTGAACCAGGACGCCCTCGGCCAGACCCTGGCGGTCGATGGAGGTCACCACGGTCTCGCCCTTGCGCACCCCGGAGCGCACCTCGGTGAACTTCCAGTTGGCAAGCCCGGTTTCGACCGGTCGTTGTTCGAGGCGATTGTTTTCTTTGGCAAGAACATACACCGCGCCCTCCTTGAGCAGGGCCTCTGTGGGAATGCGCAGCACGTCGGGCCGGGTGTCGAGAATGACCTCGACGTCGGCGCTGTACCCGGCCAGGAGATTGTCCGGCGCGGCATGATCGGCGAAATCGGCCTCGATCTCGACGGTACGGGCCTGTTTGGCCACCTCCAGCACATAGGGCGAGATGGAGCGCACCTTGCCTGGGAAACTCTTTTTGGGAAAGGCATCCAGGCTAATGCGCACCGCCATTCCCGGCCGGATCTGGGCGGCGTCGATCTCGTCGATGGGCGCGGCCACATAGAGGGTAGCCATGTTGATCAGGTCCACGGCGGGCAGGGTGGCGATCCCCGGCGGCGAGGGGGTGATATATTCGCCGACCTCGCCGTTGACCTCGGCGACAATACCGTCGAAGGGGGCGGTGAGCACGGTCCGCTCCAGGGTGGCGGTCGCAGCCTCGACCCGTGCCCGACTGACCGCCAGCCTGGCGGTGGCTGCCTCGCAGGACGCCTGCTTGGCCTTGGCGGCGGCTATGGCCTCGTCATAGGCGGATTCCGAGGCCGCCCGGGTTTGGCGGAGTTCGGTCTGCCGCCTGGCTTGGCGCTGGGCAAGCTCCGCCAACTGACAGGCCTCGCGGATCGTGGCTTCGGCGGCAATGGTCTCGTTTTGGGCCAGCTGCAACTCTGCCTGTAAATCCTTGTTCCACAAGGTGAGCAGGACTTGGCCGGCCTTAACCGTGTCGGCTTTGCGCACGTTCAGGGTGGCGATCTGGCCACCGATGGCCGGGGTGAGATTGGCCCGGTGCCGGGCCTTGACCGTGCCGGCGCGGGTGTTGGAGACCGTGGCCTCCACCGTGCCGCTGTCCACCGTTTGCACTGCGACGTTGATCGGCGTTTCCCTGGTTAGAAAGCGATATCCGGCAAAGAGGGCCAGGGCGAGGATCGGGATGAGGAACAGAAGATATTTTTTCACGGATTCCCAGAGGTTTTGAAAACGCTTGGAGAGGAGAAGAAGCCCGACCTTCGGTCGTCGTCGCGCCCGCAAAAAGAAAAAGGGAAGGCGGCCTCCTTTGCATGCCGTGCCTTCTGTCTAAAAAAAATCCTGCGAAAAAACAAAGAAAATATCGTATTGCCCTTGCGCGAAGGGGTGGACGGCAGCGCGTGCATGGAAAGGAGGCTAGCCGATCGTTCGCAAGCAAGGTGAACAGATGAGCGAGGGGGCACAGCGATACCCATGTACCTTTTGCGTCCGGATATTTTGTGCGGTCGAACCGCATTGTAGGACTGGACTGAATGAAAAAATACGTTGTTGTAGTCCGTTATTACTGTTACACATGTGTGGTATTCCGGTCGTTTTTTACTTGACGATGATAAAAGGAATCGATTAAACATGTTGAGTGTTCACTCAGTATATCTGAGCGAACACTCAGGATTAAATCGCCTCGTGGTGCTGGAGTGGAGCAATACATGAACTCTACAGGCAGCAGCATCCCTTTCCCCCTCCAAAAAACGTGCGCAGCGGTTTGTCACGAACCCTGGTGCTCAATTTCATCCCCAAAACCGCATCATTTTGATTGCGACGTCGCATCGACGTCCAGACTTCCGGTTCGACCATCTGTTCAACTTGCCCCATGCACAAAGAAAAATGGGTTTGCCGTGCGCAAATACCATCGTTTTGCTGACCAAGAGACTCTGTTCACTGGCTTGTGCGTTTCATTTTTCAATGCCGCTTGCAAGAGCGGTACATTAAGGAGAGACGCGAGAACATATTCACAAAAACAGTCATATCGCATCTGATTTCCGATCGACGTATCGGTTTGTGTTGGTGTTTTTTACGAAGACATCCTGACAGGCATACCGTGCCGCCAGGAACGTCAATCAACTCACACCCAAAGGAGAGAGCGTATGCAAATGACGAGGAGGAGTATTCCGTCCGTGTCCGAAGCCGTCAGGGTCTGGGGTGACCCTCATCTCGCCGCGGCTTGATCTGACCGCCTTGAAGGCGCATGCCGCGTCCGAAGGCGGAGCGACTTGTTGGATCGCGTTGAAAAAAGCATTTTTATGAAAACAATCCTGGGTATTGCCCACGAATGTTTTCAGGAACGGCAATCAACTCAAACCAAAAGGAGAGCCTAGCACTATGAGACTGTCAAGAAGAAATTTTTTCAAGATGGCCGGTGCCAGCACTACGGTAGCGGTTGCGGGCAACCTTGGATTTGACCTGTCCGAGGCTTCGGCGGCCGCGACCAGTCTACGGACTGCGAAGGCAATGGAGTATCGTTCCATTTGCTGTTTTTGTTCGGGAGGATGCGGTGTTATCGCTCAGGTGATCGATGGAAAGCTGATCCAGTGCGAGGGGGATCCAGACAATCCGAGCAATCGCGGGTCGAACTGCTCGAAAGGTGCGGCGGTCGAACAAACCCACCACAACGACCAGCGAATCACCCAGCCCATGTACCGGGCGCCGGGCTCGGACAGATGGGAAGTCAAATCCTGGAACTGGACGATCAGTGAAATCGGCTCGCGCGTCAAGCAGACCAGGGACAAATCGTTCGTCGCTGAAGAAGATGGGGTGACCGTTAACCGCACCGAAGCCATCGGCAGTCTTGGCGCCTCGGTTCTCAACAATGAGGATCTCTACCTCATTTCCAAATTCATGCGCGGCCTGGGGGTGACGTATCTGGAGCACCAGGCAAGGATCTGACACAGCTCCACGGTCGCCGGTCTGGGCGCCACCTTTGGTAGAGGAGCAATGACCAATCACTGGACGGATTTTAAAAACACCGACGTTGCCCTGATCTGTGGCAGTAACGCGGCGGAAAATCATCCAGTTTCATTTGCCTGGTTACAGCAGGCACGGGAGAAGCGCGGGGCGAAAATTATCTGCGTCGATCCCCGATTCACCAGAACCGCCGCACGGGCCGATCTCTATTGCCCTATCCGCAGCGGATCCAATATCGCCTTCTGGGGCGGCATGTTCAACTACATCTTCGAAAACGAGCAATATCATAAGGATTATGTGCTCAGTTACACCAACGCCGCTTCGGTGATCAAAGAAGGGTACGCCTTCGACGAAAACACCGGACTCTTTGACAGTTTCAACGAAGAAAAGAGAGGTTACGGTAAAGGCAATTGGGATTATGAAAAGGATGCCGACGGCAAGGTCGTCAAGGATTTGACCTTGCGGCATCCGCGCTGCGTCTTCCAACTCATGAAGAAGCACTATTCCCGCTACACCATCGATATGGTGGTGCAGACCACCGGCGCGCCACCGGACAAACTCGTCGAGGTGTATAAACTTTACTCCTCGACCGGGCAGGTCGGCAAAGCAGGGTCGATCTTGTATGCCATGGGCCAGACCCAATACACTTCGGGCTCCCAGAATGTCCGGTGCATGGCAATGCTCCAGTTGCTGCTCGGCAACATGGGGCTGCCGGGCGGCGGCGTCAACGCGCTGCGCGGACACTCCAATGTGCAGGGTTCCACCGACATGGCCCTGCTGTTCCATTTATTGCCAGGCTACATGCCGGCGCCGACCACCGAGTGGCCAACCCTGGCCGACTACAACGCAACGACTCCGGCGGCCCCATCCTATTGGAGCAACCGGCCCAAGTTTGTCGCCAGCCTGCTGAAAGCCTGGTATGGCGATGCCGCAACCCCGCAAAATCAGTTTGCCTACGATTTTCTGCCCAAGGCGAAAAAAGGGAAAAACTATAGTCATATTTCCATGTTCGAGGACCTGCATGCCAATACCGGCATTAAGGGATTGTTTGTCTGGGGGCAGAATCCGGTGGTGTCCGGTCCGAGCGCGGGCTTGGAATCCAAGGCCATGGAAAACCTCGACTGGCTGGTCTGTCTTGATCCGTTCGAGAACGAGACCAGCACCTTCTGGAAACGACCGGGAGCCAATGCCAAAAAGATCAATACCGAAGTATTCCTTTTGCCGGTGACCACCTTCCTGGAAAAGGAAGGCACCCTAACCCACAGCGGCCGCTTGATTCAATACCGCTGGAAGGCCGTCGACGGACCGGGCAATGTCCGCCAGGAGTCGTACATCATCGATCGCCTGGTCAAGCGCGTCAAATCTCTTTACGCGGCAAGCACCAAGCCGCAGGATCTGCCGATCAAGTCGATGACCTGGAACTACCCGGATCCTCTGGTCAGTCAAGCCAACTTCATCGATGCGGTGATGCGGGAAATTAACGGTAAGGACTTGGCAACCGGTAAACAGGTACCCAGCTTTGCCGCTCTCAAGGATGACGGCAGCACCAATTGCGGCAACTGGATTTATTCGGGGATGTACACCGAAGAACTGGGCAACCGCACCAAGAGCCGGGTTCTCGACGATCCTGGCGGCTGGGGGGCGCATCCCGGTTGGGGATTCTCCTGGCCCGCCAACCGGCGGATCATCTATAACCGCGCCTCGGCCGACCCCTCCGGCAAACCGTGGTCGAAGGAACGTGCCTATATCTGGTGGGATGAGGCGGCTCAGAAATGGACCGGGTACGATGTTCCCGATTTTATCGGCACGGTCAAACCGACCGACCCGTTGGGAGATAAGCCTTTCATCATGCAGACCGAGCGGGAGGGACGGCTGTTCGCCATCAAAGGCCTCAACGATGGACCCTTCCCCGAGCATTACGAACCGGTGGAAAGCCCAACGCTCAATGTGCTCAACAAGCGACAGAACAATCCAGCGGCCTTCCTCGGCAAGGAAGGCGGCAAGGTCAAGGGGGATTCGGAAAAGTTTCCGATTATCTGCTCAACCTGGCGGGTATGCGAGCAATTCCACACCGGCGCCTACAGCCGCAACATGCCGTGGCTGGCCGAATTGATGCCTTCTTCCTTTGTCGAAATTAGCGAGGAACTGGCGGCCGAAAAAGGGATCAAGAATGGCGAGGTGGTGGAACTGGTTTCGGCTCGGGGCACGGCGAGAGCGGTGGCCATGGTGACTCCGAGGGCTCGGGTCTTTAAACTCCACGGCAAGAATGTCCATCAGGTTGGTCTAACCTGGCATTTCGGCTATCAGGGACTGGTCAAAGGGGAAATAGCCAACCACCTGACACCCCATGTCGGCGATGCCAACACGGCGATCCCTGAATATAAAGCATTTCTTGTCGATATCAGGAGGGTGACGGTATGAGCAGAATGGCGAGATTGATCGATATCACCCGCTGTACGGCCTGCAGGGGCTGTCAGGTCGCCTGTAAGCGGTGGAACCAGCTGGAAGGGGAAATAGGCCCGTTCACCGGCAGCTACCAATCCCATAGCGATCTGTCCCCCAACCGGTGGACGATGATCAAATTTTACGAGGAGAAAAAACAAACCGGTTTCGAATGGCATTTCCGCAAAACGACCTGTCTGCACTGTGGCGACGCCGCCTGCGTCAGGGTATGCCCAAACGGCGCCCTTGTCCAGATGGAAAACGGCACGATCCGGCGGATCGAGGAAAATTGCGTCGGCTGCGGCTACTGCGCCAAGGCCTGTCCTTTCGATATCCCGAAGGTGGACCATGAAGCCAAAAAAATGCGGAAATGCACCTTCTGCTACGACCGGATCACCAATGGGCTGACCCCTTCCTGCGCCAAGACCTGCGTACCCCGGGCCATCGTCTACGGCAGTTGGGACGATATGGCCAAACTGGCCGATGAACGCTTGGCCCAGGCCAAGGGCAGGTACCCGAAGGCGCAGATTTACGGCAAGACGGAGTTGGGTGGTTTGGGGGTGATTTACGTCTTGCCGGACAGTCCCGCCAACTATGGTTTGCCCATCGATCCGAAGATTTCGTTCAGTTTGGTCTTCTGGAAAGAGGTTGTGCAACCCGCCGGCAAACTCCTTCTCGGGGCGAGCCTGGCGGTCACGGCGGCAGCCTTCATTTTCTCGCGACGCAATGCGTTCAAGCAGAAACCAAGCTCGAAAATAGAAGAGGGGGGAGGGCAAGGCCATGAGTAACAAGAAAAGGATCATGCGTTTCAGCGCGCTGGTACGGGTTACCCACTGGATGTACGCCATCAGCTTCATCGTTCTAGCGATTACGGGCTTTATGGTGACGGGGTCCGCGCTGGATTGGTTGGAACCGCTGTTCGGCGGCCTGGTCGGAGCAATGGTGGTGCATCGAATTGCGGCGGTCTTTTTAATGGGCGCTATCGTTATTTCCCTGATTGTCCGCCCATCGGAAATACTCTCCTGGTTAAAGGAGAGTTTCACCTTTACGGAAAACGATGCGTTGTTCCTGCTGACCTTCCCTTATAAATTTGTGGGGATGAAAAGGGAATTGCCGCCGCAGGGTTTTTATAATGGTGGTGAAAAAATCAACTCCCTAATTCAGATTGTCTCCGGTGCAGTGTTGATTGTCAGTGGACTGTTCATGTGGCTTGCTCCGGGCATTACCCCTATGTGGGTCTACCCGGTTCACGTGACCTTCATGGTGATCGGTTCTGTCGGGGCTATCGGCCATATTTATCTGGCGGCGCTCAATCCTCTGACCAACGAAACCGCCAGGGCGATGATCTTGGGCGATATATCCGAGGAATACATGATCGAAAACCACCGCCAATGGTACGAAGAGGTGTATTTGGGCAAGAAGAAGGAGAATAACAAATCCCCGGCCTGAACCGAACAGGCCAAACCTGGCACGACCGAAAGAGGAGCCGGATTTCCGGCTCCTCTCCCCCTTTGGTTCATTGACGATCTTACGGTTTTGAGATCGCTACTTTGCAAGGAGCTTCCTGTGCCCGCCGAACGACAATCCTTCGCACCTCATTCGGAAATGATCGAGTATCACCGACAGGTCGATACCTTCCTCAACGCCGAGGTCAGCCGGTTGCGCGATCTCCCGTTTATAAAATCCGCCGACGCCCTTGAGGCCATTCGATTCTTGAATCGCGACAGCTCACTCGCGTCCCTTGCGTATGTGGACGTCGATGCCGAGCGCTTGCAGGTTAATTTCCAGACGATCATAGAACTACTCCAAACAAGTTCTCCGGAAAACCCCTTGGCCCTATCACTACACCGACCATCGGTTGCCGCTGCCCTTGCGGCCATGCCCTGGTCGGCCCCCGTAAAGCAACTGGAAAGCAGTCTGCTCCAGTGGGCGGATCGGGAAGGGTTTGACGGCGATTCGTTGCTGCAACTGCTGCACTGGGCGATGAGCCCTTTCTGGCGGCTGGCGGCCGAACGGTATGCCGACGAACTTCGCCAACTGGTCACCAACGAAAAATCCACCTGCCCGGTCTGCGGCAATTATCCCGATTTTGCCATCCTTGACGATAATGAACACGGCAGGAGATATCTGCACTGCCTGTACTGCAACTGGCAATGGCCCTTCAAGCGCATGGGGTGCGGCTATTGCGGCAACGAGGAATACAGTCAACTCGGTTATTTCGTGTTCGAAGAGTACAAGGGATACAAGATTTATCATTGCGAGCATTGCAAGAGCTATTTGAAAACCTTTGATCAACGGGCAGCGACGGCCAGGCTCGACCGGAATCCCATGCTGGAGCACGTAAAGCTGCTTTTTCTCGATTTGCTGGCCATTGAAAAAGGGTATTTGCCGATGCATGCCTAGGGAACTGTTTGCATACGGTTGGCTTCGACCGCTCATCCACATGCAACCTCTTAACGTACAAGGTTTCCATTCGTTGCATGAAACGACCAAGCTGACCCTATTCACGACGATTCGATACAACGTTTGTTTAACAACCTGTAAGGGGGAAACTGGCCCATGATCAAAAAGAAGCGATTCATCGTTTTGGGTTCCACCGGAAGAAATACAGGGAAAACCGAGTTTGCCTGCCGGCTCATTGAAAGGTATGCGAAAGAACGGCGGCTTTATGGGGTCAAGGTGGTCACCATCGACCCGGAACGAGGCAGTTGCCCCAGGGGGGGCGAAGGCTGCGGCATCTGTTCCTCTCTGAAAGGGGATTATGAAATCAGCGAGGAAACCCGGTCCGATACCGACAAGGATACCTCCCGCATGCTGAGGGCCGGTGCGCATAAGGTGTATTTTCTCAAAGTGCGGTACGATCGGCTGGAGAAGGGGTTGCATGCCCTGGTGGACCTCATTCCGGAGAATGCATTCGCGGTGTGCGAATCCAATTCCATCCGCAAGGTTGTCGAGCCGGGACTGTTTCTGGTGATTAAAAATCGAGAGGAAAAGCAGATAAAAGAAAGTTGCGCCGAGGTGGTGCGGTACGCCAACAAGGTGATCGATTTTCACGACATGAACTGGAATTTTTCCCCCGAGAGAGTGTCGATCGGCAAGAACGGCTGGATCGTTCGCGAGCAAGCCACCGCCATTATTTTAGCGGGAGGGAAAAGTTCGAGAATGGGCGTCGACAAGAGTCTCTTGGCTGTGAACGGCCAACCCATGATCGCGCATATCGTCAAGCAACTGGAACAGCATTTCGACGAGGTGATCATCGGCGCCAACGATCCGGGAAAATACGCTTTCCTCAATCACGCGGTTGTCCCAGATGTCGAAAAAAACCGAGGCCCCTTGATGGGCATTTATTCCTGCCTCATGGCGTCGAGCACCGAGGTGAATTTTATCACCGCCTGCGATATCCCCGAGATGAATCTCCGGCTTATCCACAACATGATCAACCTGACCAGGGATGTCGATATTGTCATGCCCCTTCGAAAAGGGGAACGGCATGAACCCCTGTACGCCGTTTATCGGAAATCCATTGCCGGAAAAGCCGAACACGTTTTGAACAACAACGGGAAGCGGATCATCGAATTGCTGGATCACGTCAGGGTAAAACTTGTCGAGTTCAACGACACCGCCTGGTATCAGAATCTCAATGTCAAGGATGACTATGTCGCCTACATCAAGAAGAAAGGGCCACGGAGATGCCACCGAATTCAGGGCGCGATCTGTTGACGTGGCCAGAGAGAAGCCAAGGCTTTTCACCCCATTTTTTACCTGCCCGGCCGCAGGGCGCGACGCTGGATAGCCTTGCCGCCTAGGACCCCAGGAGGCAATGGGTTGGGGCGGGTTGGCTTTCGTAGTACCGCGCTTCGATCAGATTGCCTTCCGGGTCCCGAAAATAGATCGACGTCCCGGTCCCGTGCGCACCCCAACGTGGAACAGGCCCTTCTTCGATGACGACGTTGTTGGCTTGCAATCGTTCGCTGAGGTCGTTCCACGTCTCCTTGCGCAAGGCAATGCAGAAATGGTTTAAATTGTTGCCACCTTGCCCATCCGGAACGCTTTTTTGCCACATCCTTTTCGGGAACAGATCGATGATCGTATTCGAATTGAGTCGCACAGACGGAAAGGGCACTTTCCCCGCAAGGTACTCCTCTAACCGTTCGGGCGCAAAATCGAGCACCTCCGAATAAAAGGCCATCATCGCCTCGTCATCTTTCACATTCAACACGATGTGATCCATCAAGCATTCCATCCGTACACCTCCCCGGAGAGCCTAACGCGACACTGATAGGCGCATCCATCTGATTGTTTGGTGATGATCGACGAACACTACCGGCTGCCATGGTTGTTGCCACGCCTGCCGATATCGTCAAAAGAAGAACCGAACCAGGGGCTTCATGGCCGCGGGCTTGCGGCAAGCCGCCAGATTTCGCCGGCATCGGTTGCCACATAGAGGGCGCCATCCGGCCCTTGGACAAGCGAACGCATGCGTTCTTTCGGAATGCCGGCGACGGTGACGGCGTTGGTTGCCATGCCGGCCGCATCGATCCGGAGAAACTCAATGCGTCCGCCTCGCAGGAACCCAACCGCCAATCGTCCATCCCAGGCTTGCCACTGCGCGCCGTTCAGGAAGACACAAGGGCCCATGCCCTCGGATATGTCGTTGTTGGTCCATGCCGGCCGGAGCGCATTGGGAAATCTGGCGAAATCGGTCATTGGCGTGGGCGTGCCGTCGCGCTTGGTTGAAGTGTAGCCGCAGTAGTTGCTCAAACAGGTGACACCCGCCTCTGGTTGCGGGTCCCACCCGCCATTGCCGCCGGCCACCAGCGCCGTGACTTCATCGCTGTGTCGCGGCCCGTGTTCGCAGGCAAAGGGCTGGCCGGTGTCGGGGTGGAAGGCGATGCCCTGGACATTGCGATGTCCAAAGGTGAAGATGCGGGGATCGCCGCCGGCTGGGGTCCTGTTGCCCGGCGCTGCCGTACCGTCGCGATCGACACGCAAGGTTTTGCCGCCTAGGCGGGTAAGATCCTGCGGCAGAGGTCCGTCGTGGTTGTCGCCGGTGGTCACGTACAAAAATCCGTCGACCGGGCTGAAGCGAAGGCGGCCGCCGCTGTGCGTTCCCGCGCCACCCCAGAAGTTGAACGTCTTTTTGTAGGTGATATCGGCGACAATATCCTTGCGGGCGCTGACCGTGGTGTACCCGGCATCGACGGTGAGACGAACGACCCGATTCGCTTGATCGCCCAGATGGGAAAGCATGTAGACATAAACAAAGCGGTTGGCGGCGAATGCCGGATCGACCGCCACCCCGAGCATGCCGCTCTGGCCCTGGCATAAAAAATCCTTGGCCACGACAGCCGCGCCGGCAGTACCAAACAAGTGACGGATCGTTCCATTGGCACGGCGCACCGACAGGCCCCGGCATTTTTCAGTGAACAGCATGGCGCCGTCCGGGGTGAACGCTAGATCCCAGGGGTTCTTCAATCCGGACAACACGACGGTACGGACCAGCCTGGGTTCGCTGTCCGCAGTGCTCTCTGCGGTTGCAAGGACACCTTGGCCACTGCCGCAATGAGCGGCAGCCGCAGACAAGAAGATCCTGACCAGTGCGATCAGTAAACCGGTCATTGCTCGTTTCATGGCGACCGTCTCCAATGTGGGAGGGCAAAAGGGAACGACCTTTTGCGCAAAGGCTTCAAACTTCTCGCGCTATTTGATTGGAAACAAGGACTCTTTGTTATTTTCGACTGTATGGGAGAAATCGTGAAAATCCATGACAGCCTACGGAATGGCAACGATACAAAGTGATATTACAAAAAAAATGAGGTGAAACCTTAGCCTTGAGCAGGGCAACGGAGTCTTGTGCAAACTTCATTCTTTTTATATTTTCCAGTTACTCTTTATGTCTGCGTTTTGCGGTTTCTTACCAATCATCGACCCAGTCGTAACGTTCATCATCGACGCTACGCAAATGATTTCGCAATTCTCTTTGGATGTTAACATCAAGATGACTGAAAAGACCTCGCAGTTCATCATCCAATGATTCTTTTTCATAGCCCAATTCGACAGCCTTATCATACCAAACAAGGCCAGTCTGAACGTTGCCGGTCAGTATGTTGACTGCTCCCAACAACGTGCAAGGGTGGAAACTTTTGGGATTCAGCAGGTGTGCTTGCTCACCAAGACGCAGAGCTTCATCCCATTCCTTAAGGTCTCTTTTTGCTCCGCCATGAGTTGTGTATATGGCAGACTGCAACCTGCGATTTTTTATTCCCTGTACGTCAATTGAGCTTAATAAGGCAACAGCCTGCATCGCCTTGTTGCATTTACGATAATGTTTGCTTGCATTGACCGCAGACCAAGGGTTTTTATCTTTTTTAAATTCCTCTAAGTGATAATAGGCTTCGTTTTTGTGGTATCTTCTTCTCAGCTCAATTGTGAAGTATGTTCGGTAATTATTATTGCCATTTTTCAATAGCCAAATAAACTCGTCTTCGGATATCCGATTGCCTTTGTCAACTTTACGAAGAATATCCATCAATCTTGGAAAATCCTTCTTTTCTATGAAAAGATCAAGGTTGTACTTTTCCCTAAGCTTGAATTGCTTTTCTATGAAGATATCTCTCGAATCATCATTTATTGGGCGTTGTTTCGATTTTATGCGATATTCTTTGAATTGTATACATTCATCCAGAGTATTTTTTTGAATTTTTGTATTGACTTGATCTTTAATAGTCTTTTCTTTTGCAACTCGTATTCGATTGTCTTGTTCTAATCTGGATTTTTTTATATAGTCTTCAAAGTTTAGCTCTTTTTTTGAGTAACTTAGTAGTGCAAATAGCCCATTTTTGCTAAAAAATTCTTGGGTGTATTTCGAAATTGATCTGCCTTCCTCTAACTGATTCAGAATTTTTGACAAACGACTTCCTGGGATTAAAGCACCTGCCATATCATCAACGTGATATTTTTTTGCAATAATTATATAATTATTTGTATTCATGTATGTTCTGTTGAATAATTTGTGGAAATTTATAATACATTTTCCGTTTGCAATTCAATTTGTGGGTGGATTCTGAATATGGCAGCACCCCTTTTCGAAATCAATTCATTGTTGTGAGCTGTGACCAGATAACCTGCCATCCTTTCAATAAAACTGTCTCGCACCCAGCATAGCTCAAAATCACTCTTGCGATCCAATACTTAATACGTTTCATTTGAAAAATGAATGCGTTTCCTTAGAGATAGGTTCCCCTTTTCCGGAGGTGCGATGGACCGGCGGATAGTGCTCGCTCACGATGGGTCGATCAATGCGGACTGGGTGGCCCGGTACGCCATCCAGGCGGCAGCCTCCTTACCCGCACGGCAGCTTCATCTCGTTCACATTCTCGATGGTTCGTTCCCCCGCGAGCGGATCGAAACCAAGTTCGCCGCCATTGCCGCCGAATGCGAACCGCACGCCATCACCTGCCGCAGTCAAATCCACGATTTGAGCGGCGATGTCTATGCCAGCCTGCTCCAGGCAATCCCCCCAGGCGAACAATACACCTGCCTCTGCGGAACACGCATTGCCTCCAGGGGCAAAGGCTTTCTCGCCGGCACCATCGCCGAACAATTGCTTCGCTGTCGGCGGTTCAACGTCCTGGCCATCCGGGTGGTCAGTCCCGGCCTGCTCGGATGTCCCCGCACCTTGCTCTTCCCCTTGGCCGGTCATCCGCGCGGATTTCAAACAGCCATGCCCTTTCTGCAGATGCTGTCCGCTTCGGTGAAACGGCTCTATCTCCTGCGGGTGATGACGGTCAACCCCTTCCACTTTCGCTACATCTCCGCTCCAGCCGCCAAAAAGAAAATTGCCGAAGGGCATGCGTATCTTAGCCGGATCGTGGCCGAGATCCGGCAGCAAACCACCGATGCTTCCTGGCATCTCGACCGCCATGTGGTGCTCTCCGACGACTGGGCCAAGGAAATTCTCATTCAGGCGGGCAAGATCAATGCAGGTATGATCCTGCTCGGCGCCACGGAGCGTAACCTGCCCTCGCGCTACTTCTACGGCAATCGGATTGAGCAGATCCTCCGCACTACCTCCTGCGATGTCGGTGTGTACCGCACAATATGAACCCGCGACCCGCCCATATCGGCCAAATCCCGCCGGACAATGTCTACGGATCGCTGCATACCGGTCCCGAAGGGTTGACGCCGTCCGAGGTAACCGAGCGGTTCATCCACGTCGGCCCCAATCTCTTTGAAGTGGCCGACCGTTGGAAGTTGGTCCGCACCCTGGGGCGCCAATTCACCAATTTTTTTGCTCTTCTCCTCGTCGTATCGGCGCTCATCTGTTTTGTCGCCCACCGGATCAATCCCGAAGAAGGCATGGGTGTGCTCGGTTGGGCCCTGCTCGTGGTTGCGCTGCTCAACGCCCTGTTCAGCTTTATCCAGGAATACCGGGCGGAAAAGGCCATGGAGGCCTTGAAGAAATTCCTGCCCCACCTGGTTGAGGTCTGCAGGGGCGGCCGCATCAGCCGCATTCCGGCCGCCGAGATTGTCCCCGGCGATGTGGTGGTCCTCTCCGAGGGCGATAAGATTGCCGCCGATCTGCGGATTGTCAGCTCGGATGGCTTGATGATCGATAATTCGCCGCTCACCGGGGAATCGGCGGCCATCCGGCTGACGGCGCAGATGCAGGATCGGAGCCTGGAGGAGTGCGAAAACATCGGGTTTGCCGGCTGCGCCGTGGTCAAGGGCTCGGGGCGGGGGGTGGTCTTTGCCACCGGACTGCGCACACGCTTTGGCCGCATCGCTCAATTGTCCCAAACCATCCGCCGCACCGGTTCACCGCTGGAGCGCGAGATCTCGCGGATGATCCGCATCCTCACCACCATCGCCTGCACCATGGGTGTTTCTTTCTTTTTGTATGGGGTGATGAGCGGCAAGCCGCTGTGGATGAATCTCGTGTTCATGATGGGCATCATCGTTGCCAATGTGCCGGAAGGGCTGCTGCCCACCCTGACCCTGGCTCTGGTGATGGGCAGTCTGCGCATGGCCAGAAAGAATGTGCTGGTGACCAGTCTGAACGCGGTGGAAGCCTTGGGCGCGGTGCATGTGATCTGCACCGATAAGACCGGCACCTTGACCCTGAATCAGCTGACCATCACCCGGATGGTGGAACCGTTGACCGGCGCGGCGATGACCCCAGAGCAGGAACAGGGACTGGCCACCCTGGCCCTGGCCGCCTCCGATGTCCGGCAGTCAGGAGAGCAGTTGCTCGGCGATCCCCTGGACGTGGCGGTGGCCAGCAAATGGCTCGGCCTGGGACTGGGGCAGCTGGGGACTGCGCAACAGCAGGTGGTGCGTTCCTTTGCCTTTGATGTCGAAAAACGGCGATCTGGTGGCATCGTCGACATCGGCGGAAAGCGCCTCTTCGTCGTCAAGGGGGCCTTTGAAGTGATCCGTCCCATGGTGAGCGCGGCCGGCGCCGATGAAAACAACGGGGACGCTGTATCAGTTGCCGATCAGCTGACGGCCAGTGAAACCATCATGCAGCGGTTGGCGGCCCAGGGGCTACGGGTGATTGCCATTGCCTATCGGCCGCTGTCCGAGGAGGAAAAGGGCGAGACGATAGCCGATGAGGCGGGTGCCGAGAGCCTGGAGCACGATCTGATTCTGGCCGGCTTCCTCGGTATTGAGGACCCGGTCCGGCCCGAGGTGGCACCGGCGGTGGCGAAATGCCACGGGGCTGGAATCGAGGTGCTGATGATCACCGGCGATCATCCGGCTACGGCGCTGGCGGTGGCGGCCAAGGCCGGGATCGTGGAGCCCGGCTGCACGACCCATCTCACCGGTGAGGCGCTCAACCAACTGACCGTGGAGGCACTGGTCGAGCAGTTGCAACAAGGGGTGCGCGTCTTTGCCCGGACCACGCCGGAGCAGAAGATGAAAATCGTCACCGCCCTCAAACACATGGAGAAGGTGGTGGCCATGACCGGCGACGGGGTCAACGATGCCCCGGCCCTTCGGGCAGCGGACGTCGGCATCGCCATGGGCAGGATGGGCACCGATGTGGCCAGGGAGTCGGCCCAGATTATCCTGCTTGACGACAACTTCGCCTCCATCGTCGATGGCATCGAAGAGGGGCGAACCGTGTTCGAGAACATGAAAAAGTTCACCAGTTATGTCCTGGTGAGCAACGGCCCGGAGATCCTGCCCTATCTCCTCTATATCGTGCTGCCGGTGCCGCTGGCGCTCAACATTATTCACATTCTTTCTATTGATTTGGGCACGGACCTTGTGCCCTCCATGGGGCTCGGCCAAGAACCCGCCGATCCCGAAGTGATGAACACGCCGCCGCGCAACCCTGCCCAAGGGTTGCTGAACCGGCAGTTGATGGTCCGGAGCTATCTTTTCCTCGGTTTGATCGAGGGGGTCTGGTCGCTCTTGCTCTTTTTTTACGTGCTGATCGATGGCGGCTGGCGCTACGGCATGCCGCTGGACGCCTCTTCGTCGCTCCATCAATCGGCCACCGGCATTACCCTTTCCACCATTCTCCTGATGCAGATCGGCAATCTGGTGGGCCGCCGCTTCGAGCACCGATCCGGCCTGGACCTGGGCCTTTTCAGCAATCGCCTGATTTTTGCCGGCATCCTCATTCAAATCGTCCTCTCCTGGGCCATCCTCTACTGGCCGCCGTTGGCACGGGCGCTGAACACCGGCCCAGTGGCGCCCACGGTATACGCAATGGCCTGGCTGGGGATCGTTCTCTTATTCGCCATCGATTATCTCCGCAAAAGACTGATCCGCAGGCGGTGAGCAGATCCCGCGAACTCCGTGCCTTGCCTTGGTAGGGCTGCATTTCCGGTTCCAGGCAGGCTCGAGCTATCCTCGCTCCCCTTAGCCGAATAGTGCCAACGAAAGATCGGTACATGTGCGGATCGGCTTTTTTTTATTCGAGGCTCCGGGAGTTTTGTGTATCATGGAAAGGAGATAGCCTTCCTTGCTCGCAGGGACAGCGGCACCACCCCCGACATTCCACATGCCGATGGCGGCATTGCAATAGAGGTCCTCATGGAAGAGCGCAACCCTCGGCTCGAAAACAATCCGCAGATCTCCTCTTCACCGCCTCCCAGGCGACGGTTCGGCGACGGCATCCGGGAGAAGCTGATCGCGATCTTTGTCGTGATCAAGGTGCTGCCCCTGATAGCCCTGGCGGCCTTCGCGGCCAGGGAGATTGGGCTTTTGGGCGACACCTTCAAGGATACGTCGAACGAAATGGTGGCCAACACCAAGACGCTGGTCAGCGAGACCGGCACGCTGGCCAGCGAAAGCTCGATTGCCGCCCTGGATCTCAAGTCGCGCGAGAACATCGAGCGGTTGACCGAGGATATTGCCGCCTCGGTGGCCGATTTTCTCTACACCAGGGACAAGGATATCCTTCAGGCCGCGCATCTGCCGGTCGCGGAAGACCAGTACCGCTCCTTTCTCTCCATTCGCACCAGGGAGGTTGTCTTTCATCCGGACTGGGTGCCGAGCGAGGATGGCAGCCGTTGGCAACCGCCGGCCGCATCCGCCGAAGCGCTTCCCGCCGTCGATCCGGGATCTCCGGACAATCGCAAGGATTTTCACGCCCAGCCGCCCCGGCGCGTTAGCAGGTCGCGCATCCAGCCGCTCTACCACGAGATGACCTTTGTCGGTCTGGATGGCCAGGAACGGCTGAAAATCGCCACCACCGGTCTGCTCCCCTCGGACCTGCGCAATATCGCCCACCGGGAAAACACCTGGTGCAAGGCGGAGAACTACTTCGCCGATCTGGCGCGGCTGAAGCAGGGAGAGATCTATGTTTCAAGGGTGATTGGCGAGTACCTGCCCTCACCGGTTATCGGCCCCTACACCAGGGCGCAGGCCGAAAAGGCCGGTGTCCCCTTTGCCCCGGAAAAGGCCGGATACGGCGGCAAGGAGAATCCGGTGGGCAAGCGGTTCCAAGGTATCGTCCGCTGGGCCACGCCGGTATTCAAGGGGGACGAGAAAATCGGCTATGTCACTCTGGCCCTCGACCATACCCATTTGATGGAGTTCACCGATCATGTGGTGCCGACCACCGAACGATACTCCGAGATCTCCGACGCCGGCTCCGGCAACTATGCCTTCATGTGGGACGATCAGGGCCGCAACATTTCCCACCCCCGTGACTATTTCATCGTCGGCTTCGACCCGCAAACCGGCGAACAGGCCGTGCCCTGGCTGAGCGCCGAGCTGTTCGATCTGTGGAAATCGACGGGTGGGTCCTTTACCGAATTCGAAAAAATCGCCCCACGATTCCAGGAACAAACGATCGCCAAAAACCCCGAGGGTTCACTGACCCGGCAGGGCATGCTCGGGCTCGATTGCCGCTACCTCAACTTCGCTCCTCAATGCATCGGCTGGTACAACCTGACCGAGCACGGCGGCTCCGGCTCCTTTCTTATCCTATGGAGCGGTCTGTGGAAGCTGACCACGGCCGCGGCCATTCCGTACTACACGGGTGCCTACGGCAACAGTCCCCGCGGATTCGGCTTTGTCACCATCGGCGCCAATGTCGACGAGTTCCATAGCTCGGCCACCGAAACCGCGGCCCGCATCGCCGCCATCACCAGGGACTACGAAACCGGTCTGGAGACAAAGCGGCTCGATACCCTGGCGCTGATCGAGGAACGGCTGCACTCCACCCTCACCAATCTCAGCGTTTCCACCGGCATCATGATGGTCCTGGTCATTCTGATCGCCGTCTGGATGGCAGGGACCCTGACCGGCAAGATCACCGCCATCATTCTGGGGATCAAACGGTTTCAATCGGGCGAGATGAGCGCGCGCCTGAAGGTGGAGAGCCGGGACGAGCTGGGCGAGCTGGCCGGAGCCTTCAACGAGATGGCCGATCGACTCGATAGCTCGATGACCGGTATTCGCGAGGCCAAGGAGCGGGCCGAGGAGTCGGACCGGGCCAAGAGTCTCTTTCTCGCCAACATGTCGCATGAGATCAGGACGCCGATGAACGCCATCCTCGGCATGTCCCACCTGGCTCTGGAGGCGCAGTCCGTCGATAAGCGCCGCAATCTGCTGCAAACCGTGGAACATTCCGCCCAGGGCCTGCTGAGGCTGCTCGACGATATCCTCGATTTTTCCAAGATGGAGGCCGGCCAGTTGCAGTTGAACGAGGCGCCCTTCGACCTGCGAACCCTGGTCTCGGGCGTGCTTGCCACCATGCAGGTGCCGGCAACCGAGAAGGGGTTGCGGCTGGAAGGGATCCTTCCCGACGAGCCGCCCTGGTTTTTTTGGGGCGATGAACTCCGCCTCCGGCAAATCCTCCTGAATCTGGTGACCAACGGCATCAAGTTCACCGAAACCGGGTCGATCGCCATTCGGGCGGCCGTGGTCGGGAGCGCCGATGCCGGAGGAAAACGGTTGGTCCGTTTGACCGTGACCGATACCGGCATTGGCATCGTCGAGGAAAAACTACCTTGCATCTTCGACCGTTTCGAGCAGGCCGACACGTCCTATGCCCGCAAGTACGGCGGGGTGGGACTCGGGCTGGCCATCTGCCAGCAACTGACGACGCTCATGGGCGGCACCATCTCGGTGGAGAGCCGCAAGTATCTGGGCAGCTCGTTTCATGTGGCTGTACCCCTGCGTCCCTGCGCCGAGGAAGAGGTCTCCGCCAAGGGGGCGGTGCATTCGGCGGACCGGCCGCTCCGCAAAGGGCTTCGCATCCTGGTGGTCGACGACAACGCCGTCAATCGCGATGTGGCCAGCATGACACTTGAGCACGAGCACATCGTCGCCAGCGCCGGCAACGGTATCGAAGCCCTGGAACACCTTGCGGCCGCCGAGTTCGATGTGGTGCTGATGGATGTGCAGATGCCGTTGATGGACGGACTCACCGCCACGAGTGTCATCCGGGCCGCGGAAGAGGATCTGCCCTTTTCCGCCGGCCTACCCGAAGAAACCGCTTCGGCACTGGTCCGCAATCTCCGGGGGCGGCATTTGCCGATCGTGGCCATGACTGCCCATGCCCTCGGTGACGATCGGGAGATGTGCCTGGCCGCCGGCATGGATGCCTATCTGACCAAACCCTTTCAACCCGGACAACTGGAGGAGGTGCTCATGACTGTCGTGGAGGAGGGAGAGAGCGGCGAGGATCCGGGTGTGCAGACGGATGTGGATCGGGATTTCGAGGCCGAAGAGCTGTTGCCCGCGCCAGCGATTGCCGCCATCCGCGCCCATCTTCAGGCGACGACCACGCTGAGCCCGGCGCAGGTCGAGCTAATAACCGTCGCCGCCGTCCAGAGCATCGCCGGCAATCTCGCCCTGGCCGGCGAGGCCCTGGAACGGCGAGACTTTCGAGAAATGGGCCGGGCGGCGCACACCCTCAAGGGAACCCTGTTGCAGTGCGGTCTCGCCCAGTGGGCCGAAAAAGCGCAGGAAATCCATACCGGTGCCAAGGAAAACCGCGACCTGCCCTATGCCGAGATGATCGCCACCCTGGCACGGGGCATGGCGTCGCTTGCGCGTGCAACGGAGCCGCGGGAATAAAAGAGTACCCCGCCCGGATCACGGCGCGTCGAGCACCCGGCGCACGGCGCGCAGTGATTCCTTCGGGGAAACGGGTTTGTTGAGAACCTCCATGTGCGCTTCCACCAGGTCTTTTTGCTGGATATTCTCCGGTGCGTAGCCGCTGAAAAAATCGCCTTGAGTGCAGGTCGTTGCCGACGGATCGCCTGCGGGGTTTCCTTGCCGTTCATCTTCGGTATGATCGGATCGAACACCACCAAATCGATCGTCTCGTTCTTCTCTGTAAAAACCCGAACCGCCTCCTCCCCGTTGATCGCCGTGATCACCCGATAACCGGATTCCTCAAGCACTCTTGCGAACAACTCGCGAACTCGCGCGCCTAAGTCAGCGTTGGACTCGGTCGAGAATGGTCCCATCCGCGCCGATCAGTTCCACCACCATGGGCATGGCGCCCACCGCGTGGGTTGAACAGGCCAGACAGGGGTCGAAGGCGCGGATCACTGCCTCGATGCGGTTGAGCAAGCCTTCGTGGAGGGCCGCATCCTTAAGGAAATGCCGCGCCGCCTGCAGGATGCCCCGGTTCATGGCGAGGTTGTTGTGACCGGTGGCGATGATCAGGTTGGCCCACTCGATCAAGCCGTCCTCGTCAACCCGGTAATGGTGGATCAGAGTGCCGCGCGGGGCCTCGGTCACACCGATGCCTTCCCGATTGTTCACTCCGGCCACGGCCCGAACCTGCGGATCGGTGATGCCGGGATCGGCCAGGAGGAGTTCGATTGTTTCCACCGCATAGATCACCTCGATCAACCGGGCATAATGATAGTGAAAAGAGCTGAGCACCGGACCCGGTTCCAGGGCGCGGAATTGCGACAGCTCCCGGTCGGCCAACTCGGTGCCGCAGCGACGGGCAATATTGAGACGGGCAAGCGGACCGACCCGGTACATGCCACCTGGGTATCCTCGCAGTTTGTAGTAGGGAAATTTCAGATACGTCCAGGGCTCGACGGCCTCGTCGATGGCCTCCTGGTAGTTCTGCGGCGCGATATCATGGGCAAGGGGGATGCCCGCCTCGTCGACGATGCGCAGCGCGCCGTCGTAATGTTCGAGCACACCGTCGCCGCCGGTCAAGCATAGAAACAGACTGGGGAAGCGGGCAAACACCCGGATGTATTCGTCGTACTGGGCGAGCGATCGTTTGAACCGGTCGAGATGTGTGCAGGCAAGCGCCTTGATTTCGGGGATTTCGTCCAGGATGGCGGTTCGCGCGGTTTCGCCGAGCGGCGAGTTGACCCCGCCGGGCACTACCCATGAGGGATGGATTCGCCGTCCGGCCAGCCGTTCGATCACCTGCTGACCGAATTGGCGCAGGCGGATGCCGTCACGGGCAAACTGGGGATCGGTCTCGGCGAGCCCGAAAAAATTGCGGTGTTCGGGTGGATGGTCCATGCCCAAGAGTAGGTCCGGCGCGGAGAGATAGAAAAAACTGAACGCATGCGATTGGATGAGTTGACCAAGGTTGAGGATGCGACGCAGTTTGACGGCGGTTTCCGGAATGGCGACCGCGAGAATCCGGTCGCAGGCCTTGGCTGAGGCCAGCTCGTGGCTGACCGGACAGATGCCGCAGGTCCGGGCGGTGAGCGAGGGCATCTCGAAAAAGGGGCGACCGACCACGAAGCGTTCGAAGCCGCGAACCTGGGTCACCTGGAAACGGGCGTCCTGCACCCGGCCCGCATCGTCGAGTTGGAGGCCGATCTTGGCGTGGCCCTCGATACGGCTGACCGGTTCGATGGTGATCCGTTGCATGGTGGTCTCCTAGGCGCCGAACCGGGTGTCGAGCCGCAGGTTGGCCGTTGTCCCCTGGATTGCGGCATCAAGGGCCGCAAACAGGGTGTCGGCTCCGGGCGGGCATCCGGGAATGAAGAGATCGACCGCGACGAAATGATGCAAGGGCAGGGCCTTGTCGTTCAGGAGCGGTAAATCGGTGGCGGGAATCTGCGCGCCCGGCGGCAGCCGTTCGATATAGACGGATTGCAGCATCTCGCGTGCGCCGAGAACATTGCGCATGGCCGGAATATTGCCGGTCACGGCGCAGTCGCCCAAAGCGATCAGTAGTCGGCTTCGCTGTCGCGCCAGTTGAAGCCGCGCCTCGTCCTCGTTGGTGCTGACCGCTCCCTCGATGCAGACGAAATCCACCGCCTCGGGAAAGTGTTTGACGTCGACCAGCGGGCTGTAGACGATGTCGACCTTGGCGGCCAGGTCAAGCAGTCGTTCGTCCAGATCCAGGAGCGACATGTGGCAGCCGGAGCAGCCATCGAGCCAAAGGGTGGCAAGGTGCAATTTCTTCATCGCTGCTCCTGGGCGCGATTGGCCATGAGATAGGGCAGGGCGGGCCGTTTCTTGCGCATCTCGGCCACGGACCGGCCCTTTTCGGATAGGGCGCCGGTCGGGCAGACATGGACGCATTTGCCGCACCCGGTGCAGGTGGTGGAAGCGCCCCAGGGGGTGTCGAGGTCGGCGACGATCAGGCTGCGGATGCCCCGGTTCTTCACGTCCCAGGTATGGGCGCCTTCGATCTCGCCACAGACGCGGACACAGCGGGCACAGAGTACACAGCGGTTGTGGTCGAGAACGAAACGGCTGTGCGAGGCGTCCACCGGCAAGTCCGGGTAGCGGCAGGGGAACACGACGTGGTCGATTCCGAACTCTCGGGCCAGGTCCTGCAACTCGCAATGGCCGTTGGAGACACAGACCGCACAGACGTGATTACGCTCGGAAAACAGGAGCTCGACGATCGTCCGCCGGTAATGCAGCAGCCGCGCTGATTGGGTGGTTACCTCCATGCCCTCCTGGATCGGGGTCACGCAGGCGGGGTGCAGTTTGCTGCTGCCCGCGATTTCGACCATGCACAGACGGCAGGAGCCGATGGCGGAGAGGCCTTCCAGCCAGCAGAGGGTGGGGATGGCGATGCCGTTTTCGCGCGCCACCGCGAGGATCGTCTCCGAGGCGAGTCCGCTGACCTGCTTGCCGTCGATGGCGAGGGTGAGGATCTGGGCGGTCATGGCGAATCCTCCTGGGCGAAAGCCGGCGGCGCGATCCGGTCGAGGTATTCCTGCCGGAAATAACGCAGGGTGCTCAGCACCGGATTCGGGGCCGACTGGCCGAGGCCGCAGAGGCTGGTGTGTTTCACCAGGTCGCACAGCATCTCCAGTTGGGCAAGATCGGCGACTGTGGCTTGCCGTTGTTGGAACTTGGTGAGCAGAGCGTGGATTTGGGCGGTGCCCACCCGGCAGGGAATACATTTGCCGCAGGACTCGTCCATGCAGAACTCCATGAAGAAGGTGACGATGTCGACCATGCTCGACGTCTCGTCGATGACGATCATCCCGCCCGAGCCCATGATGGAGCCCAACTCGCCGAGGCTTTCGTAGCTGACCGGGGCGTCGAGGAACGCGGCCGGGATGCAGCCGCCCGAAGGACCGCCGGTTTGTACCGCCTTGAAGGCGCGGCCGCCGGGGATGCCGCCGCCGATGTCGAAGACGATCTCGCGCAGGCTCATGCCCATGGGCACCTCGATCAGACCGCTGTGCTTGACTGTGCCGGTGAGGGCAAAAACTTTGGTTCCCTTGCTCTTGTCCGTGCCCAGGGCGGCAAACCACTCGGGTCCACGGGTGATGATCGACGGTACGTTGGCATAGGTTTCGACGTTGTTGATCAGGGTGGGGTAGCCCCAGAGCCCTTTCTCCGCCGGATAGGGGGGGCGGGGCCGGGGGATGCCACGCCGGCCTTCGACCGATTCGATCAGGGCGGTTTCCTCGCCGCAGACAAAGGCGCCGGCCCCGAGGCGGATTTGAATGTTCAGGTCGAGGTTGGAACCGCAGATGGCGTGTCCCAGGAGATGCAAGCGTTCCGCCTCACGAATGGCCAACCGCAGCCGCCTGACCGCCAACGGATATTCGGCCCGTACATAAATGTAGCCGTGGCGGGTGCCCACCGCATAGGCGGCGATGATCATCCCCTCCAGCACCGCATGGGGCGTGCTCTCCAGGATGGAACGATCCATGAAGGCGCCGGGGTCGCCCTCGTCTCCGTTGCAGATCAGATATTTTTTCTCCCCCGCGGCCTTGGCCACGGTGGCCCATTTCAGGCCGGTGGGATAACCGGCTCCGCCCCGGCCCCGGAGACCGCTCTCCTGGATGCGGCTAATGACGTCGGCCGGTCGCATTTCGGTGAGGGCGGTGAACAAGGCGCTATAACCGCCGGCGGCCAGGTAGTCGCCGATGCTCTCCGGATCGATCCGGCCGGACAGGGCCAATACATTTTTGTACTGCCGGGTGAAAAAGGGCAGGTCCGGCGGCAACAGGAGGCGTTCCACCGGTGCGTGCCCCAGCGCGGCGACGATGTCGCCAGCATCTTCGGGACGGACTGCCTGGTAGGTCGCCTCGTCGGGAAGGATGAGCACAATCGGACCGAGCGCGCAAAGTCCCATGCAGCCGGCCTTGCGTACCAGGACGGTCGATTCCAGATGCCGTTCGGCGATTTCCTTTCGCAGGGCCGCGACAATATCCTCGTTGCCGGGGCAGCCCAGGCCGGCGCAGACCAGGATGTGGTGGGCAAAACCATCCAGGGAACGACGGTGTTCCGCCGCGAGGCGGTGGAGTTCTTCACGTTGCATCGTTCAGCCACTCCCCGATGATGGCGATCGCTTCTTCGAAGCTCTTCTTTCCGGCAAGGGTGCCGTCCGTCAGGATGACGGGCGCCAGGGCGCAGGCCCCAACGCAGCGAACTTCCACCAGCGATAGCCTGTTGTCCGCTGTGGTTCCCCCTGGGGTCAGGCGGTAGCGGTCGCGCACCCAGGCAAGAATCCGGTCGTTGCCCTTGATATGGCAGGCGGTGCCGGTGCACACGGTCAGGGTATGCTCGCCCTTGGGCTTAAGGTGGAAATGATTGTAGAAAGTGGCGACGCCAAGCACCTTGGCCGGCGGCACCCGCAGCCGGGACGAGATGTAATCGAGGGTGCTCGGGTCCAGATAACCGAAGGCGTCCTGCGCGGCGTGGAGAGTTTCGATGAGGGCGTCGGGACGAAAATCGTGACGCTGCATGGCCCGTTCGAGGAGCTGCCAGCGCCGATCGTCCGTTGAATGCTGAGCTTGGGTCTTCGCGGGCATGCGTCGCCACCTCGGGGAAGAAGAAGGGTGTCAGGGGCAAAGATGCATATATCCTATAATTTCCTATTTTCCCCAGAGATGCAATCCTTCTTTTACGCCAAGGGAAATCGCCCTCCGTTCTTCCATTTTGCACCAATATTGTCAGAATTGTCATTTCGGTAAAAAAATAAATACAAAAATGAACTATTTTTTCAAAAATTGCATGCTGCAAAGTGGTTATGTTCGAATAGTAATTTGAAATTATGTTATTTTTAATATTTATAATTGAATGGCATCTTTTTTGATAATAATCGGTCAGTGTATTTGACATCCCTGCATCGAGGACCAAGGAAAGAAGATCAACGCAGGCAAAGGGGAGGTGAGAAGAGTGGAGGATTTCGGGAAGTTCGACGGTTACGGACTGTCGGCAGCCCGTCCGGCGATGCAAAGGGGTGTTGTAACAGGTCTATCGGAAGGTACCGGTAAAACAATTCAATCGAGAGGGCAGGGCGGAAACGTTGAGCGGCTGCCGGAAAAGGAGTGATCCATGAAGTTTGTCAGTGCGATAATCAAACCCTTTAAGTTGAACGAGGTACGGGAAAGTCTGACGGCGCTGGGTGTTAAGGGTGTGACCGTTACGGAAGTCAAGGGCTTCGGACGCCAGAAAGGACATACCGAGATGTACCGCGGTGCGGAGTATGTTATCGAATTCCTCCCCAAATTGAAAGTGGAGGTGGCCATCGACGATAGCCAGCTCAACCAGGTGGTGGAAGGGATCAAGAAAGCGGCCTGCACCGATAAGATTGGCGATGGCAAAATCTTCGTCTTCGATCTTGAACATGTAATGCGCATCCGCACCGGCGAAACCGGCAGCGAAGCTCTGTAATTGGGAGGAACCATCCATGAAAAAACTTGTTTATGTAACCACATCCGCATTTGCCGCCTTGCTTGGAACGGTCGTTTGCGCTTTTGCCGAGGAGGCCCCGGCCATCAACAGCGGCGATACCGCCTGGATGTTGACCAGTACCGCCCTTGTGTTGTTCATGACCTTACCCGGCCTCGCCCTGTTTTACGGCGGCCTTGTGCGCAAGAAGAACGTCCTGTCCGTACTTGCCCAATGTCTGGGGATCGCCGGCCTTGCGACCCTGATGTGGTGGGCCTTCGGCTATAGCCTGTCGTTTTCCGGCGATGGTAAATTTATCGGTGATTTCGGCGCCGCCTTTTTCAAGGGGATTTACGGGCCGGAAGGCAAGGACGTCTCCTTTTCGAGCCATCTGGCTGGCGTGCCGGAATCGGTCTTTGTGATGTTCCAGTTGACCTTCGCCATCATCACCCCGGCGCTGATCGTCGGTGCGATCGCCGAGCGCATGAAGTACACCGCCGTCTTGACCTTCGTCGCCGGCTGGCTGATTCTCGTCTACTTCCCGTTCGCCCATATGGTCTGGGGCGGCGGCTACATCGGCGGTACCTTGGGCGCCATCGACTTTGCGGGCGGTCTGGTTGTACACATGTCCTCCGGTTATTCGGCCCTTGTGCTGGCGCTCATTCTCGGGCCGCGTCTTGGCTATCGCAAGGAACCGATGACTCCGCACAGCATGGTGCTTTGTATGATCGGTACCTCCATTCTGTGGGTTGGCTGGTATGGCTTCAATGCCGGTTCCGCAGGTGCCGCCAACGGTCTGGCCGGCAACGCATTTTTGACCACAACGCTGGCCGCCGCCATCGGTGGTTTTGTCTGGGCGTTCATTGAATTCATCGCCACAAAGAAGCCGTCGGTATTGGGTTTCTGTTCGGGCATCGTCGCCGGTCTCGTCGTCATCACTCCGGCAGCTGGTTTTGTTGACGCCACCGGCGCTGTCATCTGCGGTATCGCCGCCGGCACCGTCCCCTATTTCGCGGTCGTTCATTTGAAAAGAATGCTCCGTTACGACGACGCCCTCGACACCTTTGGCGTTCATGCGGTGGGCGGCACGGTTGGTACACTCCTCACCGGTCTGCTCGCGGTGGAAGCCATCAACGGTCAGGCAGGCGGCGGCGAATTGCTCATGAAACAGCTGGGTAGCGTTGTCATCGTGGTGGTATGGAGCGTGGTCGCCACAGCAATCCTTGCCTATGCGATCAAGTTCACCATTGGCCTGCGGCCAAGCGATGATGTCGAACGTCAGGGGCTTGACATCAACGAGCACGGCGAGGAAGGCTACGTCGACTGAAAGGCTGCGCGCCACGACTCCGCGAGTGGAACAGGACAACCCCGGCCCGGGACGGCATATGCGCCGTTCCGGGCTTATTTTTTGCCGAAAAGGCGCGGTTTGAAAAGTTGGCCAAGCGTTTGAACAGGCAAAAACCGTCATTGCACAGCACAGCTGTCGGCTCCATGCAACCCCTTTGCAATCGATGGGCAAGTGGATTATGATGCCCGCTACTTGGCGGCACGATCAAGGGCGCCGAATCTTCCAGCAACTTCTACGTGCAGGTGAGCAATGATCAACAAAGTGATTTTAATAGGTAATTTAGGGGCTGATCCGGAAATTCGTTACACCCAAGACGGCACGCCGGCCGCATCGTTTACGGTGGCAACCACGGAAAGGTGGAAAGGCAAGGATGGTCAAATGCAGGAGCAAACCGAATGGCACAGGGTCACGGCATGGCGGCGTCTTGCCGAGATCTGCGGCGAGTACCTCTCTAAAGGATCGAGGGTGTATATCGAGGGGAAGTTGCAGACCAGAAAATGGAAAGACCAGAACGGCAATGATCGCTACACCACCGAAATAGTCGCACGGGAGATGAAGATGTTGTCGCCTCGTAATACTGGCGGCGGTGGCGAATATGGTGGCGGTGGCCAAGGCTTTGGCAGCGATCCGTTTCCGGAACCGCCGCCCATGGGCGACGATGTTCCCTTTTGATTGGATGCTGAGAAGAACGCGGAACGCAACCCGGCAGGTTATGGAACCTGCCGGGATTTTTTTTGTGTGGCCGGAAAATTCCAGTGCTTCGCGGTCTCGCGACAAGGAAATCCGCCTTGAGCCCGCATGGGGAGTGGCTACGCACGGGTATATAATGTACCTGTCGGCGACGGAACCGGAAAATCTCTGTCCTTTCCGGCTGACGTCGCTTTGTGTTCCGCAATCTCAGGGAAATTGATCATTGATCGCACACGTCGGACAATATCGATATAAAATGAAAGCGTTTTGCTGTTGTGCGAACTGGGCTTGTGCACATGTGCCCCTGGAGAACAAGAGAATTGTTCCGGGGAAGGAGGCATTGCACCGCACTTGGCGGGAGGGATGTTTTAGTACCGCGGCCACGAGAGGGAAACGGAGAAGAGGGCGTGTCATTCATGATTGAACAAGACGACAAATTTGCACAAAGAGAGCGCAGCGAGCATTTTCCAGTCCACTGTGGGTGCGCTCTTTTGGTCGAACTATTTTCTTGACAGATGATACCGCTACCGGTAATGAATAGCCGTTCATTTTCATTCCTTAGAGTAACCTGCTGTTCACAGAAGGTTTACGTTTATTTTTACACGTCTTAGGGAGAGGTCGGATTCATGGTGACAGAACTGGTACTTTCGGCGATGGCCTTGATCGGAATTGCTATCGTCATCCCGCTGTTCATGCTGGCGACAACGGTGTTTGGCCCCAAAGCCGATGGGGGGATCAAGAACCAACCCTATGAAAGCGGCATCAAGCGGATGATCGGGTTGGCGGAGCAGAAGTTCAGTGTCAAGTTTTATTTGTTGGCCATTTTGTTCCTGTTGTTCGACATCGAGGCGGTGTTTATGTTTCCATGGGCCGTCGGAGTACGTGAATTGGGTTGGTTCGGATTCGCGGAAATGGTTGTCTTCATGGCGCTGCTTTTGACAGGTCTTATCTACATTCTTAAGAAAGGGGTGCTCAATTGGCGTTAGGATTAGAAGCAAGTTTGGGTGATTCGGTACTTACCACCAAGCTCGATGCAGTCATCAATTGGGGACGTGAGTACTCTCTGTGGCCGTTTGTATTCGGAACCGCCTGCTGCGCAATCGAATTCATGAGTGCCGCTGCAAGTCAGCTCGATATCTCCCGCTGGGGTGCAGAAGTAGTGCGTTTTTCTCCCCGCCAGGCTGACTTGTTGCTCGTTTGCGGCACGATCAGTTACAAGCAGGCGCCGATTCTCAAACAAATTTATGAGCAAATGCCCGAACCTAAATGGGTCGTGGCCATGGGTGCGTGCGCGAGTTCCGGTGGGATTTACGACAACTACTGCACTGTGCAGGGGATCGATACCATTATTCCGGTGGATGTCTATATCTCAGGTTGTCCTCCCCGGCCCGAAGCGGTTTTGGATGCGTTGATGAAAATCCAGGATCAGATCAAGGGTGAAAGTGTGCTGAATGATCGCCACAAAGACTTTAAGGGGATTCTCGACTGATATGAATACGACGGCACTAGAAGTACTACAGGCCGCGTTTCCGGATGTGCCCTGCACGGCTTCGGTCGATGCGGTGGTGATGACGGTGCAGCCTGCGCAGCTCCAATCGACGCTTTCTCGCCTGAAAAGCGATCCTGCCTTCAACTTCGGATTGCTCCTCGATGTGACAGGGATCGACTACTTGAACTATCCTGTGCAGCAAGAGGCGCGGTTTGCCGTTGTCTATACCCTGCGTAACTGGGAAAAGAACATGCTGGTGCAGGTCCGGGTTCCGGTTGCCGATCCGGAGGAGGGGGTGCCCTCGGCTACCCCGCTCTGGGATTCGGCCAACTGGGGAGAGCGAGAGACCTACGACCAATACGGCATCCGCTTTCAAGGACATCCCGACCTGCGCCGCATCCTCAATCACTGGCAGTTCCAGGGGCACCCGCTGCGCAAGGATTATCCCATCGAGCAGAGACAGATCTGTTACGAGAGCGACAGTCTGGAGAAGGAAATCAAGGCCAGACTCGCGCACAACGGGGTCGACCAGACCCTGATGGAGGACATCAACACCGAGATCATGTACCTCAATCTCGGGCCCTCCCATCCTGCCACCCACGGTGCCATTCGTATTTTGACCGCCCTTGATGGCGAGACCATCCTTGCCAACGTCAACGAGATCGGCTATCTCCACCGTGGATTCGAAAAGACCGCAGAGAACAGAACCTACAATCAGGTGATCCCGCTCACCGACCGACTCAACTACTGCTCCGCGTTGATGAACAACATCGCCTACGCCAAGGCGGTCGAATCCTGGCTCGGCATCGAAATCACCGAGCGGGCCAAGTTCATGCGGGTCATTCTATCGGAATTTTTCCGTGTCCAGGACCACCTGGTATGCATCGCCGCGAACTTGGTCGACATGGGCGGTCTGACCAACTACTGGTACCTGTACAACGAAAAAGAGGCCTCCTACGATTTCATCAGCCGCTTGACCGGAGCCCGCCTTACCAGTTCTTTCACCCGCATCGGCGGGATGTATCGCGATTTTTACGAGGGATGGGAAGCGGACATGGAGAATCAGTTGCGCGCCATTGAAAAGGGTGTCAACGATTCGCTCAAGCTGGTACTGAAGAACCGCATCGTCCACGACCGGACCCAGAACGTCTGCGTCATGCCGGCGGAGAAGGCCTTGTCCTACGGATACACCGGCCCCTGTCTGCGCGCCAGCGGCGTACCCTTCGACCTGCGCAAGGACAACCCTTATTACTATTACGACACCTTCGACTTCACCATCCCACTCGGTTCCAAGGGAGACATCTACGACCGAATCATGATCCGCTACGAGGAGATATTCCAGAGCATCTCCATCATCCGGCAGGCGATGCAGCGGATCCCTCAGGGGCCGGTTACCATCAGCAGCAACAAGGTGACTCTGCCACCCAAGACCGAAGTGTATAAGAACATCGAAGGATTGGCTAGTCACTTCAAGCTGGTCTTCGAAGGTGTCTGTGTTCCGGCCGGCGAATGGTACGACTCCTTTGAGGCGGCCAATGGCGAGTTGGGCTTCCACTTCGTCTCCGACGGATCAGGCCGACCCTATAAATGCAAGGTCCGCCCGCCGTGCTTTTATATGATGGGCGGGTTCCATGAAATGGTGGAAGGCGAAATGATTGCCGACGCCGTGATCAATCTCGGCAGCATCAATATTATTGGCGGAGAGTTGGACAGATGAGCGATCGATCACAGCTAATAGAGACGGGCAAACCGTTTACTTTCGACGCGCAGCGTGATGCCGAATTCGAGCGGCTGGTCACACGATATCCCACCAGGGAATCGTTGATCCTTCCCTCCCTTTGGCTTGTCCAGGAGCAGGAAGGATGGATCAGCGCCGAGGCCATGGCCTATATCGCCGATCGGATCGGCACCTATGCCAGCATGGTCTACGAGGCCGCCACCTTCTACACCATGTACAACCTGCAACCCAAAGGGAAGTATCACATCTGCGTCTGCCGGACCTTGTCCTGCTATTTGCTTGGCAAGCAGGAAATCGTCGACCACCTGAAACAGGAGTTGGGCATCAAGCCGGGCGAGATCAGTGCGGACGGACGATACAGCCTGGAAGAGGTCGAATGCCTCGGTCATTGCGGAACCGCTCCAGTGGTTCAGGTGAACGGAGAGTTCTACGAGAATATGGACGTCGCTAAACTCAAAGAACTCTTGGCCACGCTGCGATAAGGAGAGCGAAACACCATGCAAGTACAAGTACTCAGTGCCCGGTTTGACATACCGGATGCCAACAAGATTGAGATTGCCAAGCAGCATGGCGCCTATGCCACCTTGGATAAGGTGTTTGCAATGCAACCCGAGGAGATTATCGAGGTTGTCAAGGCAAGCGGGTTGCGTGGACGTGGCGGCGCCGGTTTCCCAACGGGGTTGAAGTGGAGTTTCCTCCCGAAAAACATCGACAAGCCGGTGTATCTGGCTGTCAACTCCGACGAATCGGAACCAGCCACTTTTAAGGATCGTTATATCCTGGTCCGCGATCCGCATATGCTCATTGAAGGCATCATCATTTGCTGCTATGCGATCAAGAGCCATGCCGCCTACATTTATATTCGCGGCGAATACACCACCCAGGTTAAGGTGTTGCAAGCTGCGATCGACGAGGCATACGCCGCCGGGTACTTGGGCGACACGGTTGCGGGACAAGACTTCAAGCTCGATATCACCGTGCACCGTGGGGCAGGAGCCTATGTCTGCGGTGAAGAAACCGCATTGCTCGAATCCATCGAAGGCAGAAAAGGGCAGCCGCGAAGCAAACCGCCGTTTCCTGCTGTCGAGGGGTTGTATGGCTGTCCCACCATCATCAACAATGTGCAGAGTATCGCCTCACTTCCCTTCATTCTCACGAACGGAGCCGACGCCTACAAGGCGTACGGCACCGAGAAAAGCCCTGGAACCCATCTTTTTGGGATTTCCGGTCTGGTAAAAAAACCGGGAATGTACGAGTTGCCCTTGGGCTTGCCCTTACTGGAGGTGATCGAGAAGGTTGCTGGAGGGTTGCGGGACGGCCGTACCTTGAAAGGGGTTATTCCCGGTGGCAGTTCGACCCCGGTGCTCACCCCCGAAGAGGCCCAAACCGTAACCCTTGATTATGAGTCCATGGCAGCGCACAAAACCATGTTCGGTTCGGGTGGTATCGTCGTCCTCGACGACACGGTGGATATGGTGAAACTGGTTGAGAATCTCATCTCTTTCTACCACCATGAATCCTGTGGCCAATGCACGCCGTGCCGGGAAGGTCTTGGGTGGATGTTGAAGATCGTCAAGAAGATTATTCGCGGCGAGGGCAACGCGGCCGATATCGACCTGTTGACCGAACTGTGCGACAACATCGAAATGAAGACCGTATGCGTTCTTTCGGCGGCTTGCACCATGTCGACACGCAGTTACTTGAATAAATTCCGGCATGAATTCGAGGCGTACGTCAACGGCGGCGCTCCGGCTCAGGCCGCGATGTAACAGGGATAAGGGTTACCATGGCTGATAAGGTAAAACTGTTTGTTAACGGTCAAGAAGTAGAAGTCGAAGCAGGGAAAAACCTGATTGACGCTATCGGCGCGGTTGGCATAGAGATTCCCCATCTCTGCTACCATCCCGCCCTGGGGGCCGACGGCAATTGCCGGATGTGCCTTGTGGGGATCGAGGATGGGCGGCCACCGCTTGTGCCGGCCTGTAAGACTCGGGCCGCAGAAGGGATGAAAGTCCAGTTGGATACGGACAAGATCAAAAAAATCCAGCGCGATATCATGGAGTTCGAGTTGATTAACCATCCTATCGATTGCCCAATTTGCGATCAGGCGGGGGAATGCAAGCTCCAGGATTACTACATGCGCTACGACGGTCAACCCAGCCGGATGACCGTCAAACCAGTGTTGAAAGCCAAAAAAATGGATTTTGGTTGCGGCGTGGTTCACGATCAGGAGCGTTGTGTGCTCTGCGCCCGCTGTGTCCGGTTCACCCGTTTGATCACCAAAACCGGTGAGTTGGGAATCGTCAATCGGACCGACTATGCCCGGGTCAATATCTTTCCCGGACGACCATTGAACAATCGCTATGCGTTGAATGTGGTCGATCTTTGTCCCGTTGGGGCCATGACAAGCCGGGATTTTCGCTTTAAGCAACGCTCTTGGTTTTTGACCAAGAGTCCTTCCATCTGCCACGGTTGCAGTAAGGGGTGCAATATATATATCGACCACAATCGGGAAAAATATAAAGACGATGTCATTTATCGATTCCGTCCCCGTCTGAACGAAAAGGTCAACGGGTATTTTATGTGCGACGAAGGCCGGATGACGTACAAGCTCGAAAATGAAAATCGTCTTGATACACCGTCGGTCGAGGGCCGGGAAACCGATTTCAACGAGGGAGTAGAGGCGATTCGCCGCGCTGTCAGTCAAGCCAAGAAAACCGTGATTCTGGTTTCGCCCAGCACATCCCTCGAACAAATGTTCGCACTCCGACAGTTCGCTAACGCGATCAACGCATCGGTGTGCGGGTTGAGCGATGGCTACATCAAGAAAGGAGACGGTGACGGCTACCTGATCCAGGACGACAAAGCTGCCAACCGCGCATCATTCGCCCTGCTGGGAATTGACGATACAAAAGCTGGATTCGATGCCGCCATGAACGGTGCCGACCTCCTGGTGTGCGTGCAGAACGATTTAGGCAAATCGCTGACCGATGCCGAAATCGACCAGTTGCTCGCAACCGTTAAACTGGTGGTGATTGGCAACTCTCGTATCCCGCTCGCCGCAAAAGCCGCCGTAACCCTTCCGGTTGCCTCGTATAGCGAAGATACCGGAAGTGTCGTCAACTGTGACGGCAGACTTCAGCGGTATGAAGTTGCGGTGGTCAAGAATCAACCGCAGCCTACCTTGATCCAAGCTGTACACCTTCTTGGTGGCGAGGTGAAAAACGCGCAAGAAGCCCGCGTCGGTCTCCAAGCCGCGGTTCCTGTTTTGCAAGATATCGATTTGGCAAAGATACCAGCCGAAGGGATTGCACTAACTGATAACGAGGTCGCACATGTCGCAGCTTGATATTCTTCTTCTAATCCTGAGAGTTGCCTTCGGGGCATTCGTTCCGCTTTGCTTCATAGCGGTCCTCGTGTGGATGGAACGGCGCGGCGCCGCTTTTTTCCAGGACCGTTCCGGCCCCAATCGGGCCAATATTTTCGGTTTCCGCGCCGGTGGCCTGGTGCAGAACCTGGCGGATGCCGTCAAGCTGATCACCAAGGAAGACATCATTCCGGACCATGTCAAGCACAAGTTTTATTTTGTCCTGGCGCCGGTTATCGTCTTCTGCATTGCCTTGATTTCCTTTGCCGCTGTTCCCTTTGCCGATGTTTTGGTCATCAACGGCAAGCAGTACATTATGCAGACTATTCCGACCGATCTCGGGATCCTGTGGTTCTTGGCCATTGCCGGTTTTGCTGTCTATGGCATCATTCTGGCGGGTTGGTCGTCCCACAATAAGTATGGCGTGCTCGGTGGGTTACGTGCCGCTGCCCAGGTTATCAGCTACGAGATTCCCATGGGCCTTGCCATTATCAGTGCCCTCGTGGTTTATGGCACGGTCAGCCTCACCGAAATCGCCCAGTTCCAAGGACAACTGTTGTTCGGCTTCATTCCTATGTGGGGCGTGGTGCTGCAACCGCTTGGGGCCATTATTTTCATCGTCGCCGCCTTTGCCGAAGCCAACCGCACTCCTTTCGACCTGGCCGAGGGCGAGAGCGAGCTGGTTGCCGGTTTTCACGTTGAATACAGTTCAATGAAATTCGGCATGTTTTTCATGGGTGAGTATGTGGCAATGTTCACTTCGAGCGCCATTATCGTCACCTTGTATTTTGGTGGGTTTCAAATTCCTTGGTTGTCAACGGAAACGCTCGTCAACCATGCCGGCATCATAAGTTTTCTCCTTATGCTGGTCGTTCCTGCGTTCGCTTTCTTCTTTTCCTTGTGGATTCGGAAAAATAACAAGAGTCATTATGATCGTCCCGACGATCCGCGTGTGCGAGAGGCGCAAGCCTATATCAAGGTGCTCTGGATCCTTGTCGGAGGCATCGAAGTGCTGCTTCTCTTCTTCATGGTTCTTTCCGGTGGAGTGGCAGCCAATATCCTCGTCGCGTTACTCCAAATTGCCACCTTCCTGATCAAGACGACCTTTATGTGCTTTGTCTATGTTTGGGTTCGTTGGACGTTACCTCGCTTTCGCTATGATCAATTGCAGAGATTGGGTTGGCAAACACTATTGCCGCTCTCGTTGCTGAATATTTTTGTAACCAGTGCAGTCGTTATCGCATTGAGCTGATTGAGGAGCTGGCATGAGTGGAAAAATCAAAATAATGGAGCGTAAGGGCAAAGACCTTTACGAACGGCTGTATCTCATTGAGGTTTTCAAGGGGATGGCGGTGACCTTTGGTCACTTCATTACGAACTTCCTTGATAACTCCAAACTATATGTACGGCATTACCCTGAACAAAAACCTGAAATTACCGCTCGATGGCGTGGGCGTCACCGCCTGACCAAACATGAAGACGGCACCATGAAGTGCGTTGCCTGTTTCATGTGTCAGACCAACTGCCCTGCAAAATGCATCATGATCGAAGCCGGGGAGCGTGTGGATGGTCGCACCGAGAAAATGCCGGTTCGTTTCGATATCGATCTCCTTGAATGTATCTATTGTGGCTACTGCGTCGAAGCATGCCCGATGGACGCAATCAGGATGGATACAGGTATTTTTGCGGTTACAGGCAATGAGCGGACGTCGTTTATCATGGGGCTCGATGCGTTGCTTGCCACGCCGGGTGCATTTACCGAAGAAGAGTACAAGAAAGGGGGCGCTTGATACCATGTTTGCCGACGGGCTATTTCTAGGTTTTGCCGTTCTGGCCGTACTCGGTGCGGTTGGTCTGGTGTTGTTTCGACATCCGATGAACGGCGCGATGAGTTTTGTCGTGACGTTGATCTCGTTAGCCGGTTTATACGCGCTGCTTTCCGCCAAATTGATTTTTGCCCTGCAGCTGATCGTCTACGCCGGTGCAATCATGTCGCTGATTGTCTTTATTATCATGTTCCTCAACATTCAACCCAGCGATCTGCCCCAGGAAGAGACGAAATTGCTCTATATAATTGGTGGGGGCATCCTTGTCCTTCCGATTGGACTTTTCCTCGCAAAGATCGTAAAAAGTCTGCCGAACAGCTCGACCGACATCGTCGGGAACAATTTTGGCGGCGTCAAAGAAGTGGGGTTGCTCTTGTTTAGAGACTGGCTGGTACCGTTCGAGATCGTTTCGATCCTGTTGCTGGTATCCTTGGTCGGTGCCGTCATCCTTGCTGGCAAACGGGGGACTACAAAATGATACACAGCTATCTCTACCTAAGCATTGTGCTTTTTTGCCTTGGAATCGTCGGGGTCGTATCGAGACGAAATGTTTTCACGGTGTTCATGTCTATTGAATTGATGCTCAATGCGGCCAACCTTGCTTTTGTCGCATTCTCCAGGGTGCATGAAACCATGGACGGGCATGTGCTTGCGATGATGGTCATGGCAGTTGCCGCTGCTGAAGCAGCCCTGGCGCTTGCCGTCGTAATTTTACTGCACAAACATAAGAGCAAGCTCGACACGAACGTGTTTAGCCTGCTGAAAGGGTGATTCCATGGAACAAAGTGTAAATTATCTGGGACTGATCCCGCTTTTTCCATTGATGGGAGCAGTGCTCATCGGGTTGCTTCATGTTTTTACCTGCAACAGGACCTCGGTACCGGAAAAGATATACGGCATTCTCGCCTGTGTCGGTCCAGTACTCTCCTTTGTTATGGCACTGAAGGTTTTCGTCGCGTTGAAAGGATTGCCCGAGGCATCGAGATTCCTCAGCCATAAGGCCTTCACTTGGTTCAGTGTCGGCGATCTCCATATCAACATGGGTTTTCTGGCCGACCCCTTGAGTTGTTTGATGATCTTATTCGTCACCTTCATCGGCTCGCTGATTCATATCTATTCGATCGGCTACATGGGGGGAGACAAGAATTACGGCAAATTCTTCGCGTATATGAACCTCTTCCTCGGCAGCATGCTCGTGCTGGTGTTGGGAGACGGCCCGCTCGTTATGTTTGTCGGCTGGGAAGGCGTTGGCCTATGTTCGTATCTGCTGATCAGTTTCTACAGTGAAGATCGTGCCAATGTTTTGGCAGGCAACAAGGCTTTCATCGTTAACCGCGTTGGCGATCTCGGCTTCGTTTTAGGTATGAGTTTTCTTTTCTGGGCCATCGGGGCGCACGGTTTCGATTACCTCTCCCTTAAGGCCCATGCGAACGATCCTGCGATGACCCAGGGCGTCCTCTTGACAGTCTGCCTGCTCCTCTTTGTCGGTGCCACCGGCAAGTCGGCGCAGATACCATTGTATGTGTGGTTGCCCGACGCCATGGCCGGCCCCACACCGGTCTCCGCGCTTATCCATGCGGCCACCATGGTCACCGCAGGCGTCTATATGGTTGCACGTTTTAGCTTCCTCTACGCCGGTGCCGAATTGGCCGGGAACATTGTCGCCTGGGTTGGCATTCTCACCGCCCTGTTGGCTGCGATCTTCGGCATGTTCCAGGAGGATATCAAAAAGGTCCTCGCCTATTCCACCGTCAGCCAATTGGGCTATATGTTTGCCGGTGTCGGAGTGGCCGCCTACTCGGCCGGTATCTTCCATGTCTTTACCCATGCTTTTTTCAAGGCGCTGCTCTTCCTTGGCGCTGGGTCGGTTATCTACGCCCTGCATCATGAGCAAAATATTTGGAAGATGGGTGGATTGAAGGCGAAGATGCCAAAAACCTACCTCACCATGATCATCGGTGCCTTCGCTCTCGCCGGCTGTCCCCCCTTCTCCGGTTTTTTTAGCAAGGACGAGATCTTATATAGCGCTCTGGCAACCGGTCATTTTGGTATCTGGGCTGTTGGCGTGCTCGTTGCCGGAATGACAGCGTATTATACCTTTCGGATGATTTTCGTCGTATTCCATGGTGAGCCCCGAGATCGCCACGCCTACGAACATGCTAAGGAGTCGCCCTCCGTAATGACAGTGCCGCTCATCATCCTGGCTGTTGGTGCGCTTTTTGCGGGATTCCTCAATCTCCCCGGTATTTTCGGCGGCGACCAAATCGTTTCGCATTGGCTTGCTCCCAGTCTCAGCGAGCATCACCCCCATGCGAGTGTTTTTGTCGAGATTCTTGCTATCGGCGCCAGTGTGATTGCCTTCGCAATCGGCTTTAAAATTGCTTACAGCAAATTCGGCCAAGGCGCCCCGGAACCTTCGTACAAAGGGTTTGCCGATTTTGCCTACCACAAGTTTTATGTCGACGAACTGTACGATGCCGTGATTGTCCAACCTTACAAAGCGATTGGCTCCAGCATCTGGAAAGTCATCGAACCGAACGTCACCGATGCACCCGTGAAGGGAGTCTCCAAGCTGTATATGGTGCTAGGCTTGGCGTTTAAGGTGTTTCAGGTTGGCTATGTACGGATATATGCGCTCTACATGGTCCTGGGGCTGAGTCTCATGAGCCTGCTTCTCTCTCAATCGTTCAACTGATAGGGTGAAAGAATGTTTGAACATGTCCTTTCCATTATAATTTTCTTGCCTATCCTTGCCGGATTGGTGCTTCTGGCATCGCCTGCAAGCAGGACTGTTGCTCGATTTACAGGACTCGTTATTTCCCTCGCAACGCTTGTCCTGAGTTTGGATTTGTATGCAGGCTTTCAATCGACAGGGCATCTGGAGTTTGTCGAGAAGATCTCCTGGATACCTTCCCTTGGTATTACTTATTTCCTTGGAGTCGATGGTATCAGCCTATTTATCTTGATGGCAGGTTCGGTGCTTCTTCCGCTGGTCTATCTCATCTTTGGTACGAAGGAAAAAGGGTACTACGCCAACCTGCTCATCGTGCAAGGCGCCATGGCCGGCGCGGTGTGCGCTGCCGACATGGTTTTGTTCTACATCTTTTGGGAGGTCATGCTCCTTCCCGTATTCTTTATGCTTGGCCTCTACGGCGGAACTCAGAGATTACCGGCTACTTTGAAAATCACCCTGTACACCATCGCAGGTTCCCTCTTGATGTTGGCGGCGATCGTATATTTAGGCGTAAGCTATCATGCGCAGTTCAACGAGTGGAATTTCGCCATGGATAAAATGGCGCAACTCAATCTCACCGGCCGCATCGCCGCATTGGCTTTTTTCGGATTCATGATTGCCTTTGCCATCAAGATTCCACTCTTCCCTTTCCACACATGGCTTCCCGATGCATACACCGAGGCGCCAACCGCCGCAACCTTCGTTCTTTCCGCAGTCATGGCCAAGATCGGCGTTTATGGCGTGATTCGCTTTGTCGTTCCGGTCTTTGATATCGAGTTTGCCCGTTTCGCCATCATCTTGGCCTATTCCGGTGTAATCGGCATGATGTACTGCGGGTTGGCGGCGATTACTCAGAAAGATTTCAAAAGGATGCTGGCCTTTTCCTCTGCTTCGCACATGGGTGTGATCGCCTTGGGTGTCTTTTGTATGAACCTTCAGGCATTGACCGGAAGCATTTATCAGATCGTCGCCCATGCCACCAGCACAGGTGTCCTCTTTCTCTTTGCAGGGATTCTCGAGGAACGAACTCAAACCCGCACCATCGAAGATCTCGGTGGAATTGCCGCCAAAGCTCCTGTTTTTGCTCTCTTTTTCGCTATTGCCATGCTTGCTTCGGTCGGTTTGCCTGGCACAAGCGGATTTATCGGTGAATTTATGATCGTGCTCGGGGCGGTGAAGTTCAACGCCGTGGTCGGTGTGCTCGCCGGGACGACCTTGATCATCGGTGTTTGCTACATGTTATGGATGTTTCAGCGTGTGTTTTTTGAAAAACCAACCGTTCATTCCGAAAACTTCAAGGATTTGACTCTCGTTGAGGGGTTAGCGTTTTTGCCAGTCATTCTTCTGATCATTGTGATGGGAATCTATCCTCATCCTTTCCTCAGCAAGATCACGCCGTCGACTGCCCTACAATTCACGCAACCCTCTCCGATCGTCGCTCAGGTACCTGCATCCAACGCTCAGAATTTTGGGCTTACCATTGAACAGAAATAAGGCCGGATTGTAATCATGACGAACGATTTAATGTTATTGATGCCACTGATCATTGTTGGTGCCGGAGCGATTTTGTTGATGATCGCTTCAACGTATGGCAAATGGACCAATGAACTTGCAGCATACGGAAGCGCCGGGGTTTTCGCCCTTGCCTTTCTTGTTCAGCTGTCCTCTTGCATCTCGGGCAACGTTTCTCTTTTTGCGGATGCGTTCAATGGCATATTGGTTGTCAGCAATTTTTCCAAGGCTGCCGGGTTGATCATCTTGGCGTGCGGTTTTTTTACCGCATTCAGTTCTCTCAGCTACTTCAAGCAAAATAATTTTTGCACCGCTGAGTATTACAGTCTCACAACCTTTGCAGCCTCCGGTATGCTATTGCTTACCATGGCCCAAGAATTGATTTCCGTGTTTATTGCTCTGGAGATCATGTCATTGGCCATCTACATCCTCGTTGGCTATGATCGTAAAAACGTGATCAGCACCGAAGCTGTTTTAAAATATCTCATGCTTGGGGCTTTTGCCGGTTCCTTTTTTACGATGGGCAGTGCCTTTGTGTATGGAGCCGCCGGGAGTACAAAGTTCATAAAAATCGGTCAATTTTTAGCGACCCACGGCATGCTGCAATCGCCTGCGATGATTGGTGGCGCCTTTTTTATCCTTGTTGCCCTCCTGTTCAAAGCGGCTGCTTTTCCCTTCCATGCCTGGGTGGTCGATGTGTACGATGGCGCCTCTGTCCCTGTGACCGGTTATATGGCCACCGGTCTTAAGACCGCCATTTTTGCTGTCTTTGCAAATTTCTTGATTCTTGACGATTCGTTGCATAAGGGATGGATAACCTATCTCTTCTACATCTCGGTGTTGACGATGTTTGTCGGCAATTTGATCGCGATTGGCCAACAGTCGCTCAAGCGCATGCTGGCAGCCTCCGGTATCGTTCACTCCGGTTACCTGTTGATCGCCTTGGTTGCGATAGGCACCAAGGATTTCTCAGGTAGTGTCATCGCTTTTTATCTTGCCGCCTATGCTGCCAGTACCTTGGGGATTTTCACCGCGCTTTCCTATCTCGGCGGCGCAGGGGAATCCCGGAAGACCTTCGACGATTTCAAGGGGCTTGCTCAATCCCGACCCTACTCGGCTGCCGCTATATCCATTTTTCTGCTGTCCATGGCCGGTATCCCGCCAACTGCCGGGTTCATGGGAAAATTCTACATCATCACCAGTGCCATAGATGCAGGGCAGGTAACCTTGGCGGTTTTGGGAATTGTGAGCAGTATTATTTCCATGTGGTATTATCTGCGTCTGATTATTACTATGTACTTCCATGAGGCCGAGGAACAGTTTAGCGAACCTGCTCCATCGTCTTTGGCGCCGATTTGCACTTTTGTCTTGGTAGTTTGTGTATTTGCGATGAGTTTGTATCCACTCGCCGTGTGAGAAGATCCGATATGATTGGTGGTGCCTTTCATTCTTGAGGCAGAGCACACAACACTCTTTAAAGGAGTTTAGATATGAAAGTTAAGGACATTCTTAAGGCTAAAGGCAGCAAGGTGTACACTATTTCCGAGAACAGTACGCTCATGGCTGCTACCGCAAAATTTTTCAGCAACAAGATTGGATCTCTTATGGTCGTCAACGACAAGGATGAAATTGTCGGTATCGTTTCGCCCAACGATATTCTGAAAGCCATCCATGAAGGATGTACCGAGAATTGCGCCCTGCAAAGAGTTGCTCAGGTTATGACCAAAAATATCATCTGTGCTTCCGAAGAGGATAGCATCGATTATATCCAAGCAATCATGACAGAAAATAGAGTCCGCCACATTCCTATCATGGAAGGGAAGGAATTGAAGGGTCTTGTCTCGATCGGCGACGTCGTCAATGCTCAAATTTCCCGTCGCGATGTGGAAAATCGCTATCTGATCGATTATATCGAAGGCAAATATCCGGCTTGAAGTCGGCTCTGTTTTCATTTTCAATTTTCCAGCGAAGGAAGAAGGCGGTTTGCGCCTTCTTCCTTTTTTATTTGTTGCACGATTTCCTTCGTTGCTAAGCCTCCTGCAGCAGTATGCATGCATCGATCGCGTTTTGCTCTGTTGCAATGCAGCTTTCAGCGTTAGCATGAAAAATCTCTCAGCCCCTTTCAGAACAGGCGTATCCCTGGCGCTCTGCACAGTGCACCTGCGAAATGTCTACACTGGACGGTTGGATGGCACATCGAATCTTCATCGACGCCCCCTCGCGCTCACATTGCTTGATGAATAATCGGCTAACGGTTTTCTCGTAGGTGCCGCAATGGTGGAACAATCTGCAGTGGTCCCGCCCCACATCATCCCTTTGCAGCAGCAGAGATCTCGTCTGATGCTGCGATTGACCGCCATTGGTATTCTAACCCTCCTTGCAACGATTTTCCTCTATTTCGCCTGCGATCAAGTGGCCCTGCTCTTCCATCGAAGACAGCAACAACCGGTCACCCAAAATCTCGCCAATGAACTCAATACATTCATTATTCACTATTTTTCTCGATCGGTTCGGTCCCTTGCCGCCCGCGAGGAGGTGGCTGACGTTTGTGCCGGGAAAACCTCTTCGGATAATCCGTCGCTGCTGCGTGTGCTCAATACGGCGCAAGCCGCATTGGACGTCTCATTAGTGTACGTCATGAATCGCGATGGAACCGTCGTGGGCAGCTCTAACGCTCCCGATGAAGTCAGTTTGACAGGAAATAATTACCGCTTTCGCCCTTATTTTTTTCATGCCATAGCCGGCACACCCCACCTTTTTCCTGCGGTTGGAATCACCACCAACAAAAAAGGTTTGTATTTCAGTGCACCCGTTTACGGCAAGGCACAACCGCAGACAGGACAAACGATTGGGGTCATGGTCATAAAAACAAAGAGCGATGCCCTTGATACGTTTTTGCTTTCAAACCGAGCGAATCTCGATGTCTTTGTGGTGTCTCCCGATGGCGTCGTCTTCGCCTCGACGCAAGAGCAGTGGAATTTCCACTTAGCCTGGCCGATAGAACCCAGCAGATTGCTTGCCATCAACGCGACACGGCAATTTGGCAGCTCTGAGCTGCCTTTGTTGCCTTTTTCCCTGCAACACGCGATTGTCAACCATAACGGTCTGCGTGCGACGGTGTCTTTCCAGAGCCTGGATATGGATGGCTGGCAACTCGTCACCTTGGAGCCAGTTCCCTTTCCCTGGCTGATGGTGGGTTTGCTCTGGTGCATCGTTTGGACTCTGGGGGCTATGGCGACCATTATCGCCATTCACCGCCAACGCCAGGAGCAACTCGCGGGACAGGTCATTGCCGGCGAAAAAGCCAGCAACCTCGCGCAAGCAGCGCACAGAACATCCGTGCTGGAGCTTGAGACTATTTTCAGCACCAGTCTTGTCGGCATTATTTTGGTCCGAGATGGCCGCATTGTAAACGCCAACAGACGCATGTGCGAGATGTTCGGCTACGAACGCGAGGAGATCGTCCATGGAGGGGTTCGCCAGTTTTTCGCCGGACGGAGGGCATTCCGCAGGTTCATCAGGAGGCACTTGCACCTTCTGATCGATAGCAACATCGAGCAGGTGGAATACGATCTCAAGAGGAAAAACGGTTCGCTGATTGCCTGCACGCTCAGTGGCAAGGCCATCGACCGCTCCGATCTCTCCCAGGGAACTGTGTGGGTTATCGAAGATATATCGAGGCGAAAGGCGGCTGAGCGTGAACTTGAGCAGGCCAGAAAAGCCGCCGAGGCGGCCAGTGTCGCCAAGGGCGAATTTCTCGCCAACATGAGTCATGAGATTCGCACTCCTATGAACGGTATAATCGGATTGACCAATATCCTGCTTCGCCAAGAGATGCCCGACGCGCAACGCGAACACCTCGCGCTCATCCAGCGTTCCGCCATTCGCCTGATGACGATAATCAACGATATTCTCGATTTTTCCAAACTTGAGGCAGGACGATTCGAACTCGATCGCCATCCCTTTTCCCTGCGCGGCCTGTTGCATGAAGTGGTCCAGCCAATGGAGCCGACCGTTCGCAAAAAGAATCTGCAGCTTCATGTGGACGTCGATCCTGCCGTTCCCGATAAAGTGCAGGGCGATCAGGTCAAAATCATGCAGATATTGACCAACCTGATCGATAACAGCCTAAAATTCACTCGAAAAGGCTTTGTCCGCATCGCGGTCCGACCCCATGACCGAAAGGACGGCTCTCCTGGAACACTGTTGTTCGAGGTGGCCGATAGCGGGATCGGTATTGACCCAGCCTACCGAGCCAACGTATTCGAGTCCTTCTCCCAGGCCGATTCCTCCCATAGCCGTCGATTTGGCGGCACCGGTTTGGGACTCTCCATTTCCAAAGGATTAGTCGAACTTATGGGAGGCGAAATCTGGTTCGAGAGCGTGCCCGAGCGGGGAACGCATTTTTATTTTACCCTCCCCTTGCCCGACCCTGACACCGCGCCATCGCCATCGCAAGACGCAACCCCCACCTACCGCTGGTCGAAAACCATCCTGCCCCAGGGCCGTGGTCGCCGAATCCTGGTGGCGGAGGATGAATATATCAACACGATCCTGATCGGCACCTTGCTTAAGCAGGCGGGGTTTCGTGTCACCGTCGTCAAGAACGGTCGGGAAGCCGTCAATGCCTGGCGAGGAGGGGTCTTCGATTGTATCCTCATGGATATTCAAATGCCGGAAATGGATGGATACGAGGCTGTGGCCCGCATTCGGGAAGCCGAACAACCCGGGGACCATATGCCGATCATTGCGATGACCGCCCATGCCATGGCCGGCGACCGCCAAAAATGCCTGAACGCCGGCATGGATGATTATGTCAGCAAGCCGATCGACGGAAGCATGCTACTACAACTCTTGCAGCACTACCTTCCCGATCGCCAGGACAAGCAAGTCGTCTTGACGCCAGCGGAGCCCAAATGAATCGTCTGCTGATCTTACTGTTCGTGGTTCTGCTTGCCGGCTTGGGCGGTTCTTTTCTCGCCATCCGCCCCAAACCTCTTGCCGACATCGCCGCCGTCCTCCCCGAAGAGACCCTGGCCTTGATCGAATGGGACGATGTCGACCGGGCATGGCAGGGGTGGCGTCGTTGTCAGGTTGGCAACACGGTGCCTTCCCCCCTGTTGTTCAAAGAGTTGGTGCGGCTCGGTGTGCCGGAAGCGTTCGTCGAGGAGTTGCGGGAGGTCTCTTCTTTCCTTGCCTCCTTCGCCAAGAGTCTTTCGTTTGCGCATCTGTTGGCGCAGAAGGCGGTTCTCGCCCTTCTACCGCCTCCAAACGGGTCGGCGTCCATCGCTTTTCCACTGCACCGGCATCTCGTGTTCGTTCTCCAGCAGGAAGACGAGGGAGCACTGTTGACAAGTCTCCAGGAACTTTTGGGGCCGGTGCGTTCAAGGCGAATCACGGCCTATCAGGGAGAATCGGTGCATACCCTTGTGTCGGAGAAAGGCCTGTCCTTCAGTTATTGGGTGGGGCAAGGGGTTGTTATCTGCGCCGAAAACATCCTTCTGGTACAGAGATGCATCGATCACGCCTTGCAGCGCATGGTGCGGGAGCGGGTGGGGGTCCAGTTGAACGCCGCCTACCAAAGGTTGCGCCACCACGGCCAAAACGGAGCCGAGATCTTTTTTTATGCGGACATCGGGAGGCTGCATCACCATCTGCCCGCTCTTCGAGAGGCCGACAACGACAATGGCGGTTTGCTCCCACGCCATCTAGCCCTGTATCGCCGCGGCGAAGGCAGCCTGAACAATCGGTTCGGTTTCGTCGCCTTGGTCGACGAGGAGGCGCTCTCTGCCTTTACCGGGCGCCATCGACTGCCTGCACCGGTGAGCGATCCGCCGTCCCTGGGTGTTTTCCAGGAAACCGAGCTGTCCCTATGGACCAATTGGTTTCAACCGAAAAAACTGTGGGATTTCGGTTTACAGGCCAGCGATCCCGAGGTCGGCGCCCTGATGGCCTCGGTGGCGCAACAGTTTTCGGAAGCCATGGGGACATCGTTCGAGACCTTTTTTCATGTCTTTGGCGGCGGATTCGGAGTATTCATAAACAAACAGAACCTCCCGAATCAGTCGCATCGCGCCTTGGGGTGCCTGGCGATCGAAGTCCGCGACCAGACCGCGATGCTGGCCATGATCAAGCGACTGGTTGCAGGCCTCCAGGTCGTTACCGTCAGGTCGGGAGATATGGAGATTTCCTCGGTGGTGCTGGCCGGCGGGCTGTTGCAGCCGGCGTATGCGGTGGTGGACGGGTATCTCTACCTTGCCGACAGCGTGGAGCTGATCGAGCAGGCTCGCCAGCAACTCAAACCGTACCGCGATGGCGAAAAAGAGCAGCAATCCTGGACCAAGGGTCGCGAAGGCAATCTGTTTGCGTTTGTCCGCACCGGGGATTTAATCGAAAGGTTGCTGCCTATCCTTGCCCTCCTTGCCAAGGAAACCGGCGAACAGGGCAGGCTATTGCCGCCGGAAAGCAGGCGTTTTCTCCGCGAGATCGGTCTGCCGCTGCTGACGGGTTTGCGCGCTGTTGCGACAACGCGCCTTCACGGGTATGTTGGCGGTGAGACAATTTTCCTGGAGGTCGACAGCTCCTTGCCGAAGGAATAGGACCATCGGTCTTGCCGGCAAGATACCCTCCGACAATGCCGTTCCGATGGCAGGTGCAACCGATATGGAACAACTGGTAGCCGAACTCAAGAAAATCATCCCCTTCAAGGAGACCACCTCAACCGGCGATATTGTACTAATCGCCGCGAAGAATCCGCAGATGCTGCTGTACGCGGTTGTGGGCGACATCGTGCGCGACGAGACGCGCCGGGAAGAATGGTGGCACGTGACCCTGCACCTGCTCTCCATCCCGATGCAAACCGTGGTTTGGACGCTCCGCACAGCCCAATTCACCGGCCAGGAGGTGTTCACCATGGGGGGAGAAGGGCGATTTATCAAAGCGGTACGCCTTGAGGGCGGGCAGGCCGCACGACCAATACCCCCTCCAGCGCCGAAGGGCAAGGGCAGGGGGGAAGGTTGGCCGCCGGGGCTGAGGGTTGTCAAGTGAGCGACCTGTGCCAGTGGCTGGTCGTCGGCAACAAGCGGGGCGTTCATGGCCGGGTGGCCACCCGGCTTGCGGAAATCGCTTCGGATTACGCTGTCCAGGTACGAATTCGCCGGGGAGAGCAGTGGGTCGACGGCTCTTCCATCCTCGATGTCCTTGCCTTGGCCTTGGTGGAGGGCACGGAAATCCAACTTGCGGTTGCGGGCGAGCGCGCCGGAGAGGCGCTGGCCGCCGCTACCAGTCTTCTTGCAGCCCAGGACGATCCATGACATGACGAACAAGGAACAGGAAGGAGGACGAGCATCCGTTTCCCGCGTGGTGCGAGGGATAGGCGTTTCGCCGGGCGTGGTGGTCGCCAGGGTGGTGGTGCGCAAACGCCAGACCGTGAGGGCCGGTTGGTATCATCTGCCGGCGGAGCACATCGAAAACGAGGTGGAGCGCTTCTCCGGAGCAGTCGCCGCCGCAGTCAAGGAACTCGTCGACCTGCGCGAAGAACTTGCCGACGATCTGGCCGATGCCCTGACCATCATCGATTCCCATCTGCTGATCCTCAAGGACCGGATGGTGCTCGAACGGACCAAGGCGATCATTCGGACCAACAATGTCAATGCCGAATGGGCCCTGGCCCAGGCCCTCAACGAAATCAGGGAACGGTTCGAGCGGATCGACGATCCCTACATCCGGGAACGGTACGCGGATATCAAGTATGTGGCGGACCGGGTTTTCGGTCTGCTCGCCGGCCGGGAGCACGATCCGCTCCTCCGGGGCGACGAACCGGCCGTTCTGGTTGCCAACGATTTCTCGCCCGAAGACACCCTGCGGATGCAGGCCGGCAATGTGCTCGGATTTCTCAGCGAAAAAGGCGGCATGACCTCCCACACCGCCATTGTCGCCCGCTCGCTGGGGCTGCCGGCCGTGGTCGGGATCGAACATGCCACCTCGCTCTTTTCCACCGGCGACCTGGTGGTCCTCGATGGCGGCACAGGGGAGGTCGTGGTCCATCCCGAGCCCGCCGAGATCGAGCGCGGCCAGGAGAGCGACCGGCGCAACCGCGCCCTGGCGGATGAGCTGGATCGCTATATCCATCTTGCCTCGGAAACGGCGGATGGCTATGCCGTGAGGTTGAGCGCCAATATCGAAACACGGGACGAGCTTGCCGCCGTGCTGCGCTACGGTTCGGAGGGGATCGGGCTTTTTCGCAGCGAATTCGATTATTTTTACGGGAGCCGGCCGCCAAGCGAAGAGCAGTTGCTGGCCACGTATCGGCAGCTCTTGGAAACCATGGCCCCCTTCCCGGTGACTGTGCGCACCCTCGATGTCGGGGGCGACAAATTCCTCAACAGGTTTCCGGGCAACAAGGCCTGGCTGGACCGGGAGCGCAATCCCGCCCTGGGACTGCGTTCCATCCGGTTTTCCCTGTATGAACGCGACCTCTTCCGCAGCCAATTGCGGGCCTTGCTCAGGGCGTCGGTGCATGGCCGGTTGCGGATCTTGCTGCCGCTGATCTCCGCGCCCGTCGAATTGCGCCAGGTCAGGGAGCTTGTCTGCGAGGCGATGGCCGAACTTGAAGGGGAAGGGCGTCCCTTTGCCGCCGATGTCGAAATCGGCATGATGGTCGAAGTGCCCAGCGCCGTGGTCATGGCGGACATCTTTGCCGCCGAGGTCGATTTTTTTGCCATCGGCACCAACGATCTCATCCAGTATTCACTGGCCATCGATCGGGGCAACCAGTATGTCGCCCATCTCTACGAACCGTTTCATCCGGCGGTGTTGCGGATGATCAGGCAGACGGTCGATGCCGCGCATACGAGCAACATTCCGGTTTCCCTGTGCGGCGAGATGGCCGGCGATCCGTTGTGCGTACCGGTGTTGCTGGGGTTGGGGCTGGACGAGTTGTCGATGCGGCCTGCCGTTATTCCCCGGATCAAACGGCTGCTGCGTCATTCGCGCAGCGACGACCTCCGTCGCTTGAGCAAGGAGGTTCTGCACTGCGCCGACAGCGATCAGGTGCGCGAATGCCTAGCCGCAACCCTGCCCTCTTACTATCCCAAACATTTCTATCGGTCGTGAACGAGCGTCAAATAATTGCATATATCTCGGCCCTTGCCGGCCCTGCCGACGAGCGGCTCCGTAAGGGGATCGGCGACGACTGCGCCGTGATCGACAAAGACGGCGAGAAGGTCTGGCTGGTGACCATGGATACCCTGGTCGAGGACGTGCATTTCGATTGCACCTTTCATCCGCCCGAGAAGCTCGGACGCAAGGCGGTTTCGGTGAATGTCAGCGATATCGGCGCCATGGGGGGGCGGCCGCAGTTCGTGCTCTTGTCGGTGGGCATGCCCAAGGGATTCGACGAGGCCTGGTTCCGGGCCTTTGCCCGCGGGTTGACCGATGCCTGCCGAGAGTACGGTTGCCTGCTGATCGGCGGCGACACCGTGGCCAGTCCCCAGGGATTGACCTTCACTCTGACCGTTATCGGCGAAACCGAGACGGAACGCGTCGTCTACCGCAGTGGCGCCCGGCCCGGCGATACAGTCTGGGTGAGCGGTTTCCTGGGCTTTGCCGCAGCTGGCCTGGCATTGCTGCGCCGGGGAGTCGAAGCCGGCAATCCCGCCTTCGATCCCTTCCGCGAGCAGCATCTCAACCCGCGGGCCAGGGTCGAACTGGGCGGCAAGTTGGGGGCAAGCGGTCTGGCGACGGCGATGATGGACCTCTCCGATGGCCTGGCCACCGATCTCGCCCACCTTTGCAAACAATCGAATGTGGCGGCGCGGGTCGTGGCTCGCGATCTGCCGGGCATCTCGGCCCTTGCCGAGGCGGCGCGGGTGCTCGGAGTCGATCCCGAGCAGTGGGTCGTCGGCGGCGGCGAGGACTTCGAGCTGCTCTTCACCGCCCAACCCGGGGATCGCTCCCGGGTGCTCGAACTCGGCAGTCAGTGCGGGGTGGTGCTCACCCCGGTGGGGAGCGTGGTCGAGGGGGAAGGCGTCACCCTGATCCGGCAGCGGCAGGACGGAACCTGCGAAGAGGTGGCCATCGCTTATCAGGGATATGACCATTTCCGCAACAGGGCAGGGGGGTAGGATGGCGGTCGGCGCGCTGTTCAAACATTGGTCCCTGCGTCTGCTCGCTCCGGACCGGGTCGTGCAACGGACCTACGAGGCCTTCAAAACCCTGCTCGGCTTCGATGCGAAGAGCCATGAGCTGATGGCCGAATTCGAGTCCCTCTATCATGAGGGCCGGCGGGAAGACCTTGCCCGCACCCGTACCCGCTATCGCCATTTCGCCGAGGCCGTGGCCGGGATGGTCGCCGCGCTGGAACAGATGCTGCCGAGCCAGGCGACCGTGCTCCGGGAATATTTCAACAAATACGATTTTTATGTCCGGTTGCTGCTGGCCCCGCCGGAGCAGTTCCTCATCCCCCCTTATGTCCTCGCCCACGACAGCCTTGCCGAACCCGCTCTCGTGGGCGCCAAAAGCCGCAATCTGCTTCTGCTCAAGCATGCGGCCGAGGCGCGGATACCCGAGGGGTTTACCATCGCCACCACCACCTTTGCCCTGCTTGTGGAGCACAACCGGTTGCGCCCGGCCATGGATCTGCTCCTCTCGGGCATCGACCCCGCCGCTCTCGCCAGCCTGGATGCGGCGTCGCAGGCCCTGATGACCCTGGTGCGCCGGATGGAAATCCCCGATCCTGTCGCCCAGGCCCTGCTCGCCGAGTATGACCGGTTGGCCGCCCTGACTCCCGGCAGCGCCCCGAAGGTGGCGGTTCGCTCCTCGGCGCTTCACGAGGATGGCGCGCACAGTTTTGCCGGCCAATATCACTCGGCCCTCGGGGTGGATCGCGACGGCCTGCTGGCCGCCTATCTGGAGGTGCTGGCTTCCAAGTACACGCCGCAGGCCCTGCTCTACCGGATTCATGCCGGCATCGGCGACGAGGAGGCGGCCATGGCGGTGCTGGTGCTGGTCATGGTCGATGCCGTGGCCAGCGGCGTCGTGTACACGCGCGATCCGGCGGCTGGTAACGGGGGCGCCCTGCTGGTGCAGGCTGTCCACGGTTTGGGCCTGCCGCTGGTGGGCGGCGAGACCGTGCCGGATCTTGTGGTCTTCCCGCCGGAGAGCGAGGAGCCCCTCAAGATGGTTGCCGGTTCGCAACGGCGGCAACTGGTGCTGCGCGAAGGACGGACGATCGAGGAGCCGCTCGATGAACATCTGTTGCACCGATGCTCGCTCAGCCGGGAACAGGCCGTGCGGATCGCCGCGGTCGCTAGAAGGGTCGAGAAGTTTTTCGAGGGTCCGCAGGATATCGAATGGGCCTTGGACGGCGAAAACATGCTGTATCTCTTGCAATCGCGGCCGTTGCGGTTGGAAGAGGAGCCGCCGTCCTCGTGCGTACAGGTGTCCGTGCCCGAAGACGCCCGGCCGCTCATCACCGGAGCCAAACGGGCCGCCGGCGGGGTGACCTGCGGAATCGTCCAACACTTCCTTCCCGGAGCTACGGCGGTGCTTCCGGACAACGCGGTGCTGGTTACCCGCCATATCCCCCCCTCGCTGGTCCGCTCCATTGCCAAGCTGGCCGCCGTGGTCTGCGAACAGGGGTCGGTCACCGGCCATTTTGCCACGGTCTGCCGGGAATTCGGGGTGGTGCTGCTGGTGGAGGCCGCCGATGCCCTTGCCCTGTTGCCCGAGGGGCTTTCGGTGACGGTCGACGGTTATGCAGGAAGCGTTTATGCCGGGACCGTTCCCGGCCTGCCTGCCCGTCGATCAGGCGAGCAAAGACCCGAGGACACGGCCGCCGGCCGCAGGCTTCGGGCCCTGCTCGACCATATCGCGCCGTTGCACCTCGTCGATCCGGCCGCTCCGGACTTTCGCCCCCAGTCCTGCCGGTCGTTGCACGATATCATCCGCTATGCCCATGAAAAGGCGGTGCAGGCCATGTTCGGCCTGGGCGATCTTTCCGGCGGCACGGCCTCCCGCTGCCGCAAACTGGCCACAGATCTGCCGCTCGACATCTATCTCCTCGATGTCGGAGGCGCCTTCGCCGAGACCGGCCAGGACGCGGTGGCAATCGAGGCCCTGCATTCGGTGCCCTTTGTCGCGCTCTGGCAGGGGCTTAGTCATCCCGCGATCGATTGGCACAGTCACCTGCATTTCGATTGGAAAGGGTTTGGCGACATGGCCCTGTCCGGCGGTATAGCCGCGGGCGGCGCGAAGGATTTTGCCTCCTATGCGGTGGTGGGGGCGGACTATCTCAATCTCAATATGCGCTTCGGTTTTCATTTCACGCTGCTCGACTGCCTCTGCGGTTCCGAGGATCGCGCCAACTACTGCCAGCTACGTTTTGCCGGCGGTGGCGGCGATTACCAGGGACGGGCGGTACGGATCGACCTGCTTCAGCGGATCCTTACCCGGTTGGGCTTTGAGGTGCGGGTTCGGGGCGATCTCCTCGACGCCCGGCTGATCGGCTATCCGGCTGCGGAACTCCAACCCCTGTTGACCGACGTCGGCAGGCTGCTCGGCATGACCAAGCTGTTGGACATGGTGCTGCGCGAAGAGGAGATCGAGCAGCACGTTACCCAATTTTTTAACGGATCCGGGAGCTTCGCCGCTCCCCCCACCTCCATCCCGCAATAGCCCATGTATCAGTTGCACTGGATTACCGACCATCTGGCCACCGGTCACGCCCCCATGTCCTACGAGGATCTCGATTCCATCCGCGAGCAAGGCATCCGGGCCATCGTCAACCTCTGCGGCGAGTTCTGCGATCTCCATCAGATCGAGGAGGGCAGCGGCTTCGAGGTCTATTATCTGCCGGTGGTCGACGAGTGCGCCCCCGACCTGGAGGCTATGGAAAAAGCGCTGGACTGGCTGGACGAGAGCATCTACCTCGACAAAAAGGTGCTGGTTCACTGCCGTCTCGGTCATGGCCGCACCGGAACTTTCATCGCCGCCTATCTATTGCGCCGGGGCTTTGACTTCAAGTTGGCGGAAAAAACCATGAAGGGGCGCAACGCCAATCCCGCCACCTACGAGCAGCGAAGGTTTCTCAAAAAATATGGCAAGCAGACCGGTGCCCTACTAACCGCATCCCCCCGGATCGACAACCGGCCCTCCCTGGGCATCTCGCCATTGCTCCAGGTGTACGAGCAACTGATTGTCCGTCTCGACGAGACGTTCGGCATTCGGGAGCAAACGAACTGCTGCGGACGCGACGGGAGCGAATGCTGCCGCCACCCCTTCGATCTGCTGCTCGTCGAAAGCATGCACCTCAGTCAGGCGATCAACCGGAACCTCAAGCAGGAGCAGCGGCAGGAGGTCATCGAGCGGGGATTTGCGCTGGCCCGCCGTTTGAAAGAACTGCATCACCTGCAACCGGGCCTGCGCACCGAGGAACTGGCCGTCACCTTTCCCGACGAGTCGCTCGACTGCCCGCTGTTGGAACAGGGGCAATGTTTGCTCTTTGCCGACCGGCCGCCTCGATGCCGCTACTGGGGGGCGGCGGACGATACGGCCAGGATGGAGGCGATGCGCGGGGCGTTCGCCGATCTCTCGAGGCAGGCCTATCAAACGCTCACCGGCAGCGTGCCGCCGGCCGCCGACCTACGGTTTTCCTCGGCCGACACCATCTCCGGCAAATTTGTGCAACTCTATTTCCAGGCAATGTCCGGCGAAAAAAGATAGGATGCGGGCATGAGCGATAACGACCACGCCTCCATCCTCATTGTCGACGACGAGCGCGATATGCTCGATTTCCTGGCCAAGATGTTGGTCAAGAAAGGCGGCTACCACGTTGACACCGCCGTTTCCGCCGAAGAGGCCCTGGAAAAGGTCCTGGTCCATCCTCCCGTTGTCGTGCTCACCGACATCAAGATGCCGGGTATGGACGGCTTGCAGTTTTTGCAGCGAATGGCCTCGGTCGACCCAGCGGTGACCACCATCCTCATGACCGGCTACGGCACCATCGAGATGGCGGTACAGGCGCTGAAGGAGGGGGCCTACGATTTTGTCGAGAAGCCCTTCGACAACGAACGGATGCTCCGCACGATCGCCAGGGCCATCGAACGGACCCGGCTCATGCGGGAGAATGTCCAACTCCAACATCGACTCTCCGATCAGGATACCCAGTATGGGTTCGTCGGCCATTCGCGCCGTTTGACGCAAACGCTCGCCTTGTTGCGCCGGATTGCGCAAAGCAGCGTCACGGTGCTGATTCGCGGCGAATCCGGCACCGGCAAGGAGTTGGCGGCGCGGGCCCTGCACGCTATGTCTTCCCGCGCGAACCGACCGATGATCACGGTCAACTGCCCGGCCTTGCCCGAACACATTCTGGAGAGCGAGTTGTTCGGCTATCGCAGGGGCGCCTTCACCGGTGCGGATCGGGACAAGATCGGTCTGTTCGTCGAGGCCGAGGGCTCGACCATCCTCCTCGACGAAATCGCCGATATCCCGGTGAGCGTGCAGACCAAGCTCTTACGGGTGTTGCAGGAGAAGGAGGTGCAGCCCCTCGGGCAGAACAAGACCTTCAGCGTCGATGTTCGGGTGATCGCCTCCACCAATCAGGATCTGGAGGCCAAGATCCGGCGAGGCGAATTCCGGGAAGATCTGTTCTACCGGCTCAACGTCATGGCCATCACCATGCCGAACCTGGCGGCCATGACCGGCGACATTCCCCTGCTCGCCCAGCATTTCCTCGACCGCTTCGGCCGCGAGCACGGCCGCGAGCATCTGGAATTCGGCACCGAGGCCCTGCATGCCATGATGCAGTATGCCTGGCCGGGCAATGTCCGTGAGCTGCAAAACACGGTCAATCGGGCGGTGCTCCTCTGCGAGGGGCCGGTGATCGGCCCCGAAGACCTTTGGGAGCGCGCTGAGGAGGCAGTGTTCCCATCCGAAGAGGGAACCGTTGCGGGGGCGGCGACCATCGACACGGCGACCTTCTGCCGGCTTCCCTACCGGGAGGCGAAAGACGCCCTGCTGCAACGGTTCAACGCCGTGTATCTCGCTCAGGCCCTGGAGGCGGCGGGCGGCAACGTCACCGTGGCGGCCCGCGCCTGCGGCATGGAGCGGCAGGCGCTGCAACGCCTGTTGCGGCGCTACGACATCGAATCAAGGAGCTTTCGTTGATGCACAACCCACCGGCCGACTACGTTCTGGCCCGCAACAAATCCTACTGCAACTTCTGCCCCGGCTACTGCTGCTATCGGCTGCCGGGAGCCACCCTCTACCTCGATGCGACGGATATCGACCGCCTGGCCCGACACTTCGGGATCAGCGATGGGGAGGTCCGCAACCGCTATCTGGAAAACAAAAACACCTTCAAGACCAGGGAAGACGGTTCATGCCTGTTCCTGGCCAACGGGCGCATGTGCAAGCGCTGCACCGTTCACGAGTCCCGGCCGCGGCAATGCCGCGAATTTCCCTACGACAAACCCTGCCCCTATCTCGAGAATCCCGGACTCCTCGAAATCATCCAGCCCCGGATCGAGCGCAGCCTCGCCGGCGCGTAGGCGATCGTTTGCCCGCATTCTTAACGCGCATCCCTCTCGCCTGATTTGCATCCTGCTTGCACCGGCATGGCCGGTGCACTTTTTTTGTTTCTCCCGCAACCTGTTTGTTGCACCTGGGGGCGCTTTCGACTCGGGCCCCTGCATTTCCTTTGGGGCATTTTCAATATTTTTTCTCGATATTTCCTTGTATTATGGGGATGTCGTGTCTTCCGTGTCCCGTCTCCTTTTCTGGCACCCGATGTGCTTAGACTGCCTCGAAAAAGAAACAAGCGGCATGGCGTATTTCGGGATTACGGACGGGACACGATGGCATTGAACGGAGGCAACATCATCTGGCTGTTAGGGCTGATCGGGTTCGGCATGTTCCTGCCGAGCGAGGCCCTGGCCCTGCAGGTGCACGGCGAGCCCGAAGGGCTGTATGTGCACCAGATGGCGCACCTGTTCTATATCGTGGCGCTCGGCTATTTTTTCTGGGACATCCGCCGCATCGCCTTCACCGACCGGGGCTGGCGATTGCTCCAACTGTTCTGCGTGCTGATGGCCTGCTGGAACCTGCTGGCCTTTATCGGACATCTCGCCGGAGTGTACCTCGATCCGCAAGCGCTGCTGCAAACCGACTGCTATCTGCAGACCCAACTGCTCAGTCCCTTCACATTTAACAAGTCGCTCTATTTCGTCACCAAGCTCGACCATCTCATCTATGTGCCAGCCCTCCTGTGTCTGTTTCTCGGGTTGCGTTCGTTTTACCGCTCGGCGGTGAGTGCAAGCTCAGGAGGGGAGAGATGAACGGGATGGGAATGTCCATGCTGCCGACCATCGTTGTCGATGTCGCCGGCTCGGCCGCCAATATCCTCCTGTCCTTTTTCTCCCTCTGGTACGCATTTCGACTCACCCGGCTGAAACCCGACAACTTTCTTTGGGGTTCGTTGTTCTACGTCACCCTGGCGATCACCGCCTTTGCCCTTTCCAGGGCCGTTGGCCATATCCTCAAGGAGTTCCTGTTCATTGCCGGCAAGGGCGAACTCTGGCAGCCCATCGCGCCCTTTTCCGGAGGGGTTAACACCCTGTGCATGATCTCGGTGGCCACGGTGATGATTTTCTACCACAAGGGGGTGCAAGCCTACGAGGCCATCGAACAGGAGGCGGCCAAGCTGAAGGAATCGAAGCGTCGTTTGACCCAAACGGCACGGGAACTCAAGGAGTTGAACCTCAGCCTCGAGGATAAGGTCGAGGCGCGGACGGCGGAACTCTCCAAGTCGGAAAAGAAGTTCCGCCATCTGTTCACGGCCTCCAAGGATATGGTGTTTTTCACCGATAGAAACCATCTCCTCCTCGATATGAATGCCTCTGGTTCGGAGATGCTCGGCTACTCCCGGCACGAAACCTCCCTGCTCGGCCTGCGCGACATCTTCCGCCACGAAAGCGATGTGGCGACCTATGCCAGAATGCTGGAGATCGACGGTTATCTGCACGATTTCGAGGCCGAGTTTAGAAGAAAGGACGGCTCGGTCATGTATGTCCTGATTTCAGCCACGGCCCTCTACGACGAGCAAGGGAACATCGGCGGCTCCGAAGGCATCGCCAAGGATCTGACCCGGTTGAAGACCATGATGGAGCAGTTGATCTCCAGCGAGAAAATGGCCTCGGTGGGACAGATGGCGGCCGGTATCGCCCATGAGATCAACACGCCGCTCGGTATCATCCATGGGTATGCGCAGTTGATGTTGGACGATTTCGATAAGGATTCGGAAGTGCGCCAAAATCTCGAAGCGATCGAGCGACAAGCCCAGGCAAGCTGCAAGATCGTTGCCGACCTGCTCAAGTATTCCCGCCAGACCGGCAGTGTCCGCGAGTTGGTCGATCTCAACGACGTCGTCGACGATGCCCTGGCGATCACCGAACATAACCTCAGCCTGAGCCACATCAAGGTCGCACGCGAATTGGCCAGGGATCTCCCGCCGGTTACCGGGGATCCGGAAAAACTGCGGCAGGTGATGGTCAATCTGATCAACAACGCCCACCATGCCATGGAAAAAACAGAGGTCGGGAGGCAGCTGCGCATCCGGACTCGCTGGGACATGGCAGAGGGCAAGGTCGTTGTCGAGGTTCAGGACAACGGCCATGGCATTCCCGAGCACATCAAGGCCCGGATTTTCGATCCCTTTTTCACCACCAAACCGGTGGGCAAGGGAACGGGGCTGGGGCTTTCGGTTTCCTACGGCATCGTCCAGGAGCATGGGGGGAGCATTGCGATAGAAAGTCCGATTCCCGGTCCGGCCAACACCCTGCTTCAGGGGACCCTGTTCCGACTGATGCTGCCGATGGCCATGGAGCCGGCGGCTCTCAACGAATAATCGGCTGTCACCGGCCGAAGGAGGAAAACATGGCGGAAATACTCACACTCGACGACGTTCTCGATGCCACGGTGCTTGTGGGGAAAATTTTGAAAAAAAAGGGGCATGTCGTCCACACCTTCACCGAGGAGGACGAGGCGATCGCCTTTGCCCGCCAGCATCCCATCGATCTGGCGATACTCGACATCAAGTTGAAGAAGATGAGCGGCATCGAGGTATTGGCGATCCTCAAGGAGGACAACCCGTCGCTGCGCGCCATCATGCTCACCGGGTATCCCACCGTGGAAACTGCCCGTGAGGCCATCAGCCTTGGCGCGAACGAGTACTGCGTCAAGCCGATCGACCGGATCGAATTGGAAGAGAAGGTGGAAAAGGTTTTGGCCCAGGGCCCGAAGGTCGCGTAGCACGGTCATTGGAGGGAACCCGTGGATACCCGTACCGACCAAGAGCAGACAGCGCTGCCGCCCCCGCAATCGCGGGAGCAGCAGTTTCTGGATGTGTTCCAGAAGGTGACCCGACTCACCTCCATGGTGTTCGATCACCAGGAAGTGATGAATACCACTGTTCGCAGCCTGCCTGAACTGCTGGTGCTCGATGCCTGCACCATCAGGCTGCTCGACGCTTCCATCGGTACCTTTGTTTTGGGGGCCGCCCACGGCGTTTCTTTGGAGTATCTCTCCCGCGAGGTGATGGACACCGAGGAAACCCTGGCCATGATCCGTTCAGGTTATCCGGTCTACAGCGCCCATGTCGACGAAGATCCCTTCGTGCCCTTCCGCGAGGCCGCCCGGCGCGAGGGCATCAAGAGCGTGCTGACCCTTCCGATCCTGTCCCAGGGTGAGTTGATCGGCATCATGCGCCTCTTGACACGTACCGCCCGCAGCTTTTCCTCCGGGGAGATTTCCTTTGCGATGTCGCTGGCCGAACAGGTGGGTATCGCCATCTCCCGCGGCCGGATGTTCAAGGAGATGGATGCCCAGTTGGCCTTTCTCCGTGAGATCCAGTCCATCTCCACCCTGGTCAACTCTACTCTGGATCTGGACAACATCCTCAGCGCGCTGGTGGAGCGGGCCGCCGTGACCATGGGAGCCAAAGGATGCACCCTGCGCTTGATCGATCCGGAAACAGGACATCTCGAACTGGCCGCCTCCTCCGGAGTCTCAAGCGGATACCTGCAACGGGGTGAGGTTGAAAAGGAGCGGAACATTCAAATGGTTTTGGGGGGCGAACCCGTAGCCATCTATGACGTCAGCCATGATCAGCGCATCGACTATCACCGGCAGATGGAGGACGAAGGGATCGTCTCGCTCTTGGCAGTTCCGGTGAAGGTCAACGGCGAGGTCATCGGCGTCATGCGGATTCTCACCGGAGTCCCCCGGGTGTTCACCGGCACCGAGGTCCGGTTTGCGGTCACCCTGGCCGAGGTCGGCGGCACCGCCATCCGCAATGCCCGCAGTTATCGCCGCATCAACCTCCTGGTTGAGCAGGTCCGCGAACACGAACGGTTCCTCGCCGACATCATCAACAGCCTGCAGCATCGGTTGCTGGTGCTGGATCGCAACCGGCGGGTGGTGCTGGCCAATCGGGTGTATCTCGATGCCGTGGGTAAGCGGGAGAGCGAAGTGCTCGGCACGCACTACGACGAGTTGTGCGCTGCCGCCGATGGTCTTTGTCCGGTCGATCAGATCTTTCAAGGTGAGGAGATGCGGCCATATGTACAGGAGTTCCGGTCGGACGACGAATCGCGGTGGTGCGAACGAACCGCTTCGCCGATTTACGATACCGACGGCAGTGTTGCGTATGTCATCGAAATAATTCGTGACATCACCAGCGAGCATCTGCTGGCGGAAGAGAGGGTGCAAAGCGGCAGGTTGCAGGCCATAGTCGAGTTGGCCGGAACCGTGGCCCATGAAATCAACAGCCCGCTGTTTGCCGCCTTAGGTACGGCGCAACTGTTGGCCGGGGAGACAACCCAGGCCGAGGTGGGCGAGGAACTGGCAGTGATCGTTCGCAATCTGCAACAGATCGGTGAGTTGACCCGAAAAATGGCGTCCATGACCGGGTTTACCAGCCGTGAGTATGTTGGCGAGACGCAGATTCTGTCCATAAATGAGGATCAACAGTAAGTCCTGAAGGGCAAAGGAGGTGCACAGGCAAACACAAGGGGGATGTTCCCGCCGGGATATCATGGAAGACATGCCGTGTCTGTGAGTCGTGATGGCGGGAAAAAACACAATGCATAAAGCGCCGCTTGGAGTCGGAAGAACGTCAGGCGGACCAGATTGGATACATTCAGAGGAGATGACGCATGAAAAGGAAAACAGGAATCGGACCATGGCTTTTCGCGGCAATGGTGCTTCTTTTTGGAGTCAACGCAGCGGGAGCGGCTGAAGCCAATGCGCCGGCGGCAGCATCCGCACCGACCATCACGATCGACAAGACGGAACTCAACAATGGCGGCACCATCAAGGTCAGCGGGCAGGCGATGGCCGGCAAGCCGGTCTATCTGGAGGTGTATGCCGCCGATCATGCCGTACGCGCCAATCGTTTTGATAGTGACGTAGATAAGGATACCGGCAAACGGCCCTATATTTTCTACATCACCAGCGAAATGCCGGCCTATTACAAGATTTTTGTGCCCAAGGACATGCAGGCAAAGATCGACGATGAGGCCAAGAAAAAGAAGAAGTGGAGTTATTCCGAGCTGCTGAAAAATCTTGGCGCCGATGTGGCCTATTCCGTGCCGCCAAAGGCCAAGATCGAACGGTATCAATCCACCTTGATGGCCAGCGTCATCGGCAGCCGAGGCGATCTGCTGCCGGCCATGGACGAAAAAGAAAACAAGAAGCGTTCCATGCAGTTGGTCAAGGCTCGGTTTCGCAATATCAATAACGTGGTGGCCGCTGCCATAGATATGAAACCGGATGGATCGTACACCGCCGATCTCAAAATCCGCGAAGGCTTGGCACCGGGCAAGTACAAGATAGTCGCCGTGGTGGATAAGCAGGCCAAAAGCGAGGCTGCCACCTTTGAGAACAAGATTAGCTTCCCCACCATGTATCTTGAAAACGCCGGTACCAGCCTCAACCTGGTGTATCCCTTTTTCTTGACCCTAGTCATTGCCATCTTTGGGGTGCTCATGGGTGCTGGTGGTGGTTTCATCATGAATCCTCTGCTGGTAACCCTGTTCCCGGCTCTTCCGCATACCATTGTCGCCGGTACGGTCACCCCGACGGTCCTTTTTTCGCAGGGCAGCGGTATCTTTAACTACTCGAAGATCAAGTTCATCAACTGGAAACTCGGTTGCGGTATCGGTATCGCCATGATGGTGGGTGGTTTTATCGGACCGAAACTGACCGAAATGATCACCCTAGATCAGTTCAAGTTTGCCTTTGGCTGGATCCTCGTTGTTCTTGCCGCCCTGATGCTCTGGCAGACCACGCCGGGGTATTTGGCCAAGAACAAGAAGGAGCAGGCCATTCTCAAAGAGTTTAAGAAGCGGGCCGAAGAAGCGTCTAAAGGCAAATAATTAGAGATCATTCGAGGAGGAATCAATTATGAAAATAGAATTTTGGGGACAGGAATTTCAGGTCAATATGGTAGTCGGCTGCATCGGTGGTTTTCTCATTGCCATCATGTCGTCGATGTTCGGCTTCGGCGGCGGCCCCTTCATGGTGCCGCTGATGACGGTTGCCCTGCGTCTGCCTATGTATCTGGTGGTCGGCAGCTCGCTTCTGGCCATCTTTTTCAACACCTCGATCAGCACTATGCGCCATTACCAGTTCGGCAATTTCGACCTGCTCTTCTTTTTGGCCATGTTCCCGGCGGCCTTGCTCGGCGGCTACATCGGCCCGCAGATCGCCAAGCGGGTCAGCCCCCTGGTGGTCAAGCGGGTTGCCTGCGCCGGCCTGCTGTTGCTGGCCCTGAATCTGCTGGGCGTATATTGATGCGACGCTAGGCTGGGATCGTGTGGTGCACATTGCCGCTCCCTACACGACCCGCAGCGTAAACTGGACAACGCCGGGACGGAATGCCGTCCCGGCGTTTTTGTGTGCGGCGAGGGACAACCAGCGGCAGCAACAGTCGCGTCCCTGGCGGTTTCGTGCCATTTCTCCCGCCGCCTGCATGCCGGATCAAGGCGGAAGCGCCGGGATGTTTCGTCTTTCCTCTCCCTCCTGTGATCGGCTTACAAAAAGCGAATTACTGCTTGCCATAATTTTTTGAGGATGCGATACTACTTGCAAAATTTACAATAAATTTGTTTTCTCCCTGAGGATTGGAGATGACGACCGCCGGTCCATCCGCATTCACTCCCGAAAAACGGCAGCATACAAGGGTAATTTTTACCCGGAGCGTCAAGGTTTTTTGTCATGACAAGCCCCACGGGCAGTTTCCGGCCCGCAATTTGAGTTTGGGCGGCCTGTTCATCGAGGGTGATGTCGATATAGCCGTCGGGCAGGAATGCCGCTTGGAACTCCATGAAACCGGACGTCGATCCAGCCTGATCCTCAATTTTTGCGGAACGGTGCTCAGGAAGGAAGCGGGTGGTGTGGGCGTTAAGTTTACCGATATGGAAGAAGACAGTTTTATGTTTCTCCAGACCATGGTCCTGTACTCCTCGGACGACCCCATAGGAGTGGCCGAGCATTTTCTTGAGGACTTTGTCCGAAAACCAGCATCGACCTGCTAAATTCATTAATACAGATCCGAAAGAAGTTCTTGTCTTCATCATGGCATGAACTTTTTTTGCTTGTTGGCGGCCGGTTGTCGATCACCATGATCGAGCCCGATTGTCCGAAGCCTTGTGCATGAATCAACCAGAAAAAGAACCCACATCATTTCTCCGCATTGTTGGCGGTATTGGCGACCAGGCGCTCTATATCCTGACTGATCTCGGCAGGATGGGGATTTTTTTGTTGTTTTCCCTGCTTGGTGCGTTTCGCCGTCCTTTTCGCTGGAAAGAGGTGATCAAGCAGTTGGGCTTTATCGGCGCCGGCTCGATCACCGTGATTTTTTTCACCGCGCTTTCCTCGGGAATGGTGCTAGGACTGCAAGGGTATTATTCGCTTCATAAATTCGGCGCTGAAGGTATGCTCGGATCGGCAGTCTCTCTGACGCTGATCATGGAACTCGGCCCGGTGCTGACCGCGCTGATGGTGGCTGGGCGGGCTGGTTCGGCCATGTGCGCCGAGATCGGTATCATGCGCATCTCCGAACAGATTGACGCCCTGGAATGCATGGCGATCGACCCTTTTCGTTATCTCATCTCGCCCAAGTTTTTAGCTGCCCTAATTTCGGTTCCCCTGCTGACCGCTTTTTTCGACGTGGTGGGCATCATGGGCGGGTATTTGGCCGGGGTTAAGCTGATGGGCGTGAACGGAGGAGCTTTTTTTGCGGGAATGGAACAAAGCGTGACCAATCACGATATTCGCCTGGGAGTGATCAAGTCGTTTGTTTTCGCCTTGTTGCTCGTATGGATCTGCACCGGTCGCGGGTATTTCGTTCAAAAGATTCGCGGTGCCGGTTTTGGGGCGGAAAGCGTGAGTAAGGTCACGACCCAGGCGGTTGTCCTCTCCTCGATTTCGGTGCTGGTTTTCGATTACCTGCTGACGGCGGTGTTGCTATGAGCACTGAGCACGTCGCAGCCGTGGAGCCCGCCATCCGCTTTGTCGACGTAAGCAAATCCTTTGGCGAGCGTACCAAACGGCACCTCGTGCTCGACCGGGTCAGCTTTTCGGTTCCCCGCGGCAAGACAACCGTCATTGCTGGGGGAAGCGGTCAGGGAAAAAGCGTTATCCTCAAGCTGATTCTTGGCCTGCTGCGGCCGGATTCGGGTCAGGTGCTGGTCGGCGACAAGAACGTCTCGACAATGGGGTATAAGGCGTTGCAAGAGTTACGCATGCTCTTTGGCGTACTTTTTCAGGGCTCCGCGTTGTTCGATTCGCTAACCGTCTTTGAAAATATTGCTCTGCCCTTGAAGGAGCGAACGCATCTTGGCGACGACGAGGTGTGCGCGCGTGTTGCCGCCACACTTGAGCAGCTTGAGTTGACCGGCCACGAGGAAAAGTTTCCCGCGCAACTCAGTGGCGGCATGAAAAAACGGGTGGGTTTGGCCAGGGCGCTGCAGTTGGAACCAAAGATAGTCTTGTTCGACGAACCTACCACCGGGCTCGATCCAGTGATGACCAAGGAGATCTACGATCTCTTTGTTCGTACCCAGCAACGGCTCGGGTACACGGCGGTGATCGTGAGTCACGATATCCCGCAGATTTTTAGCCTTGCCGATCAGATCGTTTTGTTGAATAAGGGCGAATTGGATGTGTTCACCGACGCATCGCAGATCCCCTCGTCGCCAAAATTGAAGATTCGAGAATTTGCCCGGCTGGTCATGGGATACCAGACTGCGTAAACCTGAGGAGGACAAAGATGGGAAATTCCCGAGTAGAAATATTTGTCGGCATTTTTTTGATTGTCGGCTTCATGGCGCTGGGTTGGCTGGCGCTGCAACTGGGGGAGGTGCCCTGGCTGACCGGAGCGAAAACGTATGCGATCAATGCGGAATTCAATAATATTTCTGGGGTCAAGGCCGGAGCCGATGTGCAGATTGCCGGGGTCACGGTCGGCAAGGTGCGGCAGCTCAACTTGAACCGGGAGCGTCAAGCCGTGGTCAGCATGCAGATCGATCGCGAGGTGGAGATACCCGTCGATTCGATCGCATCGGTGAAATCCCAGGGGATTATCGGCGACAAGTACATCCAGATCACCTTGGGAGGAGACCAAACCTTGTACAAAGCCGGGGATACCATTGTCGACACCGAATCGGCGGTCGATCTCGAGTCGCTCATATCCAAATTCGCTTTTGGCCAGGTTAACAAATAACACCGGTGGAACTATGCGTTGGGAATACGATCGACGAATTCTGATCAGATTGTTCATGGGTTGGATGTGCGCCGCCATGCTTTTGGCGGCTCCAAGCCAAGCAGCCGATTTTTTAAGCGACGAGGGGTATGAGGAGCAAAGCGAAAACGTCCGGGTAGCCGACCCGATCGAACCCTTCAACCGAGCGGTTTTCACCGTGAACGACAAAATCTACCTTTGGGTGCTTGAGCCGGTGGCCACAGGGTACAGCAAGGTGGTGCCTTCGGATATTCGAGGCTGTATCGGCAACTTTTTTTACAACCTCGGCGAACCGGTGCGCTCCGTGAACTGCCTCTTGCAGGGACGGTTTCGCGATAGCGGGGCAACTCTGGGCCGTTTCGCGATCAATACGGTTTTTGGTATCTTCGGGCTGGCCGATCCGGCGTCGAACGAGTTCAAAATGGCGCCGGTGTATGCCAGTCTTGGCGAGACATTGTCGGTGTGGGGAATTGGCGATGGGTTTTATCTCGTTGTTCCATTGCTCGGTTCGTCCACTTTGCGGGAATTTACCGGAACGGTGGTTGACGGAGCGGCCATGTCGACCTACTCTCCCTGGAACGACGATCTCCTAACAGTTGCGACGGCGCAGGGGGCGAATACCGTGAACCGGACTTCGCTTCGCCTTGGCGAGTATGAAGAATTGAAGTCCTTGAGTTTCGATCCCTACGTGGCTTTCCGCAATGGGTATTTTCAAATCCGAAGTAAACAGCGCGACCATTCTGCAAGCGCTAACTAACGGTAACCTCGGTTGTTTGCCGGACTTGTGGTGTGTGTTATGAAATCCAAACAATTGCTCTTCCCCGTTCTTGTTCCTGTTCTATTCTCCCTGGTCATGGTGCTGTTCTCCCAGTCGGCGGTTTCCGCAACACCTGATCCCACCGAACAGTTTCGTCCTTTTCTGAAAAAAGTCACAGACACCCTTGCCGACCCTGGACTCAAGGCTATCCCTAAGAATGAACAGAGCCAACGCATCATCAATATCGTCCGCGAACATTTCGATTTTCGCGAGATGAGCAAACGGGTTATTGGTCAGCAGTGGCGGAATCTTTCCGAAAAGGAGCAGGCCGAATTCGAAGGACTGTTCACACAACTGCTGCAATACGCCTATGTCGGCAAGATCGACGAATATTCGGGTCAGCAGGTGCAGTTTGTCCAGCAGCGCATCAAGGGTGAGCGCGCCGAAGTGCAAACGATGCTGGTGGATAAGGACAAATCGATTCCGGTGTTCTATATAATGCTCCTTAAAGACGATCGCTGGATGGCTTACGACGTGGTGGTCGAAGGGGTCAGCCTTATCCGAAACTATATGGAACAGTTCAGCGAGATCCTGCGCAAGGACGGATATTCCGGCCTGGTGAAACAGATCGAGCAGAAAGTTGCCGAACTGGAGCAGAATGTCAAGAAGACCTGATTTGGTTGTCTGCGTTGTGATTGCCTCATTCCTTTCACACTTGTGCCCTGCGCTTCAGTCGCACTACTGCCGATGGTAACGTTCGCCTTGCCGAACCAGGGCGCCCTCTAATTGCCCCTTGTTTTTTTTTTGCTTGGCGAAGGGGTTTTTCTTTTGTATAATTTTCCGCTTTACGTCGGAAACGTAAAAGAATTTTGAGGTGCCCCGTGCCCCTGATCCGCTTTAACGAAATCGCCCCGCAGGGCAGCATCTTTGAGATTCGGGAGATCGACGGGCTTGACACCCAGCAGGATTTCCTGCTGCGAGGAGCCGCCGAGGCCGAGTGCATACTCAAGCGTAAGGGCGACCTCAAAGTTGAGTTGCAGGGAAGGCTGCGGGCCACGTTGACCCTGAATTGTGACCGGTGTCTTGCTTCGTACGACAGTGAGATCGACACGGCGTTCCAGGTGTTGTTCGAGGTTGAGTCCGAAGGGGCGTGGCACGTGAAGGATGTGGAGTACAGCATCCCGGATCTAGACACGGTCTCGCTGGCGGAGCCGGTTATAGACCTTGGCGATGTGTTGCGGCAGCAGCTCTATTTAGCTCTTCCCATGAAAAATCTTTGCTCGGAGCAGTGTCTCGGAGTTTGCTCCCGGTGCGGAACAAATTTGAATCTTGCCGCCTGCGGATGTGTTGCGGACAACAAGGAGTCGCCCTTTGCCATCCTTGAACGATTCTCGCGATAATGAATAAGCCGGTGCTTACGAGGTCTCAGAAGTCGAGGCCGGGTCACCGATCAATGGAGGATAACAATGGCTTTACCAAAACGTAGACATTCCTATTCACGAACAAGACTCCGCCGGGCGCACGATGCCTTGACCAAGCCCAGCGTCGGGCAATGCCCTGAATGCGGCGAGCCCAAGATGCCCCATCGGCTCTGCGGCGGATGCGGCATGTACAAAGGTCGGAGCGTGATCCGTCTAGAGGAAGAGCTGAATTAGGCAAAGCTGTGAGGATAGCCCTTGACGCCATGGGTGGCGACGGGGGGGCTGAAATGGCAATCCGGGGTGCACTTGCCGCTGCGCGCGACAAGGGCGATCTTCAGGTTATCGTGGTGGGCCCCCAAACCTTTCTCGAACAGCTCATCGCGGACAATTCGGCCGGTTATGGCGATGTCTTGGAACGGATAACAGTCCATCACGCTTCCGAAGTGATCACGATGGACGACTCGCCGGTCGATGCGGTCCGCAGAAAGAAGGAAGCTACCATCATGGTGAGCTTCGATCTGGTAAAGCAGGGCGAGGCGGATGCCGTGGTCTCCGCCGGCAACTCCGGTGCTACCATGGCGGCGGCGATTAGAAAGCTCGGCAGGCTGCCGGGTGTTTCCCGGCCGGGCATTGCCAGTTTTTTCCCGACAGTGAAAAAACCGGTAATGTTGATGGATATCGGAGCCAATGTCGATTGCCGACCGCAGCACCTGTATCAGTTTGCGGTCATGGCCTCCTCCTGCTCCAGGCTACTGCTCAATTTCGATCGTCCGCGAGTCGGGTTGCTCAGTATCGGCGAGGAGACCGGCAAGGGAAATGCCCTTGTCAAGGAATCTTACGATCTGTTGAAGCAAAGCCCCCTCAACTTCATCGGCAATGTGGAAGGGCGCGATGTCTATCAAGGCAACGTGGATGTCATTGTCTGCGATGGTTTTGTCGGTAATATCTCCTTGAAAATCAGTGAAGGGTTGGCCGAAGCCGCCATGCAGATGTTGAAAAAGGAGATCATGAAAACTTGGCGCGCCAAGCTGGGGTATCTCCTTATGCGCGAAGCCATTGCCGGATTCAAAAAACAGGTTGATTACGCCGAATATGGCGGCGCGCCTCTGCTTGGAATCGACGGCACCGGCATTATTTGCCACGGAGCCTCGAATGCCGTTGCTATCAGCAACGCCATTCAAGTTGCAGCGAATATGGTGCACAACCGGATCAATGAGGCAATCGTTCAGGCGCTGGGCGAGTATGCTGCCTGAAGACAGGATTTTTCATGACAAAAGCTGTTATTCTTGGAACGGGATCCTGCCTTCCCGAACGGACCCTCACCAATGCCGATCTTGAGCGGATGGTCGATACCTCCGACGACTGGATCACTTCACGAACGGGGATACAAAACAGGCGGATCGCCGGCAAGGACGAGCAAAATTACCAACTGGCAACCAAAGCCGCCCGCCGTGCCTTGGCGGTGACAGGAGTCGATGCCGAGGAATTAGATCTGATCATTGTCGCCACCATCTCCTCGCACATGATCATGCCGTCGACGGCCTGTTTTGTACAGGCCGAGCTTGGGGCGGTGAACGCCTTCGCCTACGATATTAGCGCTGCCTGCGCCGGGTTTACCTACGGACTCGACCTGGCCAGCAACTATATTCAAAATCGGCCCGACATGAAAATTCTCCTGATTGGCGCCGAAACACTTTCTGCCCGGGTCAACTGGGAAGATCGAAACACCTGCGTCTTGTTTGGCGATGGTGCCGGGGCGGTTATACTGACGGGCTCAAACGATGGGCGAGGGGTCTTCGGCAGTAGTCTCCATGCTGACGGCAAGCTATGGAACCTCCTGTGCATGGACAGTCCCGAGAGCCTGAATCCTGACTTGCGACGCGCCGATTGGCAGGGCGCGCATATTCGCATGAACGGCGGCGATATCTTCAAGCACGCCGTTCGCCTTATGGAAGATGCGGTCACCGGTCTTCTCAGAAAATACGATCTCACAATCGACGATATCGGTTTGATGATTCCGCATCAGGCAAATATTCGCATCCTCAAGAATTTGAAAGAGCGACTGGGAGTACCCGAAGAAAAACTCTTTATCAATCTCAGTCAATACGGCAACACCTCCGCGGCCAGTATTCCCATCGCCTTGGACGAAGCGCATCGACAGGGAAGGCTGATTCGTGGAGATATTGTCCTGTTATGTACCTTTGGCGGTGGCCTCACTTGGGGCTCTCTGCTTATGCGTTGGTAAGACACTAAGGAGAGAATTTGTGGATTATTTTTTTACCGAACAACAACAGATGATCATCGATACCGCCCGGGAAATAACCAACGAGAAGATTGTACCGGTGCGGGCGGAACTTGACGAAAAAAACCAGTTTCCGCGGGAAATTCTCCAGGATATCGCCAAGGCCGATCTGTTTAGCATATTTGTTCCGGAAGAATACGGCGGGTTTGGCGGTGGCTGCTTTGAGATTGTTCTCGCCCTGGAGGAACTCGCCAGGGGGTGCGTCGGCGTGGCAACGAGTTTTGCCGCCAGTGCGCTTGGCATTTTTCCGGTGATGATTGCCGGCACCGATGCGCAGAAGCAAACCTATTTACCCGACATCGCCAGCGGCGCTCGTTGGGCCGCCTTTGGCCTGACCGAGGCCAACGCGGGGAGCGATGCCTCGGGAATTCGCACCACAGCCGTCGAAGACGGCGACGAGTGGGTGCTGAACGGCACCAAACAATGGATCACCAACGGCGGGGAGTCGCAGATCTACACCATCGTCGCCATGACCGATCCCAACAAGGGGGCACGGGGAGCGTCCATTTTCGTAGTCGAAGATGGCGATCCCGGTTTTTCTTACGGCAAGAAAGAGGACAAGATGGGCATTCGCTCCTCTTCGACCCGGGAACTGATCATGAAGGATTGCCGCATCCCCAAGGACAGATTGGTTGGCCGTAGAGGAACCGGTTTTATCACCGTGATGAAAACACTGGACATGTCCCGCCCCGGCATCGCCTCCCTGGGTGTTGGCCTGGCGCAGGCGGCCCTGGATGAAGCCGTTACCTACGCCAAGCAAAGGGTGCAGTTCGGCAGGCCGATTATATCCTTTCAGGCGGTACAGCATATCCTCGCCGATATGGCCATCCAGCTCGAAGCAGCAAGGGCTTTGGTTTATGGCGCGGCGAAGCATATCGATAAACATCCCAAGGATATGTCCAAGGTGTCGTCCATGTGCAAAGTTTTTGCCACGGACATGGCAATGAAAGTGACAACCGATGCGGTGCAGGTTCTGGGCGGATACGGGTACATGAAAGAATATCCGGTAGAGAAGATGATGCGCGATGCCAAGATCCTGCAAATCTACGAAGGGACCAATCAGATTCAGCGCAATGTTGTCGGCCAGGAACTGAACAAAGAATACTCCTGAGAGTCCACGCTTGATGAAGATCATTGTATGTGTCAAACAGGTTCCGGATGCCAAGGATGTCCGGCTCGACCCTAAAACCAACACCTTGGCGCGCGAAGGGGTCGAAGCTATTATGAACCCCTATGATCGGCACGCCCTGGAAGAGGCGGTCGCCATCAAGGAGCAGCAGGGGGGCACGGTGACGGTGCTCACCATGGGGCCACCCCAGGCCGAAGCGGTCCTCCGCGAGGCGATAGCATGCGGTGCCGACGAGGGCGTGCTGATTTCGGATCGGGCTTTTGCCGGTGCCGATACCTGGGCGACTTCCTACACACTCGCCAAGGCCGTGCAGACGCTGGGGAACTTCGATCTCATCCTCTGCGGCAAGCAGGCAATCGACGGCGACACGGCCCAAGTCGGGCCAGGATTGGCCTGTCGTCTGCAAGTGCCGTTCGCCACCTGCGTTCAGAAAACACGTACCATAAGTGCAGAGGCCATCGAAGTCGAGCGAATGATGGATGACGGTTTTGACGTTCTCAGGCTGCCGTTGCCTGCGCTGATGACGGTGGTCAAAGACATCAACGAACCTCGGGTGGCCTCGTTGAAGGGAAAGATGAAGGCGAAGAAGGCCGATATCCTCATCTACTCGGCAGCCGATATCGGCGCTGATCCGCAATGCATCGGCCTGGCGGGATCACCGACCCAGGTCGTGCGCGTTTTTTCGCCGGAACCGCGAGGAGATCGGCAGATTTTTTCGGGAAGCGTCGACGAGCAGGTCGATCAACTCGTTGCCTGTCTCAGGGCCCATCTTTAAACGCGAGAAGCGTTTCACCGCATACACCGGTTTTTTTTCTATGCTGATTATCGAGACTGAAAAATGTACGGCTTGTGGCGTCTGCGAGAGCAGTTGTGCCTTCGGGGCAATCAGCATACAGGGCGATTGTGCCGTGGTCAACGACTCCTGTACACTCTGCGGCGCCTGCGTGGACAATTGTCCTGAGCAGGCTCTACGCATTGAAATTGCAGAGAAGCGGATACAGGCAGATCTTGGCGCATATACGGGAATTATGGTCTTTGCCGAATGCCGACATGGAAAGGTCGCACCCGTAAGCTATGAATTGTTGGGCATTGGCCGCAAGCTTGCCGACAAGCGAGGGGTGCGGCTGAGTGCCGTGCTACCCGGCAGCGCGGTCGCTGCCTATGCTGCCGATCTCATTGCCGCTGGTGCCGATACGGTTTTCCTCGCCGAGCACCCGGTACTGGAGCAGTTTCATGAAGATGTCTATGCCCGGATCTTGGAGCAAGTGATCCGTGAGCAGAAACCCGAGGTGGTTTTGGCTGGCGCCACTGCCATCGGTCGTTCCGTTATTCCGTATGTGGCAACCGCCCTCGATGCCGGTTTGACCGCCGATTGCACCCATCTGGATATCCGGGATGAGGACGGCATGCTGTTGCAGACCCGTCCCGCCTTTGGCGGCAACATCATGGCAACCATCGAATGCCCGCTCACCCGACCGCAGATGGCCACGGTCCGGCCGAAGGTCATGGCGCCGGCCCTGCCCGATCTGAGCCGCAAGGGTGAGGTCGTTCGCATCGATGTACCGCAACATCAAGCGCAATCGAAGATCGAAGTGCTCGAAACCGTGGTGAACACTACGGATCAAGTCAATATCCAGGAAGTGGAAACCCTAGTCGCGGGCGGTCGCGGATTGGACTCAGCCAAGGGGTTCGAATTGATCAGGGAACTTGCCGCAGAATTGGGTGGCGCGGTGGCCGCTTCCCGTGCCGCCGTCGATTCCGGATGGATTCCCTACCCGCATCAGGTCGGCCAGACGGGCAAGACGGTCAGCCCCAAACTGTATATCGCCTGTGGTATCTCTGGAGCTGTGCAACACGCGGTGGGGATGCAGTCAGCCGAGATCGTCGTGGCGATCAATCGCGATAAAAATGCTCCCATCTTCGATATTGCGACCTACGGCGTCGTTGGCGACCTCTACGAGGTGGTGCCCAAGCTGATTAAACGGTTACAGGAGATCAAGAAATGACACTTGCGAAGAAGGTTGCCCTAGTGACCGGCGGAAGTCGGGGGATTGGTCGAGCCATCTGTTTGAGATTGGCAGCCATGGGGGCAACGGTCGGCATCAATTATGTCGCCAATCCCACAGCGGCTGAGGAAACGCTTCGTCAGGTCGAAACCCTCGGAGGAACAGGGTTTACCGTCCGATTCGATGTCGCCGATGCCGATGCGGTGCAAGGCGCTATTAAAGAGATTACCACTACCCATGGCCAGATCGATATTTTAGTCAACAATGCGGGCATTACCCGCGATGGCCTGATGGCGCGGATGAAAGAGGAAGATTGGGACAGTGTCCTCGATACCAATTTGAAAGGTGCGTTTCTTTGCAGCAAAGCAGTGATGCGGACCATGATGAAAAATAGGTGGGGCAGGATCATCAACGTCTCGTCGGTGGTCGGGTTCGTCGGCAACAGCGGCCAGGTCAACTATGGCGCGGCCAAGGCGGGGTTGACGGGTTTGACCAAATCCATGGCGCGGGAGCTGGCAGGGCGGAATATCACCGTCAACTGCGTCGCTCCCGGCTACATCGTCACCGACATGACCGATGGCCTCACCGAGGAGGTGCAGGAAGCCCTCAAGGCCCAGATTCCCATGGGGATTTTGGGCACGCCTGAAGACGTCGCCGCTTCGGTGGGTTTCCTGGCGTCGGCCGACAGTAACTACGTTACCGGCCAGACCCTGCATGTCAATGGCGGGATGTATATGGGACATTGACAAGAGATGTCCGAGTGTCTACTCTTTCGGGCATTGTTTTACGACAGAACAACCACAAGACTATAATAGGAGAACTACAATGGCAGTTGAAGATAAAATGATTGATATCATCGTCGAGCAATTGAGCGTCGATCGCGACAAGGTCGTCCCAGGGGCCTCTTTCGTCGACGACCTTGGTGCCGATTCCTTGGATTTGGTCGAACTGATCATGGCCATGGAAGAGGAATTCGATGTCGAGATTCCCGACGAAGAGGCCGAGAAGATCGTGACCGTGCAAAATGCGATCGATTTCGTCGCAAAGATTCAAGGCTGATACGAGGGTTGTACGCGTGAAACGACGGGTCGTTGTAACAGGCATTGGCCTGGTCACGCCGCTTGGTGTTGGGACCGAGCAGACGTGGAATGCGTTGATCAATGGGCAAAGCGGCATCGGACCGATAACCCGCTTTGACGCCTCTGATCACGCTTCGCAGATTGCCGCCGAGGTGAAGGGTTTTGATCCTGAACAGTGGTTTGAAAAGAAACAGGTGAAGAATCTGGATGCCTTTGTGCAGTATGCGGTTGCTGCCGCAGACATTGCCTGGAAAAGCAGCGGCCTGTCGATTACTGACAGCAATGTCGACCGAGTGGGGGTCATCACCGGCTGTGGCATGGGTGGTCTCCCCACTATTGAAGAATATCATGGCATTTTAACCAACAAGGGGCCGCGCAAAATTACACCCTTTTTCATTCCCCGGGTTATTCCCAACATGCCCTCCGGGCACATTTCGATGCGCATTGGCTGCAAGGGACCCAATCTCTCCCAAACAACCGCCTGCGCGGCCGGCACCCATGCGGTGGGTGAGGCATTTCGCCATATTGCGTACGGCGATTGCGACGTCGCGATCACCGGTGGGACGGAATCGGTCATTTGCCCGCTTGCCGTTGGCGGTTTCAGTGCGATGAAGGCGCTTTCCACCCGCAACGACGACCCGACGGCCGCATCCCGGCCGTTTGATCGTGATCGCGATGGATTTGTGATCTCCGAGGGATCGGGAATGCTGGTTCTTGAGGAGTTGGAATCGGCCAAGCGGCGCGGCGCAACTATTTATGCCGAGATTATCGGCTACGGGCAGAGCAGTGACGCCTATCACATCGCCGCACCACCCGAGGATGGCGAGGGGGCCGCTCGTTGCATGGCGGCTGCACTGCGTGACGCTCGGCTCAATCCCGAAGATATCGATTACATCAATGCCCACGGCACGTCCACACCGCTGAACGACAAATGCGAGACCCTGGCCATAAAAACGGTGTTTGGTGTACATGCCAGCAAACTGGCAGTGAGTTCGACCAAGTCCATGACCGGTCACATGCTTGGAGCAGCCGGTGGTATCGAGGCGGCCTTTACCGCCTTGACACTGCATCATGGCATCTTGCCGCCGACAGTCAACTTATATAATCCGGATACGGATTGCGATCTCGATTATGTGCCCTTGATAGCACGGGAAGTCAGGATCGAGACCGCCATGTCGAACTCCTTTGGATTTGGTGGGACCAACGGTGTTGTCGTCTTTCGGCGATTTCAATAACTGCACCCTGAGGATTGAGCGTGAACATTGCACTTGGATGTGATCACGGCGGATTCGCTCTCAAAAAGGAACTCGTTCACCTGCTCGAACAAGCGGGCCACGTCATCGTCGATTTGGGTTGCTTCTCCGAAGAATCGGTCGATTATCCCGAGTTCGCGGACAGGGTCTGCGAAGCCATCGAAGACGGACGCTGCTCCCGAGGCATTCTCGTGTGCGGAACCGGCATCGGCATGTCGATTGCTGCGAACCGGCATCGTCACATTCGCGCCGCCCTCTGTCATGAGGGTTTCACCGCCCGGTTGAGTCGAGAACACAACGATGCCAATGTCCTCTGTCTTGGTGCTCGGGTGCTTGGTGTCGCTCTGGCTTTGGATATCGTCAAAGTCTGGTTGGAGACCGAATTTGCCGGTGGCCGCCATCTACGTAGGATCAGTATGATGGAGTGATTGCCCTGTCCATGATTTGTATCTATTTTTAACCGGTACGCTTTTGTGAAAAGCTGCCGGTTTTTTTGTTGCGAGGTTGTTGCCCTCTTTTTGAATTCATGACAGGGTGTGTCTATGAAATGTCCCTATTGCGGCCAATTGGATAGCCGGGTGATCGACTCGAGGATCAATAAAGACAAGACGATAACCCGCCGCCGTCGGGCCTGCGATTCCTGTCGACATAGGTTCACGACCTACGAGCGCATTGAGCTGACGCTTCCCATGCTGATCAAAAAAGATGGTAGGCGAGAACCCTGGGATCGCGGCAAAATCGTTGCTGGTTTGGAAAAGGCCTGCGAGAAATTGCCGGTCAGCATGACCGACATCGATGCTTTTGTTGATGCCATCGAGCAAAAATTGCAGGATTACGGAGGCAAGGAAATCCCAACTAGTCAGATAGGGGAGTGGGTGATGGAGGCTCTTCCCGCTTTGGACGAGGTGGCGTATGTTCGCTTTGCCTCGGTCTATCGGCAATTCAAGGATGTCAACGAGTTCATGGACGAGCTGAAACTCTTCCTCGGCGAGAAAGGAAAACACTGAATTTCGCATCCATGCAAAACGACCACAACTTCTTCATGGAACTTGCCCTGGCAGAAGCTCGAAAGGGTCTCGGCCGGACCTCTCCGAATCCCGCGGTGGGTGCGGTGATCGTCAACAATGGGATCGTCGTCGGCAGAGGGTTTCATAAAAAGGCTGGAACCCCCCATGCCGAGGTCAATGCCATTGAGGACGCCCGAGGTCAGACGAACAATGCAACGCTCTACGTGACATTGGAGCCCTGCAATCATTCCGGGAGAACACCACCCTGCACCGAGGCAATTCTCCGAAGCGGAATCGCGCGCGTTGTTATCGGGATGATGGATCCCAATCCGCATGTCGCCGGTCGCGGTGGAGAGTATTTGCGTGCAAAGGGGATTGCGGTGGAGTGCGGAGTACTCGAACGGCAGTGCAGGGAACTCAACTATCCGTTCATCAAGCACAGCCTCACGGGTCTGCCATGGGTGACGATGAAGGCGGGCGTCAGTCTCGACGGTAAAATAACCTTGCATCCCCGACAGGCAGCCCCACTGACCGGGCCTGAGTCGAAGAGCTATGTCCATCGACTGCGCAATCGGGTCGACGCCCTGTTGATTGGGGTCGATACGGCGATAATCGACGATCCCAGCTTAACCACACGCCTGGAGAATGGCGAAGAAACGCGTGATCCTCTGCGTATCGTTCTCGATTCCTCCTTGCGATTGCCTGTCGACGCGCACATGCTCAACCAGCAATCCACGGCCGAAACATGGATTTGCTGCTGTGAAGATGCCAGCTCGGACAGCGAAGAACGGTTGGTCGCAAGAGGCGCAAAGGTGTATCGACTCCCGAAAAACGAGGCTGGCCGAGTCGATTTGTCGTCCGTCCTCTCTTTGTTGGGGAGGAAATCGATCACCTCCCTCCTCGTTGAAGGGGGTGCAGGAGTGCACGGCGCATTCTGTCGCGAAAATTTCGTCGATGAAGTACTGCTCTTCTATGCGCCGTTCATCATCGGCGATCACGGAACGCCTCTTGTCCGCGGGTACTGTCTCGATAGCCGCAACGATGCGCCCCGCTTGCACAACATATCGCTTCAATTGCTGGGCAACGATATGCTTTTCAAGGCTATCGTTAAACGATAGCCTCGTTATTGTTGGAACAGCATTTTCATTTTCTCCCATTTTCTCTGGAAGGTTTCGATATCCTCGAAACGAAGACGCATTTCAAGACTTTCATCTTCAAAGGATGGGCTTGGTACGATGGTTAACGAATCGGGAAGAGCCAGCTCTTTGATAATTTGGTGAAAATTACTTTCCAATTTGGTCTTTTCGGGGTGATACAGGGCATCGAGCATGTGCAGCAGTTCATTGAATCTTTGCGGAGCGTTTTCCTGAACGTCCCCTTGATGGTCGGACATCCATTCCCGTAGTAACTCGCGCACAGTGGTGTTGTTTCTCAAACTCAATTCCGTGGTCATTTCGATCAGCTTTTGCTGTTTGGAGCCGCTGACCCGGTAGCTGCCGATGAGGCGGCTAACCAATTCCTGATCGTCATGGGAGAGGAATTGCATGAGCTTCCCCGCCTTGGGTGCCATTTTACCGTGGTGGAGAGCCTCCACCGTTGACGGGCTCAAGTGTAAAAGGGCAATCAGTTCATCGAGCATGTGACGTTGGGGCTTATATCCCATCAAGGCCAGGAGAGAGAAGATGTCTGCGTCCGCAAGCTCTTGCTTGGCCTGCTGCAGAAGGTAAGCTTGCAGAATAGGACTGGCCTGTGCGGGAGAGCGGTCGTGCAGGATTTGCAAAGAATACCGAACCAGTGGAGGGACGTGGCGGGGAAGTGTTTGGCAGGCAACTTGTTCAACGCCGAGGGAAGCGATTGCCATGAACTGCGGGTAACCGGAGAGCAACTGGTAGAGAGTATCCGTGTGTCGCCAAACGAGCAATGGCGCTGTTTGGCCAAATTGCGCCAGAGCGGCGACGGTGGCCAAGTCGGGAGCCGTCGTGTGAAGAGACCGGATAAAGGGGTCGGAAAAGCTAATGTGCTCCAACCGGATCGTTTCAAAGGGATAGTGCGCTTGCATCGGTTGCTTTTATGAATCTATGAGCCGAAGTCGTCATGCCTCAGCTTCTTGGAGCAGGTGAAAAGGCAGTGATCGCGAGTTTGTCCGGAAAAACAAAAAAGGCGCCCGCATGTAGCAGGCGCCTTTGTCAAATTCGATAGGAGAGCGGCGGTTAATCGGAATTGATACGCGAGCGAAGGATTCCAGAAGGCTTAAAGGTCACGACCCGCCTGGCATCAAGCGTGAGTTCACTGCCCGTTTGAGGATTTCGTCCGCGTCTGGATTTCTTATCCTTGATGTTGAATTTGCCAAATCCGCTCAAGAGTAAATCGTCGCCAACGATTAGCGAGGATTTGGACAGGGAGAGGAACGTTTCGACAGAATCCGTTGACTGCGATTTAGTGAGGTTAGGGTGCATCTTGTACACCTGCTGGACCAGATCAGCCTTTGTGAGAGTCATGTATATACCTCCAAAATAACTCGATAGGAGAGGTTGGTCTTACACTGTCTTATAATAGAGACTGCTCTGCTCAGTTGTCAACCCAGTTGTGCAAGAAATGGGAAGGCGTTCAACCCGGCATACTGTGCGATCTGTCCCAATTCTTCTTCAATGCGTAAAAGCTGGTTGTATTTCGACACTCTATCGCTTCGTGAAGGAGCACCGGTTTTGATCTGTCCCGTGTTTAAGGCGACGGCCAAATCCGCGATAGTGGCATCTTCGGTTTCACCTGAACGGTGCGAAATGACTGCGGTGTAAGAGGCCCGATGGGCCATGTCGACGGCATCTATGGTTTCGGTGACCGAACCGATCTGATTGAGTTTGATCAGAATCGAGTTGGCAATATTCTGGGTTATGCCTCTCTTGAGAATACTGGTGTTGGTAACAAAAATATCGTCGCCAACCAATTGGATTTTCTTGCCCAGTTCCTGTGTAAGCTGTTGCCATCCTTGCCAATCCGCTTCATCCAGACCATCTTCAATGGTAATAAGCGGATATTTTTTTACCCAGTCGGCATAAAAGGCGATCATCTGCTCCGCCGATTTTTTGGGACTTGATTCTGCGGTTAACACATAACAGCGTTCATCGGCAGAGTAAAACTCGCTGGCGGCGGCATCGATCCCGATAAAGATGTCTTTGCCGGGGGAATAGCCCGCCTGGACGATCCCTTCCAGGATGGATTCCATCGCCTCCTCGTTTGAGCGGAGGTTGGGGGCAAAGCCTCCCTCATCGCCTCCAGCGGTTTGCAATCCCTTCTTCTTTAAAACGGTTTTAAGGGCATGGAAGGTTTCGGCACCCATCCGCAGACCTTCGGAAAAGGAGGGGGCACCAACCGGTAGTATCATGAACTCCTGAATGTCGACATTGTTGTCGGCATGCGCCCCCCCATTGAGGATGTTCATCATCGGAACAGGCAGGATTTTGGCATTAACCCCTCCAAGATAATTGTAGAGAGGGAGTTCAATTTCCTCAGCCGTTGCCTTGGCAACGGCGATGGAAACGCCAAGGATTGCGTTGGCACCCAGATTTTCCTTGGTGGGCGTCCCGTCAAGCGCAAGCATAGCACTGTCGATGACAACTTGCTGCGAGGATTCAAAGCCGAGTAAAGCAGGAGCGATGCGTTCGTTGACATTCTCAACAGCCTGGAGGACACCTTTGCCGCCATAGCGCTTGTCTTTGGAGTCGCGCAGTTCCAAAGCTTCTCTGGTGCCGGTTGAGGCCCCAGATGGAACCGCGGCCCTTCCCATGACACCGGTTTCGAGGCGCACCTCGACTTCCACGGTGGGATTTCCCCGTGAATCGAGTATTTCCCTGGCAAAAATGCCGGTAATTTCACCCATTACAATATCTCCGCAAAAGAAAAGAGTTTCTAAACAACACTGGCGATTTTAAATATTGGAAGATACATGGCTACAACAAGTCCACCAATCATGCCGCCAAGAAACACCATCATAAAAGGCTCGATCATAGCAGTCAAGTTCTCAACTGCTTGATCGACTTCCTCGTCGTAGAAATCGGCAATTTTTTCAAGCATGGTGTCCAAAGCGCCCACCGATTCGCCAACGTTGATCATTTGCACAACCATATTTGGGAAAACCCCCGATTCTTCCAGAGGTTCTGCGATAGGGCGGCCTTCCGATATGCTCGCCGCTACGCGGACCACGGCTCTTTCGATAACCTTATTGCCGGAAGTCCTCGCAACTACCTGGAGAGAGTCCAATATGGGCACGCCGCTTTGCAGGAGAGTGCTTAAAGTCCTGGTGAATTTTGCCACTGCAACTTTTCTCACCAACGGACCGATAACGGGCGACCATAGGATCATATTGTCCATTTTGAGTCGTCCCTTTTCCGTGCTGTAGATCTTTTTTACAATCCAGCTCGCGACGACCATGGCGATAATGATGAATATGATATTCGATTTGAAAAAATTGCTCATATCGATGACGATCTGGGTCGGAGCAGGAAGCGTCGAGCCGAAATCTTTGAACATTTTATCGAACACCGGGACGACAAAGACGAGGATAACCGTGAGGATCACGAGGGAAATGCCAAGACAGATCGCCGGATACGTCATTGCACCTTTGATTTTTTTCTGCAGGGCCATGGCTTTTTCTTTGAAGACCGCAAGTCTTGAAAGAATGGTATCAAGGATACCGCCAAGCTCGCCCGCCTCGATCATGTTGCTGTATAATCCATCGAATACTTTTGGATGCTTTCTCATGGAATCGGCCAATGTTGTACCGGTTTCCACGTCGTTTTGAATGGCGGTGAGGACGGCTTTGAAGGTGGGATTGCTTTGTTGCTTGCCGAGAATCTGGAGGCATTGCACCAGCGGCAAGCCGGCATCGATCATGGTTGAGAGCTGGCGGGTAAAGATGACAAGATCTTTTCCGGTGACTTTGGGTTTAAAAAGCTTGACGTTTTCAAAAAGATCTTTTGGCTTGGGTTTGATTATGGGATTGTCAATCCTCAGGCGTCTGAGTTGAGCGCGCGCTCCGGCTTCATCTACGGCTTCAATTTCACCCTTGCGTTTTTCACCAAAGCTGTTTTTTCCCTTCCAAACATAGATCGGCATGAAGAGGTCTCCAGACAATTTCCTGAAATTTTGTGAAAAATATCTTTAAGAAGATGTTGACAGATAATTTATTTATTCTTATAAAAAGTGCTTTTGAGTCCCACGAGATGGTGTGGGACGTTTCTTTTTTTATTGTATGGAAGATTTTTTTCTGATTCAAGAAAAAGTTTATATTTTTTCAGGAGTTGGCAATATGCAAACAGGCAATGTAGCTAAGTTCAACGATGGGTCGTTTCTCCCGGTTATCGAGAAGTGCGAAGGGTGCGAGCGCATCGTCGAGGCAGAGGGAGGGAAGTTTTGCGACACCTATATGAATCCGGGTGCGAAATGGCGACTGGGCATCTGTAATTTCGCGACCCACGCCAAACCCGAAGTAACGGTTGTAAAAATTCGCGTCAATCCTTTGAAGGCGGCCAAGCGAGCATCGCGCCGCAAATAGTTTTGTTCGCATGGCCAAAGAGAGCCCTTTGAACTCTCTTCCCAGGGGCATGTGGTTTCGGCATGCCCCCTTTCTTTTTCGCTTCTCTCCATGTAAGTTTTAAAGGTTTACCGTTCCTTGCATCGTCTGATGAAGGGAATGGGGGAGCCTTTCTCCCCCTCACCGTGCTTCGGTACTCGAACAAAGAGCACCGGCAACACGGATTCTTGAGGGACATGCGTAACGAACGATTGCTTCTTGCCACTTTGCAGCGACTGTAAGGAAAACCGGCCGGAAAGCTTAGTTGCGGCCCACCCCTGTATAGGCAAATCCCGCTTCACGCATGGTGATTGGGTCGTAGACGTTGCGCAGATCAATAAATATTGGGGTCTTCATAATCTGCTTGAGTTTGCGGAGATCCAGCGCCCGGTATTGGTTCCATTCCGTCAAGAGAACGATACAGTCGGCATTTTGGGCAGCTTCATAAGCATTTTCAGCGTATTCGACCGAACTCGGCAGATACTTCTTCGCCTCCGCCATGCCCTGCGGGTCATGCGCCTTTATCTGGGCGCCCTTTTCCAGGAGCGCAGGTAAGATCGTGGTTGCGGGAGCGTCCCGCATGTCATCCGTCTCCGGCTTGAAGGTCAGGCCGAGCACAGCAATGGTTTTGCCTGCTTCGCTCCCCCCCAGCATGCCTCTAATTTTCTTTACCATCCTGGCTTTCTGTGCGGCATTGACCTCCACCGCCGCTTCGACAATACGTACGATTTCTCCATTCTCCTGGACAAGTCGCATGAGCGCGAGCGTGTCCTTGGGAAAGCAAGACCCGCCAAATCCAGGGCCAGGATGCAGGAACTTATTCCCGATCCTACCGTCCATTCCGATCGCTTTTGCCAAATCGATGACATTGGCGTCGACCGCTTCGCAGACATTGGCGATCTCGTTGATGAAGCTGATTTTCACCGCAAGAAAGGCATTGGCTGCGTACTTGGCCAGCTCAGCCGTCTCGATGCTGGTATTGACGATTGGCGTATCGCGGAGGAAAAGGGGTTTGTAGATTTCTTTTAAAATTGCTCCGGCCTTCTGCGAGTCAACGCCGATCACTACCCTATCGGGCCGCATGAAGTCGCTGATTGCCGCACCCTCCCGCAGAAATTCTGGATTCGAGGCAACCGAGAAGTCGGCTGCGGGATTTGCTTCCCGGATGATACGTTCAACCTGTCGGGCAGTACCAACCGGCACCGTGCTTTTATCGACGACCACGGTATAGCCCCTTAGATGAACGGCGATTTCTCGCGCCGCTTCATAAATGTAGGAGAGATCGGCATAACCGTCGCCTCGCCTGGAACTGGGCGTACCGACGGCAATGAAGACCGCTTCGGCTTCCGGTACGGCCATTGTGATATCGGTGGTAAAGCAAAGCCGTTTCTCATCGACATTTTTCTTGACAAGCGGTTCGAGCCCCGGCTCGTAGATCGGTATAATACCGTTCTTCAATTGATCGATTTTCGTCTCGTTAGTGTCGACGCAGGTGACAAAATGGCCGAATTCGGCGAAACAGGCACCGGTAACCAGTCCGACGTAACCGGTGCCAATCATGGTGATGTTCATTCGATAACTCCAACAGAATTTCTGGCGCCGAACAAAGCCGTTCCCACGCGAACAATGGTGGCGCCTTCCTCGATAGCAATGGGATAGTCGTCAGACATGCCCATGGAAAGTTCAATATGCGTATTATCTGCAAAAAGATTCAGCGCGGCAAGTCGTTTTGCGAGATGGAAGAGTTCTTTGAAATAGGGTCGGCTTTGCTCGGGATCGGAGGAAAAAGGGGGAATGGTCATCAGACCACGAACAACAAGATCGGTCTCCTGCGCGATTTGTCGCAGCAATCCTTCCGCCATTTCGGGCAGGACACCGGATTTTTGACTTTCCCGCCCAGTGTTGACCTGGATCAAGACCGGTAATTTTTTGTTGAGGTTTTTTGAGTGGGTATCGAGCGCCTTTGCAAGTTTCCAACGGTCGACGGTTTGGATCACGTCGAAAAGCTCAACGGCTTGCCTGGCTTTGTTGCTTTGCAAGTGGCCAATGAAGTGCCAGGTGGTCGATGAGGCGAGCAGGGGGATTTTACCGGCGGCCTCTTGCAGATAATTTTCTCCAAAGCTCGTTTGTCCGCAATCCACGGCTTGGCGGATCAAAGCGACATCGACCGTCTTGCTGACCGCAACGAGCTTGATGCCCTGGGGATCTCTGCCGACCCTTACGGCCGTTTCTGCTATGGTTTCGAGAATGCGCGCAAGATTGTCAGGAAGCATGGGCATCACCAGGCAATTGGAAAAGCCGAACCGCATTTGCGGTTGTTTGTCGAGCAACCTCCCCGAGGGAAACCTGTTTGAGTTCCGCCACTTTTTGCGCGGTATAGAGCACGAGTTTCGGCTCGTTGCGTTTTCCTCGAAAAGGGACCGGGGTCAGGTACGGCCCATCGGTTTCCAGGAGAAGGTGGCGGAGATCGACCGCGCGGACAACCTCATGCAGGGTGCTGGCATTGGCAAAGGTGACCACTCCCGGGATCGAGATATAAAAACCCAGATCGAGCATCCTTTCGGCCAGTTGCCGGTCGCCCGAAAAACAGTGCATGACGCCGCCGCGTGGATAAGGGCCGGCCGATCGAATCAGTCGGAAGACGTCGTCGTGAGCTTCACGGTCATGGATGACGACCGGCAAGTCAAGTTCTTTGGCAAGATGGAGTTGTTCGCTAAAAACCTTCCGCTGAACGTCATGCGGCGCATAATTCTTCACGTAATCAAGGCCAATCTCACCGTATCCCACCACGGATCGATGCGAGGCCAGATCGGCGAGCATTTTGAGGGCGTCCGGTGTGGCCCGTTGCGCATCGTGGGGGTGGAAACCGACGGTTGCATAGATATTAGGGAAGCGATCGGTGAGCGCTACCGCCGCCTTGGAACTCGGCAAATCGATACCAATACTGATCAGGCGCTTGACGCCATGATAGCTGGCCGAGTGGACGACTTCCTCCAAATCGGGCTGGTAGGCTGCCATGTCGAGATGGCAGTGGGTGTCGACGAGTTCGGTCTGGGCCGGAAGCTGCGGCAGTGGTGTGCGTTGATCTTTCATTGCAAGACAGATAATGGCTTCGATGCGACTCGACAGCTCGTGAAAAAGAAGCGTACAGCCGATGGCCGCTCCTCTCTCGCGGCTCCAACCCATATCGCCGCATCATAGTGAATGTTTATTGACATTAAAACCTTTATTTTTTACAACTTCTTGGCTCGATTGCTCTTTCCCTCTCCCCGCCTTCTCAACGAATGCGGTTACTCCAAGATGCAAATGGGGTGCCGCGCCGGGCAAGCGGCTTGTGCGCGATGTTTTCGAAATCGGCCGGGCTCGCTGCCGGGGAGCGAATTTCGGAGGCGCGCAAGTTGGGCGCGCCTGCTGTCTCCAAGGCCCTTTCCATTCGGTGGCCAGACTGTTATAAGGCAGGAGAATGCTTTTTTACTTGAACCGGAGGATGCGTCAAATGAAAAAAAGAAATGGAATGCGATGGGTTGTTTTACTGAGTATGGCGGTGCTGCTCATTGTCACCGGCTGCGCTTCGACGAAGAGTCCTTTCAGTTCGGAACCTGCAGGCACCTCACAAATGAGTAATTTCGCCGACGATATCAAAGATATCACCTTGCCCACCGAATTGGCCTGGGATCGAAAAAACTCGATGGTCATCAAGACGGAATCGTTCCGGGGAGGGCTTTTCGTCTATAAGGGGCGGGCGGAAATCATGTCCCTGAAAGATTACATGGTCGCCTCTATGCAGGATAACAAGTGGCGGTTGGTGGGGGAGACCGCGTCCAAGAATATCATGCTGGCCTTCGTCAAACCAGGGAAGACCTGCATGATGGTGATCACCGAGGGTGTTCTCGGCAAAACCGAACTCCATCTGTACGTGGCCATCGACAAAACCGGAGGTGCTGGCAGGGCGAACACCTATAACGATCCTCTCGCCCAATAACGGTGTTTTGCAGGTATGCCCGGGCTGCACGGAAAAAGAATTGTCGTTGGGGTCACCGGGTCCATTGCCGCCTACAAGGCTGCGGAGTGGGTCCGGTCGCTTGTCAAGGAAGAGGCGGTGGTGACGGTGGTGATGACCGAGGCCGCCGAACGGTTTGTTTCGCCCCTTACGTTTTTCGCCTTGAGCGGCAACCCGGTCTACCGCGATATGTTCGATGAGGAGCCTGACCGGGTCATGGCCCATATCAATTTGTCCCGAGAGGCCGATGCCATTTTAGTGGCACCTGCGACGGCGCAGACAATGGCCCGGCTTGCCCACGGCATGGCGGACAACCTGCTGGCAACCGTCGTTCTTGCATCCCGGATCCCGGTGGTTATTTGTCCGGCAATGAATTCGGCAATGTTGGCCCATCCGGCAACGCAAGAGAATATGCGCCGCTTGGGCCAATTCGGCTATCATCTCGTGCAGTCGGAGAGTGGCGATCTTGCCTGTGGCGAAGTCGGCGACGGACGGCTGGCCGATTGGGATGTCGCTCGGGAAGCGTTGCTGTCACTGTTTCAACCGAACGATCTCAAAGGGCGAAGGATTCTGATCACTGCGGGTCCAACCCGTGAACCGCTCGATCCGGCCCGTTTTCTCAGCAACCGCTCAAGCGGCAAGATGGGATTCGCCCTGGCGCGCACTGCAAGGCGAAGAGGCGCTCAGGTAACCTTGGTAACGGGTCCGGTTCACCTGTCCGATCCGCCGGGCGTGGAAGTCGTTCGCGTGACTACCGCGGCGGAAATGGCGGAAGCGGTTTTCGAACGGGCGTCCACAGCGGAGGCCATTGTCAAGTCTGCGGCAGTGGCCGATTTCAAGCCTTCCGCCTATGCATCCCATAAAATCAAGAAGTCAGGGCAGGACCTGCATTTGGATTTGAGCAAGAATACCGATATTCTCTCGGAACTGGGGCGCCGTCGTCTTCCTGGGCAGGTCTTGGTCGGATTCGCAGCGGAAAGTCGCGATCATGCCGGAGAAGGGCAGCGAAAACTCCAGGAGAAGAACCTCGATCTGATCGTGGTCAACGATATTCTGGGGGCGGAGACCGGCTTCGATGTAGAGACCAATCAGGTGACCTTGATTGACCGAGAGGCGACGACCTCGCTTCCATTACTGTCGAAGGAAGCCACGGCTAACCGCATTTGGGATAGGATTGTCCGATTGCTGGCAGAGCGACCTGCGTATGGCGCGTAACCGGGACGGGGTAGGTAGTTAATCATGCAGATCAGCCGATCGGAACAAAAAAGACGCATGAAGGAGCTGGAGCGGCTTGTTGCCGAATTGGTGACGTTGCCACCCCAGGTCCTCCGACAAGCGCCTCTTCCCGATGATTGCAAGCAACTGCTCTTGGAAGCAGGGAAAATGAAGGGCAGTGTCAGGCAGCGTCAAGTTAAATATCTCACCAAGCTTGTGCAGGAGCACCCCCTTGAAGAGCTGTACGGATTGGTTGGCCGGCATCGTGGCTCTGCCCTTGCGGCACAGAAGCAATTGCACACCCTGGAGTTTTATCGCGATGCGTTGATCGACGAGGCCCTTGAGCAACAGCGGATATGCACCCTCAACGACATCGATTGGACTGAAAATTGGACAAGCAACACCGTAAGCGAACTTCAGGGCCACCTCCCCGATATCGATGCCCTCACCTTGAGCCGGCTTGCCTACCTGTTCGTCCGCACAAGAAATCCACGCTACAGCCGAGAGATTTTTCGCTATCTTCGTTCGGTGCAAGACATGCAACAGCGAAACAGCAACCGATCCCTAGAGACTTCATCCCAAGGCTAATCCTGTGTCGTTGCGCTGTTAAAAGAACTTGCCCTGACAGCGAGTTGCTTGGGCTTCAGACCGTAAAACCTTGCGCGAGTCACGCTTCCTTTCTTGCTTTTCTCGCGTAGGTCGCTGCCTCCATGCCGGCGACGCATCCTTCGCCAACAGCTTTAGCCATTTGGTATGGCGGGCCGACAATATCGCCCGCGGCATAGATGCCGGCAATATTGGTTGCCTGCTGGCGGTTGACCGCTATATATTTGAATGATTCCGTGTCAAGCTGCACGCCTACCTGGGTGGCAAGTTCGAGAGCCCCCTTGGAGCCGAGTTCGATGAAGATGCCGTCGGTTGTCAATGTCTCGCCGTTTGCTAGCAGCAAGGAGGAGACCATCCGTTCGCCATTGATCTGCTTTATCGAGCTGGCGATACGCTCGACTTTGCTTGCCTGAAGTCTGTCGAACAGTTCTTTGGAGACATTGAGTTCTTCGGCCACAAGGTACACCTTGGACGCATAGTCGAGCAAAGTCAGGGCGCCATCCACGGCGGCGCTCCGGTCGCCGGTAACGGTTACGACCGCACCCCGATAAAAATTGGCGTCACAGTCCACGCAATAGGAAACGCCCCGGCCGGAAAGCTCTTTCTCTCCGGGAACACTCAGTTTCTTCTTCGAGACACCCATGCAGAAAATGAGGGTTCGGGTGGCGATGGTCGCGCCACTTTCCAGTTCGAGGTCAAACAGTTGGTCCTGCTGCGATATTTTTAAAACATCTTCGGCGGAGATTTCCGCCCCGAACTGTTTTGCCTGCTCAATGCCGATGCGGAGGAGGTCGGCTCCCAGGGAAACCCCGGTGATGCAGGCATAGTTTTCAATATGTGCGCCGTAGAGGGCGGAATTTTCGATGCGACCCAACATCAGGACCCGTGTTTTTTTTCGGGAGGCATGGATCGCGGCCTGAATGCCAGCCGGGCCCGCCCCTATGATGACCACATCGTATGTTTGTCCAGACATGCCAGCTCCTAGTTGTTAAAAAAGCGGGTGACGCATCGAGTTGCCTGCGATGATTGTCGACCACTGGATAATATCCTGCGATTTGTACATCATCTCCAGATCAAGGTCGACAGAATTATTGAATTCGTATATAATTTGCTGTTATTGTAATTGACTTCTCCGGTTGGCCAGCCCCTGCATTGAAGGCAGCACTCACGCGGAGTCCCCCTTGTCTTTCGTTTCGCCTTCGAATGACATATCGTTGTTTGCAAATCATTGGTTACACCCTGAGAGCGTTTCTAGGCACCTGTACCTCAAGCGGTGCGGTCGGTAGCAATGGGTTCCTTGATATCGGCTCCATCCAAGAACAATATTAACAAGAAGGAATGTCGTGGAGTTATCAATTTTCGAAATTATGAAACATGCCGGACTGATGGGCAAATTGATCATGCTCATTTTGCTCATTTTTTCGGTTCTTTCATGGTCTATTGTCATTATGAAATTCCTCATGTTCAAACGGGCCCGGAATGCCTCTTTGGATTTTCTCGACGCATTTTGGGACAGTAAAACATTAAACGAAGCCCATGAGGCCGCCCGGGAATATCCCCTTAGTCCAGAGGCCACCGTTTTTGTTACCGGATACAACGAGCTGAAAAAGATCAGCGCCGCACGCAACACCACTCAGGCTCCGGCAACCCTGGAGATGCAATTGGCGACCATGGATAATTTGAAGCGGGCGGTTCGGAAGGCGCAGTTTCTCGAATCAGATCGCCTATCCAGTTCGCTTTCGATGCTTGCCACCACTGGCAGCGCCACGCCCTTCATCGGCCTGTTCGGTACGGTTTGGGGCATTATGGCTTCTTTTCAGAGTATCGGCGAACGAGGATCGGCATCCTTGGCTGTCGTCGCTCCCGGCATTTCGGAAGCGCTTGTCGCCACCGCCGCAGGTCTTGCCGTCGCTATCCCCGCTGTTATTTTCTATAATTACTTTGCAAACAAAGTCGCAGAGTTCGACTCCAACGTCGAGAGTTTCAGCACCGATTTCATCAATTTGATCGAAAGAGATATTCTCACCAGGACATGATCGCATGGGACCGTTAGGAAACAATAAGGGCAAGCGGGGATTGGTCGCCGATATCAACGTCACGCCGCTTGTCGATGTCATGCTTGTTTTGTTGATTATTTTCATGGTCACGGCTCCAATGATGACGCAGGGGCTCGAGGTCGACCTGCCCGAGGCAACCACTAAGGCGCTTCGTCAACAGGAGGAACCCCTCGTTGTGACGATCAAAAAAGAGGGAGACGTGTATCTCAAAAAAGAAAAAGTCACCTCCGTGTCTTTGCAACAGCAGTTGCGCGACATGCCGCCCGAGGTAAAAAAAGGAGGAATTTATCTTCGCGCCGATAAAAATGTTCCTTACGGCGTCGTGACGTTGACCATGGCCGATATCCACGCCGCCGGTTTCGAGAAGTTGGGCATGATCACCGTTCCGGCTGAAAAAGGAAAGCAGTAGGACTTGGTCGAATAACTGTGCAGTATACCGAAACCGATTTTTTTCTCCTGCAACACGAGACCGACCGGCAATGGTGGCTGGCTTTCTTGTTGGCCCTCGGTGTGCATGTGGCCGTTGTTCTGGTGCTCATGTTCATGCCCTCTCTTTTCGATGTCAAGCCCATCGCCGAAGAAGTGGTTTCGGTGAGCTTGGTTGCCCTGCCCGATGCCGGAGGAGCTGCTGCCGCGTCCCCTCCGGCTCCGGCTGCTGCTGCAAAGACTCCTCCTCCCGCAACGGAAAAAACTGTGGAGCCGCCACCTCCCCCCCCCGAGCCTGCCACCCCGCCAAAGCCGGTGGCGCCTCCCGAACCTGTCGCACCACCGCCTACTCCGAAAGAAAAGGTGGCGGTGCAACCTGAACCGGCCACGCCCGAACCTGTTGAAGCGAAAAATCCGATTTCGCTTGCACCCGATCAGCGGAAGATTAAGAAGGTTCAAGACACGCGTTTGGAGGAAGAGAAGGTTAAAGAGCGGGAACTGGAGCAACGCAAACAGGAAGAGCGCGAGCTGCAAAAGAAGATCGAGGAGCGTAAGCGGGAAGCGGATCAACGCAAGCAGGAAGAACGAGAACTGCAGAAAAAGATCGAAGAGCGCAAGCAGGAAGCCGAGCGAAAAGAGGCGCTCCGCCGAGAGGAGGAGCGGCAGAAAGCTATTGCTCAGGCCCGTCTTGAGCAGATTGCGGCCGAGAAAGAAGCGCGCGCCGCCGCGGCCGAGGCTAGGGAACTGGCCGCGCAAGCCAATGCCGCCGCCGCCGCGGCCGCGGCAATCCGCGCGGATGCCGGCCGTCGGACGCAGGCCATGCAGGGTGCCGTCACCGGTGGCTCCGCCGGTCGCGCCGCTGCAACGAACATTGTCGAGCAGAACTACGGCAAGACAGCGGCGGCTCGTATCAAAGAATTCTGGCAATTGCCCAATACACGTAGCTGGGACAATAACCTGTCGACCAATGTTGTTATCACCGTCAACAGAAAAGGTGAAGTGGTGGGTATTCAGTTTGAGCGCCGTTCCGGTGATCCGCAGTTCGATCAATTGGTGGAAAAGACCATTCACAAGGCCGCGCCGTTGCCGCCTTTCCCCGCGCTCATGACTGGAGAGACAACGGAAATCCCCTGTAATTTTAATGTTCGTGAACTTGGCAAGCTCCAATAGATTGTGTATATATTTTTAATTGCTTATTTGTTGAGAAACATCCCCTCCTGTCGTGTCGCTATGATGAAAAAACAAAAATTGATGGCATTGTTAACCGTTGTCGGTAGTTATCTGCTGATTCTATCTAACGTGTACTGTTACGCGGAGGAGCGGACGTATTACGACATCAGCGCTTCCGATATCCGCAAAATCATGGTGGCGGTCCCAAATTTTTCCGGTGACGGGCAAGGGCCAGCGGTCGCGCAGTTGCTGACCAAGGGGTTTGCCCTGCATGGATTCATCGGAGTCATTGAATCCAGCCGATATGGCGGCGGCAAGGATGGCGACTGGAAAACACTTGGGGCCGACTATGTGGTCATGGGGCAGGTTGGCGCCGATCCCGCCGGCTTGGTGATCGAAGGGCAAATCCTCGATGTCGCAAGCAATAAAATGTTGGCCGGCCGCCGCTACAAAGGTGCCGCCGCGCAACTCGAAGACATGACTCTCCGGCTTTGCGACGCCCTCATAGAAGATTTCACTGGGGAAATGGGTGTCGCCAGGACCCGCATGGCCTATGTATCCGACGCAACCGGTCGGAAGGAGGTCTATGTTACCGATATCCTCGGCCGGCATCCGCGTCAGGTGACCAGTCATCGGGCTCTGTGTGTGTCTCCTCGTTTTACCCCCGACGGGAACTTTCTGGCCTACTCAACCTATCATCGCGGTAATCAAGACCTCTACATCACCGATTTGCGGCAGAGCAGCACCACCAATGCCCTCTCCCGCCGCAAAGGACTGAATTTGGCTCCCGCCTTTACCCCCGATGGCCGCACCATGGTGCTAACGTTGAGCAAGGGCGGAAATCCGGATCTCTACACCATGGACCGCCAAGGCGAGGTGTTGCAACAACTGACCTCCGGCGCGGGCATCAACGTCTCTCCCTCCTTTTCTCCCGACGGCCAGACGATCGCCTTTGTTTCCGACCGGAGCGGCAAGCCGAATGTGTACGTCATGAGCGTGGGCGGCGGTCAGGCCAAGCGGTTGACCTTCAAAAATTCCGAAAACAGTGAACCGGCGTGGTCGCCCAAAGGCGATGAGATCGCCTTTACCGGTCTGCAAGGAGGGAGTTATCAGCTCTTCGTCATGGATCGCAACGGCGGCAACGTGCGCCAATTGAGCTCGGGTGGTGGCAGTTACGAGTCACCGACCTGGTCGCCCGATGGCCGTCTAATTGGCGTAACTCGCAAGGGTGGAAGCCGTTCCGAAATTTGTGTGGTCAGTAAAAACGGCAAGGATGTCAAAACGCTATTTACAATGAAAGGTAATCAGTCGTATCCCCAGTGGTCCGGTCGATTGCCTTAATGCATCGTTCGACCGATTCGGGCACGCAACAGGTATCTTTATTCCGAGCCTATTTCTTGAGGGCCTCTGAGAGAAAGGGAGTCTAGCACTATGAAAACCATTCACAATATTGCGATAGCCGGTTGTTCGCTCCTGTTGTTGACCCAATGCGCCACACAGGATGAGGTGCAGAGCCTGCAATACCAGCTCCGTTCAGTCAACCAAAAGTTGGAAGACGTCAAAAGCACCACCGTCAACCAGATGCAAAAAAAGCAGGCCAGTTCGGTGAGCAAAATCGACCAGGTTGAGGACGAAACCCAGCGAATCAAATCGAGCTTTGAGGAAAACGTTAGCCAGAACAACCAGTTCCGTGAGCAAGTCAATCAGCATTTGGCGAAGATACAGTCTTCGGTCGATGCAATGAAGAGCAATCAGGATAGTAAATTTTCCGACCTCAACCAAAAGGTGGCAGTTTTGGAAGAGAAGCTGGCCTTGGTGAGCGAGAACTTCAGCAAGGCGCAGCAGGAACGGATCAGCGAAGCCGAGAAACGGGCGCAAGCCGCTTCGCAAAAAGCGGAGGCGGCAAAACAGAAAGCCGCCCAGGCAAGTGCCACCACCGTTGCACCCCCTATTCCTCCTTCTGCGACATCTGCAGCGGGAACAACCGCACCCGGCTCGACTGCCGCCGGTTTGGTGAAGGTCAACCCGGATACGAAAAAAACCAAGGTCGCCACGGTTCCGCCATCAGCACCGGAAGCAGCCCCCGCGACCAAAAAAGCTGGCGATTCCGCAAAAGAACAGCCCGCCGCGCAACCTGCCGTATCGGGGAAATCTGCCAGTGCAATGCCAGCGGTAGCAGCCGAGAAGGCCACTGCGCCTACGGTTGAGAAAGCGCCGGCAGCCAGCGAGAAGTCTGCTGCCCCCGCAGCCGAAAAACCCGCAGCGTCCGCTGGTTCCGATCCCTTTTCCCAAGGGATGAATCAGTATAAGGCAAAAAATTACAAAGAAGCCTACAAGTCGTTTGAGCAGTCCCTTTCCGCCAATCCCAACGGATCGCAGGCCGCCAAGTCGCTCTACTACATGGGGGAAAGCCTGTACAATCAAGGGGAGTACGATCTCGCCATCCTCGATTATCAGAAGGTTATTTCCAACCACGGCAAGGATGCGCTCACCCCCGGAGCCCTCCTCAAACAGGGCATGTCGTTCGAAAAACTGACCGATCACGAGACAGCGAAAATCATATATAAAAAGCTGATCAACGATCATGGCGGCAGCCCCGAAGCCTCTCAGGCCAAGGAGCGGTTGGGCAAACTCTAAGAGTGACGATTGGCGGAAAAAAAGAAACAACGACTCGATACCCTGATCGTCGATCGGGGGCTCGCCGAAACGATCGAACATGCCCAACGGTTGATCGGCGCGGGTTGTGTTCGAGTCGAGAACCGTATTTGCGATAAGGCCGGATGTTTAGTTGACGTTTCGTGTGCGCTCGCGGTTAAGACCGCAAAGCGCTTCGTCAGCCGTGGCGGCGATAAGCTCGAGGCTGCCCTGAACGGTTTAGGGTTGAATGTTTGCGGCTTGACCTGTGCCGACATTGGCTGTTCCACCGGGGGCTTCACGGACTGCCTGTTGCAGCGTGGGGCGCGGCGTGTGTATTGTGTCGATGTCGGCTATGGACTTCTTGATTGGAAGCTGCGCCAGGACGAACGGGTTGTGGTTTTTGAGCGCACCAATGCCCGGCATCTGACTCGGCGCCACATCGCCGAACCTCTGGACTTGGCGGTGATCGATGCCTCGTTTATCTCGCTGGAACCCCTGCTTGCCCCTCTACAGTCTTTTTTTTCGGACACTATCCGCATCCTTGCGCTTGTTAAGCCCCAGTTTCAATTGCCCCGTGGGTTGGTAGGGCAGGGGGGGATCGTCGACGATGCCGATTTGCACCAATTGGCATTGGATATGGTGCGGCGGTTCGGCGAGGATTTGGGACTACATTGCGCGGATATTGTCCCTTCTCCAGTACGGGGAGCAAAGGGCAATCAGGAATTTTTTATGTTGTTGACCAATTCTTCCACAGGGGAGAATCAAGGATTGAAAAATAGGGAACAAGGAGACTGCGATGTTGTTGCAACCACTGGCTAAAAGCATTCCGATGGGTGTGCTGGCTTCTTTCTTTGCTCTGACCACCGCCCTTGCTGCGGAGTATGTGAGCGTCGTCAAGGATGGCGTGAATTTACGTTCTGCCCCGAACACCACGTCGGAAGTTCTGTTCCAGCTGCCGGCCGGGTATCCTTTGGAGGTGCTCAGCAAAGAGGGCCAGTGGTTGAAGGTGAGCGATTATGAAGGCGACAAGGGATATATCACCGAATCGCTGGTCAGCAAGACGCCCTATGTGATCGTCAAGGTCAAAGAGTGCAAGATCCGCAGCGGTCCAAGCACCAACGATCCGGTCGTGGGAAACGGGGTCAAAGACGTTATTTTCGCCAAAGGCGAGCAGAAAGGAGATTGGATCAAGGTTACGCATCCCAGTCTCACCGGTTGGGTGCATAAGGACCTTGTCTGGCCTTGATCGTTTGCTCGCGGCGTTCAAGGCATGCCTTGATTGATTGGGCAAAATCGACCGGTAGCCGCACCTCCTGCCCTGCTTTGTTTTGAAACAGGAGGTGCTGCTGCCGCAGTCCGTATAACAGCAGATCTCTCGTTATTTCAACATCCTTCCGGCAGTATTCCGTCAGTTTCGCCATCTCTCCCTGCTTGAACCAGCGCAACGCCTCTAATCCGTTGCCCGTTTTTTTCACCCTGAGGGTCGTTTCCGCCAGCCTGTCCAGACTCAGCCGATAGCCCAGTCGCTCGGTGATCGCCTCCAGGATGTCGAAGGACGGCAAGCGTCCCAGGTCGATCGTCGTATAACGCGATAACACCCTGTTATCGAAGCGCTTGTTGTTGAAACCCACGACCAAATCCAGGGCGAACAACCGCTGGATCAATTCGCCGATGGTCTCCTCGGTGAAGGTGAAGAACCGTTGCGTCTCGCCCTCGTAGAGCACGGCGACACTGATGCGCATCAGATCGGCTCGGTGCCAGCCCCCTACCTCTTCGGCCGACTTTTGGGTTTCCACATCGAATACGCCATATTTGGAGGGAAGCTCGAAACGCCGATCGGGCACTTCGTCGTCGTGCTCTTCCCGCAGCGCAGCCTTTCTTGGGACAACGGCAGGTCCCGAATGCGGTGCCTGCAACCGTTTCAAAAGGAAAACACAGGCGCGTTTGTCGATGGGGCGATTGCCCGATTCGCATTTGGGCGAATGCACGCAGGACGGACAGCCCAGTTCGCAGGGGCAATCGGCGACAAGACGCTGCGTCTTGTGCAAGAGTTGTGGCATAGCCGCAAAGGCCTTGGCGGTCAGCCCCATGCCGCCGGCATAGCCGTCATAAACAAAGACGGCCGGGCCAGCCGTTTGATCGTGCCAGGGGTGGGAGATGCCGCCAAGATCGTTGCGATCGCAGAGCACCACAAGCGGCATTAGCCCGATCATCGCGTGTTCCAGGGCGTGGATCCCACCCATGAAGTGGAGCCGGGCCTCCTCCGTTATTTTGAGCAGACCCTGGGGGATCTCGATCCAGAATCCCTCGGTCTCGAAGACTTGTGGGGGGAGATCGAGAGGGATCCGGTTGAGGATGCGTAGGCTCCCCTGGGCAATCTTGTGGTAACCGGTGATCCGTTCGGTCACCCGAAGTTCACCGAAATGCACCAGCGCGGCGCCGCACCTTCTGCTGTCGTGCACCCGCAGGATTTCCGTGGTTTTCTCGGTCAGGACCCTGGTGAAATAGGAGGGCGTCACCGGTGAAACCAGGATTTCCTTGCCTTCCAAATCCAGACTGTCGACGTGGTACGTACGGGCCATGTGCAAATAGATGGCCCCAGGATGACATTCCCGCAGGGCGCGATGGGCATCGATCTCGCCCAGTACATTCCGCTGCGGTCCTGTCAGGATGGTGCAGGTCGTGCCGCCGCCGCGGAGGTTGACATGGCGTTGGGGATAGGCCCGGGGCGAGAACCAGGCGGAGCCGTCGGCCGACTGGAGCAGTTTGCCTTCTTGGGTAAGGCGGTCGACCAGCGCAGCCGCTGCCTTCGCTTGAAGCAACGGCTCGTTTTCGGCAATCGGCAGCTCGGCGGCTGCGCATACCAGTTGGGAACCGGCGATATACGGATTGTCGGGGTTGATGGTGACCGGCTCCACCGAGCGGGAGAAAAAATCCTCGGGGTTGCGCATGAAATGCTGGTCCAGGGCATCCTCGTGGCCAATCAGCACCACCAGCGATTCCTGCCCCTTTCTGCCCACCCGGCCGGCCCGCTGCCAGGTGGCCATCATCGATCCTGGGTACCCGACCAGGAGGCAGATGTCGAGATTGCCGATATCGATCCCCAGTTCCAGCGCCGAGGTGGAAATGACGCCAAGCAGGCTTCCCGATGCCAGCCGGTTCTCGATATCGCGGCGCTCTTTCGGGGCATAACCGGATCGGTAGGAGGCGATGACCCCCTTGTGCGCCTTAAGCCGTTGTTCGGTCCAGATGGTGATCAATTCGGTCATTTTGCGCGACTGACAGTAGACTATGGTGCGCAGGCCCCGGCTGATCGCCGCCTCCAGCAACTGCGAGGCGCTGGCTGCGGCGGAATCGAGGGGGTTGAGCAGCAGGCAATGCCGCGTGGCGCGGCCTGCACCGGATCGGGTCACTGCCGTAACCGGTCCGTCGAGCAGCAATCGACCGTGCTCTTCCGGGTTGCCGATCGTGGCCGAGGCGAGGATGAAAACCGGATCGGCGCCGTAAAGGGTGCAGATTCGCCTGAGTCGTCGGATTACCCAGGCGACGTGCGAGCCGAATATGCCCCTGTAGGTGTGAACCTCGTCGATAACCACATACCGCAGGGCGGCCCAGAAATGGCTCCAACGATCATGGTAGGGCAGCATCGACAGATGGAGCATGTCCGGGTTGGTGATCAGAATCGGAGGCGGGTTTTCGCGGATTTTTTTGCGGAAGTACCCAGAGGTGTCGCCATCGTAAATGGAGGCGGGCCGTTGTTCGCCCTGAATCGCTTCCGGCAAGTGGCGCCACAGCCCGGCGATGGTTTTGAGTTGATCTTGGGCCAGGGCTTTGAGGGGAAAGAGAAAAAGCGCCTTGGCGGCGGGTTCGCGGAGTACGGTCTGGACAACGGGCAGCGTATAGATCAGGCTCTTCCCGGAAGCGGTCGGCGTGGCCACTACGGTGTTGATGCCTGCCAGTGCGTGCGCAACTGCCTCCTCTTGATGGACGTATAGTGCGGAGATACCCAGAGCGGAAAGCAGGTGCTGCACCTCGGGGGCCAAGAACCGGGGCGGAGCGGTGTGCGCCTCGGTCGCCGCAACGATGCGGTGCGCCACCACCTGTGGGCCGAATTTTCCGGACATTTTTAGCGCGGCGATGTACTCCGCCACCGTGCCGCGTTCGGGTGTTCGCTCGTTTGTCTCCACAACACTTGGGTGGTATTAAAAAAAATCTTGCCTATCGGCCGTTGAAACTGTATTTGACCGTGTTGCAGTCATTTTCCGGATGCCTTCCCGTTCGCCGCAGTGGCTTTTTCCCGATCATCCCTCCCCCCCCCGCATCCGGCGATCCTGCGACTTCGTAAGGAGAGGACTCTTCGCACGGCTTTTCCGTCGGTGAAGAAACGACCACAGAACTTGTGCAGGAACGCTCAGCAATGAAAACGATCGCGACCCTTGGGCCGGAACAATCCCAATCATGGCAGGCCGCCGTGTTGTACGACAGCGAGGCGGAGATACGGCTGTATCCACACGTCAAGGCGCTACTCGACGCCTTTGCAGCACGCGAGGTCGAGTATGCCGTGCTGCCGGTGTATAATACCCGCGAAGGGGAAAAGAAACAGTATTTCCGTTTTTTCGACCAGATTAAAACCGGGTACTGGGTCGACAACGTCATTTTGCATTCCAACCTCTCGCTGGGCGTGTTCGACGACGGGGATACGCTTGAACATCTGCACATGTTGATCGGCAAACGGGATGTGTTCATCCAGTGCGAGGAGTTCATCGAAAATCGCCTGCCCGGCATCACCGAGATGAGCGTTCAGGATCTCAACCGAGCAATCGCAGAGGTCAGAAACAGCGGGCAAACGAAGGGCAGGGCGGTCATCGACAATGCCGAGACCCTGGCTGCCCATGGGTTGCGCATCATCGAGCGCGAGGTCGCCCCGCACAACCGGACCCGCTACGCCGTCCTTGGTCACGCCATGGCGCCGCTCACCGGCTATGACGCAACCACCCTGATCACGGAGCCGCTCGACGACCGGGTGGGTATCCTGGTGGACATCCTGAGCGAATTTTCCCGCCGTGGCATCAATATTGTCGACATGCGCTCGGAGAACGATATCAAAACCCAAAAGTTGCGGATCTATCTGGAGGCGGAAGGCCATGTCCAAACCGATATCCTGGCCAGCGCCCTGGCGCACATCGAATCGAGGGTCATTCAGCAGCAGGGTATGATCCGAGTTCTCGGAAGTTTTCCGCGGGTGGATATGCGGACCAAGTATATCAAGTCGTTTGGTTTTATCGGGACCGGGGCCATGAGCAAATGGTTTGCCAAACGGCTCGAAAGCGAAGGCTATGAGGTGCTGCTCACCGGCCGAACCACCAGCTTGCGACCCGAGGAGATGATTGAACGGGTCGATGTAGTGGTTGTCTGCGTGCCGATCTCGGTGACTTCGGCCACTGTCCGCCAGTACGGGCCGCTGCTCGAACCGGGCAAGGCCATGATTTTGCTGGCCGGCGAATCGGAGGAGACCATCAAGAGCGCCCTAGAGTCGACCAACGAGGAGGTCGAAGTCATGCTGGTGCATAATCTCTGGGGGCCGCAGGCCGCGACCATGAAAGACAAGAACGCCATCGTGGTGCGCACCTCGCGCAGCGGTATGTTTTGCAGTGAATTCGAGGCGTTCCTTTATAAGCATGGCGCCGATATCTACCACGACTCGCCCTCCAAGCACGACCTGTTGATGGGCATCGGGCAGAAGTTGCCTACGGTCATCTCGGTGGTCCTGGCCATGACCTTGAACGAAAACAACATCACCAGCGACGACATCGCCAGCCATTGCACCCTGACGTCACTGTATCCAATCCTCGCCATGTCGCGGGTGCACTCGCAGAATCCCCGCACCTATGCCGAGATCATGTCCACCTCGGGTGACAGCCGAAAAATCGTCGCCGATTTCGCCAAGAATTTGGAGAAGGTTATCCGAATGGCGGACACGGCCTCCATTTCCGGTCTTTGTTCCCTGATCGATGCCAACGCTGAACATCTGACAGAGACCTTTCTCCAGGCACGGATGCAACAGGCAAAGGCGGTGGACGATGTCTTGGGACGAATGATTTGAAGGGCTTCGGTTGACCGGGCCGGAGGGAATGGTTACTCTAGCGGCATGCAGAACCAACGCAAAAGGAGCCTGTTGTTACTGGTGCTCTTCATCCTATGGTGCGCCGTTTTCGTGCTCCGGCCTTTTGCGCGCGGCGGTCCGAATTGAATCGGCCTGAATGCGCCACCGGTCGGTGGCCCGCCATGTCCCTTGCCGCAAACGACGAACCCCATTCAACCTTACTAAGGAGTCAGGAACGTTATGTTGTCCACCCTGTTACGATACATCGAAGAAAAGCATTACTGCCCGCATTGCAGCGGCGATCTTATCCTCTGTCATGCGCCGCCCGTCCATGTCGGCGATGGCTTGGGCTGGGGTTCGGAATATCTGTTTATCTGCCTCAACGATTCCTGTCCGCTCTTTGTCAAGGGATGGGATTACATCGCCAATCAATATGGGCATGTCGGCTCGTATCGGTATATGGAGTTGCCGAACTCAAAAGAAAAATATAGCATGATGGTGGTCACGAAGGAGGCTTTCACTGGCAGCATTGTCGACATCGAAGCGATCAAGCTTCAGGACGTTCGCTACCAGCAGCAGCAAGAAGCTTTGTCCGCCCTCGATACCTGCCTGGATCAGAAGCAACTGGCTCCTGTGCTTGCCGTTCTGCTGGACGAGTCGATGAAGATCGATGATCGCAAGCGGGCCGTCGCCTTGCTGGCTCCCCTCAACGACCTTGGCTGCATTGAACCGCTGCGCAATCATGTGTTCAAGGATCCGCACCTGGAGCAGGAAGTCAATCTTGCCGTCGGGCAGGTCCTGGCTAATAATTTTCTCAAAGAATGTCCCTATTGCGCAGAGTTGATCAAGGCGAGGGCGACGATCTGCAAGCACTGTCAACGAACGCTCGCGGCCTGACTTTCCCCTTGCGAAAAAGGGATTGTGCGGGTATATAAGCCCACGTTTGGGTGGTGAACGTAGCTCAGCTGGTGGCAGCACCGGGTTGTGGCCTCGGAGGTCGTGGGTTCAAGTCCCATCGTTCACCCCATTCAAATGTCTAAGCAAGTCCAAAGAAGTCGATAAACCCGCTTCCTAATTAGGAAAGCGGGTTTTTTGTTGTCTAGCGGTGTCTAAGCAATTCCATTGATAGCGATGAATAACTGGGGGTAACTTCAGGGGTAACTTGATAATGGACTGAACGAGCAGACACCAGAAGTTTTTACCCCCTTCTGTTTATCCCCTTGTTTCATCCTTTCGACGTCTCTAACCCGTCCCGTTTGCTCCCCTGTCGATGGCAGCGCCAAGAGGCGAATACGGCGAATGCGGCCTTGGCTTGCATTCCACTCTCCATCATTTTCCGATAGGACAAGCGTTCCTTCCCGCAGTGAATAAAAGGTTGACTTTTGTTTCAACGCACGATATTAGATACTCCTAAATAAGGCTCGTCTAAAATTATGCTGGATCCCTTATTCTTGGGTGTACGTTTTCCGTATTGAGTCAGTGCGGTTATCAACATGCTTTACATTCAACAGTTATTCTTCTGAACCGAGATGATGACACCAAAGAACACGGTAAGTGAAACTATGCCTGCATATCCATTGGTGTTAGCCGGCGAGGGGGAGATTGTGAAGGTCGTTGGTGTACACGGCGGTCGTCTGCTGCGAGTACGTTTGCTGAGCATGGGGATCAATGTGGAGGACGAGCTGCTCGTGGTCAATAAGCAGGCCAATGGCGCCGTGCTCATCGAGAAGTCGGGGTACCGGTATGGCTTCGGGGGAGGCATGGCACACAAAATTAACGTCATCAAGGTAGGGTAATGGAAAAAACACTCAATGAAATCGGAGTGGGGCAAACGGGAACTGTTGTCGGTTTTGGTCGGGAGGTCGGGAGGTATCGACAGAAACTCATGGCAATGGGACTCATCAAAGGAACGTCGTTCAAAGTCATTCGCGTGGCACCCATGGGCGATCCTGTGGAGATTGTCGTTCGGAATTACAACCTCAGTTTGCGTCGAGAGGAAGCAAAGGCCCTGTTGGTTGAAGAGGTGGCCCAATGAGCACGAACACTTTTACCATCGGTATTGTCGGCAATCCCAACTGCGGCAAGAGTACGCTGTTCAATGCGCTCACAGGGGCCAAGCAGCAGGTTGGTAACTGGCCTGGAGTCACGGTGGACCGCAAGACAGGCTGGTATCAGGATGGTGGCCGGAAAATCGAGGTGATCGACACCCCCGGTATTTACTCACTGACCGCCTCGAGCTTGGATGAACAGGTGACCCGCGATTTCGTCCTTTCCCGCGAGGCCGGCTTGATCGTCAATATCGTGGATGCCTCCAACATCGAGCGCAACTTTTACCTCACCAGCCAGCTGCTGGAGATGGGCGTACCGCTGATCATCGCCTTCAACATGATGGACATGGCCGCAGAACGCAGATTGGCCATCGATGTCAATGGCCTGGCCCAGCGGCTTGGGTGCCCGGTGGTCCCCATGATTGCCGCCAAAAACAAGGGCATCGAAGAGCTGAAAGCAGCGATCGTTGCTGCCTCCGCTGCGGTGATCGCGCCGACGGCAGAGCTGGTCTATCCGGAACCGGTGCAATTGGCCAGGGACACGTTGGCGTCGGATCTGCAGGATGCCTGCGCGATCAAAAAGATCGATCCCTACTGGCTGGCGCTCAAGCTGCTCGAAGGCGACGATCACGCTTTGTCCTATGTCCCCTTGGGCCAAGCAACCCGCGAGAGAATAGCCAGCCTGCAGGCACAGATCGAACACGATCTGGATGAGGAGACCGATATCGTCATTGCCTCGGCCCGCTACGGTTTCGTTTCGTGGCTGACCAGAGACTTGATCAAAAAACAGGGGCAGGTCGGTGCCACTCTCTCCGACCGGATCGACCGGGTAGTGCTCAACCGGGTATTCGGCATTCCGATCTTTCTCTTGGCCATGTACCTGATGTTCATGATCACCATCAACTTGGGCGGGGCCTTCATCGATTTCTTCGATCAACTGGCCGGCACCCTCTTCGTTGACGGCCTAGGCGAATTGCTGGGCTCTTTTGGATCTCCGGAGTGGTTGGTTGCCGTGCTGGCGACCGGCATCGGTGGCGGCATCCAAACCATGGCCACCTTCATCCCGCCCATCGGTTTCATGTTCCTCTGCCTTTCCTTCCTTGAAGATTCAGGCTACATGGCCCGGGCAGCCTTTGTCATGGACCGGTTCATGCGTTTCATCGGTTTGCCCGGCAAGGCCTTTGTACCGATGCTGGTCGGCTTCGGCTGCAACGTGCCGGCGATCATGGCCACCCGCACTCTGGAGAACGAGCGCGACCGCACCCTGACCATCATGATGAACCCGTTCATGTCCTGCGGCGCGCGCCTGCCGGTGTATGCCCTGTTTGCCGCGGCCTTCTTTCCCACCGGCGGCCAGAATCTGGTGTTCCTCCTCTATCTGATCGGTATCGGCTTTGCCGTGCTCACGGGCCTGATCCTGAAGAACACCCTGCTCAAAGGGGAGGCAACGCCGTTTATCATGGAGATGCCGCCCTACCACCTGCCCTCGGCGCGCACCGTCCTGCTCCGGTCCTATGATCGTCTCACAGCCTTTCTCTTCAAAGCGAGCAAAGTGCTGATTCCGGTGATCATGGTTCTGTCCATCCTCAACTCGCTCGGCACCGACGGCAGTTTCGGCAACGAGAACACCGACAAGTCGATGCTTGCCGCAGCCAGCAAGGTCATCACCCCCATCCTGCAACCGATGGGGGTTACCGAGGAAAATTGGCCGGCAACAGTCGGCGTGTTCACCGGCATCTTTGCCAAGGAAGCGGTGGTCGGCACCCTGGATGCCCTGTACGCAGGAATCGATCGGCAGGAGGCGGCAGAGGAGGCGGCAACCGAGGAAGAGCGTTTTGATTTCTGGGGTGGAATTGCCGGCGCCTTTGCCACCATCCCCGAGAATTTGCTGGGCGTTGTCGATACCCTTACCGATCCGCTCGGCCTGTCCATTGGCGATGTAAGCGATACCACTGCCGCTGCCGAAGCCCAGGAAGTCAGCGAGGGGACCTTCGGCTCTATGGCGCGCCTGTTTGGCGGGCAGAGCGCCGCCTTTGCCTATCTGCTCTTTGTGCTGCTCTACTTTCCGTGCAGCGCGGCCATTGCTGCGGTCTACCGGGAAACCAATCTGGCCTGGACCGCCTTCATCGGCTTCTGGACCACCTTCATGGCCTACCTGGCCGCAACGCTCTTTTATCAGGTGGCCAACTTCTCGGCCCGTCCTGGTTACGCGCTCACGGTGATTGGAGTTGATTTGGCAGCCTTCACCGCGGCGGTGTTGATTTTGCATCTGATGAGCCGATCGCGGCAATGGCAACCGTTCCAGGTGCGGCCCGCAGTTGCTGGCACGGCAGGTAAACAGTGAGGCCGACATGGATCTGATTCAGTTGAAAGGCTACCTTCGTTCCCGCAAAATCGTCCCTTTGCAGGACATGGCCCTGCATTTCGGGACCGATATCGAAACGGTGCGACCGCTACTGTCCGTCTGGATCGGCAAGGGCAAGGTGCGGCAGCGCCCGGGATCGGCAGCTCCCTGCAAGGGGTGCTGTCAGTGCGATCCGGCCACCATCGAAGTCTACGAATGGGTTGAATGAAGGCGTTTTTTCATTGCAGCCAAAGGATTAATTCTGTAGGAAATCAAGATTGGTTATTACGAATATTAAATTGTTAACATCGACAAAGGAGCTAACAATGATCAAAACGTTTCATCGAACCCTCACCCTGGCGACCATTGGCTCTCTTTGCCTGCTGGCGCCATCCCTTAGCCATGCTGCTTCACCCTCCAAAAGTGAAATCGAGCAGCTCAAGCAGCAGGTGCAGCAACTGATGCAGCAGAATCAGCAGTTGAGCCAGCGGCTCAGCGAGATGGAGAAGAACGTCCAAACCCAGCCCGCCTCCAGCCAAACCTTCTCGAAAGAAGATCAGGCGCGTCACAAATCGATGATCGAGGAAGAGGTCGCCCGACAGGTCAAGGAGAAGGGGGGCGGCCCAAGCATCAATGAGTTCGTCAGCCTGAGCGGTTCGATCGAGGGCGACTACAAATTGGGCAAGGATTTCCAGGGTGACCATTCCAGTGCATTCGTGCTGGATACCGTCGATCTGATCTTCGATATCAAGGTCACCGATTGGGCTACCGGCAAGATCGTGGTCGAATACGACGGCACCGAAGGCAATGAGGATCTGTACATCGACGAGGCCCATATCACCCTGGGCAAGACCGAGAACATGCCCTTCTTCCTCACCGGCGGCAAGATCTACGCGCCCTTTGGCGACTTTTCCACCAACATGATTCAGGATCCGTTGACCCAGACCCTCGGCGAAATCAATGCGGCAGGAGTCATCGCCGGGATTGAGAAAGCCGGCTTCACCGCCTCGCTGTTCAGCTACAATGGTTTTGGCGAGAACAGCGATCCGACCGACGGTGACAACGACAGCATCAACGGATTCGGAGCAGCGCTGACGTATAGCTACGAAGCGGAAGACCGTGGATTCAAGGTTGGTGGAGCCTGGGTGAACAATATCGGAGATTCCAGTACGATCACCGATTATTTGGAAGACGGCGGCACCTATTCCGTGTTCGATCAAGTATCAGGGCTCGCGCTCTTTTTTGGCGGCAACTTCAAGGGATTCTCCTTGCAGACCGAATATGTCACCGCCCTCGACAGTTTCGATGTGTCCGAAGTTGCGCACGGGGTCGACGAGGCTGCCGTTGGCGCCGAACCTTCCGCCTGGAACAGCGAACTGGCCTACACCACGGCGATCATGGACAAGAAAACCGTCTTTGCCGTCGGTTACCAGAAATCCTGGGAGGCAGTTGCCCTGGAGTTGCCGGAGCACCGCTATATTGCCTCGGCATCGATTGCTATTTTCGACGGCACCACCCTGGCCTTCGAGTTCTATCATGACGAGGATTACTCGCTCGCCGACGGTGGAACCGACAACAGCGGTCACGGTTTCACCACCCGCCTGGCCTACGAGTTTTAGGGATTCGTCCACCTCCGGGAAGCCTTGGTTTTCCGGAGGTTTTTTTGGGTAGCAGTATTAGGTTCTTCTAATTGAATATGGGGCTTCTGAATTGAAAACGCTTGCCACTGTCGCCGCCAAGAAGATTTGGGAAATCGAATCCTGCTACAAATGCTCGTTGATCGGTACCTGCCTGACCCGCACCGAACTGCGCGCGCTGGCCAGGGAGCGGGTCTTTGCCATCGAGAAGGGCTGCGACGATTATCAGTTGCATGCCGAGTTCATCCGTGTCTCGGATCGCTCCGATGCCAAGGGGAAGGCGCTGCACAAGTATCTAACGAAAAAGTATCAGGGTCGCGGCAAGCACTATCGGTCCGCCATGACCGACACGGAGATCAAAGCGTTATGGGAGAAGGACATAGCCGCCGGCCAGCTCGACAGCGCCTGGTGGTCGGTGTTGATTCATCCCTTGGCCTCGGTCCATCTCGTCGGCCGTCTGTACGGCTATTTGCACATGCTGGGACACGATTCCCTCAACAACCGCCACCGCGAGCAACGTTTGAGCGAGAGGCTTCGAGCCAAGGTCGCGATGTTGGAGGAGGTGCTCGGCTCGGAGCGTCAGCACCACCGGCAGGAGCAACGGCAGCTCAAGGAGGAGATGGCAACCCAGCAGCAGAGGATCCTTGGCCTGAAGGGCGTGGAACAGAGCAACAAGGCGCTTCGCGAGGAGACGGCCGCACTCCACCGCCAGGTCGAGGAATTGCGGGAAGGCAAAGGGTTCAAGGTCCAGCAGCAGGAGATCGATGCGCTCCGGCAGACCAATAACGGTCTCTGCGGCAGGATCGACGATCTGACCGGAGAACTCGATACAATAAGGGAACAGCTCGCCGCGACCGCCCGCCAGTTGCAGGAAATGGAACGGCTGCGCGGTCGCCTCGAACGACACGAGGCCGAACAGGCCCGGGAGATCGTCACGCTTGAGGGGATGCTCATGCGTCACATCGCCCTGGGATCCCCCTGCGCCCAGTGCGCCGATCAGAACACGCCGAGCTGTCCGGGACCCAGCCTCTGCGGCAAGACCGTGCTCTATGTGGGCGGCCTGAACAACATGATTCCCCATTACCGGCAGTTGGTCGAGCAGTGCGGCGGTCGTTTTCTGCACCATGACGGCGGCAAGGAGGCCTCGCGCGGCCTGTTGCCGAAGATGCTGACCACTGCGGACGCCGTGCTCTGCCCCATCGACTGCGTCAGCCACGATGCCTGCAACTGCGTGAAGAAGATGTGCAAGCGGTTTCAAAAGCCCTTTGTCCTCATGCGCAGCGCCGGCCTCTCTTCACTGGCCAAGGGGCTCCGCGATATCGTGCAATAATCCACAAGTTCATTACCCAACACCCACAACATCATCTCAAGGAGAGCGCCATGCAATACAAACAACCCGTCGATGCCGCCTACCGCAACGGCAACCTGCATATCAACCTCAACGGGCACGTCTCGCCCGCCACGGCAATCGAACTCTCCAGCGCCATCGCCCTGTTCTACGAGGGCAAGGGCAACATCTTCATCCACACTGCCAATGTCACCACGATTGAACCTGCCTCGAAGCATGCGCTGGCCGATCGTCTCAAGCAGCTCGATCTGCCTTGCGACCGGTTGTACTTGACCGGGACCAAGGGGCTCGATCTCGGGCCAGACAACAGCAAGGTGATCGTCTACGAGAAGAAAAAGAAGGGTTGCTGCGGCCGCTGCAACAACTGCGGCTGTCACAAGGAACATTGACCGGATGCATTCCATCGTCCAACCATATAAACACTTCATCGGGAGTCTACATGGCAACAGCTTTGATAGTGTATGGATCGACCACAGGCAATACGAAATGGGTGGCCAAGCAGATCGGCGAGGTGCTTGGCCAGGAGGGGATCGAGGTGACGATCAAGAACGTCGCTCAGGCGCAAGTCGGGCAACTGGGCAACGATTTCGACCTGACCCTGCTCGGCTCTTCGACCTGGGGTGACGCCGAGATCGAATTTCAAGAGGATTTCGCTCCCTTCTACGAGGAGATGGGGCAGGCGGATCTCAAGGAGAGGAGAAGAAGGTCGCCGTCTTCGGCTGCGGCGATTCCAGCTACGAGTTTTTTTTGCGGCGCCGTCGATCTGCTGGAGGAAAAGGCGGTCGATTTGGAGGGCTGCTCGTCAGCGAACCGCTGCGGATCGATGGCGATCTCCAGGATGCCAAGGCCGACATCGTCGCCTGGGCCAAAGATGTGGCCTCCCACGCCTGAACCCGAATTGAAAACACTGTCATGAATCAGCCAGCCGAGCAAACACTCCGCGCCGCCTTGCTCGCGGTGCGCCGGCACGTGCGCATCGCTCATCATCTGTCCGGTCGCATCCGCCTGGAGTTGCAGGCCGGCGGCCTGTCATCGGCCTGGTTGCGCCAACATGGCCAGGAAGGGCTGGCAGCAGTGCAACGGCTGCTGCCTGGCATCCGTTCGCTGCGGTTAAATGCCTTGGCCGGTTCGGCGGTGCTTGGATACGACCCCACGTGCTATCCCGTCCGATTACTGGAAGCATTTTTCGACGTCACCAGCACCGAGCAGGCAGGCGATCTCCTCGATCGCCTGCAATCCATTCCCCTTCAACAAGAAAAACGACTATGAACGAATCCACCCAAAATGTATTGATCTTTCTTGGCGGCATCGCCGTCGGCTCGCTGGCGGTGCTCGCCCTGTCCAAGAACAAAGACGGCCTGCGGCCCACCCTTGCCGACCTGACCGCTAATGCCCTGGACCTGCGCGACAAGGCTGCCGGAGCCTTCCAGTGATGTTGTCAAATAAAAGTAGACATTTAAATATGCCGCTTTTTTCGAATACTGCTGTTGTTCAAATTCCATTGGGTTCATGTACCCCAAAGAGGAATGGCGGCGCCTGCTGTTGTAAAACATCTCGATGTAATCGACGATATCCCGCCTGGCTGCAGATCGGCTGAGATATCTCATTCCAAAAAAAACTGCTCAATTTTGAGGCTGCCGAAAAACCTCTCCGCGACAGCATTGTCCCAGAAAACACCTTTTCTGCTCATACTGGACAGTAGTCCATGTTTCTTGAGCAGTTTCTGGAAATCATGACTGCAATATTGGCTGCCCCTGTCAGAATGAAAGATGAGACCTCGTGGTGGTTTGCGGCGCCAGATTGCCATGGTCAACGCATCCATGACTAGGTGCCTGGAGATGCAGTTGTTCATCGACCACCCCACGACGATACGACGGGAGTAGAGATCAATCACAACCGCCAAGTACAACCATCCCTCGGACTTCCAAATAGCGGTAATGTCACCAACCTCTACACAATTCGGGGTGGTCACGGAAAATCTGTGATTCAACAGATTGGGGGCAAAGGGCAACTGATGGTTGCTGTCGGTTGTCGCTTTGAACCTCTTCCGTTGTTTGGCCGCAACGCCTGCCAATTTCATCAGCGTTCCGGCATTATGCTTGCCGCAACGAAACCCAAAGACTTTCAATTCCTTGGCCATCCTGCGGCTGCCATATGTCGCTTTCGATTCCTGGTGAAGGGCACGGACCCTGGGGATTAGTTGCGCCCGCTCTTGATCCCTGGCTGACGGGGTGCGTCTCTTCAAGCGGTGTAACCGCTTCTGCTCACCTGCATGACTTTGCAGAGCATATTCAATGGATACGCCTTCTTCTCGTTATCGATAAAAGAAAATCTCAAACCGATTCTTTCGCGAAGCAGGCTGTTGCCGCATTTAGAATCTCTCGCTCCATCCGCAATCGTTCATTCTTTCGGGTAGTGTTCAGAAAGTTCTGCTTGTAGCTGAACCATGCGCGCAGGGGCACAGGTTGAATCCGGCAGCTTGCCCTTGAACCATTGTTGGCTCTCAAAAACGATGAACAAAAAGGGGAGGTTTTTCTCAGAATCTGTTAACGAGTAACTCTGAGAATTCAGTTTGCTTTGACCTGCAGGGCCTATGGGTCAGGGAGGATAGGGTGATGGGCCTCTGCAAATTCTTAACCGGACATCACTGACCCCAATTTGTACCCCAAGAAAAATTTTACAAAAAAAAGGAGCTGCAATTAACTTGCAACCCCTTGATTTTACTGGTCGGAACGAGAGGATTTGAACCTCCGGCCCCCTGAACCCCATTCAGGTGCGCTACCAGGCTGCGCTACGTTCCGAGAATTGTGGTGAGTATGTAGCACTGACGGCTACCGGCTGTCAACCCTTTAATATGAAAGTCTTTGCGAAGCACGGGCTTTGCCATGCCGAAGTATTGAGATTTCATGGTTCGTTGTGGCCGGCCAATTGGGTCCAGCGATGCCGGTTAGTTACAATTGTTTTTTGGCGACGCCAAGTCGCGTAAGAATTTCCTGCAATTCTTGCTTGATATCCGCAACAATCGACTCCGTACCGGGTTGGGCGGCGTGCCACTCCCCTTGCTCTGATCTTGTTTTGTAAGCACTACCCAGACTTTTTAAATATTTTCTCGCGCCGGAAATCGTATACCCTTCATCGTGGAGCAGTGCCTTGATGCGAAGGAGATTTTCCACGTCTTGACGCCGGTAGAGACGCTGTTTGGATTTCCCTCTGAAGGGTTTGATGAGCGAAAACTCCGATTCCCAATAGCGCAACACATGGGTGTCCACACCCACGAGGTGGCTAACCTCACCGATCCGGAAGTAGACCTTGTCCGGTATCTGCGGGAAATCGGGAGTTGATCGCTTCACATCAAACGTGGGTCCTTGTGGATGTGGCAAGTGAACGTGCTGAGGTCTCCGTCACCGAACAGGATGTAATGGGATACGTGCGATGTTACTTGTTGAGACGTTCGCGCAACCGCTTGCTGGGTCGGAAGGACACCATTTGTCGTTTGGTGATGGTCATGGATTCGCCGGTCCGAGGGTTGCGGCCGCGACGTGGGCTCTTGTCCCGGACGGTCAGGGTCCCAAATTGAACCAGCTTAATCGATTCTCCGGCCACCATGGTGTTCTTCATGGTGGCGAAGACGGTGTCGACGATCTCAGCGGCGTTGCGCTGGGAAACGCCTAATTTTTCATTTACCGAAACGGCCAGTTCCTTACGGGTGACGTTTTTTTTCTTCATGCTTCATATCCTTCCCGATAACGTGCATTGAATGCAGCCATCAATGAGTGTACGATTTTGTCATGGATTTTATCCACAGTTTGGTCATCCAGTGTCGCGGTCGCCGAACGGTAGGCAACGGCCAGCGCAACACTTTTATATCCTTCCTGGAGCGGTTTGCCACGATATACATCAAAAATCTCCGCCGATTCAAGATATTTCTGCTGCTGGTCATGAACGGCTTGGAGGAGATCTCCCGCCGGGACGCTCTCCGGCACGACCAGGCTTATATCGCGTTTGACCGACGGATATTTGGGCAGGGCAATGAACTGTTTCGGCGTTTTGGCAAGATCCGACAGGTGCTCAAGATTGATCTCAAAAAAGAAGACCGCCTGTTTGATGCCAAAATTTTTCAGCGTTTCCGGATGCACCGCACCCAGCGAACCGACGATGCGCTCGCCATCCCCGATCGTGGCGGCGCAGGCAGGATCGCAATAGGGCTCGACCTGGAGAGGGTCGGTGCCGAACAGCGGCTGCTTGCCTGACCCCTGCATCCGTAGCGCTTGGAAAAGATTAGTCACCGTGCCTTTGATATCGAAGAAATCGGATTGCTGGCCGGAAAAGTAGAGCGATTCCGCCTTGGGATAACGCAGGCCGCTGACCACCCCGCACAGATGCATCTGCTCGACCGGAAGGGAGTCGACCTGCTGCTGAACAAAGATTTTCCCGGTCTCGAACAGGCGAAGATCGGGGTTTTGGAAGTTGATATTGCGGCGGATGTTTTCCAGCAAACCGGGAAGAAGCATCGGTCGCATAATGGCCTGTTCTTCCGAGAGGGGGTTGAGCAGACGGGTGACCTTGCGCCGGGGATCATTTTGCGCCAGTCGGCACAGGTCGAGGTGTTGTTCGGCGATGAAGCTGTAGTTGATCGCCTCGAAAAAGCCTTGCGCCGTGAGGATGCGGTTGACCTCCTGACGGAGACTCCGCTGCTCGTCCTTCTTGGGGTAGTCCATGCGGATGAAGGGCTGCGAGGTGGGAATCGCATTGTATCCGACCAGCCGCGCGACCTCTTCGATCAGATCGATCTCTCGTTCGATATCGATGCGAAAACTGGGAACCAGGACGGAGATCGTATCGTCGTCGACAGGGGTTGCCTGAAACTCGATGCTTTGCAGATAGCGGGCCACTTCGTCGCGGCTGAGCGGCATGCCCAGCAGGCTGCAAACCCGGCCGACCCGCAGGGTCAGTTGCACAAGAGGCTTTTTGCCGGGGTAAACGTCGATCCCGTCCGGGTCCGCTTGGGCGCCGGCCAGTTCGACGATCAGATTGACGGCCCGTTCCAGGGCACTGTCGGCCAGGTCAGGGTCGACGCCGCGCTCGAATCGGTAGGATGCCTCCGAAGGGATCCCCAGCTTGCGTGCGCTCCGACGAATAGACACCGGGTTGAAGCAGGCCGACTCCAGTAGAATGGAGGTGGTTGCTGCGGTGATCTCGGTGGCCAGCCCTCCCATGACCCCGGCGACCGCAACCGGACGCTCGGCGTCGCAGATGAGCAGCATGTCGGGATCGAGCTGCCGTTCATTGCCGTCAAGGGTGGTGAGGCTGGTCTCGCCTTTGGTGGGACGCCGAACAACGATCATACCACCCTTGAGCGTATCGAAATCGAAGGCGTGCAAGGGTTGACCGGATTCGAGCATGACATAGTTGGTGATGTCGACAATATTGTTGATCGGCCGCATGCCAACAGCGCTGAGCCGTTGCTGCATCCAGAGAGGCGATGGTCCGATGGAGACGTTGTTCAGTTTTCGCGCCGTGTAGCGCGGGCAGAGGGTCGCATCGTCGATGCGCACCTCATAGTCGACGTTGCTGCCGGTGAGCGGCGTGACCGCGGCAACGAGCGGCTTTGGGGTGCTCCCGACGAAGCTGCCCACTTCCCGGGCAATGCCGCGCACACTGGCGCAATCGGAGCGGTTCGGCGTCAGGTCGACCTCAATGACGGTGTCGCGCAGACCAAGGGCATCCACCAGGGGCAGACCCGCTTTCAATTGACCGTCGAGTTCGAGAAGACCGCTGTGATCGTTGTTGAGTCCAAGTTCCCTTGCCGAGCACAGCATGCCGCCGGAGGTCACACCCCTGACCTTGGATTTTTTTATTTTGGTGCCGTCCGGCAGTTTGACGCCGGGTTTGGCTATCGCGGTCAGCATGCCGGCATGGACATTCGGAGCACCGCAGACCACCTGAATGGTTTCTTCGCCGGTATCGACTTGACAGACCGTGAGTTTATCGGCATCGGGATGCTTGTCGACCGCAATGACCCTGGCGGTGGTAATCGGTTCGAGGTCGGCAAACAAATGCTCGATGCTGTCGACTTCCAGACCCAGCATGGTGAGTTTGTCGGCAATCTGGGTTGGGGTGAGTCCTTGGGTGGAAATAAATTGATTGAGCCAACTCAGCGTGAATTTCATGGAATCCTACCAGGGCGACGTGATGGTGATGTGGTGCCGAATGACCTACTCTGCCTGTTTGCATCGGATTCTGCAAAACAGACGTGTTACATGTCCCTTGCCATAAAGCGGAGACGATGCCGATGCGAGTGAGCGTTCCGTAAAATCCACAGGCTCTTTTCGCTCGCCGAACCGCACGGGCAGCAGCATGCAAGCGACAATCGCTGCTTCTTTAGAACTGTGAGAGAAAACGGAGATCGTTCTCGTAGTACAGCCGAATATCGTCGATGCCGTACTTGAGCATGGCGATTCGCTCGACGCCGAGACCGAATGCAAAACCGGAATAGGTGTCGGGATCGTATCCGACCATTTTCAAGACTTCGGGATCGATCAACCCGGAACCGAGGATTTCGAGCCAGCCTGTCCGTTTGCACACCCGGCAGCCTTCTCCTCCGCAGATGACACAGGCGATATCGACTTCGGCGCTGGGTTCGGTGAAGGGAAAAAAACTCGGGCGGAAGCGCAAGGGTAGTTCCCGCTCGAACATCTTATGGGTGAAGCTGGTCAAGACTCCTTTCAGATCGGCGAAGGAAACCTGCCGATCCACAAGAAACCCTTCGACCTGATGAAACATCGGGGTATGGGTGATGTCGGAATCGCAACGATAGACCTTGCCCGGCGCAATGTACCGCAGGGGAGGGTCTTGCCGCTCCATGATCCGCGCCTGCATGGGCGAGGTGTGGGTGCGCAGGAGAATCGAGTCCGTGACATAGAAGGTGTCGTGCATGTCACGGGCCGGGTGATGCTTGGGGATGTTGAGTGCCTCGAAGTTGTAGTAGTCGGTCTCGACATCGGGTCCTTCAGCGACAGCAAAGCCCAGCCCTTCGAAAATAGAGCAAATCTCCTCCATGACCTGGGAGATCGGATGCAGCTTGCCAAAGGGCAGGTAGCGTCCGGGGAGGCTGAAGTCGACCGTTCCGGGAGCAGTCTGGGCGAGTATTGCCGCCAACTGCTCTTTTTTCTCGTCGAAAAGGGCCTCGATCCCTTGCTTGATCTCATTGGCCAGCTGGCCGATTCGTGGGCGATCTTCGACGGCAACCTGGCCGAGCTGGCGCATGATACCGGTCAGTAGACCACCTTTGCGACCAAGATACTTGACCCTGAAGGCTTCAAGTTCGACCGCATCGCCGACCCGAACCAGCGCTTCCTCGGCTTCCTGCTTGAGCCTGAGCAGCTCGTGTTCCATGGCGCTCTACAGACTCAGGAGGGTTGCCCGGCGGCCTTGACCACAGCGGAAAAGGCATTGGGGTCCACGATGGCGAGGTTGGAGAGGACCTTGCGATCCAGTTCGATCGATTGCTTGCTAAGACCGCCGATCAAACGGCTATAGCTGACACCGTTCTGCTTGGCGGCCGCATTGATGCGAGCGATCCACAGTTGCCGGAATTCACGTTTTTTGACACGACGATCCCTATAGGCATAGCAAAGAGCGCGATCGACCGCCTCGGCAGCGGTTTTGAAGAGACGGTGCTTGCCGCCACGGAATCCTTTCGCGAGATTTAAAACTTTATTTCTTCTGCGGCGTGCTTTGAAGCCGCGGGTTACACGAGGCATTATCTTCTCCGTACATGCTAGTGGTTTGTGTCGACCTGATCAGGCCGACCTATCGCGCCGCCGCTGTCGTCAGGTCACGATGAGCGTCTTGCGGCGCGCTTTCGGATGTTACATATAGGGCAGCATCCGGCGAACAGCGCGTTGATCGACATCGGCAATCAAGGTGGTTTTGCGCAGATTCCTTTTCCGCTTGGTGGACTTCTTGGTCAGAATGTGCGAGGAAAAGGCCTTGCTGCGACGAATCCGTCCGCCACCGGTTGCCTTGAACCGCTTGGCCGCGCCCCTGTTAGTTTTCATTTTCGGCATGGTTGTACTCCTTGCATCAACCGGTCTGTCATCGCCGGCGCACTTGGTTATGGAAACGTATTTCTCTTGCTCAGGTTTTTGGACCAACAAACATAACGAGTTGCCGACCTTCCATTTTCGGTTCCTGAATAATCACACAGTCTTCACGCAGAGTATCCGCGATTTTGGTCAAGGCGTCGAGGCCAATGGTTTGCGCGTAGACGATCTCACGCCCCCGGAAACGCATGGTGACTTTGACCTTGTTCTTCTCCGCGAGAAATTCCTTGATCTTGCGGATCTTGAAAGCGAGATCGTGCTCGTCGGTTTTGGGCCGGAATTTGATCTCTCTGGTCTCGATGACGGTCTGTTTCTGCTTGGCTTCCTGTTGCTTCTTTTTCAGCTCGTACCGGAACTTGTCGAAATTCATGATCCGGCAGACGGGCGGGTCGGCTTTGTCGGAAACCTCGACCAGATCCAGTCCCTGTTCTTGAGCCGATTCCAGGGCAACCCTGGAGCTGACGATACCGCGCTGTGTCCCATCGGAATCAACGAGTCGGACCTCACGATAATCGATGTCCTCGTTGACTTTAATCTTCAGTTCCTGTTGTGGGGGAAGTTTTCTGCTGCCTCGTTTTTTAATGTTCGTTCCTCCAGTTGGATTTTTCCGTTCAGCCAATGCACCGTTTGCATTCGTCGACAACGAGATCGACAAAGGCTTGCGGGGTCATTGCCGGTAAATTTTGTCCGTCGCGCCGGCGCACCGTGACGGTTCCCTCGTCCTTTTCGCGATCGCCGACGATCAGCATATAGGGAACTTTCATCAGTTGGGCTTCGCGAATCTTATAATTGAGTTTTTCGTTTCTGACATCTTTTTCGATGCGTACGCCCTGCGCGCGCAACTGGGTGTACACCCGCTCGCAGTATTCGCCCTGGTCATCCGTGATGTTCATGATCCGGGCTTGTTCGGGCGCCAGCCATAAGGGAAAGGCTCCAGCGTAATGCTCGATGAGCACGCCGATGAACCGTTCCAGCGAACCCATGAGCGCACGATGAATCATGATCGGTTGATGCTCGCCGCCGTCTACGCCGGTATAGGTCATGTGGAATCGTTCCGGCAGGTTGAAGTCCACCTGGATGGTGGAGCATTGCCAGGAGCGGCCCAACTGATCCTTGATCTTGATGTCGATTTTCGGCCCGTAGAACACTCCTTCGCCCGGGTCGATCTGGTAGGCCAAGCCTTTCTTGTCCAAGGCCTGCTTCAATGCCTGGGTCGACAGCTCCCAGTGGTCGTCGGAACCGACGTATTTTTCCGGACGGGTCGAGAGATAGATGTCATACTGATCGAACCCGAATGTCTTGAGAATATGCAGGTTCAAATCGATGATGTTGAAAATTTCCTCTTCCAATTGGTCGGGGCGACAAAAAATGTGGGCGTCGTCCTGGGTGAACCCGCGAACCCGCATCAAGCCATGCAGCGCTCCGGTTCGTTCGTAGCGGTAGACGGTACCCAACTCGCACCAGCGGATGGGGAATTCCCGGTAGCTGTGCTTGTCCGCGCCGTAGACACCGATATGGAAAGGGCAGTTCATCGGCTTCAGCTGGTACTGCACCTCGTCGATCTCCATGGCGGAATACATGTTCTCGCTATAAAAATCGAGATGCCCCGAAGTCTTCCACAAATCCTGGCGGGCAATGTGTGGGGTGTACAGTAGCTGATAGCCATTGCGGTAATGCTCGTCTTTCCAATAATCTTCGATCAACCGGCGGAGTTGGGCGCCTCTGGGCTGCCAGAGAATAAGGCCGGGACCGATCTGGTCTTGGATCGTGAACAGACCGAGTTGCTTACCCAGGCGACGATGATCGCGTTTGCGCGCCTCCTCGAGCCGGGTGAGGTACTGCTGCAACTCTTTCTTGTCCGCAAAGGCTGTTCCATAGATGCGGGTCAGCATCTGCCGCTTCTCGTCTCCCCGCCAGTATGAGCCGGCGACCCGGAGGAGCTTGAAGACTTTGATCCAAGAGGAGTCGGGAACGTGCGGACCGCGGCACAGATCGACAAAGGCGCCGTGCGTGTACAGGCTGACCGTTTCCGCCTCCATGTCGTTGAGGAGTTCGACCTTGTAGGGCTCGCCCAATTGCTCGAAGAAACGGAGAGCGTCCGCCTTGGACATCTCTTGGCGGACAAAGGGGAGGCGGGCCTCGGCGATCTCCGCCATTTTCTTTTCGATGCGTTCGAAGTCGTCCGGGGAAAAGGGTTTGTCCCGATCGAAATCGTAATAGAACCCGTCCTCGATCGAGGGGCCGATGGCCACCTTGACCTGATCCCCAAAAAGTTCCTTGACCGCCAGGGCCATGATGTGGGCCGTGGAATGCCGCAGGATCTCAAGCCCTTCCTCGGACTGAATGGAGATCGGTTCAAGAACGGTGTCGCTGGTGATAGGGGTCGTCAGGTCAAGCAGCGCTCCATTGACTTTCACGGCGACGGTTTGTTTGCGCTGCTTTCCAGAAACCAGTTCCTTGAGCATTTCCAAAACGGGAGTACCGCTTGGAAACGACTTACTTTCAGCGTCTTGTAAGGAAACTGTTATCTCTGCCATCGGACCCGTAAAAAGGAAAGGCTAATGAGCAGAAGAGTCTTCTGCATCCTAGCCTTTAAAAAAATTGGTAGGCACGGACGGGGTCGAACCGACGACATCTACCACGTCAAGGTAGCGCTCTCCCACTGAGCTACGCGCCTACACCACTTTTTGTCATTTGTAGCCGGAAACTTTACAGTATCCCGCAAAAAACCGCAAGTCAAATACCAGCAAAGAATGCGAGTGTCAAGGGAAAACCGGTCCGCGATCCGCGGGCTGGTGCACAGCGGCCGACAACCTTGGAGGAGAATATGGCACATTTACCGCGGTGTTTTCAATAGTAATCTCTGGATTAACGTGATTTTCGCGCAAAGAAATCCTGTGCGGGCCGGGTTTGGCCGCGGCGCTGGTCAACAGGGGGTTGGCGGCCCTTGGGATCAAGCCAGCGATTTTTCGACAACTTCCTTGACGTCGTCGGAGAGGTCGGACTTGTTGCCGATGCGTTCCAACTGATGCCGAATCATTTGCTGTCGCGCGGCATCGTATCGCCGCCACTGGGTGAATGGCGTCAGCATGCGCGCGGCAATCTGCGGATTGAGAGGGTCGAGCAGCAGGATCTGGTCGCCGAGAAACGCATAGCCTCCCCCATCGGCCGCATGAAATTGGCCGTGGTTGGTGGCGCAGAAGGTGGCGATCAGCGAGCGGACCTTGTTGGGGTTCTTGTAGGTGAAGCTTGGATGGGTGGTGAGGGCCTTGACCCGATCCAGTGTGCCAGGCAGGGTACATCCGGCTTGGAGAATCAGCCATTTGTCGACCACCAGCGGATCGGGATGCCACTTGGCGTGAAAATCGGCAAGCAGGGCGGTACCGGCATCGAGGTCGGCGTTGACCACGCAATGCAGAGCGGCGACGCCATCGGTCATGTTGTCGGCTTCGCGATATTGCCGCACACCTTTTTGGACTAGGTTGGGATCGACCCAACCCTCCAGGTTCGGGGCCAGCAGATAGGCTAGGCAGCCGTTGCGCAGCGCCCGTTTGCCGGCATCGAAGGCGCTGTAGCGGTACGGACCGTCGAGGCACAGCTCATCGTAGCGTTGCAGGAGTTCTGTTTTCAGGGCAAGGGCGATGAGGGCGCGAAACTGTTGACGCACCGCAAAAATCGCGACAGGGTCGATGACCGCCATCTGTTGGCCAATCCAGTTTTCCGAAGGTAGGGTCAGGGCCATGGCCAAAAAAGCCGGGTCGGAATTTCGGTCGAGGAGGAGGTTGCGTAACCCGCGCACCAGGTGTTCGTGCACCTGGATCGTTTCGCCGCTCCGGTGGCGCTCGATCTGCGCGAGGAGATGCTGCAAGCCCAGTTTTTGTCCCGCATCCCAACGGTTGAAAGCATCGGGGTCATGCGCCATCAGCAGGCTCAGTTCCTCGCCGGATTGGTCGAACCGAACCTTGACCGGCGCGGAGAAGTTGCGGAGAAAGGAGACGATCGGCCGGGTGGGGATAGGCGAAAAGACGAACTCCTGCCGCTGCTCCGTCAGGGTCAAGACCTTGGTCGTCACGGCATCGGCTGTTTCGAGCGCGATCGGGTTGCCTCCTTCGTCCAGCAGACCAATGGCAAGGGGCATGGAGAAGGGCAACTTTTCCGCCGATTCCCGGGTGGACGGGCAGCTCTGCTCGACCAGCAGGGTGAGCCTTTGCCGGGCCTGATCGTAGTCGGCCTCGACCGTCAGCTCCGGGGTGCCGGCCTGACTGTACCAACGCTTGAATTGGCCAAGATCCTTGCCCCAAGCCGCTTCCATGGCGGCGATAAAGTCATCGCAGGTCACCGCCTGGCCGTCATGGCGTTCGAAGTAGATATCCATGCCCCGGCGGAAGGTCGCCGGACCCAGCAAGGTGTGCAGCATGCGGATTACTTCCGCGCCCTTGTTGTAGACCGTCAGTGTGTAAAAGTTATTGATCTCGACAAAGGAGGGCGGCCGCACCGGATGGGCCATGGGGCCGCTGTCCTCGCGAAATTGGAAGGAACGGATGATGTTGGCGTCCTGGATTCGCTTGACCGGTCGCGAGATCATGTCGGAGGTGAACTCCTGGTCGCGGAACACGGTCAACCCCTCCTTGAGGCTGAGCTGGAACCAATCGCGGCAGGTGATGCGGTTGCCGGTCCAATTATGAAAGTATTCGTGGGCGATCACCGCCTCGATCCCTTCGTAGTCAACGTCGGTGGCGGTTTCGGGCAGGGCAAGGACATATTTGGAATTAAAGACGTTGAGTCCTTTGTTCTCCATGGCCCCCATGTTAAAGTCGTCGACCGCCACGATCATGTAGGTGTCGAGGTCGTATTCGCGGCCGAAACGCTCCTCGTCCCATTGCATGGCCTTTTGCAGGGAGCGCATGGCATGGCCGCATTTGTCCCGGTTACGTTCCTCGACATAGATGTGCAGGTCGATGTCGCGGCCGGACCGGGTGACGAAGCGGTCGCTGATGCGCACCAGATCGCCGGCCACCAGGGCAAAGAGATAACTAGGCTTGGGAAAAGGATCGTGCCAGGTCGCATAGTGACGGCCATCGAGCAGGTCGCCGGAATCGATCAGGTTGCCGTTGGAGAGGAGCACCGGACAGGTGGCTTTGTCGCCGATCACGGTGGTGGTGAAGACGCTCATCACGTCGGGCCGATCCGGGAAACAGGTGATCGTGCGGAAACCCTCGGGCTCGCATTGGGTGCAGTAGTTGCCCGAAGAAAGATACAACCCTTCCAGAGCAGTATTGCCCGCCGGGTCGATCCGGGTTTCGATCTCCACCGTAAACGGCCCGTCGGGCGTTTGCGGAATCTCCAGCAGGCCGTCGGCAAAGCGGTATTGGCTGGCTGCGAGGTCTACGCCGTCGAGCGCAACCCGAAGGAGTTCGAGTTTTTTGCTGTTGAGGGTCAGCGGCTGCCGTGGGTTGCCGTTGGGGCGGCACTGCAAGCGGGCGTGGACTCGGGTGGCCGTGGGATCGAGTTCGACCAGCAGGGCAATGCTGTCGACCAGGTAGGCGGGAGGCGTATAATCTTTAAGAAATGTTTCTTTTTTTTGTGCTGTCACGGGAGAACCTTGGGAAAGGGAGAGGGGTCAATCGAGCATGTCGGGCTCGAAGAAGACAAAGTGCACCTGGGGAAAGGCCGCCTTCAGGGCCTGCTCGCAGGTATTGATGTTGGCGATCAACTGCTGCTCCGAACCCGTCATCCACATCCGGGCCTTGACCGCGACCATGACGTCGGCACCCAGTTGCATGGTCAGGAGGTTGAGCACGTTCTCGATCTCCGGCCGTTCGTTGAGGAGAGCGAGCATCTGCTCCTTGATGTCCGGATCCACGCCTTGCCCGACGAGCAGTGCCTTGGTTTCCACCCCGATGCACACGGCGATAAACACCAACAACAGGCCGATGACAATCGAGCCAAGGGCATCGAACAGGGGATTGCCGGTGACAATGGTCAAGAAGACCGCCACGGTGGCAAAGGCCAAACCGAGCAGGGCGGCGATATCTTCGCCGAAAACCACCAGCAGGGCCGAGTTGCGTGTTTCCCGGAACCAGCGGACGAACGAGCGCTGTCCGCGTTCCTTGTCGACCTCGCGGACGCATCCCCAAAGCGAAAAGGACTCGGCTCCCAGGGAAAAGAGCAGAACCAGCAGGGCGATCAAGGGGGTTTTCAGGGGTTCCGGATCGTGGAGTTTATGGTATCCTTCATACATGGAAAAGAGGCCGCCCATGCTGAACAGAATCAGGGCGACGACAAACGACCAGAAATAGATCTCCTTGCCCTGGCCCAAGGGGTAATCCGGGCTTGCAGGTCGTTTGGCCCGGCGCAGGCCGAACAGCAGGAGTCCCTGATTGCCGGTGTCGGCGAGGGAATGAATGGCCTCGGCCAGCATGGCGCCGGAGCCGGTAAAGAGGGCGGCGGCCAGTTTGGCTAGGAAAATCGCAAAATTCGCGGCAAGGGCATAGAGGATGCTGCGCAGTGAATTAGCGCCGTGCGCCATGGAGGCTCCTGGTGACAATAGAATGTATGGCTGGTGGCTGCCAACGACAGGGGAGCACAGCCTTGATTGTTCGATTGGCCAAGGCTATCGCAAAGATCCGATGAACGCAAGCAGAAGACGTCAGCTCTCTTTATTCCGATTAGTCCTTGCAGCCTGCGGCCGGCAGCTGCCTGACGTTGCTTTGCTGCCTTGCCGGCGGTGCGGCGGATGACAGAGCGCACGGATATTCTCGTGGTCGGCGGCGGCCCCGGCGGTCTGGCCTGCGCGACCCTGTTGGCGCGCCACGGCGCCAGGGTGGTGCTGGCAGAGCGAAAATCTCGCCTTGGCCCCAAGGTCTGTGCCGGCGGCATCACCTGGCATGGCCTGATCAGGCATGTTCCGGAACACCTGATCGAGCGGCAGTTTCCCGAGCAGGTCGTTGTCAGCCCCAGGCAGCGGATCGTGGTGGCCGAGAAAAAGCCGATCGTCGCCACAATCAACCGGGAACGGCTCGGCCAGTGGATGGCCGCGCAGGCGCAAGAGGCCGGCGTCACCATCCTGGCCGCCACGCGGGTGACGGGTCTCGGCCTCCGCCAGGCGACGCTTGCGCCGGAACACGGCCCGCGTCTCCGCCTGGATTTTTCCCATCTGGTGGGGGCGGACGGCTCCAACAGCCTGGTGCGGCGCTTTCTCGGGCTGCCGGTCACGGCACTGGGTCTGGGACTCAACTGCATGCCAAGCGGCCATTATCCTCGTATGGAGTGGCATCTCGCCCCCGACCTGTTCGGCTCCGGGTACGGCTGGATCTTTCCCCATGGCGAGATGTGTTCCATTGGCGTCTACAGCGAGGCCCGCCTGTTCACGGCGCGAGAATTGAAACAGCGGTTGCTTCGATGGGCGGAGCGCCAGGGGGATCGCCTCGATCCGGGTGCCATTCGCGCCGGGCTGGTGAATTACGATTACCGCGGCGTGCAGTTCGGACAAACCTGGCTGGTCGGCGATGCCGCCGGATTGGCCTCTGGGCTCACCGGCGAGGGTATCCATCCGGCCTTGGTCTCCGGACAGGCGGTGGCCCGGACGATCCTCGACCCCGCCTATCCGGGCAACGAGCTGAAAAAATTGCTGAAAAGACACCGACTCCATCGCCGGGTCGTGGCGCTGGCGAGCCGGCAACCACGCCTGTGCGCGGCGCTGGTGGAGCTGTCGCTACTGCTTTTACGCATGAAAATCATTGATTTCCACAGCCTGGAGATGGCAGAGTAGAAGCGGTTGCCACCAAAGCATTGCACCCTTTTTTTCCCTTGGGACGGCATGATCACCAAACACAAGCATATTCTCTACAACACGCTTTTTTTCCTGGGGTGCGCGGGAATCCTGCTGTTCTTGCTCTTCGCGCCTCCCGAGACCACCGTTCCGTTGCCCCACGATTCCAACCACGAGCGGTTCATGACCATGGGCAAGAAAGAGGCGGAGCGCCATTGCGACAGCTGTCACGCACCGGGAAAGCAGTCGCCGCTGCCCGAGACCCATCCCCCGAAGTACCGTTGCCTCTTCTGCCATAAACGCAAATAACAGCCTATGACCACCACCCCGCAAGACGTCTATTACGTTTCCGGTTCCACCGCCATTCTTGCCGAGGACATGGGCAAGGCGTTGTTGGCCCAGTTTCAGGGCATTCGTTTCCGCGAGGAGAAGATTCCGTTCATCCATACGCCCGACGATGCCCGCAAGGCCCTCGCCCACATTCTCCAACAGTCGGGCGACTCCCGGCCGCTGGTGTTTTGCACCATTATGGACCAGCAGACCCGGGATGTGTTCGACTGTTCCCAGGTCAGGTTCTTCGATATCTTCCTCAATACCCTGGAACTGCTGGAAAGGGCCCTCGGTGCCAAGGCCCTGCGCGAGCCCGGCTATTCGCGGCATTTCACCATCTCCCGGATGGACAAGCGGGTCGACGCCATCCATTTTTCCCTGGAACACGACGACGGCACCCGGCCGGCAGAGTACGATGAGGCCGAGATCATTCTCATCGGGGTTTCCCGTTCGGGCAAGACGCCGGTCAGTATCTATCTGGCCACCCACATGGAATTGAAGGCCGCCAACTTTCCCTTGACCGCCGACCATCTCGACAAGCACGAACTGCCCAAGGAGATCGTCCGCAACAGGAAACGGGCCGTGGGCCTCACCTGCTCGCCGCATTACCTCCACACCATTCGGGAAAAGCGCTATGCCGGTTCCACCTATGCCAGCCTCGCCAACTGCACGCGCGAGTTACAGCTGGCCAAGCAGTTGTACATGCGGCACAATCTCAAAACATTGAACGTCGAGGGCCGTTCCATCGAGGAGCTTGCCGTTCAGGCGATTCAGGCCATCGGCATGACCAAGACCCGCCAGCCCCGGTCGCGCAACCGGGACATATCCGGCCATTCCTCGTAAACTGCGGGAGACCGCTGTCCCGGCATTCAGCGCCGCCAGCTACTGCAATGGAGGACCAACCATCTTCGGGAGTTCACACCATGGAGCATCTCTTTCAACCCCTGCAACTCGGCCCCCTGACCCTGCCCAACCGCATTCTCATGGCGCCGCTCACCCGCTGTCGGGCGGATCGCGAGCACGTTCCCACCGCGCTCATGGCCGAGCATTACGCCCAGCGGGCGAGTGCCGGGCTGATTGTCGCCGAGGCCACCATGGCGATGGCGGGACACTGCGCCTTCCAGACCGAACCCGGCATCTACAACGAGGCCCAGATTGCCGGCTGGCGGCAGGTGACCGAGGCCGTGCACGCCAAGGGCGGGCGCATCTTTCTCCAGCTCTGGCATGGCGGCCGCGCCTGCCATTCCCTGCTCAACGGCGGGGCGCAGCCGGTTTCGGCCAGTGCCCTGGCCATCACCAACGACATCACCCACACCCCCGAGGGCAAGGCGAACTACGAGGTGCCCCGCGAGCTGCGCGACGACGAGCTGCCCGCAATCGTCCAGGGGTTCGCGAACGCGGCGGGCAATGCCCGGGCAGCCGGTTTCGACGGCGTCGAGATCCACGGCGCCAACGGGTATCTGCTCGATCAATTCCTCCGCGATGGGTGCAATAAGCGTAGCGGCCCCTATGGCGGCCCGATCGAGCACCGGGCCCGGCTGTTGCTGGAGGTTGTGGCGGCGGTCAGCGACGTATGGGGGAGCGATCGGGTCGGGGTGCGGTTGTCGCCCCTCTCCAGTTTCAACAGCATGGGCGACAGCGATCCGCTAGGCTTGGCCTGCTGGCTGGCCGAACGGCTCAACTCCTGCCATTTGGCGTATTTGCACCTGATCCGGGGCGATGTCCTCGGCGAGCTGCAGGGTGAGATGGTCGCCCCGGTGCGGGAGCGCTATCAAGGGGTGCTGGTGAGCAATTTGCGCTATACCGGGGCCGAGGCGAACGCGGCCATCGGCGCCGGACAGGTCGATGCCGTGGCCTTTGGCACCGCATTTATCGCCAATCCCGACCTGCCGGAGAGGTTCCGGATCGGCGCGCCGCTCAACACGCCCAACCCCTCGACCTTTTACAAACCGGGGCCGGTAGGCTACACCGATTATCCGTTTTTGAACGCCGCCTGAGATGCGAGAGCACGAACAACGGGCCGAATTTTCCTGGGCGGCGCGGCTGCAAAGCCTGCGCTATGCCCTTGCCGGGTTTCCGGTCTTGCTGCGCACCCAGCACAATGCCCGGATTCACGCCGTGGCCACCGTGTTGGTGGCGATCGCCGGCCTGGTTGTTCGGGTTTCTCCGCTGGAGTGGGCGCTGCTGGCGACGGCGATCGGCATGGTGTGGGCCATGGAGGCATTGAACACCGCGCTGGAACTGCTGGCCGACGAGGTCTCCCTGGAGCGGCGGCCGCGTCTCGGCAGGGCCAAGGATGTCGCCGCCTTCGGCGTGTTGGCGGCGGCGATGGCGGCGGTGCTGATCGGTTGTTTTGTGTTTCTCCCTCACCTCTGGCCGTGAACATGTCGTCGTCAGCCATGTGATTTCGTCGTTATTGCATACCGTCACAATGGATCGGAAAGAACACCTATGAACTCGACAAAACGGAATTTCGACAAGGAGGCCGCTGCCTGGGACGAACGGCCGCAGCGGGTCAAGCTGGCAGGCGATATCGCCGACGCCATCATCCGGGAGGTGCAACCGACCAACCGAATGAACGCCTTGGACTTCGGCTGCGGCACCGGGCTGCTGACCTTTCGCCTGCAACCGCTGGTGCGGACTATCATCGGCACCGACAGCTCCCAGGGGATGCTCGATGTATTCAACGCTAAAATAGCGGCCGCCGAGCTGGACAACGTCTGCTCCATGTTCTGCGATTCGGCCAAGAACGACGCCTTGCAGGGCAAGTATCATCTGATCGTCAGCAGTATGACCCTGCACCACGTCAGGGAGGTCGGGCCGCTGCTCGCGACCTTGCATAAGGCTTTGCTCGCCGGGGGTACCCTCTGTCTGGCCGATCTCGACCTGGAGGGCGGCGCTTTCCACGAGGATAACACCGGTGTCTTTCACCAGGGATTCGACCGGGCCGCGTTGCAGACGACGCTGCACGAGGCCGGATTTTCCGAGGTGCGCAATCTCACCGCGGCCGAGATCGTCAAGCCGGCCGGCGATGGCATCACGCGCAGCTTTTCCGTCTTTCTGATGATCGCGAAGAAGGCGTAGGGAAATCGTCCGGCTCTGCTCCCTTTGCTGGCGGAAGCGTGGGAGGGGCCGGTCAGGCGGGTTCGCCCGTTAGAATTTCGGCGTCGGAATGGTCCGTTCCAGCTTGGGCATCCAGGCGCGCTCCTGGTGGTCGTAGGTGCGAACCACCACCTTGTCCGGGTAGAGCAGAAGGGAATTCGTCCAGATGCGCTCGCGTTTCATGTCGGCGTTGTGGATGTTGGTGACCTGTCCGGCGTAGACGTTGATGGGCGCGGCATAGCTGGCCTCGGTGGCCGGGGTGTGGGTGTGGCCGGAGACCCAGAGGAACACCTGCGGGTTGGCCGCGATCAGGGCGTGGATGGCCTCGACCGGTTGCGCGACGGCTTGCGGACGATTGATGTACTGCTTGAAGGGGTGTTGAGTACCCTGCAGCGGCCCATGAAAGACGATAATGGTGGGCGTGGCGGGATGCGTGGCCAGCGTTGCCCGTAACCAGGCGAGCTGCGGCTCGCTCATGCCGGCGGCAAACCCTTCGCGATCCGTTGAGAGAAAGAGCAGCAGGTAACCCCCCAGCTCCCGGCTGTACCAGTGCTCGGCAAGGCCAAACGTGCGGCGAAACAGCGCGAGTTTGGCTTCGCGGGTGGCGGGGGAAGCGGGTTGATAGCCGCCGCCTCCCGGCCAGGAAGGGGTGGTGTAGAGCACATCGTGATTGCCGGCAATCGCGGCCAGCGGCTTGTCCAGCTTGGCGAAAAAGGCCCGAGCCGCCGTATACTCGGCCTCGGTGCCGTATTCGTCGCAGATGTCGCCCACGGCGATCACCAGATCAACGTCTGGCCAGGAGTTGATCGTCCTGCGAACCCGTTCCTTGTGGGCGAGATGCTTTCCCGGCAGGTGCGGATCCCCCAGGACGACGACATGGTGGTAGGCCTTTTCCGAGGCCTCGGGACAGGAACAACCGCTGGCAAAAAGCGCCGCAATGATGGTCAGAACGGCACCCAGGACGGTGCTGCCAACCGATCGTGATTCGTTTCTCTTTCGCATCTTGCCGTTTTCTTGTGGTGTTTTCCTCTGCCGAAAATCAGTGGTCATCTGGCCGCTACATAGAATAGGTCGGTTTTGCCTCGTTGACGTGGCAGCCCCGGTGGGCCACGGACCGGATCACCGCATCGTAATGGCCTTCCGGCGGCCGGCCGACCAGGGTCACACCATATTTCAGACCCCGCGGGTTCGGTCCGGCCAGAGCAGGGTGTGGAGCTGGAGCTGGAGGCGCACCGGCAGCCGGTAGTCGAGCAGCAACTGTGCCAGGGCGGCGGGATCGAACCGGGACCGGACCGGCGAGAACAGGACCGGGAGCGTGCCGGCGAGCCGTTCCTGGTCCACCATCTGTCGCGCCCAGTGAAAATCGGACTCGGAACCGAGCACGAATTTGACTTCGTCCCGGCACCCCCGCTGGCTTCGTTCGCGGAGCCGATCCAGGTTTTCCTGGAGGTTGCGGTCCGCCATGCCCGAGTCCGGGCATTTGATGTCCATGACGATCCCCACCCTATCCGGCACGGCAGAGAGCGGCAGGCTGCCGTTGGTTTCGAGCAATACCTGGCGGCCGCTGTCGACGAGCGCCTGCATCAGCGGCAGCACCCTCGGCTGACACAGCGGTTCGCCGCCGGTGATCTCCACCATCACGCCGGGATACTGTCCCGCCCAGGCAAGAACATCGGCAACCTCCATCGGGATGCCCGCCTCTTCATAGGTGTAACGGGCGTCGCAGTAGGTACAGCGCAGATTGCAGCCTGCCAGACGGACGAACACGCAGGGCATTCCCGCCCAGGTCGATTCGCCCTGGATCGAATAGAAGAGCTCCGAGACCTTGAGCGGCTCAGTCACCGTAATAGACCACGCCGCTGGAATCGGTTTCCCGCACCTCGACGCTGTACAGGCGGTAGCGCTCGGTTTGCAGGCGCCCCTTCAGGGTCTCGAAGAGATACATGGCGATATGTTCGGACGAGGGGTTGATGGCGTGAAAAGCCGGGTGCTCGTTGAGGTCGCGGTGATCGAGTTCGTCGACCACCCCGTTTACGGTCTGCTTGAGTTGTTTGAAATCGATGCCCATGCCGAGCCGATCGAGTTGCGTGGCCCGCACCGTGACCTTGACCTTCCAGTTGTGGCCGTGCGGATTCTCGCAGTTGCCCGGATAGGCGCGAAGATGGTGGCCCCCGGAAAAATGCGTTTTGATAAAGATATCCATGGTTCCTCCCTACCGATGCGCGGATCCCGTGCCCGTTCCACCTTGGCCGGGGCCGGCGAAAACCGGCTTGCGCATCGTTATGCGTAAATGGTAAACAGATTCGTCCTGCTGTCCAGGATCTTGCCAAAGGCGGTCACTCTAGCAAGAAAACCGCCTCTTGGCCAGTCCTCGCTTGTACCACATCTTCTTCGCCACGGAGCCGCCCTTGCCGGAAACGACCTCACCATCGTGTGTCGAGCTGACCGACGATACCCTGTTTACCGGAGCACTGCGCTGTCGGCAAGGCCGGGAAGGATACCGTTTTTCGGTGGACGCGGTGCTGGCGGCCCACTTCGCCGTTCCCAAACCCGGGCAACGGGTGCTGGATCTCGGCTGCGGTTGCGGGGTGATCGGCCTGATCCTCGCCTATCGTTTTTCCGGGATCGAGGTCCAATGCCTGGAGATCCAGGAGGACTTGGCCACCCTTGCCGAAACCAACGGCCGGCTTAACGACTTGGGTGAGCGGTATGTTGTCATCCGGGGCGATGCACGCACCATCGCCGAATCGCTGGCCCCCGAATCCTGCGATCTGGTCGTCTGCAATCCACCCTATCGACCCAAGGGCAGCGGCCGGATCAACCAGAGTGACCAGGCGGCGCGCGCCCGTCACGAACTGCACGGCGGCATCGACGATTTTGTCCGAGCCGCCGCCTTCGCCGTGAAAAACCGGGGCCGGGTCGTATTGGTCTACCCGGCCAGGCGAAGCGCCGCCTTGCTTGCCGCCCTCCAGGGCCAGCGGCTCACCCCCAAACGATTGCAGCCGGTCTATTCCTACCCCGGTTCCGGCAGCGCCCGGCTTGTCCTGATCGAAGCGGTGAAAAACGGCGGCGAACAGGTCGAGATTTTGGCGCCCTTTTTTATTTATGCCCGCAAGAACGGGGCATATTCCCCGGCCATGCAGAGCCTGTACGAGGAGGCGCCATGCTCGCCAAGGTGATCGGCTGCTCGGTAACCGGGGTCGATGGGTTCCTGGTGCAGGTGGAAGTGGATCTGGCCCAGGGTTTGCCCTCGTTTTCCACGGTCGGATTGGCGGAGGGCGCGGTGCGCGAGGCCAAGGACCGGGTGCGGGCCGCGATCAAGAACGCGGGCTACGAGTTTCCGCAGCGGCGGATCACGGTCAATCTCGCCCCGGCGGCGGTGAAGAAGGAGGGGACCGGCTACGACCTGCCGATGGCCCTGGGCATCCTGGCGGCGGCCGGCATCCTGGAGAGCGACCAGTTCGAGCGGACCGCCGTTGCCGGCGAACTCTCCCTGGACGGCTCGGTCCGGCCGGTGCCCGGCGTGCTGCCCATGGCCCTGGCCGCCCGGCAGGAAGGGATCGAGCGGTTCCTCGTTCCCGCAGCCAACGCGGCCGAGGCCGCCGTTGTCCAGGGGCTTGCGGTCTATGCCGTTGAGCGGCTCGATCAGGCGGTGGAGTTCCTTGCCGGCAGAACCACGCTCGTTTCCCTGTGTATCGACCCGGCCGAACTCTTCGCCCGTCACGATGCTTATCCGGTCGATTTCGCCGACGTCAAGGGCCAGGCGTATGCCAAGCGGGCGATGGAAATCGCTGCTGCCGGCGGGCACAATCTCCTGCTCAGCGGTGTCCCGGGGACAGGGAAGACGATGATGGCCCGCCGTCTGCCGACCATCCTGCCCGATCTCACCCTGGAGGAGGCCATCGAAACCACCAAGGTCTTCTCGACCGCCGGCTTGCTGCCGGCGATGACGCCGCTCCTTGTGACCCGGCCCTTCCGCTCGCCCCACCACACGGTCTCCGATGCCGGCCTGATCGGCGGCGGCCAGATCCCCCGGCCCGGCGAGGTTTCCCTGGCGCACAACGGTGTGCTCTTTTTGGACGAGCTGCCGGAGTTCAAGAAACATGTGCTTGAGGTGCTGCGCCAGCCGCTGGAGGATGGCATGGTCTCCATTGCCAGAGCCGCGACCAGCCTCAAATTCCCGGCCCGCTTCATGCTGGTGGCGGCGATGAATCCCTGTCCGTGCGGATTTTTGGGGGACCGGGTCCGTTCCTGCACCTGCACGCCGCTCCAGGTGCAACGCTACCGCAGCCGATTGTCCGGGCCGCTCCTGGACCGGATCGACATGCATGTCGAGGTGCCGGCGGTGCCGATCAAGGAGCTGCTCGGCCAACCGGCGGGCGAGCCGTCCGCCGCCATCCGCGAGCGGGTCAACCGGGCGCGGGTCCGGCAGCGCCAGCGGTTTGCCGGTGCGGCCAAGCTCTACTGCAACGCCCAGATGAGCGCCAAGGAGGTGAAAACGTTTTGCCGCCTCGATGCCGCCTCCGCCGAGCTGCTCAACCAGTCGATCACCCGCCTGGGGCTTTCGGCCCGGGCCTTCCATCGTATCCTCAAAATCGCTCTGACCATCGCCGACCTGGCCGGCGCGGAAATGCCGGACCGGACCCACCTGGCCGAGGCAATCCAGTACCGCCGCATGCAGTTCGAGCTCTGAAACCAGCGCGCCGCAGTCTACCGATCCAGCGCTTTTCTGATTTTGTCCGACAAACTCTTGATGGAAAAAGGCTTCTGGAGGAAGATGACCCCTTCGTCGAGTACGCCGTGTTGGGCGATGACGTCGGCGGTGTACCCGGACATATAGAGAACGGCCAAATCCGGTTGGCGACGGGTCAGCCGTTCGGCCAGTTCCTTGCCGTTCATCCCCGGCATGATCACGTCGGTGACGAGGAGATCGATGCGACCCTCATGTCGCTCGGCCAGCACAAGGGCCTCTTCGGGGGAAGATGCCGACAGCGTTCGATAGCCCAGCTTGTCCAGCATGATTTGACCGAGATGCAGGATGCCCGGATCGTCCTCGACCAGGAGCACGGTTTCGCCGTGACCCGGTTGCGGCGGTTCCGCGTCGGTTTCGCGTTGCCAGGTCGCGCCGAGGGTGGGCACCGGCAGGTAGATCGAAAAGGTCGACCCCTTGCCCGGCTCGCTGTCGGCCTCGATATAGCCCTCGTTTTGCTTGACGATGCCATACACCGTGGCCAGGCCAAGCCCGGTGCCGAGAATCCCCTTGGTGGTGAAAAACGGCTCGAAGATGTTGCCCAGCACCTCTTTTTCCATGCCGCAGCCGGTATCGCCGACCGAGAGCACGACATAATCGCCGGGGACGATGCCGGGCCGATCCGAGCACGCGGCGGCATCCAGCAGGGCGCGTCCGGTGCTAATGGTGATCGTGCCGGCGCCGTCGATGGCGTCGCGGGCGTTGACGCAGAGGTTGGCCAGGATCTGGTCGATCTGGGCCGGGTCCATCTTCACCGGCGGCAAATCGGGGGCGGGCGACCAGCGCAATTCGATATCCTCGCCGATCAGCCGCCGCAGCATCTTCAGCATCCCCGCCACCATTTGGTTGAGATCGACGATTTTCGGGGCGATAGTTTGCTTGCGGGAAAAGGCCAGCAGTTGCCGAATGATATCGGAGGAACGCAGGGCAGCTTCATGGATCTTTTCCAGGTCGGCATGCACTCGGTCGCGGGGATCGGTTTTGTCCATGGCCATCTCGGCATAACCGATGATCACCGCCAGGATGTTGTTAAAGTCGTGGGCCACGCCGCCGGTCAGGCGGCCGACCGATTCCATCTTCTGCGCCTGCATGTACTGGGCTTCGAGCTTGAGCTGGGCGGTGATATCCCGCTTGATGGCGACATAGTTGACAATGGTCCCCTGTTCGTCGAAGACCGGCGATATGGTGGCCTCTTCCGTGTAGAGGCTGCCGTCCTTTTTCTTGTTCACCACCCGGCCCGACCAGGTTCGACCGCTGGCGATGGTGGCCCAGAGTTCGCGGTAAAAGACCTCGTCGTGCTCGCCGCTTTTGAGGATGCGCGGGTTCTGCCGGAAGGCCTCGGCCAGGGTGTACCCAGTCACCCTGGTGAAGGCTGGGTTGGCGTACTGGATATCGCCCTTTGCATCGGTGATGACGATCACCTCGCCGGCATGCTCGATGGCCACCTTGAGCCGCTCCAGGTCGGCCTCGGCCTGTTTGCGCTGGGAGATGTCGCGGGTGATCGAGATGAGGTGCGGCACATTCTCCAAAAGCAGGGGGCGGGCCGACAGTAGACCGGTGCCGAGACTGCCGTCTTTTCTGCGGAAAACGGCCTCGAGGTTCTCGCAGGCCCCATGCGTTTGCAGCGCCTCGACCATTCGTTGCCGGTCGGCGGGGTCGTGCCAGAGGTTGAGTTCCAGGGTGGTTTTTCCGGCGACATCCTCGCGGGTGTAGCCGCTCAGTTCGGTGAAGCCCCGGTTGATCTCCACATACAATCCGTCCGCAAGCCGGTTGATGTTGACCGCATCCGGGCTCGATGCAAAGGCCAGGGCGAATTTATCCTCGCTCTCCCGCAGGGCCCGCTCGGTTCGCTTGCGTTCGGTGATGTCGCGGTAAATCGACTGATAGGAACCGTCGGGCATCATCTTGGTGCGCATCTCGAAGGAGATGAGTGTGCCGTCCGGCCGGAGCAGGGTCCGCTCGCTGACAACGATCTTGCCCTGTTGCAGCAAATCGAAGCGAAACGGCGCGGCCGCAATGCTCTCGGGGGTGAAGGGCAGTTCGCCGATGTGCTTGCCGACAAACGCGTTGCGCTCCATGCCGAGCATGGCGCACATCGAGCCGTTGCCTTCGGTAATGATGCCGTCATGGGTGCCGAGCAGGATGCCGTCGACCGCCAGCTCGATCAGACCGCGATATCGCTCCTCGCTTGCCCGTAGGTTGTGCTCGGCCTGTTTGAACGCGGTGATGTCGACAGCCGTGAAGGTGACCCCGGCGCTCAGGTCGCCCGGGCAAATGGGGGTGGAGCTGAGCAGGATGTCGAGGAGGGCGCCGTCTTTGCGTAGCCACCGCGTTTCCACTGTGCCGGTGCCGTGCTGGCCGATCTGCCGGTATTTCTCGATGCCGACCGTCTCGAAATCCCTGTCGCTGGGATAGAGCAGGCGGGCGTTTTGGCCGATCAACTCGTCCCTCTCGTGGCCGGTCATGGCGCAGAGCCGGTCGTTGGCGGTCAGGATGATGCGGTTGGCGACCACGCCGATGCCAACGGGAGCGGCCCGGAAAATGCTGCCGAGGTACTGCTCGTTGGCCTGCAAGGTGGCCTGCGTCTGCTCGAAACGCACCATTTCCCGACGGCAGAGCACAAAAAGAAAGAGCGAGGTGGCGGCAACGAAAAACCATCCCTTGAAGGTTTGGGCCAGGGAAACCAGGTGAGCATCGTGGAAAAGCAAGGCAACAGCTTGATCCGAAAACCAGATCCAGAGAACGGAGACGCACAGGTAGAGGCAGGTGGTTTTGGCGGCGATTCTGCTGGGACGGGACAGAAGCAAGGAAGTATCCATCCTGGGGTTTGTGGGAAGAGGGTGCCGGTCGCGCCGGTTCCGGGTGACATCGTCGGCAATCATCCTACCCGAGGACGGTTGAAAAGTATAGGTTTTCTCGCTGGAGCGGCATCTCTGCCGTGCCACTGTGTAGCTTGCCGGAAACGACAGTTGCAATGGGGGGGGAGGAGGGGCAGCGGCATCGGCCTTCAGGAGGCTTGCATGCCGGACAAGCCGCGATCGATCGGCGGATTGCCCCGAGGGGACAATCCGCCGAGAGTGGCAACCGGCTATTTCTGCCTACTACTTATGACAGACGGTGCATTTGGCCAGTTCCGGTTTGGTTTGCTTATGACAGGTTTGGCAGAGGGCGTGGGCCGCATTCTTGAAGGTGTTGACCTTCTCGGGCATGCCGGCCTTGCTGTTGTGGCAGGTCTCGCATTTTTCTATTTTCTGTCCCTCGCTGTAGGCGATTTTCTTGCCATCGGCGTCTTTGCCGTGGTGACAGACGCCGCATTCCAGCCGTTCTTGATGGGCGGCATGGGGAAACTGCGAGGGCTTGGGCGTGGGAGCCGGATCGATTGTCGCCTGCAGGGTGATTTCCGCGGGGCCCTTGTCGGCGGCGGTCGCGAGACCTACGTAACAGGCCGTGCAGCAACACAGTAGCAGGGCGCCGCATAGCAACACTTTGTTCATGGTACTCCTCCTTTTATTTCGTTTAAACAAGCAAAATCGCGGCGGATGGCATCGACCGATACCGCCACGACACAACACACGATCAGTCGTCGGCGTGCAGGATGACCGCAAAGCCGTTGAATGCCACCCACGCCGGGGCGCCAATCCCCAGGGAAAGGGTGTTTGCGTTCGCGGTCGAGACAACGGCGCAGAGTTCCGTGCCGTCGTCGAGACGAACCACGTATTCCGTGGTGACCTTTCCCTCGTTGATCCGGACGATGGTTCCTGGAAAACGATTGTCGGCGCTGCACGCGGCGTGGTCCTCCCCGCACTGGAGCATGATCCACGGCGCCTTGACCTCGGCCGTGACCAGCCGTCCCGGCTGGAGCCCCAGACGTTCCAAGCTTTCGCTGGTGATAATCGACGAAACCCGATGCCCCCCAAGGTTGATCAGGGTGATTCGGGCCTGGACGTCGCCGCGCTCGATGGTGACGATCTTGCCGAAGAAGGCATTTCGGGCGCTGGTTTTCCGGGAGGACTCCCGCTCGATGTAGAGTTTGGTCATCCGGTGCAGTTCGTCGTCGGAGAACGAGACGTGGGCTGCGGTCAGGTTGGGGGTCGAGTGGCCGAGCAGCTTTTGCACCGCCGGCAGGGGCATGTTGCCGCGCACCAACTCCACCGCCCGTGCCCGGCGGATCATTTCCGGGCCGCCCAGACGCTTGGGAAAGCCGCAGGCCCCGGCGCGCTCGTAGAATTTGCGGCGGACAAAGGCCGGGTCGACGGCAAAGAGGTTGGTGAGGGAGTCGCGGAAATCGGGATCGGCCAGGGTTTCCCGAATCTCCTGGCTTAAGGGGCCGGCAATGGAGATGGTTCGTGCGCAGGTGTCGTCGCCGTCGTCTTCGGGGATGCAGACCGTCTCGCCGGCAATATCGGTG
>Ga0074195_1000161_pt1 | contig 159424 bp, 155 predicted proteins | sample EPASupsiteHSE623_FD_64525 | JGI IMG/M metagenome (GOLD analysis project Ga0074195, IMG submission 64525) | Bioremediated contaminated groundwater from EPA Superfund site, New Mexico - Sample HSE6-23 | ecosystem: Environmental > Aquatic > Deep subsurface > Groundwater > Contaminated ...
ACGTCGTGAGACAGTTCGGTCCCTATCCATCGCAGGCGCAGGAGAATTGAGAGGAGCTGTCCCTAGTACGAGAGGACCGGGATGGACATACCGCTGGTGTACCAGTTGTCTCGCCAGAGGCACCGCTGGGTAGCTATGTATGGAAAGGATAAGCGCTGAAAGCATCTAAGCGCGAAGCCAACCTTAAGATGAGTTCTCCCACCCCGCACGTAAGTGACGGGGGTAAGATCCCATCAAGACCAGGTGGTTGATAGGCCGGATGTGTAAGTGCAGTGATGCATTAAGCTGACCGGTACTAATAGATCGAGGGCTTGACCTAATTATGATTTCTCGTAGAGAACCCAAAATCTTCCTACTTCTAATATTCTTGTGCAGTTTTCAGAGATCTTGAGCGTTCTGCGCGAGCAGAATGCCACGATATCAGATGCCCGACCGAAGGGTAGGGCGCAAGGATCTTTGATCCTTAATACATAAAACTTAATATTGTAATCAAATTTCCTGGTGACTATAGCGGAGAGGCTACACCCGTTCCCATCCCGAACACGGCAGTTAAGCTCTCCAGCGCCAATGGTACTGCAGTTCTCTGTGGGAGAGTAGGACGTCGCCAGGATTTAATTTTTTCTGAAATAGCTTTGCGGTTACGCAGAGCTTTTTTTGTATTCTAATTATTATGGTTCAAATATCTTTTATTGCAGGATATTATTCTAACTTCACGAATATTTAGTTAGTATGGAAGAACGTGGAGAAACCGAAATCTAGCCGAAGTGTAATTGTATAGTAATATTAGTTTGAGTGGAGTTGGACTTTGATAAATATACAATCGATCAATATCATAAAAAGAATATCTATATATTCTTTAATACTCCTTTTTGCATACTTATCTATATTTTTTTATTTTTCAGCGATGGATGCAACAAGTGCTGTGAAAACACCTGCTCCCGAGGGTATTGATTTCAGTGTCTACTATACAGCAGGAAATATGGCTTTGAATGGTCAGGCTGCAGATTTATACAACTATGATCTCTTTCATTATGAACTCGAGAAGGTATTAAAACGTGAAATTCCACAGTTATTAGGATGGATTTATCCGCCATCATATTTGTCAATGATTGTACTTTTCGCTATTATTCCTTATTACATTTCATTAGACTTGTGGATTTTACTGACCCTATCTCTTGCAATTTATTCATCATACTTACTTCTTCCTAAATATAAACAGATAGGACTGTTAGTATGTGGTTTCCCAGGGGTGCTAATGAATTTACGCTGGGGGCAAAATGCATTTCTAAATACTGCTCTTCTTGGGTTTGGGTTATACTTTTTTGATAGAAAACCAATATTGGCTGGTCTAATGTTTGGCCTTTTGACTTATAAACCACAAATGGCATTTTTTCCACTGCTTTTAATATTGATAACAAAAAACTGGAAGGTGTTAATTTGGTCTGGAATATTTGCATTAGCTAATATAATTATCTCAGCAATTATCTTCGGAATTACCATATGGTATAACTTCTTAGACACATTCCTTTCTTCCATGAACAGTCAGCTATATATCATGTGGGAAGAGATATCAGCAGTTCAACCAACCATTTATTCGTTCTTGCGAATATTAGGAGTGGAGGATCTAATCATACAAATCATACTTGGGATTATTGCCATAATCGTAACGATCGTTTCGGCATGGGTTTGGCGAAAAACAGATAGATTAGCTTTGAAGGGAACCGTAATGGTTTTAGGTATACTTTTAACGATGCCATATTATATGCAATATGATTTAATGATTTTGAGCATACCCCTCATCCTATTATTTTATGACTTTATGGAACACGGATATCGGCCTTATGAAATAGCTATTTTAATGTCATTATGGTTCATGCCGCTAGTAAATTGGCCTCTGGTTATCTTAACTAAGATACAAATATGTCCCTTTATTCTATTCGCTGTTTTGGCAATGGCAGTTATAAGGACTAAGAAAGCCTTTGTCGGAAAAACATCAACCCTTTTGCAACGAGAAACGGTTTCGAATTAACAGATTCAAAGGATCAAGAGCACTTTTGTTGAGGAAAGCGCAGTCTGCTTTTCGTAAGGTCTAAAAAGAATGCTCCTATTTCAGTAAATGTTTAAGGCACTGCGGCTGATAATCAGTTGTAATGCCAATGGAGATTATCGAGATATGAATGAGTTTAACGTAATTAAAAATACTGATTCCAAAGCAACCAATAAGTACTTAAACCTAATAAGAGACATCCTTAAATACGGCTTAGTAAGCATATTAGCTCTGGTTACAGATGCTGGACTTCTTTATGTACTAGTGGAAAATTTTCAGGCGCACTATTTATATGCCGCTACTATCGCTTTTGGCTGCGGTTTGGTAGTAAATTACAGTCTGGCGAAAATATTTGTTTTTAAGAAAAGCAAACTGTCTTCCACGCAGGAATTCATCTGTTATGCGACTATTGGCTTAATCGGACTGGGAATTAACGATCTGATAATTTACCTTCTGGTCTGGCTGCAGATATGGTATTTGTATGCCAAGGCAGTATCTGTGGCAGTGGTATTTTTTTTCAACTTTTTCGGAAGACGGAGATTATTTTCGGATCAATAATTGAAGAGAGGTTTAGTTTTAATTATGCAAAAAGTTGTTATAATGGGGGGCGGACCTGCTGGATTATCTGCTGGGTATGCGCTGACAAAAAAAGGCTACCATGTAACAGTTATTGAAAAGGAAAAGCAGGTTGGTGGAATAAGCAAAACAGTCGAAAAAAAGGGATACCGATTTGATTTAGGGGGCCACCGTTTTTTCACGAAAATAGAAGAAGTGGAACAGCTTTGGAATGAAGTGCTGGAAGAGGATTTTCTGCTTAGACCAAGGCTATCAAGAATTTTTTACCTCGGTAAATTTTTTGATTATCCCATTAAGCCTTTCAATGCTCTGGCTGGTCTGGGCATATATGAAGCAGTCTCAATAATGGCCAGTTATTTAAAGGTAAAAGTAAAACCCATAAGACCGGAAGAGAGTTTTGAAGACTGGGTAGTCAACCGCTTTGGCAGGCGTCTATTTGAGCACTTTTTCAAATCTTATACGGAAAAAGTCTGGGGTATGTCCACTAAAGAGTTAAAAGCTGAATGGGCAGCTCAGCGCATACAGGGTTTGTCACTAGTTTCGGCAGTTCTAAATGCACTCTTAAAGCAGGTTCGGAAGAATAAAATTAAGACGCTGATTGAAGAATTCCATTATCCCCGCTTGGGTCCGGGGCAGATGTATGAATCAATGGCTAGAGCGATTGAGCAGTGTGGTGGGAAGGTCCTACTCAATGCTAGGGTAACTGGGATAAAAATGGAGCAGAGAAAAATTGTTTCGGTTAACTTGGAAGACAATACCGGTATAGTAACTGAATTGGAAGCAGAACATTTTATAACGAGTCTACCATTGAGGGATTTATTAAACTTACTTGCTCCCCTAGATGAACAAGATGTAGTACAGGCAGGTAACCTCCTAAAGTATCGAGACTTTCTTTCGGTCAATCTAGCGTTAAATTCGGAATTTCTATTTCCTGACAATTGGATTTACATTCATTCACCTGAAGTCAAACTGGGAAGGGTGCAAAATTTCAAACAATGGAGTCCAGCCATGGTTCCCGAAGAGGGGTGCAGTTCATTAGGTTTGGAGTATTTTTGCAATGAAGGAGATCAACTCTGGTCTGCCAAAGACGAAGACTTAATCAAGATGGCAGTGGAAGAAATTAGCCAGATTGGTTTGATAGAACCGAACCTCGTAAAATGGGGGACTGTTATCAGGGTGCCTAAAGCCTACCCGGTTTATGATGATGATTATCAGAAGGCCATGCCGACAATTATAGCATTTGTAAATAGTCTGGAAAATCTTCAGACAATCGGCCGAAATGGCTTGCACCGCTATAACAATATGGACCATTCAATTATGACGGGACTTTTGGCGGCAAAAAATATTGGTGGTGCCAGCTTCGACCTCTGGCAGGTTAATACCGAAGAAGAATATCACGAACAAGTGAAAAGGTAATTATCTAACACGAAAAACTTTAAAGCTCTTATCCAATTCGGGTGGCAATTCTATTTCCTTTAAAAAAGTGGGCGTTTCGTCAGCAACTAGATGCTCATAAAAGGCTGATTGATCAGTTGTTTTTTTATAGAAATTCTTTTCAGATGATTCCGGACACAAGATAATTAGATTTACCGACCTTTCGGCCAGCATTTCCCTCGCTTGATCAAAACTTTCTGCACCCATGACCTGATAATTGTATAGTATTCCCTGATCGTTGCGGTGATAAGGAGTTGAAATCAGATTATAGTCGGTTCGATATAATAATTCGGGACCAAAATCTAAATAGGTTAAGATGGTTGGAGCTGTTGGGTCAGTTTGACGGTATTCGTTTAGAAAGACACTCAACGTTTTTAAATCGGGTTGAATGGCTTTTGTTTTCGTATCATTAGTTGATGACACTAATAAACCGATTGCTGGCAAACCCAGGATAAACAGGAGCAGTACAAACACTCTTAAAATAGGCTTGGCAACATCCTTTAATTTCGAGTTCGAAATAATGCTTACGATGTCATCCAAGAATACGGCCAGCAAAATTATTATGATTACCAGAAGATAATAATCCATGCGGACCTGGTAGATACCGAGCGGTAGAAAAATAGCAAAACCGCTGAGTATTGGAACCAATAAATAAAATTTGCTTGTGAATTTCTGCTTGGCCACCAAATAGATGAAATAAAATAAGAAAAGAATGATTGAACCGATTACAATTGTCATTTCATATGGATCTATTGACCATAGAGGTTGAACTTCTTGCACCTTGCTGAGCCAAATAGGTATAATGGCCTTGTTAATGCCGGCCATGGGACCTTGATAAAAGGCTGGAAACACCAACCAAATTGTTAACCCACTGGCAAAAAGTATAAATGTTGATTTTAGAAGTTTGGCAAATAAAGTGGAATTTTTTATCAAAGTTAGTAAATACGTTGCCAGAACTGCCAGCATGAAAACGAAAAGATGGGCAATCGATATTTTATCGTACTCAACTTTTAATAATGCCGACAATGATCTTTCAATAAATAGAAAGACAGTTGAAAAGATAAAGATTGATAAACTGAAAAGTAGGAGCTGGCGAGCATAAGCTTCTCCTCGAATAACCCACAAAACTCCCAGAGTAGTATATACCATTATTATAGCAAAAATAGTTTCCACGCTTACCCACATCGAAAAGGCTGCAATAAATCCACAGAGTAAAATGTACTTATTATTATCTGGTTGCTTACCTATCCTGAACAGATATCCCAGTAAAAGAATAAATAGTAACATCAGCAAACTATGATGGTCTGGTCTACCGAAACTAAAGATCTGAATAAGCAAGGGCTGGGCAATAAATAACAGCCATAAGAGTCGTTGGGCATTCCTATTCATCACCGAGCTGGTTGCCCAAAAAAGTGCTAGCAAACAGCAGATGCCCAATAGGGGGCTAAGGATAATGCCCCATGCAAGAAGTCCCTCATGGAAGCCCTGAAATGGGGTTAATACATAGGCGCCGGCCAGTAAAATAACATCTAGTGGACGGGTCCAGTGCAATTGGTCTCCATAAGGATAATTGCTTCTGTGAATGACCGAATCATACCAGTTTCCGGTTTCAGCCAGTTGTTCTACTCGTACAAAACGCATATAGCAATCTGTATCCACTAATTCAGCCTGCTGATTTACCAATATTCCCTTATAATATGTGATAACAAGAATCACTAAAAACACAAAAATAACCAACAGCAAGTATGGCCAAAATTCCTTTTTCCCTTTAGTAATTCCCAAAATTATTACCTACCTTATGAAAATGACTATTCGATCTTTTAACCAAGAATCCCTGCAAAAAGGCACTATTATGTTTGAAAACGGCAGTAGATTAAAGATTATAGTACTTGACCTCAGTGATAATAAAAAACAATAACTAGCGGAAGTAAAAAAATATATATTACCAGGGCAAGTTGCATTTTATATATAATTACCGCACAATATTGCAATAGAGGTGATGGAATTGGCGATAACGGACCTGGGCTTTTATAGATTATTAAATGGCTTCTGGAGGTTGGATCAGGCAATCTATCATTGGATACCTTCCATCCAAACACCGTGGCTAACTAATATTATGCTTGTTATTACATATATGGGTTTTGTGTTAACCTATCTTGTTTTATCCCCTATCGTTAGCATCTATTTATTCAAGAAGAAAAAAATATTGGAAGCTGTCTTCTTGAATGTCAGTTTACTCACGGCCTGGGTCGCAGATGATTTATTGAAACTTTGGTTTGAGCGCAGCCGGCCTCTCGGAGAGGAATTGACGGTTGCCAGCGGATACAGTTTCCCCAGTGGGCATGCCATGGTGTCCATGGCATTTTACGGGTTCCTCGCTTTTTTACTGTTAAATCATAGCAGGAATAGGCTGACTGGGTGGGCAGCGGTAGGTCTATATATACTGGTTTTCTTAATTGGGTTCAGCCGAGTTTATCTTAATGTGCATTATACCAGTGATGTTCTCGCCGGTTTCATGTTTGGATTCATCATCTTGATAAGCAGTATTAAGGGATGCTTGTTTCTAAAACGGAGATATGGGGTGAAATAATCAAGATAGGTGAGTATCAGCGATCCTTACGCCAACGCTTCCGGGTTTTTCTATCCTGTTTACCATCGTCTGAGAATATGCGTTGATTTTTATCTTGCTGCACGTGTCCGCCGATGTATTCTGATTCCAGTCCTCGGGCTACAATCAGGGTATTTCCCTCATTGTAGGTTAGAGCGATGGGAAGGTCTGACTCTCCGTAAATCACCCGGTAACCGTTCTCTTTAAGTGATTGGTCTTCTTTGAGCATCTTTCTAATTTCAGATTTTAGGACTGATAAACCTACCTTGCTATGATGCCCTTTGCCATGGTTTATTACCAGTACATCCACCCCATGCTTTAAAGCCCATTCTAGATTTTGTTGGGTTTTCTCCCGGGATTCGTTTATATTTAACCCATGTAGGTTTAGAATCTCAATTTTCACACGCCATTCTACCTTTCCTCTGAAAATACAGTGTGGGGAAGACTCGATGCCAAAATATTAGCATATAACTGACTGCTTTTAAAGACTCTGCGCTCTTTCGTTGCGCCCTGGGGGACTTGTTGTTATAATCCTTCATAAGGAGGGAATTACTGTGAATCTGGAAGAAGTCGAGGTACTGTTTACCGAGGAAGATGTTAGATTAAAAATTATAGAACTAGGACGAGAAATAACCCATGACTATGCCGGCCAAGAAATTCTGGTGGTGGGCATACTTAAAGGTGCCTTTATTTTTATGGCTGACCTGGTCAGAGAAATCGATTTAACCCTGCAGCTTGATTTTATGGATGTATCAAGTTATGGTCATTCCACGGTTTCATCGGGTGAGGTGCGAATAATGAAAGACTTGGAGGAATCCATCGAGGGTAAAAATGTTCTAATTGTTGAAGATATTATCGATACCGGCTTAACCCTCAATTACATTAGTGAAATATTAAAGAAACGGGGTCCTAAAAGCCTGCGGATTTGCTGCCTGCTGGACAAACCATCACGGCGTAAAAGCCCAATCAAACCTGATTATACTGGCTTTTCAATCGAGGATCTATTCATAGTTGGCTGGGGGTTGGATTATGCCGAACGATATAGAAATTATCCGGTTATTGGTATTTTAAGCCCAACAGTATATAAAAAGTAGAGGTGCAAACATGGAAAAAGAAGTGGTACTGGTCCTTGACTTCGGAGGTCAATATAATCAACTGATTGCCCGCCGGGTCAGGGAGTTATCTGTATATAGTGAAATGGTTCCTTTCGATATTTCCTTTGATGAGGTACAGGCTAAGAAACCGGCGGCAATTATTCTCACCGGGGGGCCATCCAGCGTACATGAAACCGATGCTCCAGCCTGCGACCCCCGTATTTTTTCGATGGGAATTCCGGTCTTGGGAATATGTTATGGGATGCAGCTTATTGCTCAGGAGCTGGGCGGAAAGGTCCTTTCCAGTGAGTTAAGGGAATATGGGCGCTCGCAACTCACACTTTTTGGTGATGATGCGTTATTTAAGGGCGTTGCCCCGCATACTCAGGTCTGGATGAGCCACGGAGATTCTATTAATGCTATACCGGCAGGATTTGCTGTTTCAGCCAGTACTGACAATTGTTTGGTGGCAGCGTTTAGTAATCCCTCTGCCCAACTGTACGGAGTGCAATTTCACCCTGAGGTGAGGCATACCATCGAAGGACAGACGATATTGAGAAATTTCCTATTTGAAGTATGTAAATTAAAAGGTGATTGGGATCTTAGTGATTATATTGCCGAAACCATTCGGGCTATCCAAAAAAAAGTTGGTGACAAAAAGGTTCTCTGTGGTCTGAGCGGAGGAGTCGATTCTTCAGTTGCGGCTACCATGGTTCACCAGGCAATTGGTGATCAACTGGTATGTGTATATGTAGACAACGGGTTGATGCGTAAAGGAGAAACTGAATCACTTATTGAGACCTTTAAAAATCAGATGCATATGAATCTGATTATCTCTGATTCTAAAGAACGATTTTTGGACAAATTAGCCGGGGTCTCCGAACCGGAGCGAAAGCGCAAAATAATTGGCGAAGAATTTATAAGGGTGTTTGAAGCCGAGGCTCAAAAGTTGGGTAAGATTGATTACCTGGTGCAGGGTACTATCTATCCCGACGTGGTGGAAAGCGGCACTAAAACCGCCCATACAATTAAGAGCCATCATAACGTGGGCGGGCTGCCCGAAGATATGCAATTTGAACTAATCGAACCTTTACGGCTTTTATTCAAAGATGAGGTCAGGGTTATCGGTGAGAAATTAGGTATATCCGAGGAAATAGTCTGGCGGCAGCCATTCCCCGGACCGGGTTTGGGAGTAAGAGTGCTGGAAGAAGTAACTCCAGAAAAAGTGAAGATTTTGCAGGATGCCGATTACATAGTGCGTGAGGAAATAAAAAAAGCTGGTTTGGATAGAGAAATATGGCAGGCTTTTGCGGTGCTTCCACCCATTAAGAGCGTAGGGGTTATGGGGGATGCCCGTACCTATGCTTATCCGATAATAATTCGGGCAGTGGTCAGTGATGACGCGATGACTGCTGAATGGGCTCATTTACCTTACGATCTATTAGATATAATGGCACGCCGCATCGTTAATGAGGTGCGGGGTGTAAATCGGGTCGCTTATGATATTACCAGCAAGCCTCCCGGAACGATTGAGTGGGAATAAATGATCTCCTTTTGGTTAGGACACGGAGACAGGTTTTCTGCACTAATTATGGATTGAAGGATAGGACGGAACCCCCCAATCCTTGTCTTTTATGCGGGGGAATGCCGGAGAAAGTTGACATAGAGGGAAAGCTTTGTTAATATCAGGATATATAAAACAAATATGCGAGAAACGCGAAAGTGTGTCTAGGGTTCCGCATGGGTTTGACATGGACAGGTCCGAGTGACACAGGCGCTATAGCGCTACACCGTATAGGGATAAAAGCCCAGGCGGATAGGTTTCGTTTACGAACCTGTCCATCTGGGTTTAAATATTTTTACCATTGAAAATACCCAAATTGTTATAAGGAGTGAAGGACAATATGCCCGCTGTAGGAATCATAATGGGCAGCGATTCTGACTTAATGATCATGCAGGAAGCTGTCGACGTACTGGAAGAGTTTGGGGTTAGTTATGATGTCACCGTTTGTTCGGCCCATCGTTTACCCAAAGAAACCGCTGATTATGCTCTGACTGCCGAGGAACGAGGAGTTATGGTAATCATTGCGGGAGCGGGGGGAGCAGCCCACCTGCCCGGTGTTATTGCCGCCTATACAATCCTGCCGGTTGTAGGAGTTCCAATAAAGACCAGTACATTATCAGGATTAGATTCACTATATTCTATAGTTCAAATGCCCAAAGGAATTCCCGTGGCCACTGTTGCCATTAACGGCAGTGCCAATGCGGCTCTCTTAGCTATAGAAATGATTGCTATCAAGGATGCGGGTCTGCGGGAAAAACTCTTTCTTTATCGACAGAATATGGCGCAAAATGTTCTGGAGAAAGACCGAAAGCTAAAAGAGCTGGGAATAAAAGATTACCTACTGCATAAGGGGGACCAAAAATGATTGAGAGATATACCCTGCCTGCTATGGGGGCAATATGGTCTGAAAAAAACAAACTAAACAACTGGTTAAAAATAGAGATTGCAGCCTGTGAAGCTTGGGCGAGCCTGGGCAGGATTCCGGCAGAGGCGGTCAAGGTCATTCAGGACAAAGCTCAGTTTGATGTGGAACGTATTCAGGAGATCGAAGCGGAGGTCAGACACGATGTGATTGCCTTCCTGACTAATGTGGGTGAATTCGTGGGAGACGAATCCAAATACATTCATCTGGGGATGACTTCATCTGACATACTTGATACTGGTCTGGCGATGCAGATGCGAGATTCAGTGGATCTGATCATGGAAAAGCTAGAAAAGTTGAAGAGTATTATCGCCGCTTTGGCGATTAAATATAAAAATACTTTGTGTATAGGGCGCACCCATGGAGTTCATGGGGAACCGACCACCTTCGGGCTAAAAATGGCACTGTGGTTTAGTGAATTAGAGCGAGATATGGAAAGACTACAACAAGCCCGCGATGTTATTGCCTATGGAGCGATATCGGGTGCCGTTGGTAATTTTGCCCACCTTGATCCGCGAGTGGAGGAATATGTTTGTACTAAACTGGATTTAAAGTGCTGCCCGGTGTCAACTCAGGTGATCCAGCGCGACCGCCATGCCCAACTGATGACAACTCTGGCAGTAATAGCAAGTTCCCTTGAAAAAATGGCTACCGAGATAAGGAATCTGCAGAGAACGGAGATCTTAGAAGTGGAAGAACCTTTTCAGAAGGGACAGAAAGGATCTTCGGCCATGCCCCATAAACGCAATCCCATGATGAGCGAACGGGTGGCCGGGCTATCCCGAGTGCTGCGAGGTAATGCCTTAGCTGCTCTGGAGAATGTAGCCCTGTGGCATGAAAGAGATTTAACCCACTCTTCAGTAGAGCGGGTCATTATTCCCGATAGTTGTATTTTACTGGACTATATGCTGCAAAAATTTATTGGAGTTGTAGAAGGCCTGGTTATATATGAGGATAATATGGCCCGGAATATAGACAAGACCTTGGGATTAGTATTTTCCCAACAGTTGCTGCTGGCATTGTTGGGCACGGGTATGCAGCGGGACCCGGCTTACAAAATAGTGCAGCAAAGAGCTATGCAGAGTTGGACCGAGAAGCTGGATTTTAAGGAACTGGTACTTCAAGATGAAACAATTATGAACCAACTATCCGTTAAAGAGATTGATAAAATATTTGACTATGGCGTTTACACCGCCAATGTAGATTATATATTTAAACGCTGCGGTTTGGCGTAAACGACAAGACGGGTTGGGACAGAGGTGGGACAGAGGGACGGGTCCCTTGTCCCACTCAAATGGTTCAGGTAAGTGGGACAAGGGACCCGTCCCTCATGTCCCAACGGACAGTCCCCCTGTCCCACGGAGCAAGGAATATTTAATAGGAGGATGAGTTATATGCCAGCAGGGGAATTACTATATGAAGGAAAGGCCAAACAGATCTATTCTACTGCTAATGAAAAAGAGTTCTTGATGAAATATAAAGATGATGCTACGGCTTTCGATGGACTAAAAAAGGGAATAATTCAAAATAAGGGTATCGTTAACAATCGGGTGTCCAACCTTCTGTTTCAACTTCTGGAAAAGGAAGGTGTTGAAACCCATTTAATCAGGCAAATTGACGACCGAAACGTACTGGTCAAGAATCTACATATAATTCCGGTAGAAGTTGTGGTACGCAATGTCATTGCCGGCAGCCTTGCCAAACGGGTGGGGCAAGAGGAGGGCATTCCTCTGGATTTGCCCATCATTGAACTCTACTATAAGGATGACGAATTGCATGACCCTATGATTAATGAATACCACGCGCGGGTACTAGGGTGGGCTACAGATGAGCAGTTAAAAGATATGGACAGGCAAGCTCATAAAATAAACAATGTTTTGCAAACCTTTTTTGACAGCATCGGTATTATCCTGGTAGATTTCAAATTGGAATTCGGTATCTATGAAGGGCGGGTTATATTAGGTGACGAAATTTCTCCGGATACCTGCCGGCTCTGGGATAAGGTGAGTCTAGAAAAACTAGATAAGGACCGTTTCCGCAGAGATCTGGGCAAAGAAGAAGAAGCCTATCAAGAAGTGGTTCACAGGATAGAATCTGCTCTAGGCGAGTAATGCAAAATAATGGCGCACAGCGCTCAGGGGGTATGACGATATGTTTAAAGCCAATATTTATGTAACCTTAAAAGAGGGAGTGCTCGATCCGCAGGGAAGTGCAGTCAGAAAGTCTTTGCACGTACTTAATTACCAGGCAGTAAATGAGGTCAGGATTGGCAAGTTCATAGAAGTGTGGCTCAACGCGGCTGATGCAGATACGGCTCGAATAGAGTTACAGGAAATGAGTGATAAGCTGCTGGCCAACCCGGTTATCGAAAACTACCGGGTAGAGATGGTGGAGGCTTAATAGATATGAAATTTGGCGTGGTCGTATTCCCAGGCTCAAACTGTGATGCTGACTGTTATAACGTAATCAAGGATGTTTTGGGCCAGGAGGCAGAATATATCTGGCATAAAGAAACCAGCGTGCTAGGCTATGATGCTTTAATATTGCCGGGAGGATTTTCCTACGGTGATTATCTAAGAACTGGCGCAATTGCCCGCTTTTCGCCGGTTATGCCCGCAGTTATCGATTTTGCTAATCAGGGCGGCCTATTGATTGGAATCTGTAATGGATTTCAAATATTGTTGGAGGCCGGACTTTTACCTGGAGCAATGCTGCGCAACCGGAGCCTGAAATTTATCTGTGATGGGGTTAATTTAAAAGTCAAACGCAATGATACCGCTTTTAGTAAGCTCCTGCAGCCCAGCGAAATAATAAGGGTGCCGATCGCCCATGGTGAGGGCAATTATTTTTGTGATGAGGCAACTTTGGCGGAATTACAGAGAGAAAATCGCATCCTCTTTACCTATTGTAATGCCAACGGTGATGAAGACATGGCTTTTAATCCCAACGGTTCAGTGGCGAACATTGCCGGGATTATTAATAAACAGGGTAATGTACTGGGGATGATGCCCCATCCGGAAAGGTGTTCAGAGCAAATTCTGGGAGGCACGGATGGGTACAAGATTTTTGCATCTATGCTGGAATCATTTCAGGAGGTAGGGCGCAAATGAAAGAACTGACCTATAAAGAGATGGGCCTGACCGATGAGGAATACGGTAAGATAAAGGCTATAATGAACCGGGAGCTCAATTATGTGGAGACTGGGATCTTCGCAGTTATGTGGTCGGAGCATTGCGGCTACAAGAATTCGCGCCCGTTATTAAAGACCTTTCCTACAGAGGGACCGCAGGTCATTCAGGGTCCGGGAGAAAATGCCGGGGTCGTCGACATCGGTGATGGGCAAGCTCTGGTATTCAAAATTGAGAGCCACAACCACCCTTCAGCCATAGAGCCCTATCAAGGGGCAGCTACTGGGGTGGGCGGGATTGTACGTGATATTTTTACGATGGGCGCTCGGCCTATTGCAAATTTGAATTCCCTGCGTTTTGGGGGCTTGGAAGATGCACGGGTTCGAGAACTCCTATCTGGAGTAGTAGCCGGCATTGGTGACTATGGCAACTGTCTGGGTATTCCCACTGTGGGTGGGGAAGTGTATTTTAATGAAGCCTATAAAGGCAATCCGCTGGTAAATGCGATGTGTGTGGGACTGGTGAAAACGGATGAGATCGCCCTCGCTGTGGCCAGTGAGGTAGGCAGCACGATCATGATCGTTGGTGCCAAAACCGGTCGGGATGGTATTCATGGGGCAACATTTGCTTCGGAAGAATTATCGGAAAAATCAAAAGAGAAGCGTCCCTCGGTGCAGGTCGGTGATCCTTTTATGGAGAAACTATTGATAGAAGCCTGCCTGGAACTAATCCAAGAAGATCTGGTGGCAGGTATGCAAGATCTGGGGGCAGCCGGCCTGACCAGTTCAATTGCGGAATGTGCCAGCAAAAATGGCCGGGGTGTAAATGTGGATGTACTCAAGGTACCGCGCCGGGAGACAGGTATGAGCCCTTATGAGGTTATGCTATCTGAATCTCAGGAGAGGATGCTTATTATGCCCCGTCCCGGTACGGAGCAGAGGATAGAAGCAATTTTTGATAAATGGGGTCTCGACGCGGTTACGATCGGTATGGTAACTGATGACGGCATCTTTAGGGTAATGGAGGGCGATACCGTAGTTGGTGAAGTGCCGGTAATGGCCCTTACCGAAGGATGTCCGGTTTATGTACGTATAGCGGAGGAGCCTGCTTACTATCAGAAAAACAAGGATTTTGACCTGCTATCGTTGGGACAGACCAACCCGCAGGAGGCCTTACTGAAACTCCTGGCATCACCGAACATAGCCAGCAAGAAATGGATTTTCTCGCAATATGACTACCAGGTGATGACTAATACCTCTATCATTCCGGGAGATGGCGACGCCGCGGTCATACGTATCAAGGGAACCCGCAAGGGAGTAGCCCTGGTTACCGATTGCAACAGTCGCTTTGTTTATTTGGACCCCTATAGAGGGGGGATGATGGCGGTCTGTGAAGCAGCCCGAAACCTGGCCTGTGTAGGAGCAGAGCCACTGGCTTTAACCAACTGCCTCAATTTTGGTAATCCTGAAAAGCCCAACATATACTGGCAGATGCAGAATGCCATTGCCGGTATGAGTGCAGCCGCTCGGGCTTTAAACACCCCGGTGGTGAGCGGCAATGTCAGCCTCTATAATGAGACCGCCCAGGGAGCAATTTATCCTACCCCAGTGGTAGGAATGGTAGGGCTCCTGAAAGATATAGAACTGCGTTGTGATATGGCTTTCAAAGAGGCCGGGGACTTGATTGTACTGCTGGGCAAGTTCCGGGATGAGCTGGGAGGCTCCGAATATTTGAGCGTTTGTCACGGGCTGGAGACGGGTGAGGTGCCTGAGGTAAACCTGGAAGAAGAAAAAACACTGTTAGTATTAATTCAAAGCCTTATTCACGAAAAGATCCTCCAGTCCTGTCATGATATCTCTGAAGGAGGACTGGCCGTTACCCTAGCTGAATCGTCAATAAAGGGTAATATAGGCTGCAATATCAAAATTAATAGCGGTGAGGCTAGAACAGATGGAGTCTTATTCTCAGAAGCCCCGGGGCGGGTGGTAGCCAGCGTCAAACGGGCTGATATGGGTAGATTAGTGCAGTTGGTAATTGAGAATGAGGTCGAGATGAGAATAATTGGCACCGTGGGTGGAGATGAAATACAGGTGGAAGACAGCGGGACAGAGATTGCCAGACTGTCTGTTCAGGAGGTCTCCAGAACATGGAGGGAGGCAATCGAATGTTTTATGAAGTAGAAGAAGATAAGTTTAAGGACGAGTGCGGGGTATTCGGTATATTTATGAATAATCCCGTCAGTACGACGGATGCTGCCCGTACTACTTTTTACGGTCTCTATGCACTGCAGCACCGTGGCCAGGAAAGTGCAGGAATTGCTGTTTCGGACGGACATAAAATTGGATTGCACAAGGGTATGGGTTTGGTTTCCGACGTAGTAAAATCACAAGATATCGAACAACTACATGGTAATGTAGCCATAGGTCATGTTCGTTATTCCACCACGGGAGGCAGTGCTTATGTAAATGCGCAACCGCTGGTGTTTCACTATTTGAAAGGCATGGTGGCTCTGGCTCATAATGGGAACCTGGTTAATACTGTAGAGCTGAAGAAGAGATTGGAGACTTATGGTTCTGTCTTCCAGACCACAACCGATACAGAAATCATTGCCAATCTATTGGCGCGCTATTCCCAGGACTCTATGGAAGATGCCCTGGCTAAATCAATGATTGATATCAAAGGCGCTTTTGCCTTGTTGATTATGACTGAGGACCGTCTGGTAGGAGTGCGCGATCAGATGGGGATTCGTCCTTTGTGCATTGGCAAGCTTAATGGGGATTATATAATGGCCTCCGAGTCGGCGGCTCTGGACACAGTTGGAGCAGAGTTTCTGCGGGATGTCAACCCCGGAGAAGTCGTGGTAATCGATTGTAACGGTTTGCGTTCCCTGCAAGTAATCAAGTCACCTCGCAAGGCACACTGCATATTCGAATATATATATTTTGCACGTCCAGACAGTACTATTGACGGTTTAAACGTAAACCGGGTACGGCGGGAACTGGGCAAACAATTGGCCCGGGAATGCCAAATAGATGCGGATATGGTGATTTCGGTACCAGACTCGGGGACGGCTGCGGCCCTGGGTTATGCCGAGGAATCAGGGCTGCCCTTTGAAGAAGGATTAATGAAGAATCGCTACGTAGGTCGGACCTTTATTCAACCTACCCAACAGATGCGAGAGCTGGGGGTTAGGTTGAAGCTCAATGCAGTGGGAGAGGTTGTGGCTGGTAAACGAATAATTATGATAGATGATTCTATTGTAAGGGGTACCACCAGCAAGAAAATCGTGCAGATGCTTCGTAATGTCGGGGCCAAAGAAGTACATGTTTTGATTGCCTCACCGCCTACTTCATATCCCTGTTATTACGGCATAGATACTTCCCGCCGGGAAGAACTTATAGCGAGTACCATGGATGTTGAACAAATCAATCAGTATATCGGTGCGGACAGCCTGCATTATATCACTATGGAAGGCATGTTTGCTGCTATGAAAAGTGATGAGGATATCTTCTGTGCGGCTTGTTTTAGCGGCAAATACCCGGCCGGCGAAGAGTGCAAATAAATTCAGCGATAATAGTGTCAAATTCAATAATAAAAATTGAATTGTTGGAGGGTTAATTATGGAGAAGGAAGGTATGACTTACAAGCGGGCAGGTGTTGACATAGACGCCGCCAACCAATCCGTAGACCTGATTAAAAAATGGGTAGACAGAACCAGGAGACCCGAAGTGTTAGCCGGGATTGGTTCTTTCGGCGGATTTTTTGCCCTAAATTCCTCGAAGTACAAGGAGCCCGTTTTGGTTTCGGGGACAGATGGAGTGGGGACCAAGCTAAAGGTAGCCCAGGCGCTGGGTGTTTATGATACAGTTGGGATTGATCTGGTGGCAATGTGTGTTAATGATATACTCACCCACGGGGCTGAACCACTTTTTTTCCTGGATTATATAGCTCTGGGTAAACTCCATCCGGAAATGATCGAGGACTTGGTAAAGGGAGTAAGTGAAGGCTGTTTGCAGGCTGGATGTTCTCTGATCGGTGGAGAAACAGCAGAAATGCCAGGGTTTTATACTGAAGGTGAATTTGATATGGCTGGCTTTACAGTAGGTGTAGTGGATCGAGCCCGCTTGGTAAACGGATCAGCTATCCAAGATGGTGATGTACTGGTAGGTCTTAAGTCATCCGGGATTCATTCCAACGGTTTTTCGTTGGTGCGCAAAGTTCTTATGGAAGAATCCGGCTTGAAACTAGAGGATTATGTAGAAGAATTAGACTCGACCCTGGGTGAGATATTGATGACTCCCACCCGGATTTATGTCCAGCCGATTTTATCTTTACTCAAGGAAATTGAAATTCGCGGTATGGCTCATATTACCGGCGGGGGAATGGCAGAAAATCTGCAGAGGATTATGCCAGATGGATTAGGAGCTGAGATTGATACCGCTTCGTTGGAAATCCCCGCAGTTTTTCAAATGATTGCCCGCATGGGGAATGTGCCGTCAGAGGAAATGTTCCGTACTTTTAATATGGGGATAGGATTCATAATAGTAGTTGCACCTGGTATGGTTAATACACTATTAAAGCACCTGCGGATGGAAGGAGAAAACCCCGTGGTTATTGGTAAGGTCAATTCCAGAGAACCGAAGGTTATTATTAGATGATGCGAATAGTTGAACCGAAGCGGCTTAAGCTGGCTGTTCTGGCTTCAGGTCGCGGCAGCAATTTTATGGCCGTAAACGAAGCGATCCAAGCCGGTAAGTTGAATGCCGATATATGTCTGCTTATTAGCGATCAGGGAGAGGCTCCAGCTCTAAGTAGAGCTAGGGCCATTGGTATAGAAGCTTTATTTATCAACCCGAAAGACTATAACAACCGGGAAGAGTACGAGGCGGAAATTGTAAAAAATTTAAAAGCGCTGGATATTGATATAGTTGTCCTGGCCGGGTATATGCGCTTGGTGGGTAAGGTGCTGCTCGAAGCTTTTAAATTGAGAATATTAAACATTCATCCTGCCCTTCTGCCGTCTTTTGCGGGGTTGCATGCGCAGAGCCAAGCGGTGGAATATGGAGTGAAGTTCAGTGGTTGTACAGTTCACTTTGTGGATGCAGGAATGGATTCTGGACCGATAATCATGCAGGCGGTGGTACCGGTGCTGGCAGATGATACCGGGGAGGTTCTGGCGGAACGTATTCTGGCGGAAGAACATCGTATTTATAGCCAGGTTCTGCAGTTATTAGCTGAGGGCCGGATTTTTGTTGAGGGAAGAATCGTACATATTAATTAGGGGGTTGGCAATAATGAAGAGAGCTCTAATCAGTGTTTCCAACAAAGCCGGAGTAATAGACTTTGCTCGGGGTTTGGAAAAGTTGGGCTATGAAATAATATCCACCGGCGGAACCTACCGTACTCTTCAAGAGGCCGGAGTAAAGGTCAGACAGGTAGCAGAAATAACCGGTTTCCCGGAGATTTTGGATGGGCGGGTTAAGACTCTTCACCCTAAGATTCATGGCGGGATTCTGGCTCGGCGCATCCCTGAACACCTGCAGCAAATTGAGGCCAACAATATCGAACCTATTGATATCGTGGCAGTTAACCTATATCCTTTCCGGGAGACTATAGCCAAAAAGGATGTAACCCTGGAAGAGGCCATTGAGAATATAGATATTGGCGGGCCTACTATGGTAAGATCAGCCGCTAAAAACTATCAGGACGTTATAATTATTGTAAAACCAGAGTTTTATGGACCGGTACTGCATGAACTGGAAACTAAGGGTAAGGTAGACCAAAAAATGAGATTCAGACTGGCTCTGGAGGCTTTCTCCCACACTGCGGCTTATGATGCCATGATTTCTTCTTACCTGGCCAAAATTGACGGGGAAATGTTCCTGGACAATATGGTTATAGCCGGTGAAAAGGTTTATGAACTGCGCTATGGAGAGAACCCTCACCAGAAGGCTTGTTTCTATCGGACTATGACTCCGGGAATGGGACTGGCCGATGTTAAACAGTTGAATGGCAAAGAACTTTCTTATAATAATATTATTGATACCCAGGCCGGGTGGTCACTGGTAAAGGAGTTTGCCGAAACTGCCTGTGTAATTATTAAACACACAAATCCCTGTGGGACAGCAGTAGGCAATAATCTGGAAGAAGCTTATACTAAAGCCTTTGCCGCTGATCCGGTCTCCGCTTTTGGCGGTATAATTGCTTTTAATCGTCAGGTAGATCTTGCTACTGCCCGCAAAGCAGCTGAGCCTTTTATGGAGTGTATAATTGCACCCGGTTACGATGATGACGCCCTGGAGTGCCTGCAGAGCAAGAAAAATTTGCGGGTCCTGGAGCTGCCTATACTACCAGATGCAGATCTGCAGATTAAAACGGTGGATGGCGGGTTTGTGGTGCAGGAGAGTGATCAGGATAATCTGGACATGACCAATCTGCAGGTGGTTACTCAGACTGCACCGACTCTGGAAGATTTGAAAGAATTGGCCTTTGCCATGAAGGTTGCCAAGCATGTAAAATCTAACGCCATTGTAATAGCCAAAGATGGGATGACAGTGGGAGTTGGTGCTGGCCAGATGAATCGGGTGGGATCAGCCGGGATCGCTTTGCAGGATACGGAAAAATGCAAAGGTGCGGTGATGGCCTCTGATGCCTTCTTCCCCTTTAAAGATACCGTAGAATTAGCCGCTGCCGCTGGCATTAAGGCTATTATCCAACCCGGCGGCTCTATCCGTGATCAGGAGAGCATTGATGAATGTAACCAACATGGCATTGCGATGGTATTTACTGGCATACGTCATTTCAAACACTAACAAATATGGCGGGGAGGGATCTTAGAGTGGGTAAAAAGGTACTGGTTATCGGATCGGGCGGCCGGGAACATGCTCTGGTCTGGAAGCTGGCGCAGAGTCCTTTGATTGATAAAATATATGCTGCTCCAGGCAATCCTGGGATTGGAGCCATAGCCCGGTGTATCGCCATAAAGGCAGATGATATTGAAGGTTTGCTCGAATTTGCCCGGAATAACGAAATCAACCTGACCGTGGTAGGACCTGAAGCCCCGTTGGTTAAAGGTATTGTGGACCGATTCCGTCAGGACGGTTTGTTAATATTTGGACCAACTGCAGCTGCTGCGCGGCTGGAAGGCAGCAAAGTATTTTCCAAAAATTTATTTAAAAAATATGGTATACCCACCGCCCGCTACGAGGTCTTTGATGATATCGAAGCCGCCCGAAGCTATGCCCGGACTTATACCGAGACTGGCCAATCAGTGGTAATAAAAGCGGATGGACTGGCCGCCGGCAAAGGTGTCGTGGTAGCTGCTAATCAGGGTGATGCTGAAGAAGCAATCTGTAGTATAATGCAGGATAAGAGCTTTGGAGAGTCTGGTGACCAGGTTGTGGTTGAGGAATGTCTGATTGGCGAAGAACTTAGCTTTTTTGCTATTAGTGACGGTCAGGATTTTGTCTCCCTGCTATCCGCCCAGGATCATAAGCGGATTTTTGATAATGATGAGGGGCCCAACACAGGTGGGATGGGAGCCTATACTAATCCTCCTCTGTATACGGCCGAGTTGCAACGACAGATTGTGGAGCAAGTCATCAAGCCTACTATTAAGGCGATGCGGCAGGAAGGCTGTCCATACCAGGGAGTTCTTTATGCAGGTTTGATGATTACCGCTGAAGGTCCCAAGGTTCTGGAATATAATGCTCGTTTTGGTGATCCCGAAACACAGGTTCTGATGCCTATGCTAAAAGGTGATCTGTTACCAATCCTGGAAGCCTCTGCTGCGGGTAATTTGCAGGACTGTTCAGTAGAAACCAACCCGGGAGCGTGTGTGGGCGTTGTGGTAGCGTCGGGAGGATATCCGGCCGCGTATAAAAAAGGGCAAGTAATTACCGGGCTTGATGCACTTAAAGATGAAACCATGGTTTTCCATGCTGGGACAGCTATTCGGGACGGCCAATTGGTGACTGATGGCGGTCGGGTTCTGGCAGTTGTGTCTCGAGGCGATACCACCGCAGATGCTATAGAGAAAGTCTACCAGGAAGTGGCCAAACTTAACTTTGAAGGTATGCATTATCGTCGAGATATAGGCCGCCGAGCAGTACGATAAAAAGGACTATAACGGGAGGCAGGGTATGGATAAGAAGAGAAATCCATATATAAGGGTACCTCTGGTGATAGCGGCAGGCGTGATGTTATACTTTATGCCCACCCGTGAATTTTTAAAACTGACATTTATGCTCGGTGTACCTTTTATATTCATTCTCGGTTTTATGGTGAAGAAACCTCGCTATTCATTAGGATGGAACGCTTGTGCAGCCGTACTGTTGGTGATTATTGGGACATATGGTTATTACCTTATACATCTGCCGGAAAGGATTCAGGTTCGGGAGATAGTAACCAGTGGTGCAGCTCTGGTGGCTAACGGCCAGTACGATGAAGCGATCGCCAAGTATGAACAGTTGGAGAAACTGGGTAAGCCTGAGGAAATGAAGGAAAAAATAATGGAAGCCCAGACGGAAAAGGACGCTCACCAGCAATTAGAAAAAGCTCGTCAACAAATTGAGGTCGGTAATATAGATGAGGCCCGGAAAATCATTGAGGGTCTGCCGCCTAACACCAGGGCGGCTCAGGAAGCCAAACAGGTATTGAAAAGTATTGAATGAAAAATACGAAAAATATAGGATGGAAATTGTAATGATAACTTTGGAAGCGGTTAAAAACAATCCCGTGGTTATTGATTATCTGAAAATAGGGAACACATATATCGGGAACATGGGTGCTTTGGAACATAATTTACACCACGCTGAACTTACTTCGTTTCTTACCAAGGATATTTTAAGGACGCTAGGACATCCCGAACGGGAAGCAGAATTGGGCGCCATAGCTGGCTACCTGCATGATATTGGCAATCTGATCAATAGGTACGGGCATGGCATGTCCGGGGCCATGATTGCACTTCATATTCTCCTGAATATGGGAATGGAACCGGCAGAAATTGCGCTAATTATGGGAGCCATCGGTAATCATGAAGAACATGCCGATGGTAAACCAGTTAATAATGTGGCGGCCGCTCTGATTTTGGCGGATAAATCAGATGTTCACCGTTCACGGGTTCGCAAAAACGATTTTACTACCTTCACATCGCGGGACCGGGTAAATTATGCGGTTACCAAATCGGGAATTGAAGTATTACCGAGTGAGAAGATAATCAATATGAAATTGGAGATAGACACCCAGGTTACGTCGGTTATGGAATATTTCGAAATATTTTTAACCAAAATGTTGATGTGCCGAAGGGCAGCTGAACACTTGCAATGTGAATTTAAACTGCTGATAAACGGTGCACAGCTACTGTAAACTTGAGGGTCTTGCGCACTATAATAAAGGAGTAAGAACATGAGAAACAGAGAAATTCCTAAAGGATTACGCGATTTACTACCGGATGAAATGAAGACCCGGAGAAAGCTCGAGAAAAAGGCCGCTGATTTGTTTACTTCTTTTGGTTATGAAGAGGTCTCAACCCCTACCTTTGAGCTTTTGGAGGTTGTGGAAGCAGGCGGGAATATGCGGGAAAAACTTTTCCTGTTCATGGATCGGGAGGGGGGTATTCTATCTCTGCGTCCGGAGATGACTGTTTCCATTGCACGTTTAGCCGCAACCCATCTGCAGGATGAAAAACTGCCCCGCCGCCTCTACTATTCAACCAATGTTTTTCGTCATGTACAGCCGCATTTAGCCCAATATCGGGAATTCTGGCAAACCGGCATAGAACTGCTGGGCGCATCCGGTCCATGGGCCGACGCTGAAGTTATCAGTCTGGCAGTTAAGGTGATGCTTGATTTTGGGGTAAATAATTTTATAGTAAGCCTGAATCAGATCGGAATATTTAACAGTCTGCTGGAAGACAGTGCCATTGAGATGGAAGATAAGGATTTAATAAGAAAACTGGTAGAGAAAAAAGATCTGGTGGAACTGCCCCGGATGTTGGAAAAACTCCCCATAAATGACCTTTTGAAAGAAACGATTGCCATGCTGCCAACCCTGCATGGTGGTCTGGAAGTATTAAATAAACTGCCCTACCTAGAGAAGAATCCGCATGCAGTTCAGGCGGTTGAGGAACTGATACAGATATATGCCGCTCTGCAAAGCATGGGGGTTCAGGACCAGATTTTGGTGGATATGGGTGTGCTGCGGGGTTTGGATTATTATACAGGAGTAGTCTTCGAAGGATTTTCACCCGACCTGGGGTATGGCCTTTTAGGAGGAGGACGCTATGACCGCCTTCTGTCTCAATTTGGCTTTCCCTGTCCAGCCACCGGTTTTGCCCTGGGAATGGACCGCCTGACTCTGGTTTTGAAGAATCAGGAAAAGGAACCGCCCCGCTATCTGGTGGGAGGGACCAATCTGCAGGCTGTGCTGCGGAAGGCAGATGCTTTGAGGACTGAGGGTAAGATTGTAGAACTGGATGTGGAACGTCTTAGCCGGGAGTCACTGCAAGAAACACTGGCGGGTCGGGACCACTATACGCTTATTTATATTGATGGTGAGTAAGGAAGCAGGAGGAAAGACTTATGCAGGATAATTGTTTGACTATCGCTCTGTCCAAAGGGACTTTATTAAATCCTACGGTAGGCTTATTGGAGTCAGCCGGATTGCCCAGCGATGGAATTATATCCGAAAGTCGTAACATGGTATTTGATTTTCCGGGCAATCCCCCCATAAAATATATTATTTGCCGTCCCACCGATGTTCCTGCTTATGTAGAGCATGGTGCTGCTGACCTCGGGATTGTCGGCAAAGACGTTATTGTAGAACAGGGTAGAGATGTATTTGAAATGGTGGATTTAGGCTACGGTTATTGCCGTTTTGTGGTAGCAGTACCAGCTGAGATGCAGGGTATATCACTAAAGGATTTGAATTACAAGCGGGTAGCCACTAAATTTCCCAATACAGCGGAAAATTTTTTTCGGCAGCAGGGACTGCAGGTGGAGGTAATAAAGCTGCATGGCAACATTGAGCTTGCTCCCCTTATGGGACTGTCGGATGTGATAGTGGACATAGTCTCATCCGGACGGACTCTGCGGGAAAACAACCTGGTCGAACTTGTGAGTATCATGGATTCCACCACCCGTATGATAGGCAATCGGGTCAGCTATAGGACGAAATATGATACGATTCAACCATTGTTAGAAAAAATCAGGGGATTAGTAAAGGGGAATTAGTCATGAAAATAAAAAGATTTGATAATGCTGCCGGTGATTTACAGGTTTTTCTGTCTACCGGAGAGATAGATATGAGTAAGTTCGAAGCCAGTGTGCAGGCTATTGCGCTCGAGGTCAAAAGTCAGGGCAACCAGGGTATATTCGCATGTACGGCTACGTATGACGGTGCCCTTATTAATGAAGATAATTTCTTAGTCAGTGAGCAAGAGATCGAAGAAGCCCGGGCTGAGGTGGATGGTAATTACATAATATCTCTGCGTAAGGCTATAGAGAACATAAAGGCTTTCCACCGCAAGCAGTTAAAGACATCCTGGATGGAACCCGATGCTAAGGGAAATATATTAGGTCAGTTATATCGCCCGCTCCGCCGGGTTGGCATTTATGTGCCCGGTGGAACTGCGGCTTATCCCTCTTCAGTCTTAATGAACGCTATTCCTGCTTTGGTAGCCGGCGTAGAAGAGATAGCTATGGTAAGTCCTCCTGACCGGACAGGAAAGATGAACCCGTATACTCTGGTCGCAGCGGCTGAACTGGGACTAACCGAAATATATAAAATGGGCGGTGCTCAGGCTGTTTTCGGCCTGGCCTGGGGAACGTCAACCATCCAGAAAGTTGATCTTATCAGCGGACCGGGCAACATATATGTCACTATAGCTAAAAAAATGGTTTATGGTGATGTCAATATTGATATGCTGGCTGGACCCAGTGAAATATTGATTGTGGCTGACAACTTGGCTAATCCTGTTTGTCTGGCGGCAGATATGATGTCCCAGGCTGAACACGATGTTCTGGCCCGCAGCATTTTAGTGACTGATGATGCCAGCCTATTGGATGCAGTAGAGAAAGAAATCAACCGTCAAATAACTGGGTTATCAAGGCGGGAGATTATCGAGAAATCTTTAAATGACTATGGTGCACTCATCCTGGTAAAGAACCTGGATGAAGCTTGTGCGGTGGTTAATCAGGTAGCACCGGAACACCTGGAATTAATGGTTGAGAAACCTTTTGAGATTTTAAGTAAAATACGCAATGCGGGGGCAATATTCCTAGGGCGCAATACTCCCGAACCAGTTGGTGACTATATAGCTGGACCAAATCACATCCTGCCAACCGGCGGAACAGCCAAGTTTTATTCTCCGGTAACCGTAGATACCTTTATGAAAGCCTCCAGCATCATCTATTATTCCCAGTTAGGGATGGAAGCGGATGCAGATGATATTATTAAACTGGCTGAGGTGGAAGGCTTGACCGCGCATGCCAATTGTTTGCGGGTAAGAAAGGAGAGTTAGTATGGGAGATTTGAAAAGAATAGGTGAGATCAAAAGGAAGACCAAGGAGACAGAGATTTTTGTTGAACTGGATCTGGATGGCAATGGTTTGCATCAGATTGATACGGAGATAACCTTTCTTAGTCATATGCTGACTCTATTTTCGGTGCACAGTCTATGCAATCTCAAGCTTGCCGCTCGGGGTGATATGGAAGTAGACGACCACCATACGGTTGAGGACATAGGCATATGCCTGGGTGAATCCATCAAAATCGCTCTGGGAGAGAAAAATGGTATTAATCGTTATGGAGAAGCCACGGTGCCCATGGACGAGGCCCTAGCAAGAGTGGTGATCGATTTGTCGAACCGACCCTACCTGGTATATTCGGTCAATATTCCGGTCGAGAAGCTGGGGGTACTTACTACCGAAAACATTAAAGAATTTTTCCAAGCTCTGGCCAATCATGCCGGAATGACTATACATATTGATCTATTGAGAGGGGAAAATTCCCACCATATCATAGAAGCTGTTTTTAAGGCCTTTGCTCGTGCTTTTAGAGTTGCGGTCAGCTTCGAACCTAATATTGAAGGGGTATGGTCTTCCAAGGGGAAATTATAGGGAGGCGCAAAAACTTTGATAGCAATCATTGATTATGGGATGGGCAATCTGGCCAGTGTAAAGAACGCCTTTTTGAAGCTAGGTTATGATGTTATGATTACCGCCCGTCCCGTGGAAATACTCCAGGCAGAAAAGGTGGTTTTACCAGGGGTGGGGGCCTTTGCGGATGCTATTGGTAATATTCGTCGGCTGGGTTTAGATCAGGTTATATTTGAACTGGTGAAGCGCGAAACTCCGCTGTTAGGGATATGTTTGGGTATGCAACTGCTTATGACTGAGAGCTATGAGAACGGTGTATATAAGGGACTGGATATTATCCCAGGACGAGTGGAAAAGTTCCAGATTCCGTCTCAATACAAAGTGCCGCAGATAGGTTGGAACAGTATTGAGGTAAATCCGGCCAGCAGGTTACTAACAGGGATACCTTCGGGCAGTTACTTCTATTTTGTGCATTCCTATTACATAGTACCCGAAGATGAGGCGGTAGTAGCTGCTCGGACTGAGTATGGAGTGAGTTTTGTATCTGCCCTGGAAAAAGGACGAATATTTGCCACTCAATTTCATCCAGAGAAATCAAGTGAACTGGGACTAACAATTTTGAAAAATTTCGGGGAGATGCCAGCATGATAATTTATCCGGCAATTGATTTGAAGGACGGACAGTGTGTGCGCCTGGTACAGGGAAAAAAAGAAGACAAAACAGTTTATTCCGATACACCGGGTCAAGTAGCCCTTTCCTTTCAAGAGCAAGGAGCTGAGTTCCTTCATGTAGTAGATCTGGACGGGGCTTTCGAGGGTGAGCCCCGCAACCTTAAGGCGATAGCTGAGATCGCCCTGTCCATCAACATACCTTTTCAGGTTGGGGGGGGATTACGTACCCGGGGGGACGTGGAGCGACTTTTAGCCATGGGGGCCAGCCGGGTGATAATTGGCACCCGGGCAGTTGAGAACGCTGTTTTTATGGAGGAGTTGTTGAAACACTACGGCCCGCAAAAGATCGTGCTGGGGATTGATGCTCGCGATGGTATGGTTGCCATAGAGGGCTGGGTAGAGGACTCCAGCCTGCAGGCCCTGGAATTCGGTAAAATTATGCGCAAGATGGGGGTTGAGACCGCTATCTATACAGATATTTCCCGGGATGGACTTTTGCAGGGACCTAACCTTGCTGCAATTGAAAAGATGGCTCGCACCACTAAGCTAAAAATCATTGCCTCCGGTGGCGTATCCACGATTGAGAATATAAAGGCCCTTAAACAAATGGAGAGCCTAGGGGTAAGCGGCGCTATCGTAGGCAAGGCGCTTTATGACGAGAAAATTAGCCTGCCTGAAGCACTCAACGCTGCGCGTTTTTTTCAAGTATGATAACGGTTGGGACAAGGGGACGGGTCCATTGTCCCACTCCTAGACATCTTATGTGGGACAATGGACCCGTCCCCTTGTCCCAGACTGGTGTCAAAAGAACCGTCCCATTGACACCCTAGACACCGAAATATTAAAGGGGGAGCCCCGCAATGCTGGCTAAAAGAATAATACCTTGTCTGGATGTACATGCTGGAAGGGTCGTAAAAGGGATAAATTTCGTAAATTTGAGGGATGCCGGTGATCCGGTGGAACTAGCAGCCTACTATGACCGCGAAGGAGCCGATGAACTCGTTTTTCTTGACATCACTGCCTCTGCCGAGGCTAGAAAGACTATGCTGGAGGTAGTTCGGAATACAGCCCGGGAAGTATTTATTCCCTTTGCTGTAGGTGGCGGGATACGTAATATAGATGATATAAGGGATACGCTCCATGCCGGAGCTGACAAGGTCTCCATCAATTCCGCAGCTATTCAGGAACCGGCACTGGTAACAGAAGGGGCTCTAAAGTTTGGCAGCCAGTGTATCATTGTAGCCATAGATGCCCGTCGCAAGATCACTGGTGGCTGGGAGGTATATATCAATGGTGGGAGAACCCCTACCGGGATAGATGTATTGGAATGGGCCCGAAAAGTCCAGAGTCTAGGAGCAGGGGAAATCCTTCTTACCAGTATGGATAAGGATGGTACCAAAGGAGGTTACGACATTCCGCTAACAGCGGCAGTTGCCGAAGCGCTCTCTATTCCGGTTATTGCCTCCGGTGGTGCCGGAAATTTGGAACATCTCTATGAAGCTTGTGAAAACGGCAGGGCAGATGCAGTTTTATGTGCTTCCATTTTTCATTACCGAGAATACACCATTAAGGAAGCCAAGGAATATCTGGCTGGAAAAGGAGTGTCGATAAGAATATGATAAATACCATTAAATTTGACGAACGAGGGCTGGTTCCGGCTATTATTCAGGACTATCAGAGCGGTCAAGTATTGATGATGGCCTATATGAATGCAGAATCTCTGGAAAAGACCATACAGAGCGGGAACACCTGGTTTTACTCGCGCAGCCGTCAATCCCTTTGGATGAAGGGAGAGTCCTCCGGTCATATCCAGGAAGTTAAAGAAATATTATACGACTGCGATGAGGATACCATATTGATTAAAGTGGAGCAGACTGGAGCTGCCTGCCATACCGGGCATTATTCATGCTTTTATAGAAATGCCGACGGTCAGGAAGTTGCACCCGCAGTATTTGATCCCGATCAGGTCTACGCCTCACCAGTAGGCCCTGGGATACTAGCTGAACTGTATAATATCATAGTCGAACGGAAAGAAAAGATGCCAGAAGGGTCGTATACCACCTACCTTTTTGACAAAGGGTTGGATAAGATCCTGAAAAAGGTAGGAGAAGAGAATGCCGAGGTTATTATTGCCTCTAAGAATCGCAGTAAGGCCGAAGTAATATACGAAACATCTGACTTGCTTTATCACCTCATGGTACTCCTGGTTGAGCAGGGAGTGTCATTGGAGGACATATTTGCAGAGCTAAAGTCACGGCGGTAAGCAAGAAAAGTTAAACTGTGTAAGAGCGGCTACCCTCTTTTTTCACAGCCGCTGGTATATTTCGTATTATTTACCATTTATTTAACAATTACCCAACATCTAATGCTATAATTTAACTGCCATCCGTTAAAGGCAGGCTTCATAAATACCTAGTTTTAATGGAAGCAGGCAGGAAGTAAGAGAGCAAAAAATAGTATGGGGGGAAGATATGTTGAAGAATGTAAGAGGATTTGTTGCTGGTTTTATGGTAGCCATTTTTTTAATGGGCACTGTGCTAACCGTAGCAGCAGAAAGTTATGATGTCAGCATTACAGCGGCCATAAGCAACGTTAAACTGAAGTTGAATGGAAAAGACTGGACGCCCAAAGACCCTGCTACTGGGGAATATTATAAGCCCATCTCCTACAATGGGAGAACCTATTTACCCCTACGAGCTGTAGTTGAAGAAGCTGCTAAGATGCCAGTTGACTTTGATAGTACCACTCAGACCGTATGGATAGGTGGTAGATCAGACGTAGTTCAGATTAGTGAATCGGCTTACTATAAAGACTATTATGGAACAATAATTACGACCGACCTCGCCAAATTGGCAACGCCCAGCAATAACTACCAATGGGGAATCACCAACGATAAAGACCTTGACATGCAGTATTTTAGTTGTTACCTAATGCCCAATGGCAATTATAAACATTTTAGGACTTCCTTCTTCATGGATAACAGTGCCAAAGACAATCTAACTATTAACATCAGGAAGAATGACAGAAATGGGGAGGTACTGAAATCAATCACTATAAAGCCAGGTGAAACCTTAGCGAATATAGATGTTGATACCGGTGGACTCACTACAATATTCATTGATTCCAATATAGCCATTAACCATGGTGTGATAAAGAAACTGGTAATTGGAGAACCGATCTTTTATAACGGAACCCTGCCAGTGGAGTCTCCCGTAGCTAGATAAGGCTCTGCTAGTTTGCCATAAAAAGCGCCAACGTTTTCCAGATATTTTGCATCATAGTCCAGTAAGAAGAATGATCGACTTGCTGGACTATGATTTGTTTTGCGAACATTAGCAAAAATCCGGCACACAAAATTATTTGCCAAACCAAATGCCCCCTTCCTATAACAAATTGCTATTACCTGCTTTCCCTAGTTATCCTATGTAAACTATTGGTGGTAAGGTACACCTCCTGCGGCACAATATGGCAGATGATGATATCTTTATTAACTCAAGCAGATTAAACTGTTGGCGTGGTTGTGTTATTATTAAAGGTGGAGATAAGTTATGTGATGAAAGCGGGTATCTGGAATGTCTGATTTTTTAACAGGTTTAAATGAACAGCAACAGGAGGCAGTTCTGCATATTAATGGCCCCTGTATGGTTCTGGCAGGTGCTGGCAGCGGTAAGACCAGAGTCCTCACTAGCAGGATCAGTAATCTGATTGATAATGGAGTCAGCCCTGATTCTATTCTGGCCATCACATTTACAAACAAGGCTGCCCAGGAAATGCGGGCTCGAGTAACACGGATGATTCCTGATTACAGCGGTCATTGGATCCAAACCTTTCACGCAGCCTGTTATAAAATATTGCGAATGGATATCAATCTCTTGGGTTACAACAAAAGCTTTGCCATTTTAGGTGAAGGGGAAAGTAAAACCCTAATGAAAGAGATTTTAAAAGAAGAACATGATTATGAGAGCAAACCGGATGAATTACTTTATGCCATAAAACAGGCCAAAAACAGTCTAATAAATCCAGAAACCTACTTCAATAACCTGAGCATTCCGACCTTGGCAAAGGATAAGTATTATCAAATTTACCGCATCTACAACGCCCGGTTGAAAGAGTTTAATGCCCTTGATTTTGAAGATTTAATTGTGTTGTGCATCAAATTGTTTAAGGATAATCCCCAAATATTAGAAAAATATCAAAATTGGTTTCGCTATATTATGGTGGATGAGTATCAGGATACTAATTACGCCCAGTATCTCTGGGCCAACATGCTGGCTGCCCGGCATAATAATATATTTGTGGTGGGCGACCCTGATCAGTCTATCTATAGTTGGCGAGGAGCAGAACCAGGCAATGTTAAGAAATTTATAACGGATTATAAGGATGCCAAACTGGTGAAGTTAGAAACCAATTATCGGTCCACTCAACAGATTATTGAAGCTGCCAATGCCGTAATTGCAAACAATTGCAATCGGGAAGAGAAGATTCTCCAGACCGATAATGCGGAGGGAGAAAAAATAATATACTTCTGTGCGGGAGATAGCTTCCAGGAGGCGCAGTTTGTAGCGAATACCATTGCCGATCTGGTTGATCGGGAAGGGCGCAGCTACAATGATTGTGCCATATTCTACCGCACCCACGCTCAATCGCGCATTATTGAAGAAGCCCTCCTGCGTAAGTATATTTCCTATCGCATCATTGGGGCACGTAAATTCTATGAAAGAAAAGAGATTCGTGATATTGTGGCTTATCTAAAGTTGGTCTGCAACAAGAATGATCGCTTAAGTTTTCGCAGAATTATTAATATCCCCCGCCGGGGCATTGGAGATAAGACTATAGAAAAGCTGGAAGAGTACGCTGCTGTTGATGATTTGCCAATTATAGAGGTGCTTCCCAATGCAGGTGCAATAGTCGGTATAAGCAAAAAGATGGCTGGAATGCTGGAAGATTTCTATGGGATGATTACTTACTTCGGTAATCTGAATGAATCCGGTGCCTCAGTAAAAGATATTCTGGATCAGGTTATGGAAATGAGCGGATATGTGGAGGACCTGAAAAAAAATAACGTTGCTGAAGCTCAAACCCGGATTGAAAACTTACAGGAGCTGCGATCTCTGGCCGTGGAATTTGAAAAAGAAGGCATTGATAGCTTAGAAGATTTTCTAGCCCGCATCGCTTTGGTACAGGATACAGATGAACTTGATCACAGTGATTCGGTGGTGATGATGACCTATCATGGGGCGAAAGGTCTGGAATTCCCGGCTGTATTTATGACTGGGATGGAGGAAGGGGTATTTCCCTCCTATCGCACCGAGACACCGGAGGATATGGAAGAAGAACGTAGGTTATGCTATGTGGGAATTACCAGAGCTCAAGAGAGGCTCTACCTCACTAATGCAGTTTCGCGACTATTGTATGGTTACGAAAGGAATAACCCACCTTCACGTTTTATTCAGGAGATACCGGCGGAGTTGATTGAATCTCCGCATGAAAAGAAAAGGGTGGGCGGCAAGTTATTTGAAGGTGATACTGTGATTCATAAGAAGTTCGGTATGGGTTTGGTTCTAAAGCTGAGCGAAGACGATATTGCCGTCATTGATTTTGAGAGGGCTGGAACCCGTATGCTGCGTTTAGATATGGCTCCTCTGGAGAAGATAGTATAAAGAAGAAAATATACGCTCCAACCTTGTTAGTGAGCGATTGCGAACAGCAGGCGTGGCCGCAGAGGGCAACATTACCTTGTGCACCAAGTTAACATTGGGAGTCCCCGCAGGGGGATATAGCAAAGCAAAGTGGGGAACTGGATCAATATGAAGGCACAAGAGAAAATCAACAAGTTGAGGGAGCAACTTGAATACCATAATCGAAAATACTTCGACGAGAATTCTCCCGAAATCAGCGATTATGATTACGATATGATGCTGCGTGAACTGGAAGACCTGGAACGAGAGCACCCTGAGCTTATAACGAAAGATTCTCCAACCCAACGTGTCGGTGAAAGCGCTGGGCGCGAAATGGGTAAGCAGGTTCGCCACGATGTGCCTATGCTGTCACTTGATGATAAATTCACCAGCAGCGAAGTTGTTGAGTTTGTTCGCAAGGTGCAGAGAGAACTTGATGATCCAACGTTCATCGTGGAACCTAAAATCGATGGACTGTCGGTTGCCCTACGCTACAGAGACGGTGAATTTGCACAGGGTATTACTCGTGGCGATGGGATTAACTATGGGGAAGACGTAACGGAAAATCTGAAAATGATAAAGTCGATCCCACAAACATTATCTGTAAAAATCCCTTACCTTGAAGTACGAGGTGAGGTCTACATGGACAACGAGGTATTTGCAGCAGTCAATGCACGCCAGGAGGAAGAAGGGCGAAAGGTATTTGCCAATCCCCGAAACTGCGCGGCTGGTACCTTGCGTCAGTTGAATCCTCAGGTGGTTGCCGATCGAAATCTCTCCATTATCATATTTAACCTTCAGGCAGTCCGTGGAAAAGAATTCAGATCTCACGCCCAAACGCTTAATTGGTTGTTTGAGCAGGGATTTCAGGTGTCGAAGTACACAACATGCAGAACCGAGGACCAGGTATGGGATGCCATCTGCGCTATAGATGATACGCGTGCGGAATACTCATATGGTTTAGACGGGGCTGTTGTCAAAGTTGACAGCCTTTCGGATCGTGAGACATTAGGTGCCACCTCCAAGGTGCCCAGATGGGCGGTTGCCTATAAATATCCCCCCGAAGAAAAGCAATCTGAGGTACTTAATATTGAGGTTAATGTGGGGCGAACGGGCCGACTAACTCCCTTGGCGGTTTTAAAGCCAGTTAGGTTGGCCGGTACAACGGTATCTCGTGCGTCACTTCATAATCAAGACCAAATTGATCGTCTAGATATCCGCATAGGTGATACGGTCATCGTTCGTAAAGCTGCCGAAATTATCCCGCAAATCATAGCCGTAGTAAAAGATAAACGTCCCGATGGAACTTCACCCTTCCTGATTCCGGACAGATGTCCGGACTGTGGCGCACCTGCAGTTAGGGAAGAAGGATCCGATATTTACTGCACTAATGCTAGTTGCCCGACCCAACTCGCTCGTCTTTTAATTCATTTCGCTTCCCGGCAAGCTATGGATATTGACGGGCTAGGCCCTGCAGTCGTAAAGGCACTGCTTGGCAAAGGGTACATTAAGGACTTATCTGATATTTATTATCTTAAGGATCATCGAGAAGACCTTATTCGAGACGCCATCACCGGCAATCCGGAGGCCAAAAAATCCGATACTACCAAGAGTACCGACAAGCTCCTTGCAGCTATTGAGCGCTCTAAAGACAACGACATTGATAGATTGATCAATGGCTTGGGTATACGCAATGTAGGAAAATATGCGGGAACCATATTGAAGAACAACTTTGCAGATATTTTCGCCATCGTAGGGGCTAGTTATGAGGAACTTGTAAATTTAGAAGGCTTCGGAGCGATAAGCGCCAGAGACATTAGAGCTTTCTTTGAACTGGAGCAAAATATATATGTACTTGATCGCCTAAAAAGTGCTGGTGTAAATATGAAGTCAAAAGGATTTAATAGTTTTATTGACAATCGGCTCGAAGGCAAGACATTCGTTCTCACTGGCACCTTACCGACCATGACCAGAGAGCAGGCCCGTAAGTTAATTGAAGAACATGGCGGACGTGTTTCTGAGAGTGTATCCAGGAAAACGGCGTATGTACTGGCCGGTGAAGAAGCAGGCAGCAAACTCGTCAAGGCTCAGAATCTAGGAATACAAGTTCTTGCTGAGGATGATCTTGTGAGTATGCTCCAGTAATACTGAATAATTATTAGCTTGCTATTCAACCAATGTACGACTATACTTCAGTTAAGGTGGCGGAGAGATTAAGTAACTCGGATGGTTATCCCAAGGTTTGTTAGTTTCCTACCACAATGGTTAACAGGTTAGTTTAAGTTGGTAAGTAAGTATCCCTTCTAAGAGTTTAGGTTGCAGGTATGTTTGGCATAGGTGTTTGTTAGAGGTTAAAGTGAGGTTTTAGGTTTTTGGTTAAAGGTTCAGCTTCCTCCGCCACCTGCCTTATAGAGAGTTTTTGAGACCCCTCTAGTATTACTAGAGGGGTCTTTATTTGTGCTAGTTTTGGAGGGTGTCAGAGGGATGGAATTAGCGACGCCATATTCTTGCCGAGGACGATCGGATGAACATGCATGAGCTGACTCTAATAATCAAAAAGAAACGGCGTGGCTGATATTAATAATGGCCGCGCCGTTTTTCTATGCATTATTAACCGACGAATTGTTATACTATTTATAATTTGCAGGAAATCCCATAAATAGTGGAGAATGATGGTAAAGCGAATGGATAACTTGCGTATCTGAACTATGCTAGGAGAAACGATGAAAACTGAAGCAGAAACCCGCCAAGAAATAATTGATGCCAAACTCTATGCTGCAGGCTGGGATGTAAATAATTTTACCCAGGTGGCACAAGAGTTCGATATTTCTGTGCCCTTGCCAGATGAAGTGGCAGAGGCTCTAACGCCTTACCAAGGTCATCAATTTAGTGATTATGTTCTGCTGGGGAGAGATGGCAAACCGCTGGCAGTTGTTGAAGCGAAGAAGAGTTCCAAAGACGCTGCCATAGGCCGGGAACAGGCTAAACAGTATTGTTATAACATTCAAAAACAACATGGCGGCAAACTCCCTTTCTGCTTTTATACTAACGGTCTGGAGATTCACTATTGGGACTTAGGAAATTACCCACCCAGAAAAGTAGTCGGCTTTCCCACCCGAGATGATTTAGAGCGGTTGCAATACATTCGCGAACATAGAAAACGACTAGCTGATGAGCTGATAAATACGGAAATTGCCGGCAGAGACTATCAGATTCGGGCCATCCGTGCGGTAATGGAAGGAATTGAAAAGAAACGACGCAATTTCCTCCTGGTGATGGCCACAGGAACCGGAAAAACCCGAACCTGTATTGCCCTGGTTGATGCGCTTATGCGTGCCGGCCATGCAGAACGGGTGCTATTTCTGGTGGATAGAATTGCTTTGCGGGAACAGGGTCTAGCGGCTTTCAAAGAACATTTACCCAATGAACCCCGTTGGCCTAAAGTCGGTGAAAAACTGATTGCTAAAGATCGCCGTATCTATGTTTCAACCTACCCAACCATGCTTAATATTATCAGGGAAGAAGCTAACACCCTATCACCCCACTTCTTCGATCTGATTGTGATTGATGAAAGCCATCGCTCCATATATAATACCTACGGAGAAGTGCTGGATTATTTCAAGGCGATTAGTCTCGGACTAACTGCAACTCCAACCGATATCATTGACCACAATACTTTCAAGCTCTTTAACTGTGACGATGGTCTGCCCACTTTTGCCTACACCTACGAGGAAGCAGTTAATAACATACCACCCTATTTGTGCAATTTTCAAGTGATGAAGATACACACTAAGTTTCAGGATGAAGGCATCAGCAAACGAACCATCTCCCTGGAAGATCAAAAGCGATTGATCCTGGAAGGCAAAGAAATAGAAGAGATTAATTTTGACGGTACCGAGCTCGAGAAAACCGTAACCAATAAAGGAACCAATGCTCTCATCGTCAGAGAGTTCATGGAAGAGTCCATAAAAGACTCTAACGGGGTATTGCCTGGGAAAACTATATTCTTCTGTTCTACCATGTCACATGCCAGACGGATTGAACAAATATTTGATTCTCTTTACCCTGAATACCACGGTGAACTGGCCAAGGTGCTGGTCTCAGATGATTCACGGGTTTATGGCAAGGGCGGGCTTTTGGATCAGTTTAAAAATAACGATATGCCGCGGATTGCCCTAAGTGTCGATATGCTGGATACCGGAATTGATATTAGAGAGCTGGTTAATCTTGTTTTTGCTAAACCAGTCTATTCTTACACCAAGTTTTGGCAGATGATTGGCCGTGGTACGAGGCTATTGGAATCCAATACAATTAAGCACTGGTGCACCGAAAAAGACAGGTTCCTGATTCTGGATTGCTGGGACAACTTTGAATATTTTAAACTCAATCCCCGAGGCAAAGAAGCTACTGTCCAGATTCCGCTCCCGGTACGTTTTGTCGGCATCAGACTTGATAAAATTGCCAAGGCCATCGACACCCAAAACAATGCCATTGCCGCCAAAGAGATTAGTAAGCTTCGCCAACAGATTCAGGAACTCCCGCAAAACTCGGTGGTCATTCAAGAGGCAGCTGCAGAATTGCATAAGATCGCAGATGATAACTTCTGGACAAGAATAACTCATGAAAAGCTTGAATTTTTGCGTGCTGCCATAAAACCGCTTTTCAGAACGGTGTCACAAACTGACTTTAAGGCGATGCGTTTTCAGAAAGATTTGCTGGAAGCATCATTGGCGAAGTTGGCAGGTGAAAAAGATAAATTTGAGACATTAAAGGATAATATCGTCGAGATTATTGGTGAACTTCCGCTATCGGTCAACATTGTTGCCAGGGCAGAGGCTATTATTAAGCTCGCGCAAACCAATAACTATTGGGCCAAGGCAACCGACGAAACATTTGATGAACTTGCCGAAAAGTTATCAGCCCTTATGAAATTTCGGGATAGTGATGTTCAACCGCTGGGACCGGCTCAGTTTGATTTAACCGATTTGCTGAAAACTAAAGAAATAGTTGAGTTTGGGCCGGAACATTCGGCGGTGAGTGTTTCCAAGTACCGTGACATGGTAGAGAAGCTCATCACAGAACTTACCGAGAGTAACCCGATTCTACAGAAGATCAAAGCGGGCCAAGAGATTACCGAAGATGAGGCACAGGAGCTAGCTACCCTGTTACACGATGAGCATCCTCATATCACCGAAGATTTACTGAAACATGTGTATAAAAACCGCAAAGCCAAGTTTATTCAGTTCATCAGGCATATATTAGGACTCGAAATCCTGGCCAGCTTTCCCGAAACAGTCACCCGGGCATTTGAACAGTTTATCCATAACCATACGAACCTAAGCTCCCGGCAGCTGGATTTCTTAAATCTCCTGAAGGAATATATCCTGGAAAAAGAGACTGTGCAAAAGCGGGATTTGATAGAATCACCCTTTACGGTATTGCACCCGCAGGGCATCCGCGGCTTGTTTACTCCGGCGGAAATCAAGGAAATATTAGAATTAGCAGAAAAGGTGGCGGCATAACATTCTACAAAGCAACTCAGCACTCAAAAGTAAACTTGATCAACTCTGGGATAAATTCTGGAGCGGCGGTATCTCCAATCCTCTCACTGCCATAGAACAGATTACCTATCTGCTTTTTATGAAACGCCTGGATGATCTGGATCTGAAGCGGATAGCTGATGCCGAATTTACAGGGGAAAAGTACACCTCTAAGTTCGATGGGGAGTTTACGCTGCCCGGTACCGAACAGCAAGTGGACAAACAGACCCTTCGCTGGAGCCATTATAAACGCATGTCAGCCGAAGAGATGCTGGCGCATGTGCAGATAAAAGTATTCCCCTTCTTGAAAACGCTCAACGGGGATGAATCATCCTTTACCCATCACATGAAGAATGCGGTCTTTATTATCCCTAAGCCTGCCTTGCTGGTCGAAGCCATGTCCACCATCGAAGAGATATTTGCGGAGATTGAAAAAGATGCCAACGAGGGCGGTCAGGCATTTCAGGATATTCAGGGAGATGTATATGAAATGCTTCTTTCTGAAATTGCCACCGCCGGTAAAAACGGACAGTTCCGAACCCCGCGCCATATCATCAAGCTCCTTGCCGAACTGGTAGAACCGCAACTGGGTAACCAGATTGCCGACCCGGCCTGCGGAACCGGCGGCTTCCTTCTCGGTGCTTATCAGTATATGGTGACCCAGCTAGATAAAAACAAGAAAAAGCTAAAACCCGACGAAGACGGATTTATCCGCAATTCGGTGAGCGGTCTTTTGACTAAAGATGTGAGTGATATGCTGAATGACAGCCTGCATGGTTACGATATAGATGTGACGATGGTGCGGTTAGCCTTGATGAACCTGATGATGCATGGCGTGGACACTCCGCACATTGATTACCAAGATACTCTGAGCAAAGGCTTTACCGAGGCCAATCAATATCAGATTATTATGGCTAATCCGCCGTTTACCGGCAGTATCGACAAGGGCGACATTAACGAATCACTTAAATTAGGAACGACCAAAACCGAGCTCTTATTTATAGAAAACATTTATAATCTGCTTAAAATGGGTGGAACTGCCGGCGTGATTGTGCCACAGGGGGTTTTGTTCGGCAGCGGTAAAGCCTTTGTTGAAGCAAGAAAAATACTCGTTGAAAAATGCGAATTAAAAGCAGTTATCGCCATGCCCAGCGGCGTATTTAAACCCTATGCAGGAGTAAGTACCGCAATTGTGATCTTTACCAAGGGCGGCGAAACCGAGAATGTCTGGTTCTACGATATGCAAAGCGACGGCTACAGCCTGGATGATAAGCGGACCAAACTTGATGGGTATGGAGACCTTCAGGATATTGTAACACAGTATAAAAAACGGGATCAGCAGAAAGTTAGTGACCACAAAGAAAAGTTTTTCTTTGTGCCCAAAGCTGAGATTGTCGCCGAAAACTATGATCTCTCTATGAGCAAGTACAAAGAGGACGTATTTGAAGAGATTGTGTATGAGAAGCCGACAGTGATTCTTGCCAAGCTCAAGACTATGGAGAGTGAGATTAGTAAAGAGTTGGCTGAGCTTGAGGGGATGTTAGGATGAAATGGAATAAAAGAAAACTCCTAGATATTTCAAATCCACGACAATGGAAAAACATAGCTTCTTCAGAAATGAAAAATGAAGGATATTTAGTTTATGGTGCAAATGGAATTATTGGCAGATACTCTGAATATAACCATGAGTTTCCCACTCTAGCAATAACTTGTCGTGGTGCAACTTGCGGAAATTTACATCTTACACAACCTTATGCATATATCAATTCAAATGCTATGGCATTAGATGATTTGAACGAAGAGGTAGATCTTAGATTTCTGTTTTATGCACTAAAGAAGAGAGGCTTTAGAGACGTAATTAGCGGTTCTGCGCAACCACAAATTACTCGAGAAGGTTTAAACAAGATATATTTATATTTGCCAGAAAGCCTCGACGACCAAATCCGCATTGCTACTATTCTCGCCCGTGCGGAAGCTATTATTACCAAACGTAAAGAGAGCATCAAGGCGTTGGAAGAACTCTTGAAGAGTACTTTTCTGGAGATGTTTGGGGATCCGGTGAGGAACGAAAAGGGCTGGGCATTATCACCACTTGGTGAAAAGTTAAGAATAAAACACGGTTTTGCGTTTCACGGAGAATACTTCTCAAACACAGGTGAATACGTTTTACTCACTCCAGGTAATTTTTTCGAAGAAGGTGGTTATCGCGACCGAGGTGGTAAGCAGAAATATTATCAAGGTGAAATACCGCAAGAATATTTATTAAACAAGGGTGATTTGCTTATTGCAATGACAGAGCAAGCACCTGGTTTACTCGGGAGTTCGCTCATTGTACCAGACTCGAATAAATTCTTACATAACCAGCGGTTAGGATTGATAATCCTTAAAAAAGATGATTTAAATAAATTGTATCTTTTCCATTTATTTAATCATCACAATATACGTAGATTGATACATTCAAAGGCAACTGGAACAAAAGTGCGGCATACCTCACCGTCAAAGATTGAAGAAATCAAGGTTTCATTGCCCCCTCTCCCTCTCCAAAACCAATTCGCCGCCGTCGTCGAAAAGGTCGAAGCACTCAAAGCAAAATACACCCAAAGCCTCACCGAACTGGAAGCCCTCTATGGTTCGCTCAGTCAGCGGGCATTTAAGGGAGAATTGGATTTGAACAAGGTGCCGGTGGTTTACGAAACAGAACCACGGGTGTAATGGTGACTTGGTCTATAAAAGTATATCCAAGAAAACGGCGTGGCTGACATTTTTAATGACCACGCCGTTTTCACTTCCTTCCCATAATTGTTATATTATTTAAAATTAGCAGGAAATACCATTAATATTGGCGAATAATGGTAAAGCGAATGGCTGTTGCTCTTTCACGGGGGAGGTACTAGTATAGTGGAATTCACTGCAATTGACTTTGAAACTGCCAATGAGAAACGGGCAAGCGCTTGCGCAATTGGAATTGTCCTCGTAAGCAACGGGGAAATTATTGAGCAAGTCTATCATCTGATACGCCCACCAGAGTTATATTTTAATTCCCGCAACATATCAATACACGGTATAACCGAGAAAGATGTATTTGATAAACCTACTTTCAGTGAACTGTGGCCATCAATAAAACAGTATTTGGAAAACAGGCTGGTCATTGCTCATAATGCCAGCTTTGATATGAGTGTTCTACGTTCCACCCTCGACCATTATTCCATACCTTATCCTGAAACTAGTTGTGGATGCACTTTAATAATGTCCAGAAAGCATTGGCCTGATCGGAGCGGCTACGGCTTAAATATTATTGCATCGCTACTTAATATTGAGTTTCAACATCACCATGCTATGGAGGATAGCCTTGTTTGCGCTCAAATAGCGCTCTATATTTTAAAGGTTAATCAGGCTAATAGCTTTATTGATCTACCTTCTATCCTTGGCTTTTCTTTCGATAGCCTTTTCTCTGACGGGTATCAACCTGGTAAGCAAAACATCTGCGCTCGTCCCAGTATTAGAGGATCTCTTGTCCAAGGGGTCATGAGGGAAGAGGTGGAAAAAATCTGAAGTTGAGAACAGATGACAAACTTGAAAAACTCGCCACCAGCATTCAACAAAGATTGGATGGATGCCCAGCGTTATTAATTGGGAGTGGTGGATCAATACCCTATGGTCTACCATCAATGCAAGAATTGGCCACAGAGATTGTTAATCAACTCGATGCAAAGTACCACGACGAAGATAGCTGGAAAGCCTTTTCTGCTGAACTTAATAGTGGCAACAGCCTAGAATTAGCCTTGGAAAATGTCATGCTAAAAGAAGAAATTCACAATTCAATAATAGTAACAGTTTGGTCATTTATTAACAAAAAGGATCATGAAGCGTTTTTAGAGTTAATTAAATATGGCAAATATCCAGCCCTTACTATGATTCTCAAAAAGTTTGTTCAGAGAGCTGGAACGACAAATATCATAACTACTAATTACGATAGACTAGTTGAGTATTCTATTGATTTTGCCCAAGGCAAAGTAGAAGCAGGATTTTCTGGTAACTACATTAAGAACTTCGGAAGTTTTGAAGCAACTTCCTCGAAAAGAACAGTGAACTTGTTCAAGGTTCATGGTTCAGTAGATTGGTTTAAACATAAATCAAACCAAAATATTATAGCAACACACTTTCTGGAATCTGCTGATTTTTCAGACATTTATTTGCCAATGATTGTAACCCCAGGTAATGGAAAGTACAAGGAAACGCATAATGATCCTTTTAGAACCGTAATATCCGAAGCCGATAAAGCATTGCGTAGCTCTGCATCATACCTTTGCATTGGATATGGGTTTAACGATGAGCATATTCAGCCCATAATTATTGACGAAAACAGAAATAGAAATAAGCCACTTGTTATAGTAACTAAAGAAGTAACTCCTAAAATGGAAGATTTGTTTTTCCAGAATGACAACGGTAATTGTTTGATTATATCGGAAAAAGATGGGGGTGGAACAATTGTTCATTATAATAAATCGGAAAGTGAATTATTCACCGAAAACTATTGGTGTTTGGATTGGTTTTACAGACTATGGCTCGAATAAAAGGAGGTAATGCTATGTCTATTTTTGACTTTGAAAAAGACTCTCTCGAAAGGATTGGCGTTGTAGAGAGCGTCGATACAGCCAATATTGTAATCAAGATAGAAAATGAAGAAAAATTAAAAAGAATGCAGGTCAATCACCTTGTTGTTGTACAAAGCTCTAAGGTCGGGCAGCACCTCATCGCTTTGGTAAACAAAATAATGCGGAATTCTTCCGCTGAATCAGTTGATGAAGATAATAAACCCGTTTACAGCATTGAAAACGTTGTTAAAGCAACTCTTATAGGAACTCATCTTGATAAATTAGGAACGAGACCAAATGTATTCAAGCGAACCCTAGAAACAGTGCCTGAAATTGATGCTGATTGTTTTATGCTTTATGGCGATAGGTTAACAAGTTTTATGAAGGCCATCTCTCAACTAGCGATAGATAATAAGAATCCGCTCTCTTTAGGTCACTACACACTTGATGATAATGCGGAAGCATGGCTTGATGGAAACAAGTTTTTTCAACGCCATGCCGTCATAGTTGGGAGTACGGGCTCAGGAAAATCATGGACGGTAGCAAAGCTACTTGAACAAGTCGCCAAACTCTCATCTGCAAATGCAATTGTTTTTGACATTCATGGCGAATATGCACCTCTTAAGGGTAGCGGTTTTCAACATATCAAAATTGCAGGGCCGAATGACAAAAGCAAAGACGGAATATTATTTCTGCCATATTGGTTATTGACCTATGAAGAAATGATTTCATTGATGCTCGATAGAAGTGATAATAATGCTCCCAATCAAGCAATGGCTTTTTCAAATGCAGTTATTGAGCAAAAACGTAAAAATCTTGATACTCTCGGTAAAAAAGATGTCGCCGGTAGTTTTACAATTGATAGCCCTGTTCCTTACAAATTGTCAGAAATGCTTATTGAATTCAAAATATTAGATGAAGGAAAGGTTCAAGGTGCTAAAGCAGGAACAGAAAAACTAGGCCCACTGAATGGCAAATTAACACGTTTTATTCAACGGTTAGAATCTAAAAAAAATGATAAACGACTTAATTTCCTATTTAATGAAAGTGTGGAAGTCTTAGCATATGACTATATGGAACATCTTAGCAAAGTCTTGATGCATTCCAGTAGTCTGCAACTGAATAAAGGCGTTAAGATAATCGATTTTTCCGAAGTGCCTTCTGATGTTCTTCCATTGATGGTTAGCTTAGTTGGGAGGCTCGTGTTTTCCATCCAGCAATGGATCATAAAAGAAAATCGACATCCTATAGCACTATTTTGTGATGAGGCGCATTTATATCTTCCAGAAAAAACAAGAAGTTCTTTAGAAGATGCAGGTCTTCAAAACTTTGAACGAATCGCAAAAGAAGGTCGTAAATATGGAATAGGTTTAGTTGTTATCAGCCAGCGCCCTGCAGAAGTTAACCGAACAATATTAAGTCAAAGCAATAATTTTGTTGCAATGCGGTTAACAAATGCGGAAGACCAGGCAGTGATCAAAAGACTTCTGCCTGACAGTCTTGGTGGATTTGCAGATCTGTTACCAATTCTTGATATAGGTGAAGCCTTGGTTGTTGGTGACGCTTCATTACTTCCGAGTAGAATAAGAATTACAAAGCCATTATATGAACCTAACAGTGCAACGATTGATTTCTGGGACGAATGGCAGAGTGCATCTACACCCGATGTTATTTCAGATGCGATCGAAGCTCTTAGGAAGCAATCAAGATAAAACCGAGCCTCTGCCGTTGTGGCTCCAGCGGAAGAGCGGTAGGAACTTTAATCGAAGAAGTGCGCCACTGAGTATACGAATCAGCTTTCCAGCAAGAGAGTAAAGTTTAAGTGTGGATATATAAGTTTTTCTCACGGCAGCCTTCTCCCTTGGGGGTTATCAACCTGCGAAGCAAATCACTCGTGTTCGTACCATTATTGGGCTTTCTTTTGTTTAAGAAAAGTCGAACCGGCTGTTAACCTCAGAAAGATGGGAAAAGTATTTTAATAATTCACGAAAATGATTTTTGGAACAAGATAGAAGTCAAACTTCATGCATAAACTTGCATGTATGACTACTTCATCGGCCTTTGGAGGGAAAAGCGGATTGAGCATTCAAGGATTAATTGCAGATATAGAAACACAAAATGTATATTCAGAGACTGAAGTAAGGACAAAAGTTGCCATCCCGCTTCTTAAATTATTGGGTTATCCAGATGAAATTCGTGCTGAGGAATTCCCTATTTATGCTTACGAAGGGAAAAAACTTATTAATGCAAAAGCAGCAGATATTGTTTTATTTGATAGTGGAGAGTTTAATAACCACCGGCAAAGAGAAGGAAGGATCTGGGTTCAAAATCATTCCCTAATAGTTGTTGAGTTGAAAAAAGACGCTGAACCAATTCAAGATGATACCCAGGGGCAGACTCAATTCTATGCAATGTGGGCCAGAACGCAGTTTTATATAATTACCAATGGCAAAGAAATAGCGATATATAGTACTAATTACTTCTTAAGTGATAGACTTTGTTTGCGCTGCAATATACTCGAGTTGCCTTCAAAGTGGGCGCAAATAAAAAGTCTTATCGGCTATGATGTTGTATTGGCCAATCAACAAAACCATAACAATGCTAATGTCGCACCAAAATCTCACAAATATGAAGAGTATCTTAAGACCACCTTAATAGATTTAGACTCTAGAATGAGCTGTTCTCTAGAACGGAAAATATCGCTGCTGAATAATCTGCCATTTGTGCCATTTCCCTTAAAATTAGCTGGGAAGACATCTATCACCGATGATAATGAGATATACTATACCGATCTTTTTGATCTGGAACAAAATATTGTACTTCTTGGGCAGCCTGGAGCTGGAAAGACATTTCTAGTCAATATGCTTCAAAGGGAAACTATTGCTAGGTTTCTTCAGCAACCCTTATCTAAAATTCCAATTATATTGCAAGCCAAACTATGGAAGAGGAATTACCACAGTATTGTAGAGGGTATTATAAATGAGGTGGAGCCGTTTGTCCCGTCAACATCCTATGCAGATATCGAGGATGATTTAAAAAATGGCTTATTTATTCTATTAGTTGATGGTATGGATGAAGTCCTTGATTCATCTGATATATTATATAACGAATTACTAAGGATCTCTCGATACAAAGATATTATGGTGATTGTAACATGTAGAACGAATAACTATTGCCACGAGTTAGATGATAGTTTTTCAACCTATACGATTGAACCTTTAACAGATGATCAAATTGAGCAATACGCCGGGCAGGTACTTCAATCGTACCACGACCAGTTTCTTTACAGGCTTGGACCAAGTCTACGTGAATTAGTGCACAACCCCCTTTTTCTTTTTATGACGGTACAAATAATAGCTAGCTCACCCAATTACAGCTTGCCAAAAAACAAAGCCGAGTTGTATACAGTCTTTACCAATTACCTTATTAATGACTGGAAAAAATCCAAAGCTATGCCGATGCAATATAAGTTAGATAGTGAATTTATGAATACTATTCTTGCAGAATACGCTCTGGAAACCTTTAGACAGAATAGCAGTGAACACGTATTTAATAATATTATTTTGCGAAATTTCCCCGCTAATGATCTATTCGATATAAAACAAGAAACATTTATGTGCGGTTTTATCTTACCGAGTGATTATGGGCCAAATTTTTCTCATCCTTCATTCCACGAATATTTTACTGCTAGATGCTTAAGCAAATATTCCAATGAAGGTTTAAAAAATGTCATTAATGAAAAGCATTGCGATAGATCGTTCAATGAGGTTTTTGCCTTTTTAGCAGGTTTGCTTCAAGAGCAACAGCGCCAATCGATCCTATTTAATTGTCTTGAGGAAAAAAATCTAGATCTTTATCGCCACTGTCTTGAAGCTCGTTTCAGAGTAGATCACCTATCAAGCCCTTGGCCAGAGAATTTTATATATCAATATTTTGATCAACTCAGAGAATCTTACCTAAGAATCATTAATAATAGTTTTCCGAAATTAAGGAATTATTTTCATCCGTGGTTTGGGGCAGATCCAGAGAAAAGCAAGTTACTTAATGTCAACATTGAAGGGAGTATGGACCCATCAATTCCAGCTATAACTTACAAATTCGGATTTTCTAATGATCCTGGAACTGCTAAGATTTCCGTTAAAACACATAGCGGTACTCCTATATTAACTATACCCGATCAACAAAACAGTCCTGCGGTTCCAATAATAAATTTTAGAACCAGGGACGGTTGTGGGTTTTATAATTTGGGCATGCGTGAGATGGGGATTGATTCTGCAAGGGAAGTAGCACTTGATGAAGTTCGCAAACGAATAAAAGAGATTATAGATGATAAATTATTGTTTAACTTGGAGGGACCGGCTCTCGCGTGTGAATTTATTAACATCGAACTCAAAGAATTGTTTCCTTACTTACCATATTTGCCAAAAGAAATAACTGGGCTTTCACTATATACTCATTCTATCGAAGAGATAATAAAACGGATAGGGCCTTATAAGAAAGTAATTGGTTTTTCTCATTCTCATGGAGTTAAAGAAGTCCGATTTCCACTTCTGTTTTATTATCTATTCCAACTTGAAAAACAAAATATCAACCCCACTGACTTCATGCTGCCGTTACAGGACATCCACTGGGAAGCAATTCCACCTGAGAAACGATTTATTTGGAGTGTTTATAGCGATCAGCAGTTGTGTGCTAGAGTAGGAAAGTATTATGACCTATACCAAGAGTCATACAGGAGTCTAGTAGAGGGGGCCTTTTCTAAAATAAAGGACTATCTTTATTTTTACAGGATCGGGCCAGTCAGGTTTCATGCTACAGTATGGAGACAAAACGTGGACGTTCAAGGATTCGGTGGGGTAGTATATGTAAAGTGGGAACCGATTGCCAATGATGAAGATCGAAGGACAGTTGTTGAAATAACTAATGAAAGACTGGAGCTAGGTGAGTTTATGGACTATCAAACAGCAAGTAATAAATTGAGGCAATTAAGTAGAGAGTCTGAAATTTTGAGTCTCGGGAGCAGTAGTTTGCTTAACCATCACCTTGGTTCAAAGAGCATACTTCACCAAGAAGTTTACCAGCAAATTAGGGATGACTTGAATGTGTTATTAGGTAAACCATAATTTTTTTCCTCCAGATAAGCCCTATTTCGTTACTGAAGGGCTAGGGTTTTAAGGCGTAAGCAATGGCAAAAGGGTTGTCATGGGGACGGGGTTTGTAACAACGTAAATATCTATTCCATACTCGTTAACAAAGGTTTCGATAAAGAACATGAAATACGGCTTTCCCCACAGCCATTATTTTATTTGGATATACAGAAGGATTATTCCTTTATTGTATCGAAATTCCAAATAGAACTATTGGTTATGAGGGAAGTTGATAAAAATGTCGGGAAAATTCCAATGGACAGATTTTGCTAACTGTGACATTGAGGATTCGTTTTTTGATTCACTTAAAGCTGATTATATTGAATTTCCTGAGTGGTTTGGACACAAAGGCAGGAGCGGAGAAAAGGCTTTTGTTTATACAGATGAAGAGGGTATTTGCGCCTTTGTTTATTTGAAATCTGAAGATGAAACTATTGAATTAGAAGATAAAAGTCTACCAGCCGTTAGTCGTCTTAAGATAGGAACATTGAAGCTCGCGGACCGGATACAAGGCCAGCGATTGGGCGAGGGAGCTATTGGAGTAGCACTATGGAGGTGGCAAGAATCATCTGCGGATGAAATATATGTAACCATATTTGAAAAGCATGTATCTCTCATTGAATTAATTGCGCGATTTGGATTTTCGTGTATCGGGATGAACAAGCGTGGAGAGTGCGTGTTTATGAAAAGTAAGAAAAATATTGATTATAGTGACCCGTTTAAATCCTTTCCCTATATTAAACCTGATTTTGAGAAGGCCGGATATATTCCCGTGTATGATCATTTTCATGACACCTTATTCCCATATTCCGAACTATACAATACTAAACAGGAAGCAGAAGAAAAAACGGCAGCCAATGGGGTTACAAAAGTATTTATTGCTGCACCCAGTTCAATCTTACATCATAAAGTTGGAGAACCTGTTGTTATTTACCGAATACATACAGGCTCAGGCCAGAAAATTTATAAATCGGTTGCGACGTCTTTTTGTACTCTCACAAAGATTGAAATTGTAAAGAGTAATTCCATATGCCGAATGAGTTTTGAAGAGTTTTCAAGCTGCTCAGGAAACAAAACAGTATACCCAGACTCTGAACTTAGAGATCTTTACAATAATAAACCGAATCTTGTATTATTAGAAATGGTTTATAACGGATACTTTGGCAAGGGAAAAAACGTTACTTGTAAGTCTTTGAAAGATAACAACCTATTTTATACTTATCCCTATAACATTCAGTTATCAAAGCAGCAGTTTATATCGATATTAGAAATGGGAGATAAAAATGTGCAAGATGTTATTATCGATTAATCCTGAGCATGTTGAGAACATATTTAAAGGGATTAAGAAGTTTGAATTCAGAAAGATTAGATGTCGTTCTGAAGTGGATAAAATGTTAATTTACTCAACCTCACCGGTCATGAAAATTGTTGGCGAAGCTGAAATTATTAATGTAATTGAAGGGTTACCGGCAGATGTATGGGAACAGACAGAAAATTATGCGGGAATAAATAAATCGTTTTTCGACCAATATTACTGTGGAAGAAGTAAAGCAGTAGCATATCATCTGGGATCAGTAAGGCAATATGCCAAGCCATTGGATCTGTCTGATCTTGGTGTCAACTTTGCCCCCCAATCTTTCGTATACTTGGATTAATAATAGTCAATAAGCCGGATATTACGGCGCTAGCAACGGCTCATACATCATTATCGCCTGATTGCGGCAGATGAATTCGTCCCCAATTTCATGATGGTGTGGATCGTAGACCCTGCGGTGCAGCACATTACAGCGAGTGTAGCCTCCCCACCACTCAGCATTAATAAAATGATCACTTTCATATACCTCATAACTCAAATCTGGAGGAGCGCCGCTACGCCATTCAGCATGCAGATACTGTTCATCGAGCCAGATATGTAATTGGTAATCAGTATTGGTTTCATTTTTTATCTGTAAGTCGATGTAATTATAGGCAACTGTGGCGCCGCTGCCAAAGGGCTGGGTACGGTTGGCATCGGGAAAGACATCGTAATTATGACGCCACCTTTCTACTACGGTTAACGGTGTATGCAGGGTTATCCAGTAGATTAAATTGGACATTTGACACAATCCACCGCCTGTACCGGGATAAAAGCCGCCATTATTTAGCACCATGCCTTTAAGGTAACCTTTCCGTTCAGTGGTTTTGCCTATCAATCTCCAAAAGGAGAAAGTCTCGCCAGGCTTTAAAACCAGACCGTTTATACAGGCACCGGCCAGCTTTAAATTTACTATTTTATTGTGCTGTAATTGCATGTCTACATTTCTGAGCTGTCTTAATAGTGGGGTATGATGTGAAAATATAACATGGGGCAGAGTGATGCCGCGGTTGACAGTTCGGGCGTACCGCTTCCTGGTTAAAAACCATTCTCCATATCTGCGCATTGTATAATACAGACGCCCCAAACCCAGTCTTAGTTGAGAGCGGTTCTGGGGAGCGCCTAGTTTCCTGCGTTGACGAGACATTATGTCACCTCGTTTTTCCTAATTATACCACTGGAATAAACGGAAGGATGGAAAGCGGTGCCAAAAGGTTAGCATTGTACTTCAATAAGTTAGAAAGTTAAGTGCCTGGCACCATGTATTTGACAGTATCTCTGGGCGGTGGGGGTGATTGCACAACCTCCGGTGGCCGTTTCTTTGAGGGTGGGCGACATGAGCTTGCCAACTCGCGCCATTGCTTCAACTACCTCATCAAAGGGGATAAAGCTCTTGATTCCTGCCAAGGCCATTTCTGCACAGGCCAGGGCATTGGCAGTTGAACTGGCATTTCGTTTGGAACAGGGTACTTCTACCAGACCTGCTACCGGATCACACACCAGACCTAACAGACCTTTTAGGGCCATAGCCGCTCCAGTTAGGCACATGCCGGGACTTCCCCCGGCCAGGAAAATCGCTCCGGCTGCTGCCATTGCAGAAGCAGAACCACATTCAGCCTGGCACCCACCTTCGGCTCCGGAGAGGCTAGCATTGGCCGCTATTATCTTACCTATTGCTCCGGCTACCAATAAAGCCCCCAGTAATTGTTCATCACTATAGAATCGGTCCTCCTGCAGAGCCAGTAAGATACCGGGAACAATTCCGCTGGCACCAGCGGTAGGGGCAGCTACCACTTTACCCATGGAAGCATTTACTTCGGTAACTGCTAGGGCATAACTCAGTGCTTTCAGGAGGGTGCTTCCTACCAGATAATCATTGCCTTCCAGACGCTGCTCCAGCAAATAGGCATTGCCGCCGATTAAGCCTCCCATTGATTTTATTTCCGGATCGAGTCCTTTATGAATTGAATCACGCATTACCAACAGCTCGCCCATCAACCAGGATTTAATGAGATCCATTTCTTGGCCGGAATACTCCGTTTCAGCCATAAGAGCTATTTCATCGATATGTTTGCCCTCACTGCGACAGAGTTCCAATAGTTCATCTCCGCTGCTATATTGATACATTAATATCTTCCCCTTTTCATTTGCTTAAACGTGCACCAGGGTTACCCTTTTTATGTCAGGTAATTTGCGCAGCTCATCCAATATGGACACGGCGACAGGCTGATCATTTTCTATTACCATACAGGCTTCACTTCCTCTTAGCTGTCGAAAGACCCTCAAAAAAGCAATGTTAATTCCTTGATTGGATAGAGTGGCGCTGACATGAGCGATCACCCCGGGGTGGTCAAGATGATTGGTGATAATGGTTGGATATTGACCAGTAAATTCTACAGACATACCATTTAGGTAGTGAACCAAAACCTTGCCGCCGCCGATTGAAGAGCCGATTAGTTCGCAGGTTTTCCCCTCTGTATCTTTAGTAACGATTTTTACCGTATTGGGATGCACGTTGCCCAGATCGACAGCATGAAAGCAGTATTGAATGCCCATTTTATCCGCAATTGCAAAAGAATCGCGGATCTGTTCGTCATCGGGTCTTATTCCTAGAAGTCCACCCAGTAAAGCCTTATCGGTGCCATGACCTTGATAAGTTTTGGCTAAAGAACCATGCAGGTAAAAATCCACGCGCTGGAAATAGGCACTAGAAATCTGCCGGGCAATATTGCCTAACTTTACAGCGCCTGCTGTATGTGAACTTGAGGGGCCAATCATTACCGGACCCAATACGTCAAAAAGGCCAATATCCATGCGCTAACCTCCTCATAGTAGATTGCTCCATAATAAGAAAAACTATTTTATTTTCAAAGCTTTAACTCCAATTCGTTGTCAATCAAGTATAATAATAGCAGGGTACCAAGATATGATTATCATCCTGGAGTTAGTGTCGTGCTTGTCAGGATAAAGTTGATAGCATAAAATATATGGAGGCTGAAGCCATCTCCGCACTGGAGATGGCTTGTACATTGTAACTTGGAGGATAGTCTTTTGACTGGAACTATTATCAATGCCGCGGCCATAATTATTGCCGGGCTTATCGGACTCATTTTTCGTAAGGGAATTCCGCCTAATATTAGCCGTACCATGCAGGATGGTTTGGGATTACTCATTCTGGCCATTGGAATGCAATTTGCATTCAAAGCAGAGAGCTTAGCGGTGGTGGGGGTATGTGTGGCGCTGGGAGCGGTTTGGGGTGAGTGGCAGAAATGGGAAACCAGGCTCGAAACACTAGGACAGAAACTGGAAAAGGTTTTTGGCGGAGGAGACAGCCAGTTTGTGAAAGGATTTGTGTCTGCAACGCTGCTGTTTTGTGTGGGAGCGATGGCCATCGTAGGAGCCTTACAGGATGGTCTAACTCATAATTATGAAATCCTATTGGTGAAATCGATGTTGGATGGCATATTTGCCATGATATTTGCTGCCAGCATGGGAGTAGGAGTACTATTTTCCGCTCTGCCCGTTCTCATTTACCAGGGTGCCATCAGTCTGGGAGCCGGTTACATTAAACCTCTCCTCACGGATCCTATGCTAAATAATATTACGGCGCTGGGAGGGGTTTTGATTGCTGGTATCGGCATAAACGCCCTTGGTATTACCCGCATCAAAGTAGCCAATTTATTGCCAGGTCTTTTCTTGGTTCCGCTGGTTATGACTTTGATCAAATACTTTCCCTGGTAAATAGTCAGCTTCCCAACCTAAAAATATTAGTTGAACTGTTCCCTTTTTGGTATAATATTTTATTGAATGTAAATGTTTTATCAAACTCCTCTTAAGCCCCTTCCTAGATGAGTGGGGGATAAACCGATTTTTTTCTTCAGTGGAGGGTGGGTTCCCAACTGAGGAGGCGTTTGATAAAAACGCTCGCGGCGCGATGCACACAAAACGCGAAAGGAAGGCGCCGTAGCGCCCGCGTTTTGGCACACAATTCGCGCAAGCGCTCATTGATTTAAGGAGGTAGACTATGGCCTTAACTATAAAAGAAGTAGAGCACGTAGCACTTTTGGCCCGCCTTAGTTTAAGTGAGGATGAGAAAAAAAGATTTGGTGAACAATTAAGTTCTATCCTAAACTATGCCGATAATCTGAATTCGCTACCCACGGATGATATCGAACCGCTGACCCACATCCTATCGGTTAACAATGTCTTCCGGACTGACGAAATAAAGCCCAGCATGGGGAGAGATGAGATGCTGGCCAATGCTCCTCAAGCTGAAAATAGTCAATATAAAGTTCCTAAAATAATGTAGAGGGGGTAAAAGCTGTGGAGTTATTCGAACTCACCTTGCACGAATTGCAAGAACGGCTGGCCCGCCGAGAAATAACATCAGAAGAAATCGTCAAGTCTATTTTTACTCGTATAAATAGGGTTGAGGCTAAAGTAAAAGCCTTTATTACTCTAACGGAAGAATCTGCCCTGCAAAAAGCCAGGGAAATTGACACTGGGGGAAAATACTCTGGTATTGCCGGAATACCGCTGGGACTCAAAGATATCTTCTGCACTCGCGGGGTAAAGACTACCTGTGGATCACGGATACTTGAAAATTTCGTGCCTGCCTATGAATCAACTGCTTCCAGGCGTTTGCATGAGCAACAGGGGGTTTTAGCAGGTAAGTTGAATATGGACGAGTTTGCGATGGGTTCTTCTACGGAGAACTCCGCATTTTTTGCTACTCATAATCCATGGGATCTGACCAGGGTGCCAGGGGGGTCCTCGGGCGGCTCAGCGGCAGCGGTAGCCGCTGATGAAGTGCCTTTTGCCCTGGGTACAGATACCGGTGGTTCCATTAGGCAGCCCGCCTCTTATTGTGGTGTGGTAGGTATGAAGCCAACTTATGGAAGAGTATCCCGTTGGGGAGTAATCGCATTTGCTTCATCCCTTGATCAAGTGGGAGTTTTCAGCAAGGATGTACGCGATAATGCTCTGGTTATGAATATAATTGCCGGGCACGATCCATTGGATTCAACCAGTGCAGCTATCGAGGTGCCCGATTATACCAGCAATCTGGATGGCGATGTAAAAGGGCTGCGGATTGCCTACCCGCGGGAGTACTTCGGGCCGGGAATAGACTCCGCTATTACCCAATCCATAAAAAAGGCTCTGCTAAAATATGAAGAAATGGGTGCGGTGGTGGAAGAAGTATCTCTCCCCCACAGTGAGTATGCGCTGCCAGCTTACTACCTGGTGGCTCCTGCGGAAGCCAGTGCCAATTTGGCGCGATTTGATGGCGTACGGTATGGATACCGGGATTTCGAAGCTGAGAATGTAGTTTCCATGTTCTCGCAGACACGGGCTCAAGGTTTTGGGGACGAAGTGAAAAGACGAATTATGCTGGGTACTTATGCTTTAAGTTCCGGTTATTATGATGCTTATTATCTGAAGGCTTTAAAGGTAAGAAGACTGATTGCCAACGATTTTGCCAAGGTATTCAGTGATTTTGATATGATTGTATCTCCAACCACCCCGACGGTCGCTTTTAAACTTGGTGAGCAAGCGGGAGACCCATTGACGTTATACATGAATGATATTCTAACCGTACCGATAAATATGGCCGGTCTGCCGGGAATGTCTATACCCTGCGGATTTGAGCAGGGTTTGCCGATCGGGATGCAATTAATTGGTAAAGCTTTTGATGAAGCAACCTTATATAAGGCTGCCTATGCCTTTGAACAGAACACCGAATACCATACCATGAAACCCGATTTGGGGGTGAAATAAATGAGTAAAGACTTTGAAATTGTAATTGGCTTAGAGGTTCATGCCGAACTGAAAACCCAAACCAAAATATTTTGCGCTTGTTCCACCGCTTTTGGGGCAGAGCCCAATACGCAAACCTGCCCGGTGTGTGCCGGGTTTCCTGGCATGCTGCCGGTATTGAATGAATTGGTAGTTGAATTGGCCATTAAAACCGGGCTGGCCTTACATAGTGAGATTCCCGAGCTCTGCAAGTTCGATCGCAAGAATTATTTTTATCCCGATTCGCCCAAGGCCTACCAGATATCCCAATTTGATTTGCCGGTATGTGTAGGTGGTTATTTGGATATAGATGTAAATGGTCAGAAGAAGCGTGTCGGTATAACTCGGGCTCATATGGAGGAAGATGCTGGGAAATTGGTACATCAAGGCGATATTACCACTACCCCTTTCTCGCTGGTTGATTTAAATCGCTGCGGGGTGCCGCTTTTAGAGATTGTATCTGAACCGGATATGCGCTCTGCCCAGGAGGCCCGGGCTTATTTGGAGAAATTACGATCTATGTTACTATTTGCAGGGGTTTCAGACTGCAAGATGCAGGAAGGCTCCCTGCGTTGTGACGCGAATGTATCGATTCGCCCCTGCGGACAAAAAGAGTATGGAACTCGCACTGAAATTAAAAATCTAAATTCTTTTAGGGCCTTGGAAAGAGCTATTGAGTACGAAGCTAACCGGCAAAAAGAAGCGCTCGAAGATGGGGAAATAATCGTGCAAGAAACCAGGACTTGGGATGAGGAAAAGCAGCTGACCCGTTCTATGCGCTCCAAAGAAGAGGCGCATGATTATAGGTATTTTCCTGAACCTGACCTGCCGCCCTTAAAGATCAGCAGGGAATGGGTGGATAAAATCAGAGGCCAAATGCCGGAGATGCCTGATCAGGCACAAAGTAGACTGGTAGAGGAGTATGGTTTGCCGGAATATGATGCCGGACTCCTGACTTTAACCCCGGAAAATCTCAGCTTTTTCGACCAATGCTTAAAAGAATATCCAGATGCTAAAACCGTTTCGAATTGGATGATGGGGGAGCTTGGCCGTCTCTTAAATCAAAACAATCTGGAGATTGATGAGTGCAACATCAAACCAAGCCACCTGGTGCAAATGTTAAAAGCTATCGAGGACGGCAGTATCAGCGGTAAGATGGCTAAGGCTATTTTTGAGGAAATGTTTATCAGTGGTAAAAGCCCAGCTCTCATTATTAAAGAAAAAGGCCTGGTGCAGATTTCCGATGAGGGGACTCTACTGCCAGTTATTGAGGATATAGTAAAGGCTAATCCCCGGGTGGTCGAGGATTATAAAAACGGTAAAGACAAAGCATTAGGATTCTTCATCGGGCAGATAATGAAGTTTACCCGAGGTCAGGCCAATCCGGCTTTGGTCAACAAGCTATTGAAAGAGTGCCTGGATAGGCAATAATCAGTCCAGATATGGGAGTGTTGAAGGAGAACAATTATCATCACAAAAAATTAGGGCGCCGAACGCCGGGGGAGGAATATATATGACTTGGACTCTTATGAACAAAGATTGGTTTTTGGAAAAAGACGCTAAAGTATATGTTGTTGATACTACACTTAGAGATGGTGAACAAACAGCGGGAGTAGTATTTTCCAACGATGAAAAGGTCAGGATCGCCCGATATCTGGATGAAATAGGGATTGATCAGATTGAAGCAGGCATACCGGTGATGGGAGGATTTGAGAAAGACTGCATTAAGGAAATTGTACGATTGGGTCTCAAGGCCAGCATTATGGCCTGGAACCGCGCGGTTATATCTGATATAAAGCAGTCCTTGCAATGTGGGGTTGATGCGGTAGCTATTTCTATCAGTACTTCAGATATTCATATTGAGCACAAACTACAGACTACTCGGGAGGATGTTTTAAAGCGCATGTCAGATGCGGTCAAATTTGCCAAGGATAAAAACCTCTATGTATCTGTAAATGCCGAGGATGCCTCCCGGTCCAACATTGAGTATTTAACCGAGTTTGCTCTGATTGCCAAACATGCTGGGGCTGACCGTCTGCGCTTCTGTGATACAGTAGGGACATTGGACCCGTTGACTACTTTCAGATATATAAAGACCCTGCATGATTCGGTAGGATTAGATATAGAAATGCATACTCATAATGACTTCGGCATGGCTACAGCCAATTCCCTGGCAGGTATATATGCCGGTGCCAATCATGTAGGAGTAACTGTTAACGGTCTGGGGGAAAGAGCCGGTAATTCCTGTTTGCAGGAAGTAATCATGAGCATGCGACATCTAATGAAAATCGATGTAAATTATAATACGACTCTCTTCCGGGAGGTAGCCCAATATGTGGCCGAGGCATCCGGCCGGGCTTTATCGGTTAATAAACCAATTGTTGGTTCCAATATATTTGCCCATGAATCGGGGATACATGGTGATGGAGTTTTGAAAAACCCACTTACCTATGAGGCCTTTTTACCTGAAGAAGTTGGCCTGGAGAGACAGATGGTAATTGGCAAACATTCGGGGTCAGCTTCCATAAGGGCCAAGTTCCGTGAGTATGGAATTGCAATTACGGATGGGGATTCTGAAGAAATATTAGGAAGATGTCGACAAATGTCCATTGATAAAAAAAGATCTTTATTTGATAAAGAAATTGTCTGTATATTCGAAGATTTATTGAGAGAGAGGGAGAAAAATTGAGCAAGACCATAGCTGAGAAAATTCTATCTACAAAAAGTGGACAGGATGCCAGAGCTAATGACATAGTGGTTGCTGATCTGGATTTTGTAATGGGCCAGGATGGAACTTCTGGTCTGGCTATCCAGGCATTTGAGGCCATGCAGGCTAAGCAGGTGTTTGATCCGGCGCGCATCGCCATGGTGATCGATCACAGTGCTCCCAGCCCATTAGCGGGTGTTTCTGCCCTCCATAATCAGATGCGGGTCTTCGCCGAAGAACAGAAGATCAATTTTTATGATATTGGGGATGGCGTCTGTCATCAGCTGTTGCCGGAACAGGGACTGGTTGTTCCCGGTGATCTGGTAATTGGTGCAGATTCACATACCTGCACTTATGGGGCTATAAATGTGTTTTCGACCGGGGTGGGATCAACTGATCTGGCGGCAGGATTGGTTTCCGGCAAGCTGTGGTTTAAGGTCCCGGAAACCTTTAAGTTCGTTCTGAACGGGCAGCTGCCTGCCGGGGTATACTCCAAAGATTTAATCCTCTATTTAATTGGAGATGTAACTGCGGATGGAGCTACCTACATGGCAGCGGAATATGTGGGTGAAGCCATAGATGCCCTATCAGTGGAGGCCCGCTTCACCATTAGCAACATGGCTATCGAAATGGGGGCCAAATGCGGGCTTATGAATGCGGACCAGAAAACCATAGACTGGGTTAGGGCTCACAGTAAACGCGCATTTACACCGGTTAAAGCTGATCCGGATGCGGTATATGCTCGTATCAAACAATATGATGTTTCTAAACTTGAACCTCAAATTGCCAAACCACATACGGTGGACAATGTGTCTCCTATCAGCGAGGTGGCAGGTACGGCCATACAGCAGGGAGTCATTGGTACCTGTACCAACGGGAGAATAGAAGATCTGCGTATTGCCGCCAGTATTTTGCAGGGTAAGCACATTGCTAAGCACACTCGCCTGATAGTAGCTCCTTCATCCCGCCAGGTGATGATACAGGCTATGCGGGAAGGTTTAATAGAAGTTTTTATAGAGGCTGGGGCGGCGGTAGTAACTCCTGGGTGCGGACCCTGTGTCGGAACCCATAATGGGGTACCTTCAGATGGTGAGAGTGTGATTTCCACTGCCAACCGCAATTTCAAAGGCCGTATGGGAAATCCCACGTCATTTATATATCTAGGATCACCTGCAACAGTAGCTGCGTCGGTGTTATATGGTAAGATTACCGACCCGCGCGAGTTTATTAAATAGAGGAGGAACAAAATGGATTTACAGGGTAAGGTTCACAAATTTGCCAACGATGTAAATACCGACTATATTATTTCTGGCCGTCATAAGTTCAAAACCCTGGATATGAAGGAGCTTGCCAAACACGTTATGGAGGACTTGGACCCGGACTTTTATGCCAAGGTGCAATCTGGTGATTTTATTGTGGCGGGAAGTAATTTTGGCTGCGGATCTTCGCGGGAGCAGGCGCCGCTGGCTATAATTAATGCTGATATCAGTGCGGTTATCGCCAAATCCTTTGCGCGTATTTTCTATCGCAATTGTATTAACACCGGATTACCGTTAATTGAATGTGATACAGATGGCATTGATGAAGGGGATGAACTGAAGGTTGATTTAGCGACTGGAGTCCTGCACAACTTGAGCAAAGGCACAGACATTCCTATAACTCCATTGCCCGCAGTGATGCTGAAGATACTCAATGAAGGCGGTTTGGTGGAACATTTCAAGAAACATGGCGGATTTAATTTCGATTAAGCAGGGTTATAAAACCCATAGATTTGGTTCTTATAAACAAAATTGCAGGAGGATTAACCGTGCCAAACCAAGATTTGCATAAGGGAAATAAAATAACTGTAAATAACGGAGTATTAAATGTAGGCAATAATCCCATAATACCTTTTATTATAGGTGATGGGATTGGTCCCGATATTTGGAGGGCAACCTCGCGCGTATTGGATGCGGCAGTAAACAAAGCCTACTCGGGTGATAAATGTATAGTATGGAAAGAAGTATTGGCAGGCCAAAAGGCTTTTGACCTTACCGGTGAATGGCTGCCCCAGGAGACACTGGATGTGATCGAGGAGTATATTGTAGCCCTGAAAGGACCCCTTACTACCCCAATTGGCGGGGGGATTCGCTCACTTAATGTTGCCTTGCGGCAGGCTCTCGATCTGTACACCTGTCTTCGCCCGGTACGTTGGTTTAACGGCACTCCGGCTCCGGTGAAAAATCCTCAGAATGTAGATATGGTTATTTTCAGGGAGAATACCGAGGATATTTATGCCGGGATAGAATACCAGCAAGGGACCCCAGAAGTGCAAAAGATCCTGGAATTTCTGCAGAATGAAATGAAAGTAACCAAAATACGTTTCCCAGCAACCTCAGCGATTGGGATCAAACCGGTATCATCAGAAGGCAGCAAGAGACTCGTAAAGGCCGCAATTCAATACGCATTAGCCAATGGCCGTAAAAGTGTAACCCTGGTCCACAAGGGTAATATCATGAAGTTTACTGAAGGAGCATTCAAGCAATGGGGTTACGATATAGCTGAAGACGAATTCGGGGATAAAGTGTTTACCTGGAACCAATACGACCAGATTAAGGAAGCTCAAGGCAAAGTGGCAGCTGATAATGCACGGCAAGAAGCACTGGCCCAGGGAAAACTACTTATCAAGGATGCAATCGTTGATAATTTTCTCCAGCAGATTCTAATTGATCCTGCCCAATTTGATGTTATTGCTACGCTGAATTTGAATGGCGATCTCATCTCTGATGCTTTGGCGGCACAGGTAGGTGGTATTGGAATTGCTCCCGGAGCTAATATTAATTATGTAAAAGGCAATGCTATTTTTGAAGCTACCCATGGCACTGCTCCTGAGTTCACCGACTTGGACCAGGTAAATCCGTCTTCATTAATCCTATCTGGAGAAATGATGCTGCGTCATTTAGGATGGGATCCAGCCGCTGATCTGATTGTAGCTGCCCTGGAAAAAACCATTTCCAGTCAAGTGGTTACATTTGACTTTGCCCGCCTGATGGATGGAGCTATCGAAGTGAAATGTTCGGAGTTTGCGGATGAGTTAATCAAAAACCTTTAGCACACACCTGTTTGAATGGGGACTAAGAATGAAAATAAAAGAATTCTACCAGGGAGACAAACCAGTTCTGTCGTTGGAGATTTTTCCGCCCGGAGCAGATTATCCTCTGGAGACTATATTTGCCACTCTCGAAAAGTTAACCCAACTGGAACCTAGTTTTATCAGCGTCACCTATGGTGCGGGAGGATCCAATCGAGCCAGAACCGTAGAAATTGTAGCACGAATTAAGAAGCAATATGGTATGGAGGCTTTGGCTCACCTAACCTGTGTTGGACATAGCTGCGCTGAAGTTGATGCCATCTTAGACAATCTTATTGCCGAAGGAATAGAAAATATTATGGCCTTGCGTGGCGATCTGCCGGTTGATGATCCCGATTTTGATCTCTCTGGGCAGGACTATCATTATGCAGTGGAACTTATCCGTGATGCCAGGGCTAAATATAGTTTTGGCATAGCGGCGGCCGCATACCCTGAAGGACATCCGGAATGCCGAAGATTAAGTGAAGACCTGGTATATTTACGGCAAAAGGTCAACGCAGGGGCAGACTTATTAATAACCCAGTTGTTTTTTGATAACCGGATTTACTATGATTTCCTGGAAAAAGCTCACCGAGTGGCAATCAATGTCCCCATTGTTCCAGGGATAATGCCAGTTCTAAATGCTAAACAGATTAAACGGATGATTTATCTGGGGGGCGCATCTATTCCCGCTAAACTGCTCAAATTGGTGGACAAGTATGAGAATAGCCCCGCCGAAATGGAAAAGGCTGGCATAGAATACGCCAGCCAGCAGATTGAGGACCTCATGAATAACCACGTACCCGGTGTGCATCTCTATACCATGAATAAGTGGGCTCAGATCAGCCAAATCGTTAAAAATGTCGGTAATTGGAGTTAGTGGGTCCAGTCCATATTTGCCTAATTATATTACAACTCTGGACTTTTCCCGCTTGTTTAACTCTTGGGCCAGCGCTATTATCTGCTGGTATAATTGAGTCATTCGAGGATAGTTCCTGTCCGCAACGGCTTTCTCTATAAAAGCTGCCAGTTCAGATATCTGCATTAATCCATACATGCCAGCTGTACCCTTGAGACCATGGCTGATATGTTTAATACTTGGCAGGTCCTTCATATCAATCGCTTCTTTTAGCTCATCTAGTGTTTCGTTTAACATCTCCATAAACTCCGGCATGAGATCAGCAATTAATTGCTGGGAAAAAAGGTCTGCATTCTTGCCTTTTATAAACTGGTTTTTCAGATAGGTTTTAATCTCCCGAATTAAGGCTTCTGATTTAAACGGTTTGGCCAGATAAGATGAGCAACCGCAATTCAAACATTTTTGACGGTCACTGCTCATAGAGTTGGCAGTGATAGCGATAATGGGCAGTCGTTCCCAGGATGGATTTTTACGGATAAGACGAGTGGTCTCATAACCATCCATTACTGGCATCTGCATATCCATAAGCACTATATCAATATTTTTTCGCTGTAATATACTTAAACCTTCCAACCCATTGCTGGCGGTTATTACCTCAAAGCCGTAGTTAAGCAGCATCTGGACCAGCAGTTTTTGATTAAGCTCATTATCCTCTACCAGCAGTACCGAGACAGGTATAAAACCAGAATTAAAAACATCATCCTCAAGCATGGCTGTAACCTGTGCGGAAGTTTGTTCATCTTGCGCATGAACACTAATTTCTAAAGGTATTTGAAAGCCAAAGGTGCTTCCCAAACCTGCCTTACTTTTTACCCAAATCTCTCCACCCATAAGGTTTACTAATTTTTTACAGATATAAAGACCCAGGCCGTTGCCGCCGAAGGGTCGAGAGCTGGAACTATCCACCTGGGTGAAATGGTTGAAAATGCTATCCATTTGGTGTTGCGGAATGCCTATACCGGTGTCGGCTATAGTAACTAGCAGCCATGTCTCGTTAGGCATAGTGGACTCAAGTTTGACCGTAACTTTTATCCCACCTCGAGGTGTGAATTTGACAGCGTTGGCAAGGAGATTAATAATAACTTGACGCAATTTTACCTGATCAACCATTACCATACTTGGCAGTTGGTTGTCTAGATCCAAATCCAATAACAGATCCTTGTTAGATAGATTGGCTTCCAGAGCATCAACAGTTTTTTTGAGCAATTGGGGCAGATTGGTAGAGGACGGATTCAATTCCAACATACCAATATCTATTTTGGAAGCCTCGAGAATATCATCGATGGTAATAAGCAGGCGTTCCCCGCATTCTCTAATTGCATCTACACTAGCCATTTGAACTTGATTCAAAGGAGAATGTTCGAGCAAGTCCACCGAACCCAAAATGCCAATCATGGGAGTACGCAGCTCATGAGTCAAGTTTGCCAGAAATTGGCTTAAGGCTTCATTAGCGGGTTTAATATTTTCGGCAATATTGTCAGGGATGCCGGTATGAGCCCCCTGTTGTTCTGATGGTGTCTTTTCAGCTTGGTATGATCGATTTTGTAAGGGCAGTGACTCTTGTTCACTGGATTCATACCTATAAATGTTACTATGCCAATCTGACAATGCTAGGTTAGCGGAATCACTAATGAGGTGGAGTGACAAGAGGTAATGGCGATTTTGAAACCTAATCATTATAAGCAACACGGTCAAAACCATGACGGTTCTCATGGAGAGTTCACTCATGGCATAAGAATACGTGATTTTGTCTGACTCCCATAGTACTTTGAAAATGATGCTTAGCAGTGTTATTATGGTAATATACGAAAGTAAATACAAGACTTTGCTACCTTTGTCTTTACTGATATTCATATGAAATTCCCTCCCTTCAATACCCAATATTAGCCAATAAAACATTTTGTATGAATAGCATATTATATTGTTAACGAAAAATTTGTCATCTTATGGCTTGAAAATCAAAAAATTTTCTAACGAATGTAGTCGTATATTGCCAAAAGAATGAGGTGTAGGTACTATAAAGTGAGAAAACTTGGGGTTTAGCCCTGATTAAGACTGAAAGGATCCTGTAAAAATAGCGTATGATAAGAAAAAACTGTTATATTTTCGGATCAATGCTTCGAGAATTTATGCGATTTTTATGAAAATATTGAGAATAGGTGCCAAATGAGGGGCTTACCTATTTTCCATATCATTTTTCTAGATAATAATGTAGCGAAGCATATAATTTTAATGAAGTGGGGTGTCGTATTTTTGTATAGATTTAGTTACCGGAAGATTGTAGCGATATTTATATTTCTGGGGTTATTGTTAGGGATGGTAGGAGGACAGGCTTCGGCATCGGTTACACCGACAGTCAAAATAATAATTAATGGGAGAGAGATAGCCTCTGATTGCGAACCGGTTATCATAAATGACAGGACTTATGTCCCACTCAGAGTTGTCAGCGAAAATCTTGGTGCCCAGGTCACATGGAAAGAAGATACCAAACAAGTCATCATAAATTGGCATACTGCAGTTACGCCTAACTTGCCTGCAAATAAGACGGGAGACATTCAAATCGTAATTGATGGACAACCACTGGTTATTCCCTCGAATTACGGAAAAGCCTTTGTTAACAACATTAAGGGGCGAACCATGATCCCCCTTAATGCTATTAGCACAGCGCTTGACTGTGATGTAAAGTGGATAGCAGCATCCTATACAGTTGATATAAGGTCCAAAGCTACTATATCAACCGACGATCAATTGCTAATGGATCTAGCCCGCTATCAAACCAACCTTAAACTGATAGATGGCTCCGTAATCAATTCCGGGGATTTATTGAATAGCAACGCATCTTCGTTCTCAGCGGAGCAGTTGGCTGTTTTTAAAGCGAATCGAGACGAGTTGAGCAAGTATGGGGCTACCGTTACTCTTCCCACCGGGGAGATAATCAACTCCAAGGACCTGACTATTATGGGAAATTCCTATTTGACTGCAGCCCAGCTTAGAAAGTGGGTCACCAATGAGACGGCTAGGTTAAGTAATGACCCTAGCTGGCAAGGTCAACAACTTAAACCGATACCTGATTTAGCAGATCTATACATAAAAATAGGTGCTGAATATGGTATCAGAGGGGATCTTGCTTTTTGCCAGGCAGCCAAGGAAACTGGATATTGGCAATTCACCGGAAGTGTACAGCCATGGCAGAACAACTACTGCGGTCTGTGGGCAATTGGAAGCCCGCTCACCGGGTTAGAATCATGCAATGGGGCTAATTCCAATCTGGTATGTTTTGCAGCCGGTGTACATGGCGCAATATTTACTACACCGGCGGCCGGAGTTGAGGCGCATATTCAGCATCTCTATGCCTATGCTAATAAGAACTCACTACCGCCAGGCAAGGTATTGATTGATCCGCGCTTTTCGTTAGTAAGCCGAGGGATTGCTCCAAGCTGGCTGGGATTGAATGCACGTTGGGCAGTTCCGGGAACTACCTACGGACAAAGCATAATTAATGACTACTGGTTAAAAGCCGTTAAGACTATATAGTAAGAATAAAAAGGTTTGGGAAGTAAAAAAGCAGGTACCGCAATGGTGCCTGCTTAAATTGAATAAAATGCTATTGTGCTTTTGGTGCCATATCTCTGTGACAAAGAGAACTAAAAAAAGATGCTCCAATAGGAAGTACGGTAAACCCATAATGAGTATTGAAAACAATCGCGCCATCGAAAAACCCTCGCTATTTTGGTAATTAAGCGAGGGTTTTTTACAGTTTAAACGAAGTAATGTATTCTCAGTTATTGAGGAATACGTTTTATAATTGAAATTTTAGTCTCAACAGGTAGAAGTTCATATCTGTTGAGAATCAGTTATTCTCATATACTTTTACCCTATTAAAACTAAGATCAATGAAGGAAATACTGATTAGTGTTGACTTCCACCTACAGGTCCTATTGGCCACACAACTTTGCCATAAACCTCATTTAGAACCTGGGCCAGGGCAGCATAAATAGCGGAAAGGCCACATATAATCCCTTCATATCCGGTAATTGTAGCAAGACCAGTATATCCTGCTTTTACAGCGCAAAGCAAAAAGAAGAGAACGGCCAAGGAACCAAATACAAATTGCAGGGCTCTATTGACCCGAAGTGTCCCATAAAACATAACTAAAGTGAATAATCCCCACATAAAGAAATAGGCAGCCATAGCTGTACCATCTGGAGCCCCAGCCTCGCCAATCTTCTCGGGAAATAACCAGATAACAACCAGTGAAAGCCAAAAAAGTCCGTAAGAAGTGAATGCTACCGTACCGAATGTATTATTTTTCTTAAATTCCATAATTCCGGTTATGATTTGAGCCAATCCCCCCATAAAAATACCCATGGCCAGAATCATAACATTCAACTTAAAAAATCCTGCATTGTGCATATTAAGCAGGACTGTAGTCATACCAAAACCCATTAACCCCAAGCATCCTGCATTTGCAGTTGTATCGTTGATAGTGACCGATATTAAGTCCGCTTTAGGACTGTCTTTTACCATTTGATTGCCTCCCTCAAAATTAATAACAATATATTGCAATTATTTTTCTTTAGAAATCACCTGCCTCTATGATAAATATTACAAATAACAAACATTTGTGAAATTCGACACAATTGTCATATATCCTTTTAAAGTCGGAGATATTTTGAAAAATAACCGTGAGGAAGAAGTTTATTTGCTATGCCAGAGCTGCAGCAAACCGTAGAGATGAAATAGAGTCTGGTCAATCTGATCAGACAGAGCGGATGCGCTCTCGCGGGGGGGGAGCAGGGATTTATTCCAATCCCTCAACATAACCTCGTTTTGCTTATTTCTGCTTAGTATTTGATAGAGTTTCTGCTGGTTGGCCTGGAGACGTTTCCCCAAGACTTCCGGGGTATTAGTCGCCTCCCCTAATGATTCTGGTATTAAATCAAGCTGTATTGTGGCAGTCGCCATATTTAACCTCAGTTCAAAATGGGGCGGCAAGTCATCTTGAGGACTATTTATCTCCAGAACCGGAAGGGGCAACTGGAGGGGTTCTTGCATGTGTGGCCCCTCAGCTGTTCTAATTTCATAAATACGAAAAAACACACTGTTATCTTCAGCCGTTAGGTTATCAATACTGTCATGAGTAAGACTAATCATTCTATAGCGACCGCTGCAATCCAATTCCAGGTTGGCCGTATCAAATGGAATCTTTTCCAGACTGATGGAGCTATTTATCTGCATGTAGAATTCGTAAGGATATATGATATTGAAAGGGGGCATGGCGGAAGTGGTTTTATCATTACAGCCAGCGGTCAAACCTTCTGCGGCAGTGAATTCTAAATCACGGCCGTAAATAACATTTAGGTCGGGAGGAAGCGAGGCAATGAACCCATCCATGGCAGGAACCTGGGCATAATTCCCAGCCAGTACGAGATGATCTAACCGCCATCCTTCTGTGGAGTGATAGCCATTCCGTTCCGCTTCAGTCAGCATATCTGCTATTTCACCGCTGCATTGTTTTTCAAGGGTAATGCCGATGGTTTCTATAATACTCATAAATGCAAAGTTGTAATGCGATTCTTGTCCTTCTATCACCAGGACATCTCCAGACAGTGGGGAGGTGCGCATCTGGATACCGTTTATGAGTGCAAGCGGATGAGGAACTATACTTGCCTCGTAAAGCCCCAATATTTCCTCTAAAATGTCAAGCAGGATTCTGCGGCCATTCAAATCAAAGATGCATGGAATAGCAAGGCTGGCGGATTCTATTAAGATCCGGCTGGGCATAAGGTATTCACGATATAAATAGGAAAAGTATTCGCGCAGATTTTCACGTTCCCACGATAATTTACCGAAAGTCGATTTAAATGCCGCTACCCCTGGAAGCTTTACCTTGATACAGGCATCTTCCAAGGGTTTGCCCCTTTCCCAGCAGGCCAGATAGGTGTGCATTTCTCCGAGATCGATCACAACGTGCATAAAACTAACCTTTCTTAGCAATTATGATTTTGGGAATCTCAGTTTCCGTTAATTCATTCAGGTGAATGATAAAAATATCCCCTTCTTCATATAATATCCGACCAGGAGGTGCATCTGCTCCCTCCGTACCTATGGCTATTTCATCTATAAGGTAATTATATTGGGTTGGCAGTAGAGAACCGGTAGCGATAGCTACGTGTTCGATTCTCAGATCTAGGTTTTGAAAACTGTTTTTAATATAGTGGGGAGATAACATTCGGTTCAATTCTTCCTTAATGTTTCGCAGTAATTCCAGAAAAGAATCAAGTGAATCGACCATCGCTTGATATTGACCACTGGCATTAACCGAGTGTTCCTCCTGCTCATCTAAGAGTTCGATACGGCTCTCCAGAAAATTAATCTGGGTTCTAAGCTGCTTGATATCAGGAACCAGTATAATACCGCGGGTCATCAGGGTACTTTCGATCTGCTGCTGCAGATACTGACTGGTCGCGGCCAGCAGGTTGCCGCCCCGCTGGCTGTGATTTTGATAGTTAGCCCGACTGGATGAAGCAAGGCTCTCTACTAATTCTTCGATAGAATGTAGAAATCGCGAGGTATAAATATCTAGTTCTTTAATGTATTCTTTATCGGTTCTCGCCAACCGACCGAGTTGATTTATTAAATGATCCCAGCCGCGGCCCTTGTATACCATACATTGTTCGACGACAGCTAACAATGAATTGAGCCAATCCGCGAAGTGCCCGGCTGTTTGGGCAGCATGTTTGCGGCTTCTTTTTTCTCTGCTGAGGCTTAAGGACTCCAGGTATAGACGAAAAATCCTCTGTATGTATTGTTGATACCAGGTTCTTATGGTGGGAGGGACCCTACGATTGTCCCAGCTCGTGTCTATTTTATATAGTTCATCTGCGAGCAAAGTTAATGTTTCCTGGGTAGGTGACGGATTCTCCTGAAATTTAACCAGCAATTTAACAGCCAACTGCCAAGCAGCTAGCAGACGATTAAAATCTCGGACTGCTTTGGAACCATCTGGTTTCCAATCCTCAATCAGATTGCTGACTACGACATGGGTCGGATGCGCTTGCAGAGCAGTCAGCAGTTTCTTATCGTCCAACATAATTTGCAGATTGCCCAGAACTGACCGGAAAGAATCCCAATTGCTGGACAGATCTTTAAAAACATAAAGTAAATTAACACTTCTCTCATCATTACGCTGCTGATATTCAGCCGCAAGACTTTGGGTTTCCTGCCGCTTACCCTTCAAAAGTGCCGAAATATTCTTGACCTGGTTAAATAAACGGGCGTACTGCTTGAGGTTCGCCATAATGTTCTTTTTGAGAACTGCTTCCTGTTGACTTATATGGTATAGATTGCGGATATCCTCCTCAATAATTTGGTTATAGAGAGGAAAGAATCTTTGGTGAAAACTCTCGTAATAGAAAGAGTTTAATTCGAGGAGGTATTCATCCAGGGAATCTTGCTCAGAACCAGGTGTGATTACGGCTCTACCCTGTATATCCAATTCATCTTTTAGCTGCCGAAGAAAGCTGTCCAAATGATTCCTATATAGTTGGGTCTCCAGGGTAGGCTCCTGCATTTTAAAACACCCCCATAAAATTGCTCAAAAGCAATCGTTGTCTTAATTGATAAATTTCATAATCGGATATTTTCCCTGCCGTCATTTTGTGGTTAACCAAATCCACCTGCGATAATTCATGAATAATAGCTAAAATACGTTCACCGGCCGTTCTGGTTTTCTCGTCCGCTATGAGACCCAGCTGATTCTGCACCTGCTCATTCATAAACGGCCTAGCCGGTATCCAGTTGAAAAATTGCAGATAGCCATTTAGAAGATTGGAAGCGGATAATCTGGTCAACGTTATCCGACCTTCCCTCTGCCATAACCGCAGGATTTCCATTATTATATATACCTCATGGGGATGGAAGGGCATTCTTTCCTTGATTGCTTGTTCCAACCCCAACAAATCCTCCTGTCTCCTCTTATTTCCCGATTTCAGCAGGATTGAGGCTGCTGTGTCATCCGGGCGAAAACTCAAAATCTTACCACCTTTTTGAGCCAGTTCATAGTGAGCATATTGACGATGTCCTTGCAGACTGGCCATTACAATGGAATGAATGTCCAAATACAAAAGAGAGGCGGGATCAGGATAAAAACCGGGAAAAAGACTTCTATAAAGTTCTAGTGCATACCGGTGAGGATCACCCGGACTGAGCAGCAGACTATATATAGGCAGAACTCCCCGCAGCAGCCGGTCGAATTTTTGGTGAGAAGTTTCTTCACTGGATAGGAGCAGGGAATCTGCCTCCATTCCCGGACTGTTTATTATCTGGGTTAGTATAGCCAGGCAGTCGGCCAGCAATCCAGCTCGAAACAACATATCCGCGCCATCCAGGAGGCTTTCCAACGATTCACGACTGAGTGGTGTGGCCAATAAATTAATTGATTGACTGGCCTTCAGCAATTTTACAGCCGCGATCATAATCTGAATCTTATCTCCGTAAATTGTAGGATATTCATCCAGCGGATTTTGATTAATAAGTCCATAGTGTTCTGCTTGATCTTCTATGGGTGCAGGGACCTCTCTATGTTTTAAAAGTTCCCGCAGCTCATTATTGCTGGTTCGTGCTAGAAGATGGGCGCATAGTTCAGGGTTCATTTTGTTAATTAGTTCTATAAAATCAGCGCGAAATTCTTTTCTATACATGTTTATTAAAAACTGTAAATCTTGAGCGGGTGGCTTGTATTCCTGAATATACTGGCCGAGAAAATTAAGAAAACCGCTTATTAACTTAGGCGGCGACTGCAATACGCAGGTGACAATAGTCAGATTAGCCATATTCTGAAACAATGCTTCATAAAAAAGTTCTGGTTTAGGTCCATAATAGAAACAACGCTTAAGGAATTGGAATTCATCGTTATTTTCAATAAGAATCGCTTCCTGGTCAGCATTAGTTCTGGTTAGCTGTCTTAAGCGAAGTTCATTTTGCCAAGCCAGGAATAAATCCTCTCCGGATATAGAAACATTAAATTCTTTTATTATTTCCTGCATATTTTCATTCCTCGATATTGTTTCCGTAAAGAGCCTCATTTAGCACCTTACACGCGTTATATGCTTTGGCTTCGTCCTTTTCGGTCAGAAATATATAGTAATATATGGATTTCTCTTTATTAGTAAAAATACCTCCCAGGCAGTCGTCCGTTAGTACTTCTATTTTATCTTCTCGAGCCTTGTTTCCATAAAGGTAACGGACACTTTGCAGTCGGCTTATAAATGAATAACGACCGATTCTGTCAAAATGGCTCTTAAGCCCGATTTCTTTATAGGGGTTGGCCCCCTCATATTTGCAAATTATACCTTTTTGACGTGGTTCGGGCAAATGAAAGCCAGTCGTATTAGCAGGATTCATAAATTCCAGGCGGGGAAGAATAGCAGAAGCCTTAATTTTGTCACCGTAAGTGAATTTCAGGTACTCATGCAGATGGGTGGGGAACATATCTATAGGCAGAGCCTTAATCCTCAATTCTTCTATGAAGGCCGGGTTATTAAGGATAAAATAATAAAAGTCATCACTGCCATAGGCAAAGCGAGGGAGAAACGTATAATGATCTTGAAACAGGAGAGCAGCGAAACGCTCATAAAAAAGCACATAGGATTGTGGTGAGGTGAGACGCAGATCTTCCGCATAATGCATAAGGCTGCCATACTCCTCATCATTTAAGACTTGGTGACGATACAATTTCCTGAAAATTGTCCGCATAATTGTTCCATCCTCAATCCACTCTCTACTCTCTACTCCCCATAGTCCATACACCTTGTCCTCAAGTGACTCCCTATCTATCTCTAAACGCCTGATCCTTAATCGCGACTCCCTACTCTTATCCATCCGACTATGCACTATCCTACAAAAGTCATTTGCTGTTAAATGTGCTGAACAGGTACCCCTGGGCTTTAAGGTCTGTGATAATCTGTTCCAGAGCCTCCGTATCACTCTTCGAAACTGCATGTAACAGGATTACTGCCCCGGGATGAATATTATCTAACACATGTTTATGGGAATAGTCTGCACCGGGCTGTTTATTAGGGTCCCAGTCTTCAAAGGCGATACTCCAGAAAACTGTGGAATAACCTATTTCCTTAGCCCACTTGAGGGAGGTGGGTGAGTAGTTGCCCATGGGCGGCCTCAGGTAGGGAGCTATCTGGGCACCTGTTAATTCGGCATACTTTTGCTCCAGGGATTGGACTTCCTGATTGAACTTGTCCTGGGAAAGAGTGGCCAAATCAGGATGATTCCAAGTATGATTGCATACCAGCTGGCCGGATGTTTGCATTCTCTTGACCAGATCAGGTTGTGTTTTGATAAATTGTCCAGTTATGAAAAAAGCGGCCTTAACCTGCTCACGGTCAAGAGTATCGAGAATTTTAGCAGTATAACCTAATTCGTAGCCACAATCGAAGGTCAGATATATTTTCTTACTGCTGTTGGGAAGCACATAAAAAGCGTTGTTCTGTGCTAGAAGTTGAGGTGTTCCTTGGCCTACGGAAGGTATTTGGTGTTGCCCATTCCTCGTAAACCACCATGACAAAGACTTTGCGGTTATCGGAGCAGATTCTGGGGCTTGTGTCTCAGATACTGGTGGTGTTACAGGAGGTGTAACTTCAGCCGGCTCTTCAACAGTTGAGGGAGTCGATGGCAAGGGATTACTTGCATTGTTTTTGCAGCCTGTCGCGGCGCCAAGTATAATCGTTAATAGAGCAAGAATAAAACAAATTCTATATTTATGCATCAACTGGTACTCCTTCCGCCAACAGGATATAATTATCCTACTAAATAGATTGAAAAATATCTTTATTTTATATTCTATACTAATTTTAGACTTATCTCTTACAATTTAGCCATAGTATTTGTTGGCACCATCATAAGTTATTTACATTATAGTATGCACAGCTGATGTTTGGATAATTGGGGGCTTGGTCCGTGGACAGATTTGGAGACTTGCAAGGTCTTATGAAGGACAAAATATTGCGAATTTATTTCTTCCCGGTTGTTTTGGTAATTCTCTTGCTGTTGATAGGGTCGGATAATATTCAACTGTTCGCGGGGTCCAGACAGTCTGTCATCTACACCTATGCCAACAGTTTCCTGAAAGGCGAAATTGGATCGGGATTCGGTGTTTATTCCTCGGAAAGAGTTTCTTTTACAGGTCTTGAACCGGGAGATATTGTGATGGGTGGTTGGTCCAATTGTGCTTATGGCCGTTATTCCCATGCAGGTTTGTATGTAGGCAATAATCAGGTACTCGAAGGAGACGTTGATTATGGTCTTAGCGTTCAAGCTCTCGGTGATTACATGAAATTTACACAACTTTGCCTGCTAAGAGTTGAAGCCAGCCCTGAAGTCAAGAAAAAGGCAGTAGATTATGCCATGGCCCGTCAGGGAGAAATGTTTTATCCGGTTGCTTTTAAACAAGGTGAGAGATATTGGAACTGTACGAAAATTATCTGGGAGGCATATTACATTCAGGGTATCAATCTGGACGAAATTAATGATCTGTGGATAGCCCCGGAGAAGTTTGCAGATAGCTCCATGGTGAAGAATCTTTATGAAAAGGGGATTTCAAATTCTTAAATTACTTGGCAGGGTCTACATTTTACATATAAGCGCCATCCTGGCAATTTGGCTGGCTATGTACTATCCGGGACTGGACATTATATTATCAATAATTTATCTTTTTCTATTATGGGAAGAGGGGAAACATACCCACCGGATGCTTCGCAATCCTAAGAAGCAGGCTCTCATAGCCAGTCTGTGGCAATTGCCGGGTTTCATTCTGGGCACTTCTGTTATAATAGGAATAGACCGTGTGACTGATCTAGCCTACTATTTTGTTTTTATGCTCGAATTATGGGTTACTCCTATTCTTCCGCTGGTATCTTTACTACCGCACTGGACTATCCTGGAGAGGCCTATTTACTATTATTTATTGTTCGTAATGGTTCCGCTCCTGGCAGTATATTATTACGTGCCCGTGCATAGGACCATATCCGAAAATAGTTAATCCGTTGGCCCCATATTGCATCTAATGCCTGAAAAGCGGCGGCGATGCAAATGTTGCCAACGGATCTTTAAGAAACAGGAACGGTTGTAATTCCGTTTAGGAAATTTTGGCGTTAAGTTTAAGATTTATCCCGTTAGGGGACTTAAACCGGAACCACGGCTTCCAATGAAATAACCGTTGCTGCTTCTTGAGTATATTCTGTGCAAGTTCCAAATTAATATTCTGGTACAATATGTTAATTAATTTGTTGTTTACTGCAATCATTTGCAGCTTATATGAATATAAAGATCGTCAAAAAAAAGGAGGATAAATAAATGATTGAGATTGCATTGCCAGGTAGAGACTTTACTCGGGAACTAAGAAATTTGATTCTCGATCTAAATGGAACGTTAACAGTTGATGGGCATCTGATTGACGGAGTTAAATCCCGGATAGATGAGCTGAAAACGGTGCTGCAAATATATCTGCTAACTTCTGATACTCTGGGCTGCGGGGCTGCAGTGGCTGATGAATTGGGAATACCTCTTTTTAAAGTTAGCAACAACCAGGGCGGAGAAGATAAATTAGACTTCTTAAATACAATCGGACCGGAAGAAACTATAGTGATTGGTAATGGCTATAATGATCGCCTCATTCTGGAAAATGCGGCGGTGGCGATTGCTGTTATCGGGGCGGAAGGATGCTGTGCCCAAGCATTGCAGAAGGCTGATCTGATAGTGAAGGACATCATAGATGCTCTCAATGTTCTCCTGAATCCCCTGCGTATCATAGCTACCCTCAGAGATTAGGGCACTTTACCTCCCTGTTTCTGCATATATTAACCTTGTTCATTCATGCAAATATAACTCAAATGGGCTTATTAACTTAAACAATTTGCTTCATATAAATGGGAACTGAATTATTTGCCAATTGAATACATTGTAAATAGCGCAGAATTCTTATATTATGAAGATCGAATTATGTTATAATTACCTAAAATTTTAGGTGTTTTTGTTGAAATTATGGTCACAACAAAATATATCATTTATGGTACCGGAAAGGGGCGAGGATGTTGGAGAGTGCATTCAAATTGTCTCCAACCACTGACAGCCAGAAGGCTTTAATTAGTAGATTGGAACAGGAAGCGGGGACAAGTATCAACCTGTGTTATCAATGCGGGAAATGTACAGCCGGTTGTCCGGCGGCATTTGCTATGGACTACCCGCCGCGACAGGTAATAAGATTGCTGCAGCTGGGATTCACAGAAGAAGCATTAAATGCCAAGAGCATTTGGATTTGCGCTTCGTGTGAAACCTGTTCAGCAAGATGCCCGCGAGGTGTGGATATAGCTTCATTGATGGATACGATGAGGCGCGCGGCCTTGAAAAGGGGCAAAACTGATAAGAAGGTCGCGGCCTTCAACAAGGCCTTTTTATCCAATGTGAAGAACTTTGGCCGGACCTATGAAGCCGGTTTATTGCTGCAGTACAATTTGACTACTGGGCAGTTATTTAAGGATATGGGCTTGGGTCTGCCCATGATGCAGCGTGGCAAAGTCGGTGTGTTTCCGGAGAGAATTAAAGCTCGGGATGAAATGAAGAAGATCTTCGAACGTGCCGCAAAGTTCGGGGGTGAACAATAATGAAATACGCCTATTACCCAGGATGCTCGGCTGATGGCAGCGGAATCGAGTATGGTATGTCAATGGAGAGGACGGCCAAAATACTAGGTTTTCAGCTGCAGGAACTGGAGGATTGGAATTGCTGCGGGGCAACCTCGGGACACAACACCGACAAACTTTTGTCCCTGGCGCTTCCGGCCCGAAACCTTGCCATTGCTGAAAAGACAGGCTTTAATATGATAATTGCTCCGTGTGCAGCCTGCTACAACCGTTTCCGTACAGCTGAGCATGCGGTACAGCATGACCCGGAAATGAAAAAGAAGATTGAACAGGTTTTAGATATGGAATTGCAGGGTAGTACCGAAACTCTTTCCATTCTCGATGTTCTGGTCAATAAAATCGGAACCGAGGCTATAACAGCCAAGGTTAAGAGCCCTTTGACAACCATGAAGGCAGCTTCCTACTATGGCTGCTTGCTGGTTAGGCCTGTAGAGCACACTGGATTTGATGACCCGGAAGATCCCCAGACCATGGATAAGGTTATGAAGGCTCTGGGCGCAGATGCGGTGGAATGGTCACATAAGACTGAATGCTGTGGTGCGGCTATGGTAACCGCCAGACCTGACGTAGGGATGCGGATGCTTTACCGTGTTTTGAAGGATGCCAAAGAATCGGGGGCGGAATGCTTAGTTACTGCCTGTCCGCTTTGTATGCTGAATTTGGATATGCGCCAGGCTGCAGTGGAAAAACAGTTTGGAGAGAAATTCAATTTGCCAATTTATTATGTCACCGAATTGCTGGCCATTGCTAGTGGAGATGCGCCGCAAACGGTTGGCATTGAAAAGCACTTTGTGGAAGCGGGTAAATATTTAGATACAGTTAAGATCAGAGCCGCCGAGGCCAAAATTACTGCGGAAAAAGCCGCCGAGGAAGCAGCCGCCAAAGCCCAGGCGAAAGCCGCAGCGGCGAAAGCGGCCAAAGAGAAAGCCGCCCCAACCGGAGAGGCGGGCGTGAAAGCAAAAGCCGCCGCGCCATCCGCCGACGCCGGGGCTCAACCTGATCAAAAGAAAGTTGATGCTTTTGTTACTGCTCTGACTAAGAATCCAGATAAGATGGCAGCCAAATTGGTAGCGGACCCCGCTCAGGCTGGAGTTCTGGCATCAATTCTGGATGAAAAGAAGATTGGCAAATTGGCTGGTCTGATGGCGAGGGATATGGAATTAGCCAAAAAAGCTGCCGCTGCCTTCGTGCAGCAAGAGCTGAAACGACAGGGCGAATGTCAAGATTGATTTGATCAATTAAAACATTGTTTATATATTTCCCATAAAGTCATATTCCACCGAGGAGGGAGACGGAGAGATGAAGAAACGAGTAGGCGTATTTGTATGCGAATGTGGAACCAACATCGCTGCTACAGTTGATACTGCCAAGGTAGCTGAATACGCGAAAACATTGCCCGGCGTTGTTTATGCTATCAATTATAAATATATGTGTTCAGATCCGGGACAGGAACTCATCAGAAATGCCATTGAGGAACAAAAGCTTGAGCAAGTCGTAGTAGCATCATGTTCCCCGCGTATGCATGAGAATACGTTCCGTAAAGCCACGGCCGCCGGCGGACTGAATGCCTATATGATGGAGATGATCAATATCCGGGAACAGAATTCCTGGGTTCACCATGATCGTGAGCAAGCCACCAACAAGGCCGAGTCTCTAGTCAAAATGGCAGTAGCTAAAGTCTTGCGCAACAAACCACTGCAGGTTTCCACCGTACCCATTACCAAGAAAGCCATGGTAATTGGCGGGGGTATTGCCGGTATGCAAGCTGCCCTGGATATAGCCGAAGGCGGGCATCAAGTTATTATTGTGGAAAGAGAGGCCTCCATTGGCGGGAAGATGACTCAGCTGGACAAGACCTTCCCCACGATGGACTGCGCCGCCTGAATTGGCACTCCCAAGATGGTTGCTGCGGCGCAGCATCCTAACATTGAACTAATGACCTACTGCGAAGTTACCAAAGTAAGCGGATATATAGGCAACTTTAGGGTTACCGTCAAACAAAAACCTAAATATGTTGATTGGAACGCTTGCACTGGGTGTGGAACCTGTATTGATAAATGTCCTACCAAAAAACTTGCTGATGAATTTGATTTTGGCATGGGTAAAAGACCGGCCATTCATAAACTGTTCGCGCAAGCGGTGCCGGGCAAACCCTACATTGATGCTGAAAACTGCTTGAAGTTGACCAAAGATAAATGCGGGATTTGTGAAAAAATCTGTCCCACCGATTCCATTAACTTTAAGGATATAGCGGTTGAGAAAGAGATTGAAATTGGTGCTATCATAATGGCTACCGGTTATGACCAGTTTAACTGGAAGGAAGCCTATGGCGAATACGGTTATGGGAAATACCCTGATGTTATCAGCGGGCTGGAATTTGAGCGGTTGGTTTCCGCAGGCGGCCCTACCGGCGGACAGATTGTGCGCCCCTCTGATGGGAAAGAGCCTAAACACATTGCCTTTATTAAATGCGTAGGGTCTCGCGATGATACGAAAGGCAAGAGTTATTGCTCCCGGGCCTGCTGTATGTATACGGCCAAACACGCCTATCAGGTAAAGACCAAAATAGAAAACAGCGAAGCCTACGTTTTCTATATGGATGTCCGTACCGCCGGTAAGAACTATGAAGAGTTTTATCAACGGGCCTTGAATTCCGGCGCCAAATATATCCGGGGCCGAGTCAGTAAAATCTACCCCCGGGGGGATAAGTTAATTTTGAAATCCGAAGACACCTTGCTGGGTCGACCTTTAGAAGTCGAAGCAGATATGGTGGTCCTGGCCACAGCCATGGTGCCCTCCGCCGGGGCGGTGGAGTTGGCTAAGAAAATCGGCTTCTCGGTAGATAAAGATGGCTGGTTCCAGGAAGCCCATCCCAAGCTGCAGCCCGTAGAAACATTTGCAGCCGGGGTGTATCTGGCTGGAACCTGTCAGGGACCGAAAGATATTCCAGATACGGTTGCGCAAGCCAGTGGAGCCGCTGTAAAGGTTTTGGGATTATTCTCGAAAGCCGAACTGGCTACAGAGCCGATGGTCTCCGAAATAGATATTGCGAAATGTTCAGGCTGCGGTCTATGTATACCGATTTGTCCATATAATGCACTTTCCTTGCAAGAGATAAACGAGCGGGGCGGACATGGACACGGGCCCTTTACCCGCCAGGTGGCTAACGTTAACAACAGCCTTTGTCAGGGCTGCGGTACCTGCTTACCGGCTTGCCGCACTCTCGCCCTGAACTTGAAGGGCTTTAGCAATGACCAACTTGTATCGGAGGTGGACGCATTATGTCTATAGATGCACAGGCGGGCTGGGAACCGAAAATTATTGTATTTGCCTGCAATTGGTGTTCCTATGCAGCTGCAGATCTAGCCGGCTTAAACCATTTAGAATATGCCGCCGATGTACGCATCATTCGCACCCCGTGCTCAGGACGAATGGACCCTATGCTGGTTTTAAGGGCTTTCAATCGCGGGGTGGATGGCATACTCCTTTCCGGGTGACACCCGGGTGACTGTCACTATGGTAGTGGCAATTATTATCAACGCCGTCGGCAGACAGTGATGAAAAGCCTGATGGAGTTTATCGGGATTGAACCCGAGAGATATATGGTTTCCTGGATATCAGGGGCTGAAGGAATCAAATTTCAAGAAACTATGGGCAAATTAGTCTCAGCTGTGAAAAAGCTTGGACCCAATGGAAAGCTGAGGGATGCGCGATGAAAGAAATAACTAATAAAATACAAACAATTGCAGCCCGGCTTTTTGCAGAAGGGAAGATTGATGTTTTCCTAGCCTGGGAAAAAGGTGAATTAGATTTTCAAAATAAGTCCTATGTGGCTCGAAATGCTGAAGATGTTAAGAATATTGTTTTTAACGAGTATAGCATTTCTAATGTATCCAATTCTCTTTTGAAATTCAGAGACAGCCACGAAAGAATCGGGATTGCAGTTAAAGGCTGCGATTCACGGGGGATTATAAGACTATTGGAAGACTTGCAGATCAAAAGGGACCGTCTGTATATCGTTGGTATTCCCTGTCCGGGCATGAAAGATCCCCTGGCAGCTGCTCGGAACTATGGAGGGTTTAGCAAGAAACAGGAAGAAGATGGACTGGCGAAGAAATGTCTGGAATGTATCCAGCCTAATCCGGTCATCTATGATGAACTGGTCGGGCCCGAACAGAGCCCGAGGCAGCAGGGCGACCGGTTTGCGAAAGTCAAAGCAATTGAATCGATGTCAGCCGATGAGCGTTACAAGTTCTGGGAAGACACCTTTTCCACCTGTATCCGCTGTTACGCCTGCCGTCAGGTATGTGTGGCCTGCGACTGCCGGACCTGTATCTTCGATGAAATGAAACCACAGTGGGTGGGACGCGAAAACAGCACATCTGACAACATGATGTATCATCTGGTTAAACACGCTCATATGGCCGGACGTTGCATCGAATGCGGTGAATGTGAACGGGTCTGTCCGGTCAACATTCCCTTGATGCTCTTAAATCGAAAACTTATCAAAGACGTAGGCACATTATTTGGCGGGCCGGAAGCCGGCATGCAATATGTGGAAGGTTCCAAACCCCCACTGAGCGTGTACCGTGAAAACGACCCGGACAGCTTTTTGTAGGGGGTGGGAAATGTGAAGGTTTTAAGCAAAGCCAAGCTGGAAGCAGCCTTAAATAAACTAAATGATCAGAATGAAGTCTTTGTGCCCATGCAAAAAGGGCCGCAGAGCGGATATTTTACCTGGAAGAGCTTTGAAAACGGCCAGGATGAACTGATGCTGGACGCCCTGAATGTTTACCAATCCCCCAAAAATGTGGTGCTCCCGCAGACGGAGAAAATGTACAGCATTAAAAGTCAGGGCGTGGAAGTCAATATAGACAAAACTTATGAAGACGCTCACCCCACGATTATTTTTGGAGCTCGAGGCTGTGATGTCAAAGGTATAATAGCCATGGATGATGTCTTCCTAACCAGAGGCTATGAAGACAGCTTCTACAAAGCCCGTAGAAGTGCAAATACCATTATCGCCAATGCTTGTTATGAACCCGGAGCCAACTGCTTCTGCAACGCTATGGATGTTAATTCCCTGGATCCGATCGGAGCCGATGTCATCCTGCGCGATGCCGGGGATGGCTATGTCTGGGAAGTGAAAAGTGCCAAGGGCGAAGCGGTGACAGCGCTTATCGCCGAGCTATTGGAAGAAAAAGAAGCCAAACTGCCGGAAGCAAAACCTTTCACTAAGAAGGTTGACTACACCGGCGTTGCAGCAAAGCTAAAAGGTATGTTTGAACACCCCTTGTGGGATAAATTATCAGAGCCCTGCATCAACTGCGGAATGTGTACCTATGTATGTCCTTCCTGTTACTGTTTTGATATTCAAGTCAAAATGTGGGGAGATCAGGGCTATCGTTTCCGGGCTTGGGATTCCTGTATGTTTGAAGAGTATTCGCGGGAAGCCGGCGGAGGCAACCCTCGCGGGGCCAGCAAAGAGCGCTTTCGCCAGCGTTTCCTGCATAAACTGGAATTCTTCCAGGAAAGATATGGAACCCCGCTCTGTACCGGCTGCGGAAGGTGTATTATTGTCTGCCCGACGGATGTTAACATCGTGAGAATCATCGATGCAGTAAAGGAGGCAGAGATTAATGCCTGATCAGGATAACAAATGCACCTGCAGTGAACAGCCCCTGGTGCCCATTATAGTTGAGGTAATCGATATTATTGACCGCACCCCGGATATTAAAAGTTTTTTTGTAAAGAATATTGACGGCAATGGAGTGCCTTTCCAGGTAGTCCCCGGTCAATGCGCTATGGTGTCCCTTCTGCCGGTTGGAGAAGCCATGATCTCCTGCACCTGGCAGAAAGAGCAGGAATACTTGGAGTTTGCTATTAAACGGGTGGGACTGATGACTGATGAACTCCATCAGATCGAAGTTGGACAAAAGATTGGGGTTAGAGGACCATATGGCAATGGTTTTCCGGTTGATGCCTGTAAAGGCAGAGACATGGTCTTCATCGCCGGCGGCATTGGCTTAGCACCTTTGCGTTCCTTTATCAAATACTGCTTCAAGCACCGGGCAGACTATGGTAAGATTACCATTCTCTATGGCAGCCGCAGTAAAGCCGACCTGTGCTTCAAAGAAGAACTCTTCGATTTGTGGCCCAAAGAGCCTAATACCGAAGTATTTGTAACGATTGATAATGCAGAGGCAGAATGGGATGGTCACGTGGGCTTTGTCCCTAGCTATCTAGAAGAAGTAAACCCCAGTTCCAACGGTGCCATTGCTGTGGTATGCGGGCCTCCTATTATGATTAAGTTCGTACTCAAGTCTTTAGAAAAGATGGGCTACAATGACGACCAGGTCATTACCACCCTGGAGATGCGCATGAAATGCGGCATCGGCAAATGCGGCCGCTGTAATATCGGCAGTGAATTCATCTGTCTGGATGGGCCAGTCTATTATCTAAAACAGTTAAGAGATCTGCCGCCGGAGTGGTAGAAAGTTAATGATAAGAGGGATAAGCGATTCGCTTATCCCTCTTAATTTTCACTTTTTGACCGAACAATTCTAATCCCGGCGACATAAACAACAGGGCGGCCGAGAATTTCTTTACGATCCATTGATATTAAATATAGTTTCAGTATCGTCAGACTGAACTTATCCTACACTTCCGTCTTCTCCTTGAGCAAGAATTAAATCCGGTTGTGCCTTTCTTTATTTCCTGTCGAATCCCTGCCAAATGTCGTGAATTGCCTCTTTTGTGACGTGAATGCCCAAGCAGAGGGTTGGCATTATTTAAAAGATGGAAGTACTATTATAGATGATACCTCCTATGATAGTGTTTATTATTAAGCAAACTATGTTTACCAATATATCCGAAATTGGCTGTGTCTCGATTAGGAAGGATGTGGAAAGGTAGTCCGGGAAATCTTGGTAGAGACCGTTTCAGATTTTGTGTAAACCTTCTGACAGATGTAAAATAGGAGCATCTGTTGGGAGGTTTTACTTATGGCGAAGAGGAAAATTACACCCGAAAGAAGAGAGCAAAGAAAAAAGTTATTGGAAATGCTACAGGACGCCGGAATCAATGATGTAGCAAGTGTACAGGAACTATTCAAGGAAATGGTCAGTACAGTGCTACAGAACGGCCTTGAGGCTGAGCTAGACGATGAGCTCGGCTACAGCAAGTATGACTACCGCAATAAACAGACCGACAACAGCCGCAATGGCTACAGCGAGAAAACCATGAAAACCAGCTTCGGAGATATGGATATTGCTGTTCCCAGGGATCGCAAAGGAGACTTTGATCCCCAGCTTGTCAAGAAGCAGCAGACAACCCTCTCTGGAGACATCGAAGAGAAGATCCTGTCCATGTATGCCAAAGGCATGACTACCGCAGATAGAGTCTCATATCAGAGAAATCTATGGCATAGATGTTTCAGACAGCACCATAAGCAGGGTTACTGATAAAATCCTGCCAGTGGTCAAGGAGTGGCAAAGCCGTCCGCTAGAAAGTATTTATGCCGTGGTATTTATGGACGCTATCCATTTCCATGTACGCAGCGAAGGCCAGATCGTGAAGAAGGCTGTATATATTGCCATCGGCATCAACATGGATGGAATCAAGGACGTTCTGGGGATGTGGGTTGGAGAAAACGAGAGCGCTAAATTCTGGCTCTCTATTATGAACGGAATACGCAACCGGGGTGTTGAGGATATTCTAATTGCCAGCCAGAAGGTATTTATCATCTTCAATACATTCACTGCTCGCTGGGTCATGCCCTTACATTCCTTCGTTCTGTTTTATGGATAAAAGCGGAGATAGCGTTTAAGCTTGATTACTGCCTCAGTGGGCTAATGGGGACGTCCTCCTGATCTCCGCTTTATCGGCTTTTTTATTTCCTTATGCAGCTTGCTTTATTTGACTCTTCCGGAATTCACCAAGCACTAATTCTGGCCTGTATTCTGTTTGCTTTTTCACCAGATTATATATAACGGTTATTATCTTCTTTGCAATAACCACTAGGGCTTGCTTTTTCTTGAGAGGATTGTTTTGTCGTGTTTTAAAATATTGATAAAGTTCTTTCATTTCAGTGTTTACTGCAACCATGATTAGAGCCATTTGATACAGGATACTCCTCAAATTCTTTCTTCCACGCTTTGATATACCTGTTCCGCTTGACATTGGAGAGTTCATGCAGCAAGAGAATGAGGACCAATGGCTTGATGATCAAATCAAGCAACGTAAAACAGATGACGAGGTAAAAGCAGAGATAGAAGCCTTGCTAAATGGTGAACCAATAGAAAAAATATTGGGATTAGAAAAGGCAAAGCTCAGGGAGATCCTGCAAAATATCAAGAGAAGTGAAGGTGTGACGCAGCGGCAAATAGCCCGCGTAACAGGAATCGGTCAGAATATCGTATTTAAGGCCTAACAACAAGGAAGCAAAAAGAACGTCCCCTTGCGTCCCCTATAAGAATTTTCCAATTACTGTCCAAAACAAGCTTATTCCAAGTAAAACAAAAAATAGGTGCGATAGCCCCGGTAATCTATTTTTAAAAAGGACTCCTAATACAAAGAAAACTAATAATTGAGAAATGGGGAAATTGTAAAAGCCCAACCCAAAAAGTAAGATCATTCCGATCGCCACTGTAAAAAAACTTCTTGATATATTGGATTTTTTTTTGAAAACAAATCCTAGTAAACAACATAAAACTGCAGCTATAAGTAATATTTCGAGCTTCATTACTTTATTTCTCCTTTAAATAACCTCTTTTTATAATTTTATTAAAGGGTTCTATTATAATCGCTTAATCCCTCCAAAGCTTTATAAATTATCTTTCAATCCACATAGAAGTTAAATACTTTTGTCTTGTTGCAGCAATTATTTGCGTGTTCCTACCCAACACTTTTATAAAGATTAAGCAGGAACACGCTTATTTGAATACAAGCGTTACTGTTTTACTCAAAAATAACGGCTTGCAAATGCTTAGTTCCAGGTTAATGAAATGTAACTATATTGTACTCCTTCTTCTCCAGCGTCTGGGTCCCATTGACCCCATGTATCAATATTGCAAAATGCCGATTGTATTTGACCGACGCCAGAAAGATTAGAAGCTGTAGATACACCAAATCGTAGTGCATAGGAATGTCCACTTTGCAGGGTAGTAGTTATAGACCTAGAAATGTCTGCGCTGTAATTATGTGTGCCAGTGGTTACTGTTGGTTCAATAATAGTTGATCCTACCTCCATGCTACTTCCTAGATCAATAACTGAAACTCTAATCTTTGCAGAACTATATCCACTTGATCCAATTATACAACCATTATAATCTCCACTAAAATATATAGTTGCGCTGCGGCTCCCACTGCCTGTTACAGCAATCTGTTCACCAACCCATGCCCAAGAACCAATGTTCCCAGTGCCTGCTAAATAAGTACCTGAATCTGCCCAAGGGATTGAAGCAATTGCTGAAAAACCTTCGCCATGAGTACCTACACCTGATCCCGAGCTCCCAGAATTACCAGCATTAGCTGAGTAAAATATTTGGTTTGTTCCTATAGGAACGCTAGTACTAGATAAGATGCTAACAGAATTACTTGTAACACTCCTGGAATCAAGATAGTTTGCAACTCCGGCCTTATTCATATCCGAATCCATTTTATCTAACATTTGACTAACTGAACTAGTCTTAGCTGAATTATTGGGGTTAACCACCTCTTGACCAAAAGCAGTCATTGTAGTCGCAAATACAAATAATAACGAAAACATAAGTATTTCTAATGATTTAATAGTCTTTTTCATTTAAATGTTCTCCCTCCTTAAGTTTTTGGGATGTTTGTATATACGTTGAAATATTGACTTTTTGGGAATATCACTTCCTTAATTTAATCAAAATCCTCATCAATAATCTAAAAACCCGTACCTCCTTTTCTAGCTATTTGCCATATCAATTCTTTTCCTCCTCATCCAATCCCTCCCAAATGTCGTGAATAGCCCCTTTGGTGACGTGAATAACCGGTTTTCGAACGTGAATGCCCCAAAATATGCAGGTATTTTTAGCGATGATGTCTAATATTTACAGTAGTTCTAATAAATAGTTCGTTTATGTAACTTTTTGGGAGTGTATTTTATGTTTCCGATACCCTGGTACGCTGTATTATTTATTACCATCCCGCAGACAGTTTTGATTATTCAGCTTGGTTTTTTACTATTCAACCTAAGAATTGAGTGGCGAGAAACAGCATTGGCATCCATCTTTATTGGGATTATTACATTTTTTTTACTTCGACTATCAATCATTCCAGGTGCTCATACCCTTATCTTGATTTTTATTACTACGCTTATGATTAGCTGGCTAAGTAAAGTAAATGTCTGGTACAGCCTAATCGCTATTATGTGTGGGGCAATGATTATTGGGGTAACAGAAAATGTAATTACGTCTTTAGTACTAATTCTTATTTCCGAGACTGTAAGCGACCTTTCCAACAATCCGTGGTTAAACATTGCCGTCTTTTTACCAACATTGTTATTAGTGGCCTTTATATTCTTTCTGCTAAATAGGTCCAAGTCGGTATTATATGATCTAAATCCGAAAGGAAGCTCGAGGTGAATCAAAAAAGAGATGTTTGGGTAATATTAATAATTCTCTCCCAGACCTTAGGTGCAGTGGTAATGAGTAGTATTATTCGAGCCAGCGATAATATTAGAATTGTTAAGGCATGGCTGCCTTTTTGGGAAGTTCTGATTTTGGTCTTGGCCCTGCTCAGCATCGCCGCTATTAAGAACCTTTACAGCAATGCCCGAGAAACCATTAAGATAAGTTTAATGAAGGAGCATCTTCGGGAAAATGAAATTTTAGTGACGGCCCTGCAATCGGAAAAGCATGAATTCAGTCGACACCTTCAGGCTTTACAGTCTTTTATATATCTCAACCGAAACAAGGAGGCCAAGCAATACATAGACGGTATATCCGAGAATTACCAGAACACCTATGAGGGAGTGTTTATTGCTCACCCGGCACTGAATAATTTAGTTAATAGCAAGTTAAGCTTAATGAAATCCCAGGGTATTGAATTTACGATGACTTCAACATGCGATTTTTCTCTTTTGCAGGTCGAGCCTTGGGATTTGTGTACTATAATCGGCAATCTTTTGGATAATGCGATCGAATCAGCTTTGCAGGATAGGGTACTACCGTGGGTAGAAGTGGAATTTGAATGTCAAAATGGAGATTTCATTTTCTGCATCCGCAACAATGGCGCAATCATAAACAAAGATGACAAAGAAAGGATCTTTGAAGCCGGTTTTACCAGCAGGGAATCAGTTGGACGGGGCTATGGGCTGCACATAGTGCATAATCTCGTGAAGCGTTATGAAGGAACGATAGAGGTATTTTCTAATAAGCAGACTACAATTATTGTGAAAATACCGGAAGGGAAGAAATCTGTATGACATTAGCAACTGTTTCTAACCATATTGCTGTATACCTGGACAAAAACCTGGCTACCAATCAAGATAATAGCGAAATCTATGCTTATGGGCTGGAAATTCTCTTAGGAGCAGTTATTAAGTTGTCTATTGTCTTTCTTCTAGGCTGGATCTTTAATGTATTCGGACTTACTCTAATAGTGCTGGTTACATATGCAGCTTTTCGCTGCTTCGGAGGTGGGGCGCATATGAGCACCTATTTAAAATGTCTCCTACTGGGCACAACGGTTGTGGTGGGGATGGGCCTCCTCTCTCAGTTCAATCTGGCTACCCATCTATTGGCTTACATAGCAACCTTCGCCCTAGTTTTTGCATTATTTGTCTGTTATAAATGGGTTCCCGGGGATACCGAAAAGAAACCTATTTCGGACAGGGAGGTTCGTAATAGGCAAAAGAGAAAAATGGCAATAATTATAGCTGTTTGGGGTTTAATTATTCTATATCTGCTCCACCACAGTCTGAATACCTATGCTTTAGCGATGATCCTGGGGAGTATAAGTTCAGTCTTCCTAATCGCCCCCTGGGGATATAGCTTACTCACAACAATCGATAAATGGACTTAGAGAGGAGGTGATTATGATGAAAACAAAATTACAGAAGTTAGCCATGAGTAGCCTGGCGATAGCTCTGATGTTTATTGCTGGAACCGGAGTCAGTCCTAATTCCTGGTTTATTGCCTATGAGCCCAATATACCAGAATCGTTAAAGAGGTAGGTAGATCTTGGATGGCTAAGGTATTAATTCTCGAAGATGAAGAATATAATCGGGAATTTATTAGACAAATTCTTAAAGAAATACCGGGAATAACCGAAACCTTCGCTACCTCTAGTGCCAAGGAAGCTGTTGCTTGGGCAAAAGAAAATCGGCCCCATATTGCCTTATTAGATATTGAACTATCCAACCAGCAGGATAATGGCCTAGAGGCAGCAAGATTAATTAGAGAATCTATTGAAGACATTTATATTGTATTTGTAACCGGGTATGCACAGTATGCGGTGGATTCTTTCGATGTTCATCCCTACGGATATATACTTAAGCCCATGAAGATTGCAAGATTCCAGGAGTTAGTCGAGGAAATTATATCAAGACTCAAACAGCCAGATAAAATGATAACAGGTATTATTACGGTAAGGGTCAAGGATGAGATCGTTCATATAAATAGCAGGGATATCATTTTTATCGAGGTTGATAATCACAAATCCATTATTCATTCACTAAGGACTACCTGGGAAATACGAAGAGGTTTAGAAGAAATTGCAGGAATGCTAGGAGCAGATTTTTTGCGTGTTCACCGATCATTTATTGTGAATTTGACTAAGATTAAGAAAACAAAAGAAACATATGATCGAACTTATGAAATAGAGTTTTGGGATTATCCCAAGATTGCATTAATGAGCCGTTATTACTATCCCAAATATAAGGAGCATTTTCAACCCTAGACAAAACACTAATAGTGTTTGTAAGAAATAGGGTCAGTAACCTCCTGCGGCTATTAAAATAGCAGTCTCACCTTTTTGCTCGTATAATTCTAATCCCTGCAGCAAGAAATAGGAGAGCGGCTAAGAGGCCTAAAATATTACCAAAAACATTTTCAAGACTAAAGTCCTTAATAGCAATCATGGTCACAACCAAAATTGAAAAGACTCCGATAATAATAAACAATATGCCCAATGGCTTTTTCGGGTATTTCAGGTAGGGAGGGATATTGCCTCCAGTCCAGTGGCCAGGATTATATTGGTTTTCTTGCCATTCTTCCAGGTCATTTAAATAGTCGGAAGGATGTTTCCTATCTTCTTTCCCCATGTTTTTACCAATCCTTATTTATACTAATGATATCCTTCCAAAATAGCTTACTCGCTTTGATGAATTGAATCAATACCTACTTCTCCCTGGAGGCGAAACCCAGAAAAAATTCTGCGGTTACTATAAGGAGATCAGGAGTGGTGCAGATTGTTGGTTTTCCTATAAGGTAGTATACTGCCCATAAGGAGAGAGACAATGAAAGATATGATCAATCAGGAGAAAGAGGTAGTAATCTTAATCCATGGTTTTAACAACGACGAATCAGATATGTTTCCTCTAAAACAGCATTTGCAAAGCGTGGGCTATGAAGCTGTCACAATAAACCTGCCCCTCAGGTTTTCCGACCTTGAAGACTGTATTGCCCGATTTGAGGAGCAATTCTATCAACAACTATCCGATTTTAGATACTTTGCGAAGATACATCTGGTGGGCTTCAGCATGGGAGGATTAGTGGTTCGTTCATTCCTGGCGAAAAATATAGTTCCCAACCTCGGGAGATGTGTATTAATAGCTACCCCCAATCAGGGGACCAAACTTGCTGATATGTCTGAAAAGTGGATTAAACCAATGGGGCAAATATTTAAACCAATTAAAGCACTTAGGACTAACCGTTTAGATATTGGCGACCCCATGAATACACCTAAACCTGAAATTGGCGTTATTGCAGGGAACACCAACAAACATTTACTCGGTATCTTCCTAAACCGAGAAAACGACGGCATGGTTGAAGTGGAGTCGGTAAAATACCAAGGCATGACTGACTTTGTTATTAAGCCTTTCGGGCATAAAGAAATCCACCATCAACTGGAGATAGCAAATTTAGTAGACCTTTTCCTGAGAACAGGAAAATTCTCGGCTTGATTCTGGATATAAATGATGATGGAAAAATCGTTTGTGAATTGGTATTGTGTGTGTTGCGAGTCTGGTTGGGGTGGTTCAAGCTTTTGGGGAGGTTAAATTGTGACTAAGAAAAAGATCTTGGGTGTTCTTTCTTTGGCCTTGTTAATATTCGCTTTCATGTTCGGCGCAACAACATCAAGCCAGTATTCTTTAGGTGATAGTATTTTGCGGTTTTTGGGCCTTAAAGCATGGTCTAAAGAATCAATTGAACATAGTGCCCGGGGATTTCATTATACTTTTTTCTACACAGTTGGATTTGCAATTTTGGGATACATGGGAGCTAAACATTTCCTTAAAGAAATATATCCTAAATTGATTAATCGCTTGCCAACAATTGTTTTGGTCCTATTTTTTACCGGCAATCTACTGTTCTCATGGGGATATAGCCTGGTATTATCTTTTTCAACCGGCGTTAATGCAGTTGACTATTTTCCTGCGCAGAGCAATTGCAAGTATAAATTAAATCCAGAAAACAACCTGGCTTTATTTTCCTACAGTATTAAGCTCAAGAATTACTCTAATGATGAAGTGAAATTCAATATGCGAGTACAGAATCCATCATTTGATGATTATATTATGGTAGATGTTCCAGATCAAGGTTCCAAGGGGAACCCTACTCTTAAGGACTTTACTTTATTACCGAAAGAGGAGAGAATCGTAACGTTTTCATTTAATGACGAATCTCAGTATCAGTCTGGTAATATGAACAGGCCCAACATTGCTATCTTTAATCAAGAAAGTATTAGAGAATTCAACGTTCAATAATATCTTAACGACTCGGGTGGCTGCATGATTATTTATTATCTAGTTTTTCGGATATTTCACCAAGTCTGTCACAGATATTGGACAACATTATTAAGACAAAGCCTATCATAGTAAATGTAACCAGTTCTTTGGTGAAGAACGCGACAAATCCCAGAACGACCAAAACGAATGTATTCCAACCAGTACTATTAAAAAAGTTTTTCATATCAATACACACCTATCCCTTCAAATCTAATCTGCCCATTTCCCAAGGCTTTCCGAAATATTCCAGTACGTAGTTGCCTTGCTTAATTTCGACTTCAGCAGCCCTTAACAGAAATTCAGTATAATCCTCCCAGGCATTATACTGGGAGATTCTTAAGGGGAACATGCTTAATTCAGAATATTGGGCGGCTATTTTCTCATCGAACCTATTTTGCATACGCTGAATGGCCATTGAACGTGTGGTTTTGGGCAAATTCCAGTTAAGATAATCATCTTGGGAAGCGAATCCATATTCATTCATGACGGCATTGGTCTCCGTCATAATTTTTTGCGAGGTTGGATCAGATTCATTTGCTTGATCAGATGCCCCATTGGCTTGCTTTAATATCGCTTGTGCTTCTTCATTACTTACTATGTAACCCTGCTGAACGGCTTCCTGGTACTGTACTTCTTCCCTTACTATTCGATTGAAAATTACGTTCTGGTTAATTGGCTTATCAGGGTAGTTGCGTTCGATGCTGGTTATGTATCGCTTTTGATCCTCAGATAGCTGGTCTGCACTTAACCCTAATATCTTAAGGGTTCCCGCAGTGGGGGTCTGTGCACTACTATCAAGCTGCATAATTATCTGCAACATTTTAGCGCTGATCTCTCTTTTGATGGTTTCATCCTTAAAATCTTGTTCAGTTATGGCCTTACCATTTATGACCACAACCGTGTCGACCGGATAAACAGCCTGGGTGGCCCTAGTACATCCCGCACCATAAACAAAAATAAAGACTGCTAGGAAAGCACAACCCAATCTATTAAGACTTGATTTCATAATAAGACTTCCTCTCAGTAATACTTAGTTGTTATTTATTCTGAAATTTCATCATTTCTTAACCAGTTTATCAAACCTCAAGATATATAGGAAGATATTATCTGTCCATACAAATTGTTCCATGGGATGATTGAGATTTGATCGTCAAGACCCTTTCACGAGCAAACTAGTATATAATAAGATATGAGGGAATTATAAAGCTAAAAGCCAAACCTTTAAGAACGCGTCTGTATAATTTCTGTTGTGCAATAATATCCTGATATGAAGGAGGTAATGCTGATGTCTGCATTGCAGTGGATACTGGTAGCCGTAGTATGCGGGGCGGTAGAAATTTTAACATCGGGCTTCTGGTTTCTATGGTTGGCCTTGGCCGCAATATTGGTGGCTGCGGGAGTTGGTCTGCATTGGTTGATAAGCCTGCCAATTCAGTTGTTCGTTTTTGCAGTAATTACTCTGCTGTTTATAGTATTTACGCGTCCTCTAGTGGTGAAACTCGTCAAATCGCCCAATACGGTAAGCAATGTTGATGCCCTGATTGGCCAACATGGTATATCTCTGACCAGCATATCCCATGTGGACTATGGACAAGTTAAGGTTAATGGGGAGATTTGGACAGCCGTGTCCACCGAAGACATTGCTGAAAATATTCGGATTGTAGTTACGGGGGTTGATGGAGTTAAACTGATGGTTGATAAAGCAGATATTACCCCGCAGTGCTAAACGGAGTAGGGAAAGGATGATATTATGTTAACTATTTTTGTGAATGTGGTAATTGTATTATTTGTTATTTTAATTGCGTACTCAGCAATTAAGATTATCCATCAGGCATCAGTTGGAATTGTCGAAAGATTGGGCAAGTATCATAAAACAGCCCAGCAGGGTATCAATGTAATAATACCTTTTGTTGATACTTTCCGGGCTATCGTGGATCTTAGAGAGCAGGTGGTCAGTTTTGCACCCCAACCGGTAATCACCAAGGACAATGTAACTATGATGATCGATACCGTAATCTACTACCAGGTGACTGCTCCTTTCAAATATATCTATGAAATACAAAACCCGATATTCGCTATTGATAACCTGGCAGCGACTACTTTAAGAAATATCGTAGGTGACCTGGAACTCGATCAAACCCTGACCTCCAGGGATCTCGTAAATACCAAACTTAGAGTGATTCTGGATGAAGCCACTGACAAATGGGGGATCAAGGTAAATCGAGTGGAATTGAAAAACATTCTCCCTCCCCAGGATATTCAGACCGCCATGGAAAAACAAATGCGTGCCGAGCGGGAAAAGCGTCAGGCAATACTGCTGGCTGAAGGGCAAAAGACCGCCACTATCCTTGAGGCCGAAGGCAGGAAACAGTCGGCTATCCTTACTGCGGAAGGACTCAAGGAATCCAATATTAGAACCGCCGAAGGCACTCGACAGGCCAAGATTCTTGATGCCGAAGGAGAAGCCCAGGCTATCTTGAATGTGCAGAAGGCTTTTGCAGAGAGTTTGGTAATGATTAAAGAGGCGGGGATAGACGATAAAGTCCTGGCTTTAAAATCGCTGGAGGCTATTAAAAAACTGGGTGACGGTCAGGCTACCAAGTTAATCATTCCCAGTGACTTAGCAGGTCTCGGTGGAGTATTCGCCGCCTTGAAGGCAGCGACCGAGGATAGCTCCAGTAAACCGCAGTCATAGATTTGTGGCTGGTGAGCATTTATAATTCTGAGTGTTGAACGATAATATAAATTGGATTCCAGATTACGAAAGGGGTAGGCGATGCGCTTACCCCTTGGTTTATTTCAACTATCGCCCCGGACTGGCAGCCTTAAACACACCACATTAATAACATATTTTAACATATTTACAGTTAGAACCCTTCTATTAAATTTCCTGCCAAAGGGCATACTCTGCCTCTCAGGTTTTAAGGATTTTCAACAGTATTTACGTGGACACATGGGGATTTATGAGGTACCCTTATTTTGTGCCAAGGATGTAAAAGCGGGTTGCAATATTAATAATAAGTGTAATTCTATATACGCAAAACATGTCGGTTTTAATATATTTTAAGGGGTGTAGTTGCTTTGAGTGGATTTTTTGGTGTTGTTTCAAAGAAAGATTGCGTCATGGATGTGTATTTTGGTACGGATTACCATTCGCACCTGGGAACTAGTAGGGGCGGTATGGCGATTTGGAGCGGAAACGGTTTTAACAGTTTAATACATAACATAGAAAATACTCAGTTCAGAGCAAAATTTGAGTCTGACCTGCCAAAAATAAGAGGCAATATGGGTATAGGATGCATAAGCGATACTGAACCGCAGCCTTTGACAGTGCGTTCCCACCTTGGTCAATATGCGATCAGTACAGTGGGGAAAATTAATAATTTGTATAATATAGCCGACCAAACATTCACCAATCGAAATGTTCATTTCTTGGAAACCAGCAAGGGTACTATTAACCCTACCGAACTCGTATCGGTAATTATAGATCAGGAAAGCTCTTTCAAGGATGGTTTGTTAAAAGCCCAGGAGTTGATTGAGGGATCCTGTTCAATTCTGATTTTAACACCGCAAGGGATTTATGCTTCAAGGGATAAACTTGGCAGAACGCCTTTAATTATAGGTGAGAAAGAAGGGTCATACTGCGTTTCCTTTGAATCCTGCACTTTTACCAACCTCGGCTATAAGTTCAAATATGAACTTGGCCCAGGAGAAATAATTTATATGACACCGGATGGTATGGAGAAAATTGCGCCACCTAGAGATAAAATGAAAATTTGTGCTTTCTTGTGGGTCTATTATGGTTATCCATCCTCAACTTACGAGGGAATGAATGTGGAGGTTATGCGTTATAGAAATGGTGCCGCCATAGCCAAAAACGACACGGTGGAAATCGATATGGTTGCCGGGATACCAGACTCGGGTACTGGACATGCCATCGGTTACTCTAACCAATCCAAAGTAGCCTATGGACGTCCTTTCATAAAATATACCCCAACCTGGGCCAGGAGTTTTATGCCACAGGATCAGAGCATAAGAAATCTGGTGGCAAAAATGAAACTGATGCCCGTTCCTGAACTAGTATCTGATAAACGCCTGCTCTTCTGCGATGATTCAATTGTTCGCGGTACCCAGCTCCGAGAGACGGTTGATCTGCTATATAAATGCAATGCCCGGGAAGTTCATATTCGATCAGCTTGCCCTCCGCTTGTATTTGGCTGCAAATACTTAAACTTCTCAACTTCCCGCTCCGAAATGGATCTTGCAGCAAGGCAAGCCATAATCGAACTTGAAGGAAAAGAACCGGAGTCTTTTGACGCATATTGTGATCCTGCTAATGAAAAGTACAATTGTATGGTGAACTGTATCAAAAAACGTCTCAATTTTTCAGGGCTTAAATATCAAAACCTGTATGACATGATTGACGCAATCGGGTTAGACAAGGATAAAATCTGTACATACTGCTGGAATGGGAAGGAATAGTAATAGGGGAGCCAATGGAATCGCCAGCAGGCTGTGTGAAAACCATTTGGCGTTTTTCAATCGCTCCACTAGTGGGCAGATTTTAATTGTTATTAGGCGCCAATGCCATCAATTGGCCCGATATATCGCTCGCACCTTCCACTTTGTAATTGAGACTTGGCGATTTTGGGAATTTTCACACAGTCTTCCGCCCTATGACACTATGCAGACTGAAAAAGAGGCTGTCCCTTTCGGAACAGCCTCTTCAGACCGTCAAAAAAGCCCAATAGCAGCGTTATTAACGAAAGTCCGTTCAATCAACGTACCTCATGTACGCCTCAATCACGAACTTTCATTAATGCCTTGCTCTTGAACTTTTTTGCTCGGTCTGCCTTTATTGACACTCTAAAGAGGCTGTCCCTTTGGGACAGCCTCTTTTACATATTCCTTATAGTATGGAATTATTGATACGGTTTTCTTGAATGAATCCTGAGTTAAGAACTACTTCTGGTTTAGGGAGTTTAATTCCTAAAGTTTCCTGTAAGACTTCCTCAATGACTTCCACTGGTTTAATTTCCAACTGCTCTCTCACTTCATCCGGCAGATCTTTCAGATCTTTCATATTTTCTTTGGGAATAAGGACTTTCTTAATCCCCGCCCGGTGCGCTGCCAGGAGTTTCTCTTTAAGACCGCCTATAGGTAAGACCGCACCTCTAAGAGTTATCTCTCCAGTCATGGCCAGGGTGGAATCCACCTTTATTCCCGTTATGAGAGACGCGATTGCTGTGAACAAAGCTATGCCAGCTGACGGACCATCCTTAGAGACTGCACCTGATGGTACGTGAATGTGTAGATCTCGTTCTTTAAAGTTAAAGTTTAGACTACTTAATGCTAATCTTGATTTCACCAGACTCAAGGAGATCTTGGCCGACTCCTTCATCACATCACCCAGTTTACCGGTTAAGATCAATTGTCCGCTGCCAGGCATATCGGTCCCCTCAATGAAGAGAATTTCTCCACCCACTGGAGTCCAGGCTAGACCGGTTACAACACCTGGAGGATTATCCAATTGCGCTACATCATGGTGTGATAGCTTATTACCCAATATCTCTTCCAGCAGTTCAGATGTTACGGTATAAGGAGTTGCTACCTTACCCGACACTATTTTTTCCGATGCTACTCGAGCAATAGAAGCTATCTGCCTGCGCAGACCCCTGACCCCAGCTTCCTGAGTGTAATCAGCAATAACGGTCTTGAGCGCCTCATCCTCAATTACTAACATTTCATTACTAAGTCCATGTTCCTCCAAAACTCCAGCTACCAAGTGATCTTTTGCAATATGGTATTTCTCAGTGCTGGTATAGCTGGATATGGAGATAACCTCCATTCTGTCCAGCAGCGGTCCCGGTATTGACTCGGTCGTATTGGCCGTGGCTATAAAGAATACCTCGGAGAGGTCATACGGAACCTCCAGATAATGATCAGTAAAGCTATTATTTTGTTCTGGATCCAATACTTCCAACAGTGCACTGGCCGGGTCCCCATTATAGGCGGTCATAAGTTTATCAACTTCATCCAAGACAAATACCGGGTTTTTTTGACCGGCCTTTCTTAGATTCTGAATAATTCTGCCCGGCAGGGCGCCCACATAAGTGCGACGATGGCCACGGATCTCGGCTTCATCTTTAATTCCGCCCAAACTCACGCGAATATATTTTCTTCCCAGCGCTTCGGCAATACTCTTGCCCAGACTGGTTTTACCGGTTCCGGGAGGACCTACCAATAGAACGATTGAACCTTTTTTGTCTTTCTTGAGCTTCATTACTGCCAGATGCTGTATGATTCGGTCTTTTACCTTTTCCAAACCATAATGCTGATCATCCAAGATCTTCCTGGCCTCGGACAGATTGATCTCTTGGGGTTCTCCCTCCTGCCAGGGAAGCTCAACCAGTATATCCAGATAATTGCGAATAACGTTATAATCAGGGCTGCTGGGGTTCTGGCTTTCGAACTTGGCTAACTCTGCCAGAGCAGTTTTTAGTACCTCCGGGGGCATACCAGCCTTTTCAATCCTTTGACGGTAATTTTGGTCATCTGTTGGGGTGCCTTCATTTAATTCATCCTGAATGCTCTTCAGGTGTTCCCGCAGGACCGATTCGCGATGAGCTTTGTTAGATTTTTCGCTGAATTTTTCAGCCATTTCGATCTGCAGTTTAATAGATTCCTTTTGCTTGAGTAAATGATCCATAAACTGCAAGGTTCTCTGCTTCAACGACCTTGTTTCAATCAAGGCTTGCTTTTCGGCATTGGTAATGCGTAAATATTGCCCAAGTTGTCCCATCAACACATTTAGATTCTTCTCATTATCGAAGACTTTGATAAAAGGTTCAGAGCCTTTGAAATTCGTGCTGATTTCATGAACCAGTCCTTTAATGTATACCAACATCTCCTCCTGGCTCTTCAAGTCCAAGTCAACTAAATCAGAGACCCGCTCATAGTCAGCCCAAACAGTCGCATCCTCAAACGCCAGATTATTAATTTCCACCCGATCAATTACTTTGATCTTCAAAAGGGAGAGCTGTTCTTTCTTTTCTGTAGCCAGGACTTTTACTAGAGTGCCTACATGATAAAAATCAGACTCACTCAAGGAATTCTGCTTGAAGTTTTGTTTCAAAGATAAAACAATAGCCATGTCATCATTGTCAGCTAATAGATTCTTAAATGATTCCTCTTTAAAGGCCAGAGTATATTCCATATTCGGCAATAAGATAATGTCTGAAGTAGGGATAACCTTCAGTTTGAGATTTTCTTTGTCATTGTTCATACTATTACATCCTTTCTGTAACCAGCTCACTGTTAAGTGAACGTTCGTTTAACTACGCGGCAAATAATAAGGGATATTAACTATCCCGGTAAGATTTCGAAAACTAGTACTATCTTAACAACGCATCCTGGATCATCTTAATGAGATCACACAGCATAGAATCAGCTTCTTCCGTTCTATGATTATGATATTTGCTAGCTATACTTTTGATAGGATTAAACATAATAGCACTAATGCTAGCATTATCAACATTTTTAATAATCTGATTTTTCTTGAAATCATCAAGTAAAATCGATAATTGTGACCTTTCCTGTGATAACTCGCATCGGCATGTTAAAGCCGGACAACTGGAGAACTGCTCCACAAAATAGAATTCTTCACCATATTCGATAATGTACGTGTAATAGGCCCGAACCAGGCATTCAATAAACTGTTCTCCACTCATTTCTCTCTTCACCTGATTGCCTAAATAAATATAAACTTCATTGTAATACTCTCTATATATATCGTGGAGCATGGCATCTTTGTTGTCGTAATAAATATATACTGTTGCAGGGGAAACACCGGCCTCTTTGGCGATTTTGGATATTGAAGCTCCGTGAAACCCCTCTGCGAGAATTAATTTGATTACGGCTTGCTTAATATTCTGTTGTTTATTATCATCTTTTCTTCTCATTGCCTCACCTTGCACTTATCATAAATGATCATTCATTTATAGTCAAGTATAATTTTCCAGGTTGTATTTAGAAAGGCAGATATTATGTAAGACAACTAAAGCTCATTATAACGGAGGCTGAACAATTTTTACCCAGGTTTTAGTTATTTTATCTTCCATGTTTATAAAAAAACTGGTTCTGGCAAGTGAGAAAATAATTAAACCTGTCCAAATAACCATGAAGGAAAGCAGGTTTCCCAAAGTAAAGGGTTCGTGATAAATTGCAGCACCCAGGAGAAGACCCATCGTAGGGCTGACATACTGCAGGAAACCTATGGCAAAGAGTGGCAGACGTTTGGTGCCAGCCGCAAATAGAATTAATGGTATCGCTGTGACTGCACCCGCGCCTATTAGCAATAAGGTGGTCACCGAGGGAACGAACTGGAAAGAGCTATTATCGGTATTGTAGATATATCCTAAATAAGGCAGGGCAATTGCGAACGAAAGCATGGTTTCCAGGGTTAAGCCAGTAATTGATCCGATGTTTATCATTTTTTTAAACAGGCCATATATGGCAAAAGTTATGGCCAGGGTAAAGGCAATCCACGGAAATCTTCCATATTGAACCGTGAGGCTAAATACACCAACGGCGGCTAGAAAAAAAGCGACCATTTGCCATAAAGACAAGCGTTCCTTTAGAAATACTATGCCGAGCAGAACACTCACCAAAGGATTGATATAATAACCCAGACTGGTTTGGATAATGTGGTCATGATTCACCGCCCATATATAAGTAAACCAGTTTAAATTGAGCATTATCGCTGCTCCCAATATGCCCCGCATTTTTCGAGGCTGGCCGGCGATATATTGTATCTCGCTTAAAAAGGACGGCAATTTTCGGGTTACAGTTAATAGAATAAATAAAAATACCAGGGCCCAGACCACTCGATGAGCCAGAATTTCTGTCGATGAGACATGCTGTAGCTGTTTCCAGTAAAGCGGCAGGATACCCCATAATGCATAGGCTCCAAGACCAAAGGCAATTCCCTTTATCTGTTCGTTTGTTTGTTTTGGCTTCATGTGTTACTCCTAGGCAAGAATACAGATTATTATAGCTCTCTGCCTTTAGGGTGACAATAGGGAAAGAATCTCTTCAGGGTCAGTACCCATTAAAGCCTGAAAGGGAGTCGGGACGAGCAGACATGTGCAACAACTGATTGACGCAGTAAATTATCCTATGTTAATATAAAATTTGATAAAACTTAACAAATTTCTTATCCAGAGCGGCTGAGGGACAGGCCCTATGACGCCCGGCAACCAGCCAGTTATATGGAAACGGTGCTAATTCCTGCAGATGTTATGTCTGGCAGATAAGCGCGAGAATAAGATATCTTGCCTCTTTGCGTAGACAAAGGGGTTTTTTTTATCAAACACCCCTAAGACCCCCTCCTCGACTGAGGGGGCGTTTGATAAAACGCTCGCGGCGCGATGCACACAAAATGCGCAATGTAGGCGCTAAAGCGCCCGCATTTTGGCGCATAATTCGCGCAAGCGCTCATTGAATAAGGAGGCTGCCTTTTTGATTGAGATAAACGATCTTACCAAAATATACCATACGGCCCATCAAGATATAGTAGCCTTAGACAAGGTAAGCTTGTCGATAAAAAGGGGAGAAATATTCGGAATAATAGGTCTCAGCGGAGCCGGTAAAAGCACACTGATAAGATGTATAAATATGTTGGAAAAACCGAGCCAAGGTTCAATAATAGTTGACGGTCAGGATATAACAGCTTTAAACAAAAATCAACTTTATTTAGCCCGGCAAAAAATAGGTATGATCTTTCAGCAGTTTAACCTGCTGTCATCCCGCAATATTTTTGACAACATAATGTTTCCTCTGGAGATTGCCCGTATGCCAGCCAAGCAGGCTCGGAACAGAGTAAATGAGCTGCTGGAAATGGTCGGGCTGGTTGACAAAGCCCGTGTTTACCCGGATCAACTCAGTGGCGGGCAGAAACAACGGGTCGGAATAGCACGGGCATTGGCTAATGATCCCAAGCTGCTATTGTCTGATGAGGCTACTTCGGCGCTTGATCCTCAAACTACCCGCTCGATTTTGAAACTATTGAAGGATATCAACTCCCAATTAAATCTGACCATATTACTTATCACCCATGACATGAATGTGATTAAACAGGTGTGTGACCGGGTAGCAGTTATTAATGATTCTCATATCGAAGAGGTGGGTGATGTCCTGTCGATTTTCACCAATCCCGGAACCCCGACTTCCCAGAGTTTTATTAATAACATAATTAATAAAGGTGATCCTGGCGAATACGCTCACAATGTGATAAATAAGCATGAAGACAAACACCACTGCTTGATACGGGTTTCCTTTATTGGTTCCTCCGCCGGTGAGCCGGTAATCTCGTCTATGATTAAAAAATTTGATGTCGACGCCAACATTCTTTACGGTAACATTGATCGAGTTAAAGAGGTGCCGTTTGGCAACCTGATTCTAGAGTTGATTGGAACCGAAGCAAGCGTGACTCAATCGATGGCTTACCTTATGACTAATGGCTTGGAAATTGAGGTGCTGAAATGATCGGACATATTGGGGCGTTCATGGCGAATACCTTTTGGCTGGAAAACTCCTGGATGGTAGAAAAAGTAGCCATAGCAACCTGGGAGACTCTGTATATGGTGGTCATATCCACCGCCCTCAGCTATGTCTTTGGCTTACCCTTAGGAGTCATTCTGGTAACCACTGCCGATGGACATGTATTAGAAAGCAGAGGATTGAACCGGGTCCTGGGGGTAATAATTAATGCGGCCCGTTCCATACCTTTTATCATATTCTTGATTCTGGTCATTCCTTTCACCCGCCTGGTGGTGGGGACTTCTATTGGAACGGTAGCATCCATGGTGCCTCTGACCCTGGCGGCCATACCTTTTGTAGCGCGTCTGGTGGAAACTTCATTAAAGGAGATCGAATGGGGATTGATTGAGGCCGCTTTATCCATGGGAGCCAATGCCTGGCAGGTCGTGAGCAAGGTATTAATTCCCGAAGCTTTGCCTTCAATTATACTTGGTGTTGCCATCACTACGATCAATTTGGTAGGCTATTCAGCTATGGCAGGAATAGTAGGAGGAGGTGGGTTGGGAACCCTGGCGTACTACTATGGTTACCAGCGTTATGAGAACTTGATAATGTGGGTTACAGTCATCGTACTGATCATTTTTGTTCAGATTATTCAGACGCTGGGTGACAAAATGGTAGCAAACACGATTAATAAGAGGAGGTAGATATAATGAAGAAGACCCTGGTTTTAATTGCCTGCATATTATTACTGCTCACGACTGTAGCTGGCTGCAGTAAAACAGCTCAGAAAGAAGATGCCAATAAGGCTGCCCAGCCGGCTACAACCAAAATTGTAGTTGGGGCAACTGCGAAACCGCATGCGGAAATCTTGGAAGTGGCTAAACCTCTGTTGGCTAAAGAGAACATTGATTTGGAAATAAAGGTGTTTACTGATTATGTGCAACTGAACCCGGCTTTAAAAGACAGTCAGATTGATGCTAATTTTTTCCAGCATATACCCTATCTTGACGATTTCAATAAGAAGAATAATGCCACTCTGGCTTGGGTCGTAAAGGTTCACAATGAACCGATGGGTATATACTCGAAAAAAATTAAGAGTCTGGATGAACTGGCTAATGGAGCACAAGTGGGCATTCCCAACGATGCCACCAATGGTGGACGTGCCTTGATGGTTTTGGCACAGGCCAAACTGGTTACCTTGAAAGAGGGCGTGGGTGTAAACGCTACTGAGAAAGACATAGTTACAAATCCTAAGAACTTAAAAATTACTCCGATGGATGCGGCAATGCTGCCCAGAACTCTGGAAGATGCAGCCATATGCGTAATCAACAGTAATTATGCTTTGGAAGCTAAACTGAACCCGGTAAAAGACTCTTTGTTGATGGAAGCCAAAGATTCTCCTTTTGCCAATGTACTGGTGGTTCGGGCCGAGGATAAAGACAAAGATGCTATTGTTAAGCTGGGTAAAGCCTTGCAGTCGCCTGAAGTGAAGCAGTTCCTGGAAGAGAAATATGCAGGAAGCTGTGTTCCGTCTTTCTAAAAGTTAAAGCTTTTATATTCAATTTTAATAAAGACAGACCGAGCAAAAAAGTTCAAGAGCAAGGCATTAATGAAAGTCCGTGATTGAGGCGAATAAGGTATGGGGACACACCCCTTATAGGGGAATGTCCCCGTAACACGTACGGTGATTGAACGAACTTTCGTTAATAACGCAGCTATTGGGCTTTTTTGACGGTCTGAGACTGTTGGGTATTACTTGCCAACAGTCTTCTTGTTGGTATGCCCAGTATTGGCGCAGTGTACCAGTGGGACAAGGGACCCGTCCCCCTGTCCCACTGGTATTTTTAGTTGCTTTATTGGGTAATTTGTAAGATATAATATATTTTTTAAGTTTGACAATTGCTGGAATGTCTATAAAATAGATGTAGTCACTTTAATTGCACAAACATGTGCACAAGAGGAGGAGCTAAATGCCTGACCAAAGAGATAATCTGCTCAATCCCACATTGAGAGATATATTAGGGACCTTTCAACTTGATAAAAACTATACTCAAGGGGAAGGCAGCTATCTGACCGATGATACGGGAATCCGTTATCTGGATTTTATCGCCCAGTACGGAGCGGTTCCCTTCGGTTACAATCCTGATTTCGTATGGGATGCTTTGCTGGAGGTCCGCACTAAAAGACTGCCGAGTCTGGTCCAGCCTTCGCTGCCCGGAGAAGCACTCAAACTAGCCAATATGTTGGCTCAATGCTCTCCGGGGGATTTGTGTTATGCTACCTTTTGCCAGAGTGGGACAGAAGCGGTGGAGGCGGCGATCAAGCTAGCCCGTTCCAGCACCGGGCGGGAATGTATCATATCAGCGGCCAACAGTTTTCACGGCAAAACGCTGGGTTCTTTATCAGCTACGGGCAAGAATTCATATCAGACCCCTTTCCGGGCACCTGCACCTGGTTTCTTAAGAATTCCATACAACGATACTGACAGCCTAAGGAAAATTTTGGAAGAGAACCGCGAAAATGTAGCTGCCTTCATAATCGAACCGGTTCAGGGTGAAGGTGGGGTAATTGTTGGTAATACTGGTTATATGCAGGAGGCCCAAAAACTCTGCAATGAATATGGAGTTGTATTTATAGTTGATGAAATACAGACTGGTTTGGGACGTACTGGCAAGCTCTTCGCCTGTGAACATGCCGGCTTGGAACCGGACATAATGGTGTTGGCCAAGGCCTTAGGAGGGGGATTGCTGCCTCTGGGGGTATGCTTGAGTTCCCCCCGGATATGGAACGATGACTTCGGAATGCTGCACAGTTCAACCTTTGCAAACAACCAAGTTACCTGTGCAGTTGGTATTGCGGTTTTGGAGAAACTATGCCGTGATGAGCAGAGTTTCGTGCAAGAAATTAAGGAAAAGGGAGACTACCTTTTATCCGGCGTTCAGAGGCTGGGAGAAAATTACTCCACAGTTGTTAAGGAGGTACGCGGGCAAGGTCTCATGGTAGGCGTCGAATTCGAATCCATGCGAGATGTTGGTTCTTATGAAATGGCCTATATGGAGGATCAGGGAGGATTTACGGCTTTAATTGCCGGGTTCCTGCTTAATGTATATCAGATTCGCTTGGCTCCTTTTTTGAATAATTCCATGACGTTAAGATTGGAACCTACATTAACTATAAGTTACTCCGAGATTGATAGAGTCCTGGAAGCTTTAGAAGTAATCTGCCAGATTCTCAATAACCATGATTATGCTAGTTTATATCGCTACCTGATCGGTGATAGACGGCACCCTAAAGTCATAAATGATTACCGGTCATACAGCCGTAGGAACAAAGCTTCTATTTTGCAGCCGGGTGAACGAGCCAGTAAAAAATTTGCCTTTATCATTCACTATCCAGCCCCGGAAGATGTAGTAATAAATAATCCTTCTTTTGCCAGCTACAGCCGGAATCAATTATACCAACTCATGCAATGGGAGAGCCGGATTACTGATCCCGGAATTGCCTGCTATATGCCGGCTATTAAATCAAAATGTGGGACTATCGCCGAAGGTTGGTTGATAGGGGTTCCATTAGGGGCTAGGGAAATGATGAATCTACCCCAGGCAGATGTAGTGGATATGATAGCCAAAGCTGTAGATATGGGCCGTGACTTGGGAGCAGAAATCGTGGGACTGGGTGCGCTAACTTCAGTGGTCACCAAAGGTGGCAAAGCGGTAACCGGAAGAGGTGTCGCTATAACCAGTGGTAACAGTTTTACCACCTTGATGGCTATTGAAGCACTATTCCTGGGGGCTGAGAAGATGTACATCGAACCTATTGCGGCCCGGGGCGGAGTAGTGGGAGCCAACGGTTCCATCGGCCGAGCCTGCGCCCTTATGGTATCAGAAAAGCTTTGTCAGATTACCCTGTTCGGCAGCCCGGAGCACCCAACCAGCAGCAAACTTCGTCTTGATTCGTTGGCTAACGATATATTTGAATATGCTCGTACCAGGCTTCTGGCCGGAGAAAGGGACGGAATGAGCCTATGGCTGAGCAGACTGGTGAATATTCTGCATAATAAAGATGAAGACACCGCCTATCAATTTATTGAACATATTACGGATGGGGATAAGCTTTCCCTCTCATTTATTAATGATGTTTGTGATTATCTTGGCATTATTTGCCCGCTGGAAACAAGTACAGATATCAGTGGAAAACTACCTGAATGCGATCTAGTGGTTGCGGCCAGCAACAGCCCCGACTATCTGATATACTCCGATAATCTGCGCTCAGGTGCGGTGGTATGTGATGTAGCCCGGCCTGCTGATGTAGCCCCGGAAGTATGTGAGCAAAGAAATGATGTGCTGATCCTTGAAGGAGGGTTGGTTCAATATCCTGATTCCATATGTTTCGGCCCCAATCTGGGATATCGGGGTGGGGTAAATCTAGCCTGTCTGTCAGAGACCGTCTTGCTGGCTTTGGAGGGTGATTGCCAGGATTATAGCCTTGGTAATAGACTATCCCTGGAGACTGTCCAATATCTGCGCGATTTGGCGCAGAAGCATGGTTTTGGGTTGGCTGGCTTAAGAATGGGCAACCATGAGATTGATGAGCGGGATATCGAAAGAATTTATCGAAACTCCCTGCAGCTTAAGCAGGCTGAGAATATGTAGAAAAACAGCTTGGGGTGCAGGAATTTTCTCCAATCGTATAGAAATGAACAACTGAGTAATTTACTTCTAATATGTTGTTGGAGGTTTTTGCGCTATTAAGCTGAGCGGAACTATTTGAGGAGGAAGAGAAAATGGATGTACTTGTGCAGGACATTACGATAAAAGAAAACGGTAAATGGTATTTTGGTGAAGCTGAAATGTTCCGTCGCCAGATTCTTAATGTTTTGGCTAAAAACCTTAATCGTAAGCCGGATGGCAGCTATTTTGTGCAAATGCAAGAGGACGAAAACCCGGTTATTGTTGAAGATGTACCTTATCTAGCTACAGGCATTATGGAAAATGAAATGCCGTTAAAGTTGGTCTTTCATGATCTGCAGGAAATGGTATTGGATCATGAACTTAAGCTGTATTTCAAGGGTGATGTACCTTACATTTCTTTTAAATGGGAAGGTGATACCCGCATAAGTCGTGGAGTATATTGGAAATTAAGCGAGTATTTTGATTTCCGAGGGGAAGAGGTCTATATTGTACCTCCTAAATAATATGATGTAAAAATTTCCAATTCATATATTTATTGGATTAATAAATCCCCCAAATGAGGTAAAACTAAGAAAGAATTATTATCTCATTGAAAAGGAGGGGGAAAAATAATGGCCAAAGAGAAGAAGAGACCGGTGGATCAGGGCGGGATATATAAAGACGGAGCACAGAAAAATAATGATGATAGAGCCAAAATAGATGCTCCTAGCGAAAAGAAGAAAAAGATTAACGAATCCATATAACTAATAAAAACACATGGGACGCAGCCTGCCAGCTAAAACGGTAGGCTGCTTTTTTAAATACTATTTTTCCATTGACATATATTATCCTTATGACTATACTGTCTTTGATGTAATAAAATTGAACAGTATGGTTGATTAAAGAGAGACCTTATAAGGTGGCTCTAAAAAAACCAATATTTTTGTGAATTAGCTTTCCCGTTAATCGCTCATTCATGAAGATATTGGTTTTTTGGTTTTTTTACATAGGTTATGGTAAACATGGGGAGGGATGATATTTGTCATCGATTTGTAACGCCAATTTTCAAGAAACCAGGTTTGTTGATAGTAATAATGGACCAAAACTAAATGAACGACAACGTAAACAAATGCAGCACGAGTTAAAAATTTATATGGAAAAATATTTTAAACAAAAATTAGGCAAGAGCGTTGATTACACCAAAATTACTATCTGGGATGATATGCTTATTATTCAGGGTGAACGTTTTTTAACTGAACCGGAAAAATATATTGTAACCACTACGGCAGGAAAAGACGTTGTAAACAGTGCGCGCTTGCACGTAGCCAGACAGCATGCTATTGATAATGTACCTTATTTTGAAACATTATTAGGAGCTAAGGTTATTCACCAGACTTACATGGTGGAAGCTGAAAATGATTTCTGGATGCACGCCATAGTTTTTGATCGGGTTCTAACCCAATAACATATGAGGGGCTTTATGGAATAAATAAGGCAGAATACTCTAAGGATTTGTCGTGCTAGACAAGGCGTCAAAGCGTGGTAATAATGCATCATTATTGGCGACCGCGAGGGAGCACCAGGGAGGTATTGGCGCGTTTTGATAAGGAAGTATAGCGCTAAAAAGACCGGAGTAAATGACTAGTTTATTTCTTGCAACATTATTAGTAAGCGCTAGCGAACATCAGTAGTACCCGCAGGGTGATAGTCCCTCACTACAACCTAATACTGGGGAGACTTAGGAGAGACCTTTAGGGGTGACTCCGAAGTAGACCAATATTTTTGTGAAGAAGCTCGGCCAAACGAGTGTAAACATAAGGATATCGGTCTTTTTTTTATGGGAAGGAGGTAGTAAACAAACCAAAGACTTTTCGTGAATGCAAAACATTATTGATCGGCAAAGATCTAAATTTTAGGAGGTTATAAAAATGGCAGATACTCAAAAAGCTCTTCTTTATCGTGGACCTGGCCAATATGCTCTGGAAGATGTTCCGGTGCCCAAAATTGCCCATCCGGGCGATTGTATTGGCAAGGTAACTTTATCAACGATTTGCGGAAGTGACATTCATATCGTACATGGCGGTATGCCTGAAGTAAGATATCCGCTGGTCATCGGTCACGAATTCTGTGCCGAAATAGTAGAGACAGGTCCTGAGGTCAAAAGACTAAAAGTTGGAGACAAAGTAGTCACGTCATGCGTCGCTTTCTGCGGGGAGTGCTGGTACTGCAAACATGGTCTGTATGCACATTGTACTACACCAAGATACGGTTGCTTTGGAGTTTATGGGCAGGAAGGCTGTCAAACCACATATGTGTTGATGCCCGGTGCTGATAATTATGCCTATAATATTCCCGATGGATTAACCGAACAAGATGTATTGTTTACAGGTGATATTCTATCAACTGGTTATTTCGGAGCTGAAAATGCAGACATTAAAATCAATGATGTTGTAGCTGTAGTGGGTGCCGGTCCGGTTGGAATGTGCTGTATGGCAACAACCAAATTATGGGGACCCTCACTGGTTATTGCTGTTGATACGGTGCAGTCCAGGTTGGATGTATGCGTAAAAGAAGGTATAGCCGATATAGGACTCAATCCTCTTGAATGCAATGTTCCTGAAGTGATTAGAGAAATGACGGGTGGTCGCGGTGCAGACAAGACTATCGAGTGTGTTGGAGCCAAACCTACATTTGATTTAGCCTTGGAAATCGTGAGGGGCGGCGGCAATATGTCAACGATCGGTGTTTTCGAAAAACCCGTAGAGCTTCCTTTGGATAAGATATGGGCTAAAAACATTAAACTGGGTTGGGGCTTTGTACCGATGAATAAAATGCCCGAGCTAATTAATCTGATCAAACAAGGGAAACTGAATACCAATTTCTTGTGTACTCATAAAGCTCCATTAAATGATATCATGCGCGGCTATGATGTCTTTGGTAATAAGAAAGAGAACTGCCTGAAATGGCTGGTTACTCCCTGGGAAAAATAGACTGGCCTAGCTATTTTGAAGGATCTCTGGATTAATGTAATGGTATATTCGACAAATTTAACCGAATAACAGATTTACCAAACTTAAACGTATGGTGGATTTACGAGAGACCTTTGGGTAGCTCTAAAATAGACCAGTGTTTTTGTGAAGAAACTCGGCAACGGGCGTAACCATAAAGATATTGGTCTTTTTTTGTGGAAAGGAGGTAGTAAACAAAAACATTATCGTAAGTAAAAATACCCGAAGGAAAAATTTTAGAAAGGTGGAATCTATAATGGGTAAATTAGATGGCAAAGTAGTAGTAGTGACAGGTTCAGTTTCAGCAATTCCTGGTTTTGACTCTATCGGGTCAGCAACAGTTCGTGAAGCATTAGATGAAGGAGCAAGAGGGGTAGTTGTGTCTGACATTAATGACAAATTAGGTGAAGATTTTGTTAAGGAATTAAATGATAAATATGGTGCAGGACATGCCATTTATGTTCATACTAATGTAGCTCAACCTAAAGATGTTGAAAAATTATTTGAAATTACAGAAAAGGAATATGGAACGGTAGATGCAATAATGGCTAATGCTGGGGTGGTGACTGCAGAAGATTTTGATAAAGACCCTGAAGAAGTTTTGAAATCTCGTAAATTTATTCAAAGTATTAATGAAGATGGAGTATTTTATACAGCATTATATGGTTCCCGTTTAATGATGAAACATGGAACCCAAGGTTCAATCGTGATGGTTTCCAGTATTCATGGTGTTGCTGGCCGTCCTAAAGTTGTAAATTGTGAAACAGGTGAAGTTTTAATTGAACGTTTCAATTTGATTCAATATACAATGGGTAAACACGGTGTAGTTGGTTTATCTAAAGCATTAGCTTTGGAATTGGCGGAATATGGTATACGTGTAAATACTGTAAATCCAGGTTATATTATGACACCATTATTCCAAGCAGCTGTATCTGCCGATAAAAATGATTTGGCAGCCCAAGATTCATTGGCCACAGAAGCATTTGATTTTGCTCAATTAGCAGCATTACATCCATTATGTAATGACCCGGTAAAAGATAAAGAAACCGTTCCTCGTGGTAAATTTGGTGGTCGTATGGGAGTTCCTGCAGAAATTTCAAAGCCTGCAGTATTCCTTATGTCAGATGAAGCATCATTTATTACAGGTCAAAAATTAGTAATTGATGGGGGTTATACTGCCGGCTAAAAACAACCTAATAATTAGGATAGGGGCGGCTTTTAGCCGCCGACCCCGACTTTTGCACATTAGAAGAGCCAACAATCCTCTCTGCAAAGAGAGGGGTGTTGGCTTTGTATATCCGACAACCCGCTTGAAAAAAATGCAAAAATTCTATAGAATTTGTCATTGACATGTTTTCAATTTGAAATTATACTATCCGAAGTAGATATATAAATAGTTATTCACGAATATATTTTGGTGGATAAAAGAGAAACCATTTGGTGGCTCGAAGAATACCAATGTTTTTACAAATTGCCTATTTGGGCTTATTAGTAAAGGTATTGGTATTTTTTATCCTCCCATTTTTGTAAAGTATAGACCTTAATATTAATTAAATTGGGTGGGGGATACGAATATGCCATCAGTGTATAAGATGAATTTGCAGGGAAATGGCTCTGAAAGCAGCCATTCACAAAAATTAAATGATCGGCAGCGTAAGCAATTGCAACATGAATTAAAAATCTACATGGAAAAGTATTTTAAACAAAAACTTGGCAAAGGTGTTGACCATACCAAGGTTATTATCTGGGATGATATGGTTATTATTCGCGGTGAAGGTTTTTTGACTGAACCGGAAAAATATATTGTAGAGACTACGGCGGGGAAGGACCTGGTTAATAATGCCCGCATGCAGGTGGCCAGGCAGCATTCTATTGATAATATGCCGTATTTGGAGACTGTATTCGGAGCCAAAGCACTTCATCAGACATATATGATCGAAGCGGAAAATGATTTCTGGATGCATATAATTGTATTCGACAAAATACTAACAGAATAACAAATTTGCCCAACTAATAGTAAGGTGGATTTAGGAGAGACCTTCTGGCAGCTCCAAGGTAGACCAATGTTTTTGTGAAAAGCTCGGCTAACGAGTGAAATCATAAGGATATTGGTCTTTTGTTTGGGGAAGTGCTTCATAATGCACGCATGTAGAAGTTTTTGATGGAGTTTTAACAGAATAACACTGTTTAAACCAAAAAAATACGGTGGATTTAGGGGAGACCGCAGGGTAGCTCCGAAGTAGACCAATGTTTTTGTGAAGAAACTCGGCGAAACGAGTGAAAACATAAAGATATCGGTCTTTTTTTATGAGGGAAGGAGGTAGTCAGAAGGAAAAAGATTATGCTCGATTTAAAAATATTATAATGTCCCAAAATAAAAGGAGGTAATTGTAATGAGTAATACTATGAAAGCCTTAGTTTATGGCGGACCTGAAAAAATATCTATTCAGGACGTTCCCGTACCCAAAATTATTGAGCCCGATGATGCTATAGTTCGGGTTACTACCTCAACTATCTGCGGTACGGATATTCATATATGGCATGGCGGAATGCCAGAAGTAGCTGATGGAAGAATTATAGGCCATGAATTTGTGGGCGAAGTAGTAGAAGTAGGCCCGGCAGTAAGAAATTCCAAAGTAGGCGACAAAGTAGCGGTTTCCTGTGTTACCCAGTGCGGTGAGTGTTTCTACTGTGTAAGGGGAATTTATTCTCATTGCACAACTGGAAGCTGGATATTTGGTTACATGATCGATGGCTGCCAGGCTGAATATGTAAGAGTTCCCCATGCCAACTTGGGAATGTTCGGTATTCCTGAAGGGCTAACTGAAGAGGATGTACTATTCGTGGGCGACATACTTTCCACTGGCTATTTCGGCGCGGAAAACGCTTGTATAGAGCCCGGTGACACAGTTGCAGTAATGGGTGCAGGCCCGGTCGGAATGTGTGCAATGCATACAGCAAAACTTTGGGGACCTTCCAAAGTTATCGCTGTTGACATCAATCAATCCCGGTTGGATAGGATTGTAGCGCGAGGTATTGCAGATGTTGGACTTAACCCGCTAAATGTTAATGTTCCTGACGCAATCAGAGATATGACCGAAGGCCGCGGCGCTGACAGAACTATTGAAGCGAATGGTTTTAAACCAACTTATGATATGGCGATAGATTCGGTTAGACCAGGCGGTAATGTTTCCTTTATAGGCGTATTCGAAAAACCCCAGGAACTTGCCATGAATACATTATGGATCAAAAATATTAGAATTAGCATGGGCCTGTTAAACGCCAATCGGATTCCTGAATTAATTAAGTTGATTCAGGCCGGCAAACTCGATACCAACTTCCTGTGCACACATACTGCACCATTAAATGATATTGTTAAGGGTTATGACATTTTCGGCGGCAAAAAGGATAATTGCTTGAAATGGTTAGTAAAACCTTATCAGAAATAATTAATATATAAAAACGGTGAAGCTTTTATAAAGCCTCGCCGCACATAATCAACTCAATCCTACTTAATTTGATATATGATCTCTCCCATCATATATATTTACCACAGGATTTAGGTTCAAGCCAGGAAGCCTTTCTGCAGGGAAAGGTTTCTTGGTTTTCTGCCTCTTTGGTTGGATGGGACGGCGGGACGGGTCCCTTGTCCCACAACGGGTATCTGAGTGGGACAAGGGACCCGTCCCCCTGTCCCATCTTAACGATGATGTAAATCAGGTACTGGAAACAGAGACTCGTCAATTTGTAGAGCTTTATCGATTTCAGCCAGCATTTTGTCGCGATCCCTGGGTATGAGTCCGTTTATGTTCCAATAGTTGGTGATATGATCGCTTAACACCATGCTGTTGTCACAATGGAGATTTTCTATTAATACCCTGATTTCTCTTAATGCTTCATGAGGGCTCAGATATTGAAAAGTACCGGCCTGAATTTCCGCCAATATGGGGGTGTCAGGCTCAGGGGCAAAGGTCCTCAATCTGATGAAATCAGGGCTAATGGCACTTAATACCCGGGCACTATTTTCGGCATGTTCTCTCCACCTGGCCCGACCAGCTATCCCCACCAGATAGTATTCACTAGTCTGAATACCTGCATTTTTGAGCTTCAATCCGGCTTCGATTATTTCTGCCGAATTTGTGCCTTTTTTTATATTTTGCAGGGTATTATCATCACCACTCTCCATACCCATATGGATTCGGCTCAAGCCTGCCTCTTTAAGTCGTATCAGATCCGCTTGGGTTTTCTTATTCACAAAGCGGGCTGAGCCATAAATAGTAATCCGTTGTAATTCGGGAAAAACTTCATGTGCATATTGAAATATTTCAATCAACTGATCGGTTTTCATTATTATGGTATTGCCATCGGGAAAAAAGATGGATTCGATATATGCACCGTAATAATCACGTGCGGCTTTAATATCTTCCTTAATATCTTTCACCGGTCTGATTTTAAAACGTGAACCTTTGTACATTGAACAAAAGGTACATTTATTATGCGGGCAGCCGATAGTGGCTTGAATGAGCAGACTGTAGGCCTCGCTGGGGGGGCGATATATATTTCCTTCGTAGCGCATTTTTGATCACTCCTCTGCCTGTAAGATTAACAAATATGGGTTCAATTGAAAAGCTTCAATTTAAGTCATAAATTATGAGCTGTTCTCGTATTATTATTAGGAAGTTATAGGGGAGGATTGAAATTATGACCAGAAAATTTATTGTGGTACTGGCAGGGATGCTTTTGGCAGTTTGTCTGCTGAGTGGTGGGTGTTCCAAAGTAGATGACAGTAAGATTAATAGCTGGAAGGATATGCTGAAAATACCGACCAGCACTGATAAAAGCGCTCAGAATAATGATCAGTCTAACTTAACACCTCCCAATGAGTCCCAGGTGACTACTGAAAAGATTAGTGTGAAGCTCTATTTTATCGATTCTAAACAGCACAAACTGGTGGCTGAGGAACGCAGCATAGCTAAAGTACAAGGTATCGCCCGTGAGACCATGCAGGAACTCATTAAAGGTCCGTCTGCCGCAGACCATCAAGCAGTATTCCCTACCGGAACCAAATTATTAGACATAAATGTAAAACCAGAAGGAATTTGTATCGTTGATCTGAGCGGCGAAGCCAACAAGGTTAGCGGCAAAGAACAGGGCAGCCTAATGATTCAAGCGGTTGCCAACACTCTAGGACAGTTTCCCAGTATTAAAGAGGTTAGCTTTTTGATCAATGGTGAGAAGGCGAATACTCTGGGAGGGATAGTAGATATTGCTAAGCCGGTCCAGGCTGTCTATACCCCTTAGTTAAGGGTTGGAAGATGCTTGGAGCAGGTTAACATTCATAAATGATTAATAAGGAGAAGTATGGTGAACGTACTATCTCCTTATTTTGTGAACCGTTCACAGTACTGGAATATGAAGGACAAAAGTGATACAGTATTTATTGAATTGTTTAATGTCTGTTACATTTATCCTTAAGATAGGAATTATTATATCGAGGTGTTAGATTTTGAAAAATAGGCCCATTGGTATTTTTGACTCCGGGGTAGGAGGACTGACTGTTGTCAAATCATTGATAGACCGGCTGCCTGGTGAAAGTTTTATATATTATGGGGACACAGCTAACGTGCCCTATGGAAGTAAAAGCCGAGCCGAGTTGTTCAAGTATGCTCATAGTATTATTGCGTTTTTACTCAGCCGTGAGGTGAAAACTATTGTTGTGGCCTGTGGAACCCATTCCTCAGTTACTCTGCCCGAGGTAGAGAAAACTTGTCCGGTACCTATCCTGGGGGTGGTCAAACCAGGGGCGCGGGCTGCGGTACAGACTACTAGAAATGGGAGAATTGGTGTGATCGCTACCCAGGCAACGGTGAATAGCGGCTCCTATACTATGAATATTAAAGGCATTGCCCCAGCTTATGAGACGTTTGCTGCCGCCTGTGCGCGATTTGTGCCCTTGGTGGAAGCAGGCATGCTAAGCGGGGAGGAAACTAGTCTGGCCATCAAAGAGTACATCGCTCCCCTTTTACAGGCAGGAATTGATACTCTGATTTTGGGCTGCACCCATTACCCCTTCCTGTCTCCAGTTATCGCCGAGTTTTCCGGTGATGATGTTGCTCTGGTAGATCCCGCCGCAGAGACCATCGAGGAATTAGCCGAAATATTATTTCATAAAAATCTGTTAAATGATAGTCAGGCTGTCGGAAAAAGAGAATTTTATGTCAGTGGCAACCCAGAGCAATTTTATAAAGTGGGCAGGATGCTCCTGGGAGACGTCATAGAAAAGGTAGAGAAGATAACTCTGGATGGAGCGGAAATCGATCATGGATAAAATCGGTTTTACTACCAGTATCCCGGTAGAGATTATACTAGCGGCCGGCAAGATACCAGTGGACTTAAACAATATATTTATTGCATCTGAGCAGGCACGTCAGCTCGTGGATGTCGCTGAAGATGCCGGGTATCCCCGTACTACCTGTGGCTGGATCAAGGGACTCTATGCAGTTGCATTGGAAAACGACCTGGAAGCGGTGATAGCGGTAATGCAGGGGGATTGCAGTAATACCCAGGCCTTAATGGAAACCCTGCAGCTGAAGAATATGAATATCATTCCTTTTGCCTATCCTTTTGACCGCGATAAGGAGAGCTTACGAGCTCAAATGGACAAGCTGATAAAATTATTCCAGGTTGACTGGGAAAGTGTGCAGCGGGTTAAAACTGATCTGGATAGGATCCGGTGTCTGTGCAGGGAAATCGACCTTATGACCTGGCGGGATAATCTGGTGAGCGGCGGGGAAAATCATTATTATCTGGTATCCTCCAGCGATTTCAATGGCAATCCAGAAAAATATGAGCAGGACTTAGTAAGTTTTATCAGCCAGGCCAGAACCAGGCAACCTTATCATGATGAGGTGAGATTAGCCTATATTGGAGTGCCGCCGATTTTCACTGATTTATACGATGTCCTGGAAACCATGGGAGCGAGGGTAGTGTACAATGAGGTCCAGCGTCAATTTTCCATGCCCTTTGCTGCCAAAGACGTTGTAGAACAATATAGTCTATACACCTATCCTTATGGTGCATTTGCGCGCCTGGAAGATATACAGAAACAGCTGGCACAGCGGGATATAGATGGAATTATTCATTATACCCAGACCTTTTGTTTTAGGCAGATAGAAGATATGATATACAGGCAAAAGCTGGACCTGCCTTTTATAACTTTGGAAGGAGACCAGCCGGGCAAGGTGGATGCCCGCTCCCGGATGAGGTTGGAAGCATTTGTAAGTATGTTGAGATAGCAGGGTGAGGAACAGTGATTGGACTGGATCTGGGATCAAGAAGCGTCAAAATAGTACAGATGAATAGCGATGAGATAACGGAATCCAAAATGTACGATACCATAGCTTTTTATCGTCGTTATGGGACTCAGGGCACCGGAAAACTGAAGATTAATCTGCTTGAACTGGGTTTTGACAGCCAAGATATTCTAGTGGCGACCGGTTATGGGAAGATAACGGTTCAGGTGGAGGGTGCCTTGCATCTGCCTGAAATGCAGGCCCATGTACAAGGGGCAATATATCAGACCGGGCTGCATGATTTTACCCTTCTCGATATTGGCGGTCAAGATACGAAAGTGGTCAAGGTCAGGGCAGGACGCATGGTTGATTTTTTGACTAATGATCGCTGTGCAGCCAGTTCAGGCAGATATTTGGAGAATATGGCGGCTATTTTGGACCTTACCGTGGACGAGCTTTCCTTATATGACGAAGCACCGGCGGAACTTAATTCCACCTGTGCGATCTTTGGGGAAACGGAGATTATTGGGAAAATAGTGGAGGGATGTACTTTAGGCAGCCTGGCGGCGGGAGTCAATTATACGCTTTATCGACGTTGTGCCAGTATGCTGAATAAGTTAACCAGTGATATAATCGTCTTAGCCGGTGGGGTAGCGAAAAATGGGGCTTTGGGAAAAATAATTGCGGCGGAGACCGGCCGCACTATTTTACGCTTGGATCGGCCTCAGTTTAATGGAGCCATCGGATGCTGCCGGTTTGGGCAAGAAAAGATTGCAGGAGGTACTCATGCGTGGGATAAGTGCTGAAGAGATTAGCAAGGCAGTGGGGATGGCAGTAATTGAAGCCAATACCAAATTGCCCGAGGATGTAAGGGCGGCCTTGCAGATGGCAAGGATACAAGAGAGTTCTCCATCAGCGGTTCATTTCTTAGATATCATATTGGAGAATGCCCAAATTGCAGTTCAAGATAAAATGGCCTTGTGTCAGGATACGGGAATGGTAGTTGCCCATGTCGAGTTGGGACAGGAAGTCCATGTGACTGGAGGAGGACTCGAAGCGGCAATCAACCAGGGCATCCGTGAAGGTTACCAGCAAGGTTATTTGCGAAAATCGGTGGTTAATGATCCTTTCGAGAGGATTAATACCGGGGATAACACCCCCGCTATAATACATATCCACCTGGTTGCGGGAGAAGATCTGCGCATTACTCTGTTGCCCAAGGGAGCCGGCAGTGAAAATATGGGGCAGTTGACCATGCTGACACCGTCGGCCGGGATAGAGGGAGTAAAGGATTTTATCATTAAGGTGGTCAAGGAAGCAGCGGGGAATCCATGCCCTCCGATCATAGTCGGAGTAGGTGTGGGAGGAAATATGGAAAAAGCAGCCCTGTTGGCCAAGCATGCGCTGTTGAGGCAAGTAGGCGTACCCAACCCCAGACCTGAACTGGCAGTATTGGAAGAGGAGATGCTGCAGAAGATAAATGGGTTAGGGATTGGAGTGCAGGGACTGGGGGGGAATACCACCGCCCTGGCCGTACACATTGAGACTTATCCAACCCATATTGCGTGTCTTCCGGTTGCAGTTAACCTGGGATGCCATTCTACCCGCCGGATTGTTGTGGAATTATAGTGGTGCCAGGCACCTAACTTACTAACTTACTAATATTTGCTTGAGGACTTATTGAGGACTGGTAGGAAGGAGTAAAATGGTGAAGATAGTAAAAGCACCTCTGAGCAGGGAAGATATAATGGAATTGCAGATGGGTGAAGAAGTATTGGTTGAAGGTGTTGTCTATGCAGCCCGCGACGCCGCTCATAAAAGAATGGTACAGGCTATTCAGGCGGGCGAAGATTTGCCTTTTGAAGCAGAAGGGCAGATTATTTACTATGTGGGACCATGTCCAGCACCTCCGGGTCGAGTGATAGGATCTGCCGGGCCTACTACATCTGGCCGTATGGACGCTTACGCTCCTTTGCTCATCGAACGAGGACTCAGGGTAATGATCGGCAAAGGCTCCCGTAACCAAACAGTTATCAAGTCTATGCAAGAACATGGTGCGGTTTACCTGGCTGCGGTTGGCGGAGCAGGGGCTTATCTTGCCCAGAAAATCGTGGCATCCGAAATAGTAGCTTATCCTGAATTAGGTCCCGAAGCTCTTCTAAAATTAGAGGTCCAAGATTTCCCGTGCATAGTTGCCATCGACGCCTGGGGCAATGACATATACGCCAGATAATACATATAAGGAGGGTAATATGACGAGACCGAATAACAGACAAAATGATGAAATGCGGCCGGTGCGACTTACTCCTGGGTTTACCAAGAACCCTGATGGGTCGGTACTGGTACAGGCTGGGGATACCATGGTATTATGCTCGGCTATGATTGAGCAGAAGGTACCGCATTTTCTTAAGGGAACCGGCTCGGGTTGGGTCACCGCTGAATATTCTCTTCTTCCTGCATCCACGGAAACCAGAACCCAACGTGAGGCCAGCAAGGGAAAGATTACGGGGCGGACCTCTGAGATACAGCGCTTGATTGGAAGGTCCTTACGGGCCGTTGTAGATATGAAAGCCCTGGGGGAAAGAACGGTTTGGATAGACTGCGATGTGTTACAGGCCGATGGAGGCACCAGGACGGCATCGATCAGCGGCGCTTTTGTAGCACTCTGTCTGGCTTTGATGAAGCTGCAGGCGGAAGGAATTATTTCGAAATTGCCGATAATCGATTATGTGGCTGCTACCAGCGTGGGGATAGTAGATGGCGAAGTAGTATTGGATCTTGAGTATATTGAAGATTCCCGGGCAGATGTGGATATGAATGTGGTGATGACCGGCAAGGGTGATTTTGTGGAGGTTCAGGGAACTGCTGAAGGGACTCCTTTCAGCCGGGCGAAGCTGGACGAATTGCTGACCCTGGGTGAAAAAGGTATCAGAGAGATATTTGCTTTACAGGCGAATATTATTGGAAAGGGAATAAATAATGACTCAGAATTTATTGATAGCAACTAGAAACAATAAGAAGAAAAAAGAGCTGCAATCTATTCTGAGCACATGGGATGTACAATTGTTGACCCTGGATGATTTTGCAGGAATGCCGGAGATAGAAGAAGATGGTAATACCTTCGTAGAAAATGCTATAAAGAAGGCTCAGATTATTGCGCAATTAAGCAATTGCATTACCCTGGCGGATGATTCTGGACTGATGGTTGATGCCCTGGGTGGAGCGCCAGGGGTGTATTCCGCTCGTTTTGCCGGGTTAGATGCCGATGATAGCGATAATAACCGCAAGCTTTTGGATATGATGAAAGGGATCGCGCAGGAGCAGAGAACTGCCCGGTTTATTTGCGTGATTGCCGTAGCTGCTCCTGATGGTCTCGTGAAAACGGTACAGGGAGTCTGTGAAGGCAGAATTGAGACTTCTGGTCGAGGAGAGGGTGGCTTCGGTTACGATCCCCTGTTTATACCAGAAGGTTTTCAGAAAACTTTTGCTGAGCTGGGGGATGATGAGAAAAACAGAATTAGTCATCGCGGCCGAGCTCTACAGGAGGCCAAATATCTTTTGCAGGTAGTTTTAGGTGCGGAGGGTTAGGTTTGATTATTGCTGCGGTGGCAGATACCCATGGAAATACTGATTCAATAATTAATGAATTATCCCAACTAAAGCTTGATCATCTGCTGTTCGCAGGTGATTATTATCATGATGGGCAGATTATTGCCCGAAAACTTAAGATACCCGCCCATATTGTGGCCGGCAACTGTGATGTTACCCACCGGGCCAAGCAGGAAGAATTGATAACATTCTTGAATCAGGATATATTATTGGTTCACGGGCACCAGTACGGAGTAAAAAGGGATCTTAACCGTTTATTTTACCGAGCCCGAGAGTTGGAAGTGGATGCCGTAGTGTTTGGCCATACCCATTGTCCTTATTGTGAAAAGACGGGCGGATTATGGATGATAAACCCCGGCAGTCCGGTTAGACCCCGCTTACAAGGTTACGGAAGTTTTGCCATTATTGAAATTGATGAGAACGGTTTAAAAGCACGCATTATAAACATAATGCAGTCTGACCAATAAATTACCATAAATCGTTTTAATAATTTTAGGAGGATATTGTTTGTGGCTGTTGAATTATACTATAATGTATCAGACATGAGTACATGAACTTAGCCTCAAGAAAACAATAATTATTACTGTAGATAAATTTTCTTAGAAAGGGGAAACTTCTAATGGAGGAATTGACCAAACAGGTAAAAAGCGAAATGATAAGAACTGTCATATGGCTGGCGATTGCCATGGGGATAGGAATCGGTATTTATTTAGCGATTTGGAAATAATAAAAATAAACTTAATCAATTTGGATAGAAAGGGGGCGGTTTGGGAAAACTGCTCCCTATTTTACTAGTCATTAAGAGTTTCCACCAATCAGTTGATTTAATAATTTGTATAACAGATTTGTTTGACAAACAGCAAATAGATAATCTATAATTTAGGTAATGATACCCGCAGGGGGTATAAAGGGGTAAGCGAATGCAAACTGAGGTACGTAAAAAAGTTATAGCCAGACTGAGGCGCATTGAGGGACAGGTCAGAGGTGTGCAGCGCATGATCGAGGAAGAAGCAGATTGCGGTGAAATATTGAATCAAATAGCGGCTATCAAATCGGCTGTTCATCATGCTGGGATTATTATGTTCGAAAACCATGCCCAGGAATGTATAGCCCGATCACTCCAGCAAGGTGACAATGACCAGAAGTTTGAGGAAATGGTAAAAGTAATGGGCAGGTTCATCAAATAAATTAGATAGTAATTAAGGAGGAATTAATTATGGCTAATGTTAATAACATCAGCACAGATAACTTTGACAGTGAAGTTTTACAGGCTGGAAAACCCGTTTTAGTAGATTTCTGGGCACCATGGTGCGGACCCTGTAAAATGCTGGGGCCAATAGTAGAGACCCTGGCCGACGAGAATGTTGGCAAAATCAATGTGGGTAAACTCAATGTTGATGAAAATCAGTCACTGGCAGCCCAATTTGGGGTAAGGGGTATACCAACCCTGATATTCTTCAAAGGCGGCAAAGAAGTGAAAAGAATAGTTGGAGCTCAGAACAAAAACCAGCTGCAAAAGGTAATTGACGAAGTAATTGCATAAGTTAAAAAATGCGATAGTGCGATAGGGACGGTTCTCCGGGACAGGGGGACGGGTCCCTCGTCCCAAGCCGGGAGATCACGAGTGGGACGAGGGACCCGTCCCCCTGTCCCGGAGGATGGTCATTTTTTGTTTTTAGCGGGTAAAGAACGCAGGAATTCTTGAATGGTATTTTCATAGCCATTGCAGCCCGGCTGATAGAAACTTACTTTAGTCATTTCAGCAGGCAGATAGTTTTGTTCAACATAGCCCCCAAAATCATGAGGGTATTTATAGCCCTTGCCTTTGCCCAGTTTAGGCCCGGCTTGAGAATGGGAGGTATCTCCCAGGTGAGCGGGAACACTAATCCGACTGCCCGAACGCACCGCACCCAGGGCTTTATCAATGGCAACTTTGGTGCTGTTGCTTTTCGGTGCCGTGCTCAGATAAATGACAGCTTCAGCCAGAGGGATGCGAGCTTCCGGAAGTCCCACATAATTAACAGCACTAGCTGCGGCAGTGGCTATGGAGAGTGCGTTAGGGTCAGCCAGACCAATATCCTCGGCAGCATGAACTATGAGCCGCCGAGCGATATATTTGGGATCTTCGCCGCCTTCCAGCATTACCGCCATCCAATAAAGGGCTGCATCAGGATCTGAACCGCGAATACTTTTGATAAAGGCGGAGATAGTGTCATAATGGTAGTCACCACTGCGGTCGTATTTAATAATCAGCTTCCCGGTTACCTTCTTGATCAGGTCAACAGTAATCTCCAGCTGTTCACCAGGAGTGGTATAGGAGTTACTGATGGTATCCAAGATATTCAGAGCCATGCGGGCGTCACCCTGAGATGCCTGGATAAGTAACGGCAGGCCTGCTTCGTCTAAATGGATACTAAGATTGCCCAGCCCCCGCTCCCTGTCCTGCAGGGCATTAGCAATAATCTGCCCGATGTTTTCAGGTCGCAGCGCTTCCAAAACATAGAGTTTCATACGGGAGAGCAGAGCAGTATTCAATTCATACAAAGGGTTCTCAGTTGTTGCGCCTACCAGAATTAGCGTGCCGTCCTCTACGAAAGGCAGCAGAACATCCTGCTGGCTCTTGTTGAAACGGTGAATTTCGTCCACAAATAAGATCGTCTGCTGCTGGTAATATTTGAGCCGATCCTGGGCATCGACAGCCACTTTGCGGATATCACTTACTCCGGCCGTAACAGCTTGCATATAATCGAAGTGCGAGTTGGTCATTCTGGCAATTATTCGAGCTATACTAGTCTTACCGGTTCCAGGCGGACCATAGAGCACAAATGAATGGATTTGATCCTTCAGAATGGCATTGCGCAGAGGTGAACCCAGCCCTACAATATGCTCCTGCCCAACCACCTCGTCAAGCGTAGTAGGACGCAACCTCCAGGCCAAGGGAGCATTGGCTTCTTTCTTTTGGGCATTACTCATAGCAAACAAATCCATATCCTCTTAAACCTCCCGACAGGAACGTCATATTAGATGCTATAGTCATTATAGAACAAAGGTTTTGAGGCCGCCAAACTTTTATGCAAGAGATTGGCATGATCTCTACAGTAAAATGAAATTTTGGTATGGGACTAAAAATCTCTAAAAATCAATACATAAGAGAATGTGCTGTCAGTATGCACATTTTTTTGTGTTTAGAGGAGAAACTAATGATATCCATTTTAGTGGTAAAGTTAAGCAATTTACGCTGAACGAATGTCTGGAGGAATTGTTTTTGAAGGTTCGTAATTTAGCCAATCTGCCGGTTTTGCTGGAATGCTCCGCCGAGGAGATGGGAAGGGTCCAGAGGGCAGTTATAGGTGATGATTTTAACCTGGCTTATCTGGTGATAAATTCAGATCAAGGCGAGCCGGGAATAATTTTTCGAGACGATTTTATTTTAGGAAAACAAGCGGTCATGATTTTGGATCCAGATAGTATTAAATCTTATGCACATGGGGAAGAATCATCCATATATGAGAAAAAATTAGGGGACACCCTATTTGATGCAGAAGGTCGAGAATTAGGGGTGTTGAGTGACTTTGTTTTAAACCCGGACAGCAAGCAAGTCCAGGGGGTTGAGCTGTCGGCCGGAGCATTGCAAGATATTTTGGAGGGGCGCAGTGAAATTCCAATTGAATCAGTAAGGTGGGCTAGTATAGAGACCGCCATTATCAGTCAGGAAGGAAGTGATATTTCATGACATTAAAATGTCCAGTTTGCCGGGGACTGCAAGTAGGTAAAGTGGGAAGTGACCAGTATTATTGTTGGAACTGTTTTATGGAGTTTAATTACGCGCGGGGCAGACTAAATCTCTATGAGGTTGGTGAAGATGGTGTGCTGACGGCTGTAGACGAAGCTACAGGGCTGGTGTAAAAACTGGTAAGCAATCTTGCCGTGCCAGTGCAGTATTGGGAAAGCAGGTTGGGATAGATGTCATGTTTACATAATAAATATTTTCGGATATTAATTTTTAGTGGGGTGGTGGGAGCCACCTTTTATTTTTTATTTTTAGTTCGGGATGTAGTACTTAGCTTCCTGATTGGTGGAATATTAGCATATTTTTTATATCGTCCGGTCCTATGGATGGAACGGAAGGGGATAATAAGAGCATGGGCTATTATTATCCTCTATGTAGTGCTTATCGTTTCTTTAGGGTCAATTTTATGGTTTACTATACCTAACTTAATAAAGGAATTAAGTAATGTGGCAGCATTGCTGCCGGAGTATAGCAAAGAATTGGAAGAGTTCCTGGATCAAATCAACGGTATGCAGTGGCCAGGCAAACTTGATGAAATAATTAGGCAGAATACTTATAATTTTGAGAATTACATTTATGCTACTCTGCAGAGTTTTATTTCGGGAATGTCGAGCCTGGCCAGCAAAGCCCTGATCATAGTCTTTGCGCCTATTATGGCTTTCTACATTCTAAAAGACTGGGACGGAATAAAAACGGCCTTAGCTAACCTGTTGCCTCCAGTCATCAGGCGCGAGTTTGGGAGTTTGGCCCGACAAATCGACTGTGTTATTATTGAATTTTCCAAAGGATATTTAATGATTTCCGCTATGATAGGCGTTCTAATAGGAATTGCCGCTGCCCTGATTGGTGTAAAGTATGCACTTCTTATCGGGATAATATCCGCTGTTGGTGAACTAATACCTTATTTTGGACCAATACTGGGGGGGATACCGGCGATCGGGCTGGCTTTGGCCCAATCACCGAATGATGCCATGTATATGGCGGCAGCCATAGTTGTTATACAACAGATCGAATCCAATATTATCACGCCTCGACTAATGGGCGATAGAGTAGGGATGCATCCTCTCATGATGGTTTTTGCACTGCTGGCGGGAGGTGAATTAATGGGAATCGGGGGTATGCTCATCGCTGTTCCGCTCGCCTCTACTTTAAAAATCATCGGGCATTATTTATATTTAAAAATAGTAGAATCTTAATTTACCTTGTCGGTTTGTTGACATGTACCCGCTAATCAAAGAAAATAGTTTAATAAAGTATTATGAGGAGAAGAGGAGGCCTAGCTCGTGTGGACAAGCAGTGAGATTCGGAGGACCTTTTTGGAGTATTTTGAGCAGAGGCAGCATACCGTGGTGGAGAGTTCATCACTGGTTCCGGTTAATGATCCTACTCTGCTGTTTGCCAATGCGGGGATGAATCAATTTAAGGATGTCTTTCTGGGAATTGATAAACGCAATTACAATCGGGCCACAACTTCGCAAAAGTGCGTCCGGGCAGGAGGAAAACATAACGATTTGGACACCGTGGGTAGAACCCCGCGGCATCATACTTTTTTCGAAATGCTTGGCAATTTTTCGTTTGGAGATTATTTCAAAGAAGATGCTATTACGTTTGCCTGGGATTTCCTTACCAAAGTAGTCGCAATTCCTTCCGAACAACTCTGGGCGACAATTTATACAGATGATGATGAGGCCTACCAATTATGGCAGAAGGTAGCCAATATTCCGGTGGCAAGAATAGTCAGACTGGGGGAAAAGGATAATTTCTGGAGCATGGGTGATACTGGTCCCTGCGGTCCCTGCAGCGAAATCCTTTATGACCGGGGAGTGCAATATTCGTGTGGTCATCCCCAATGTGGAATTGGGGTTTGTGATTGTGACCGCTGGCTGGAAATATGGAATCTGGTTTTTATGCAGTATAATCGTGATGATAAAGGGGTAATGAATCCTCTGCCCCGGCCCAGCATTGATACTGGTATGGGCTTGGAACGGCTTACTTCCGTTCTTCAAAAGGTCGACAGCAATTTTGATACCGATCTCTTTATTCCTATAATAAAGGCAATTGAGAATCTAACCGGGCGCAAGTATGATCGTGGTGAAGCAGGGTTTCCGTTCCGAGTCATCGCGGATCATAGCCGGGCCTGCACATTCTTGATCGCAGATGGGATACTACCCAGCAATGACGGACGTGGCTATGTACTTAGACGTATTCTGCGCCGGGCTGTAAGGTTTGGTCAATTTCTAGGTATAGACGAACCATTTTTATACAAGACTGTGGATGTGGTTTGTGAATTAATGAAGCATGCCTACCCACAGCTCTTAGAAAAAGGGGATTTTGTAAAAGAGGTAATCAAGCTCGAGGAAGAAAGGTTTTTCCTTACCCTCAAAGAAGGGGTAAAAAAAGTGGAGGAAATCATAAAGGTCGCTAGCAGCGAAGGTCGGAAGGAGATTAAAGGGGAAGAGGCATTTTCACTATATGATACTTATGGGTTCCCTCTTGATCTAACTGAAGATATGGCCGAAGAGAACCAATTTACAGTGGACACAGATGGTTTTACCCGGATGATGGAGGTACAGCGTAATCGGGCTCGCCAGGCTCAGAAGGGCGGCAACGCTTTTGCCAGTGAGCAGCTTCTGGCTGAACTGCTGGCAGATATCCCAGAGACTAGCTTCAGCGGATATGATAGATATGAAGATGATTCGGTGGTTCTGGCGATCATTAAGGATGATCAAAGGGTAGATTTTGCTGCGGATGCGGAAATAACGGTGATCAGTTCGAGTTCTCCCTTCTATGCCGAGAGTGGTGGACAGGTTGCCGACAGTGGCAAAATTAATGCTGATACCGGATGCGTTGAGGTCATGGATGTCCAGAAGACTGCCCGCTGGATCCTGCACAGAGGCAAACTTACCGGCAGCTTACGACGGGGAGACCTTATTAAATTAGAACTGGATCAAGAGAAAAGATTGGATATTTCTCGCAATCATACTGCGACTCACTTACTGCATAAAGCTCTGCGTATGGTATTAGGCGAACATGCGGGGCAAAAGGGATCTCTGGTTGAACCAAGCAAGCTGCGTTTCGATTTTTCCCAGCTCTCCGCATTGACCAGCCTGCAGCTTACTGAGATCGAGTGTATTGTAAATCAGGCCATACTGCAAAACTATCCAGTACAGACTACGGTTACTGGTATCAACCAGGCTCGCGAGATGGGGGCTATGGCTCTATTTGGAGAAAAATACGGCGAGGAAGTAAGGGTTGTTCAGGTAGGTGACTTCAGCCTTGAACTTTGCGGAGGAGCACACATTGGCAATACTGGCCAGATTGGATTGTTTAAGATTCTTAGTGAAGGCAGTATCGGTTCTGGTTTGAGACGTATTGAAGCCCTAACTGGAACTCATGCTCTGGCCTATTTGAGTGACATGGAAAGAGAAATCAAGGCAGCGGCTGCTGCCCTGCGAACTACACCTGCCGATTTAAGTAAACGAATTGATGCCATGAACCGGGCTTTAAAAGAGAGAGAAAAGGAAGTTGAGCAGCTAAAAGCGCGTATTTACAAGGCGGCCAGCGATGATACTATTAACTTGGCCTATGACCTTAATGGAGCGCACATTTTAATTGCCGAGACCCAGAGCCAGGATGCCAATAGCCTGCGTCAAAACGCGGAGAGGTTAAAGGACAAACTGGGAAGTGCCGTAGTGGTTCTGGGTTCAATAATTGAAGATAGGGTAGCCTTGGTATGTTTTGCCAGCAAGGATCTGGTGGCCCGAGGGATACATGCCGGAAAAATAATCGGTGTTGCTGCGCAAACAGCCGGCGGCGGGGGCGGAGGGCGTCCGGATATGGCTCAAGCGGGCGGTAAGGATATAACTAAGTTGAGCGAAGCGCTGGCGGCTGCGAAAGAAATGGTGGAAAAAACCCTGTGAGGCAGGATAATTGTACCCAAATAGCGAAATATATTTGGTGAAGAGGAGGTGGATGTATGCCTCAAACTCCAGGAGATAATACCGTAAGCTTTAAGTGGGAAAAAGAGAATCCAGATCAGGTATACAGCATTTTGAAGACTGTTTATGAGGCTCTGGAAGAAAAGGGGTACAACCCTTTGAACCAGCTGGTGGGGTATATGATATCGGGGGAGCCTGCTTATATAACCAGTCACAAACAAGCCCGTAATTTAATTTGCAAAGTAGACCGGGATGAGATCATGGAAGTTTTATTGAAGAAATATTTGGGATAATTCATAATCTGACCCCGCATTAGAGCGGAGGCTTATATCAATATGTTAATACATGCAAAGATTTTTGACGCAAATACACCGAGTTGTGTGAATGGCGTCCGATATGGAGTGATATCCGCCTGAACTTGTATAGGGATGGTATTTTATGAGAATAATGGGTTTAGACGTAGGTGAAAAGAGAATTGGCATAGCTATCAGCGACCCAATGGGCTGGACGGCGCAGGGTCATTCAGTATTAATGCGGGGGAAGCCGCAAAATGATTTGGAGCTGCTCGCCGGATTGTGTTCTGAATTTGGAGTTGAAAAAATCGTGCTGGGGTTTCCCCGTAATATGAATGGTACGGTAGGGCCAAAGGGAGAAGAAATCCTCGAATATGGGAGGGTACTTCAGGAACACCTGGCTTTGCCAGTGGAATATTGGGATGAGAGATTGACCACCGTTGCCGCGCAAAGAGTTCTGCTGGAAGCTAATGTGTCACGGCGCAAACGCAAGGGAGTAATTGATAAGTTGGCGGCGGTTAATATCTTGCAGGGATATCTGGATAGGCAGGCGAACAAGTAGTTTGACAAAGAAGCGTGGAAAATATTAGAATTACGATAGTCTTTAGATTGGAGGTATTTACATGGATAACGAGGAAATATTTGATGACGAGGAATTCCCAATACTGGTTTTAGTTGATGAAGATGGAGAGGAACATGAGTTTGAACTTCTGGCGGAGCTGGAAATAGAAGATCAGAGCTACCGGGTTCTAATCCCAGTGGGCGAAGATGAAGAGGTTGATGAGGAAGAAGAAGTAGAGGTAGTTATCCTAAAGGTTGTCTATGACGAAGAAGGTAACGAGTTCTTAGGTGATATCGAAGATGACGAAGAGTGGGAAAAGGTCGCTGATGCTTGGCAGGAACTAGCGGATAGCGAAGAAGAAATCTAGATTTTTAAAGCCCGTGGTTGGGTGTCGGGGGGACGGGGTTGTTGACACTATCAATGGATTCAGTAGTGTGTCAACAACCCCGTCCCCCCGACACCCAACCACGGGCTTTCTCATGCCCAGGTATCCTTTTCTACCCTCAGCCTGGAGCCTGTCGATAAAGAATACTAATGGTAGTGAAAATGTAATATAATAAATAACAATGGGTTTAGCTTTATGTTTTTGGGGGTTGGGGATTGGAAAATAACAAACTCAAGTCGGGGCTGGTATATGGGTTAATTTCACTCCTGCTTGTATTGGGTGGTCTGAGCTGCTATGTATATGTGAAAATTATCAACAATGATTGTTTTGCGCCGGGAGTCGCGATAGGAGGCATTTCAGTTCAGGGAAATAGTCTGGATGAAGCCGAAGCGGCGCTTAACCATGGAATAGATGCAATATATGCGACTGGAGTCACATTTTATAAAGAGGATTATCAGTATCAAACTAAGCTCGGGGAATTATGTCTTCCCATAGATAGCAGGCAAGTGGTACAATCGGCCTGGCAACAGGAAAAAGCCAGAAGCTGGCGGGCTAAAATTGCCAACCTGAATGGCAAGCAAACAGTTGTTTATCCAGTAGATCTGGCTTATAATCCCGTCATAAAAGATAAACTGGTACAAGAGTGGAATACAAAATGGGGTATTCCAGCGAAAAACGCCACTTTAGAAATGAATAACCAGAGTGGAATAGTGGTGATTCCGGGTCAGGTGGGGATGGAAGTCGATGCAGAGGCGACTTTCACGTCCTTACCAACCGACCTAAATAAAAATGCAGCACTAAAGATTCCCATAATAGTAATAAAAAAGGAACCGGAGATAGCCGATGCGGTATTAAGCAATATGGGTCGATTATCCAGTTATTCCACTAATTATGATTTGGCGTTAGAAAATCGCTCCCATAATTTATATTTGGCAGCTTCCAGTATTGATAAGAGTATTGTTGCTCCCCATACGGTGTTTTCATTTAATAACACGCTCGGTCACTGTACGGCAGAGAAAGGTTACCTTGATGCCATGGTAATTGTGCAGGGCAAATTTGAACCTGGTTTGGCAGGCGGAATTTGCCAGGTATCCTCAACGCTATATAATGCATCTCTATTGGCAGGAATGGACATAATGGAACGCCGCAACCATAGTCTGGCGGTTACTTATGTTCCATTAGGACGCGATGCTACGGTTGCCAATGGCAGTCAGGATTTTAAATTCATGAATAACACTGATGATTCAATATATATCCGTGCCACTGCAGCGGGAGGCAGATTGACAATAAGCATATATGGCAATTTAAAGTATAAGAAGAAAATTGAAATATCCAATATTATCGACCAAACAATAGATTTCACTATCTTAATCGAACAGGATCCAACCCTAAAGGCTGGCGAGCAAAAGGTTGACCACAATGGGCAACTCGGTTACGTAGTAAGATCCTTTCGTACATTCTACGGTGAGGACGGCAAAATATTGAAAACTGAACAGCTGGCTCGTGATACCTATGATCCACTGAACAAATTAATTTATAGTGGACCAGAACTTGTCCCGGTGCCTGTTCCGGATACAGTTCCGAAACCTCCAGTTGTTGATGATAAAGTGCCGGGTACAGATAATGCGGATAATCCAGTGAATCCCATACCGCCTGAGAAACCAAATCAAATCCGGCCTTAGCCCTGATTAAGTAAGCATCTGTTTATGAAACAAGCATTATTATATATAGCGCTGTTGGCAATTCTATATGAGGATGAGAAGAGATGATTGAACCCGAGATGAGAAGAATAAGTCCTAAAATAATGCTCCTGGGGCTGCTTTTGGTACTAAGCTTAACTATCTCCGGATGGCAGATTATCGCCCACCAGTACCTTCCGGTAGCTCCTAATGACCAGAGTGTGGTCGAAGTTCGCTTGCCAGAGAATAGTACAGCCCGGCAAGTTGCTGCACTGCTCAAACAGAACGGTCTTATCCGCAATGAAAAAGTCTTTCTGGTCTATCTGTACCAAAAGGGAATGGAGAGGCAGTTGAAAGCAGGACTGTATGTTTTCAGCAAGAGTCAATCTTTACCCGAACTGGCTGGTCAGATATCCCAGGGGAAAGTAAAGAGTTCTACTTTCACAGTTCCCGAAGGATATACGGTTCGGCAAATAGGGGAACTATTGATAAGCAAACAGGTATGTACTCAGCAGCAGTGGACGGAAGCTCTTCAAGCTAGTTATAATTACGATTTTTTAACACCTGCGAAATCAGGGGACGAAAAACATCTGGAAGGGTTTCTTTTTCCGGATACATATACTATCGAGGAAGGAACCAGCGCCCAGAATATCATTAATATGATGTTGGGGCGTTTCGTAACCATCTGGAGCCAGGAATACGCAACGATTGCGGATGCTAAGCAATTGGGTCTGCGGAATACCATTATAATAGCATCCTTGATAGAAAAAGAGGCTCGCGTAGCTGAAGAAAGAAAAATAATTTCCAGGGTAATCTATAATCGCTTGCAGAAAGGCATGCCGCTGCAAATTGACGCAACGATTCTGTACAGCCTTGGCGTACATCGGGATACGGTTACCTATCAGGATCTTGCCACCAATTCACCCTATAACACCTACAAAAATTTGGGATTGCCTCCCGGACCAATTGCCTCACCCGGTCGGGCCGCCATTGATGCAGCACTCAATCCAGAAACAAATAATTATTATTACTATGTAGCCAAGGGTGATGGCAGCCACTACTTTTCTTCAACATATGCTGAACATCTGGCTGCCATAAAGAAATATGGGCACTAATTATTACCCGGGAGGTACTGCATGCATATACCTGAGTTGATTCTACCCGCCGGGGATTTGGAGAAGCTGAAAACAGCCCTCCTTTTTGGAGCGGATGCTGTTTATGCAGGTGGGAAGGATTTCAACCTGCGAGCCTTTGCCGGCAACCTGACTCGTGCTGAAATGGATTCAGGATTAGCCTATGCTCACGAGCGGGGGAAAAAAGTTTACATTACCGTAAATATTTTAGCCCACAACCGTGATATTGATAAGTTGCCACCTTATCTGGAAGAACTTCAGCAGATAAAGGTGGATGGATTGATAATATCTGATCCCGGGGTTATGCGTCTGGCTAGCAAGTACGCAGCCGACATTCCTATTACGGTTAGTACTCAGGCTAACGTCAGCAATTATGAGTCAGCCGCCCTATACCGTGAACTGGGGGCTAGTCGAATAGTATTGGCTCGGGAATTAAGCCTGGATGAAGTTGTAGTGATTAAAAAGCGAGTTGAGATAGAACTAGAAATGTTTGTGCATGGAGCTATGTGTGTATCCTATTCTGGAAGATGTCTGTTATCCCACTATATGACCGGAAGGAGTGCCAACCTCGGCGCATGTGCACAACCGTGCCGCTATCAATATTCTGTGGTGGAAGAGAAGAGACCGGGTCAATATTACCGTATTGAGGAAGATGAGCGAGGGAGTTACATATTTAATTCCCGGGACTTATGTCTGCTTGAATATATTCCCCAACTAATAGATGCTGGCATTGATGCTTTCAAGATAGAAGGAAGGATGAAGAGTCCCCTTTATGTGGCCGCCCTAGCCAGAGTTTACCGGCAGGCACTGGATCACTATCGAAGCAACCATTGTTCCTACAGTGACGAGGATGTACAAGTATGGATGAATGAATTACAAGCGGTCGCTACCCGTCCTTTCACCAACGGGTTTATGGTTGGTGAGTCTGCAAATATTCAAGATATTGATAAGCAGGAGATGACGGGAAGATCCGATTTCTGCGGGATTGTAAAGGAATATCACCCTGATCAGGGGGTGATTGAAGTTGAGCAGCGAGCTAACTTTGGTCCTGGAGACCCACTGCAATTTATGTTACCCAACGGTGATATTGTAGATCTAAATTTAGTAAATTTATTTGATGGGGATGGAAATTCATTGGATCGAGCCCGTCATCCCCGCCAACGGGTATTTATACCTGGCCAGGCAGTGGTGCCTGAATATAGTATTTTAAGGAGATTGGGTAAGGCCAATGAAGAATGAGATTTATGGTGTGGTAAGCCCGGATTGTATCGATATGTTGACCAAGTTGATAGAAGCCCATGATAATCTGGGAATTGTTTCTACGCTCGATCAAACCACGGGTCGGGTAGTTGTACGGGTTACTCCGGATACCTGGGCAGAAGTAATGGATATTTTGCAGCATCTGCCCTTTAAAATATATATTGAAAATCAAGCGGTATAAATACCCCCCCGGCAGCCAAAGATATTTAGTATACTGTCTATTTTGAGAATAACACACAGAATTAGGTTGACAGTATACTAGAAATCCGCGCAGGGGGTTTTGTTTTGTCCCAAAAAAGAATGCTGCTGTTGATGAGCCTATTTATGGCTATATTCTTAGCTTTACTGGGCAGAATTTTTTACTATCAGATTATTAGAGGTGAAGATATTACTCGAGCTGCCGTAGCCATGCGCAGTCAGCAGATTGAGCTGCGCGAATATAACCGGGGTGATATTCTGGATCGAAACCTGTCTCCATTAACTAATACCCGGACTGCTAGTGCCCTTTATTGTCTGCCTGAATTGATGGCAAGAGAAGCCAATGTGAAGGGCGGTCAAGCAGTGGATCAGACTAGCAAAGATAAACTCTGGCAAGATCTAGCCCAATATCTAGCTCAGGTATTGAAAAATAAGGATGAACAGGAAATACTGGCGGAAATCAAAAGTGCTTACACCGGGGCTCAATTTGCGAGACTTGATGACAATTTAAACCCACAGCAAATTGAAAAGATTGAAGCTGCTCACCAGGTAGGTTTGGTAATTGCCCCCGTAATAGACCGATACCAAGAGAATGGTTTCTGTGCTCATCTATTGGGTTATGCGAATAAAGGTGCCAACGGCGAGGGACAGTCAGGTATTGAGAAGGCCTATAATAATATTCTGCAGGGTAATCACTCCTCCCCGGAATTAGTATCGGTATTAGATGCCCGTGGCAAACCTATCCAAGGGCTAACTGGTAAATTGAAGAATGAACCGAGCCAGGAGGGATCAGTAGTTCTCACTATCGATAAGCGTATTCAGGAAGTTGTCGAGCAAGCTATGGACAAGCGGGTGGTCAAGGGCGCAGTTGTGGTCATGGACATCCACAGCAAAGAAATCCTGGCCATAGCGAGCCGTCCCACATTCAATCCCTACCAGATTAGCGATGTTATCGATTTTGATAATCGCAGCACTCTTACTAATCGTGCCTTAAGTAGATTCAATCCCGGGTCTCTTTTCAAAATATTACTCAGCTCCGCAGCCTTGGAGGAAGGGATAGTATCAATGGATGAACAGTTTAACTGTACTGGGAAGTATGTTTTTAATGATAAGGTGACTATTAACTGTTGGAAAGAGGGTGGACATGGTCTATTAACCTTTTCCCAGGCCTTCGCCAATTCATGCAATCCCACCTTCATTAAAGTGGGATTACGTTTAGGTAGAGCAAGAATATTGAACTATGTAAATAAAATGCATCTTACTGATGAAACCATTATCGGGTATGACCCTGGCCCAATGGGTACCTACGTAAAAATTGATGGTGGTGAACCAGCCATAGGCAATGCTTCCCTTGGACAAGAAGGCGTAATGATTAGTCCCGTGCAGATTGCTGCACTGCTGTCTACTGTGGCCGATGGAGGTGTTTGGGCTCCGCCATCATTGGTCCTCTACACGGTCGACCAGAAGGGTGATAAACATATTCTTGAAAAGGGTGAGCGTCAACAGGTGGTGTCTTCGGAAACTGCGGCAAAGGTGCGCCAACTGCTGGAGAAGGTTGTGGCCGAAGGTACTGGCAAAACTGCAGCTATCCCGGAGGTGCAGGTGGCAGGCAAAACTGCTACTAGCCAAACAGGTAGAATGAAAAGTGTTGATGACGAAATTCTTAATACCTGGTTTGCCGGTTATTTGCCGGTCAACCAGCCTCGGTGGGCAATTGTGGTTATGTCGGAAGAGGGCAGTTCCGGTGCTGAAAACTGCGCCCCTGTTTTTAAGGATATAAGCCAGGGAATTCTGCAATTTAACTAAAGGGGAACGTGAGACGCTGCAACCTTAATTCGCGACCGCAGGTCGCATCAGGAGTCCCCGTAGGGGGATAACGCAGACCCTTCATCCTTCGGATACTACTGATGCTCCCTTTAAGGTCGCAATTAATGTTGCGGGCGCAGATTATCGCAGATTTCTTTTTAATATCAAGAACTTACTTTAGTAAACATTAAAACATTAAGAGATCCGCGATAATCATAAAAATCAGCGATATCAGCGGCTATCGTTCCCATTTGTTGCGCATTATCTGTCTGCAGAACGGAAGAAGCAGACAGTTTGTTGGGTTTCCAGATTAGACTCCAACCAGAGCTCCTGTCCCTGGTCGCCAGGTTCCACCACTTTGATAATAGACTGCCATTTGGAGTAATCCGGAAGCAAGTCAGCAAAATAGTTACGGGTATTGTCCAGTCGTTCTTTCTGAAAGACAACATTTTCCTGTCCCGGAAAGAGAGCCGTATAAAATATACGAGTTTCCACTAAATCCTGGAAGAAATGAGTCCCGAAAGATAGTTCGGGCATATAGCCTTCCTGGGATTCAGCTATTTCCACCAGTACCGCGGTATTGCAAATTTCTGCAAAAGAGACTGGTACACCCAACGAGGGGGTGCTGCTTCCCCATCGCCCCGGTCCCATCAGCATAAAAGGATTAGTGTTTCGGTCTTTAAACAGGCGGTTTAACCGTCCCACGATCCGAGCTACTTGGCATTTATCGTTAATATTGAGAGCAGCGTAGAGCGCCGGTTGTACATATATAATTCTCTCCAATTTCTGCTGAATGTTTCCACCCATTGAATTACGGTAGGTCGAAAAAAGCATATCGTTTTGGTCAAAATTCAAGTGGTGGTGTTTATTAGATGAACCGCCAATTTGCAGGGGACGACACTGCAGGAGGTTGATCTGCATGCTGCCGTCTGCAGCGAAGTTTACAGTAAATTCGGTATCAACCGGGTAGGCATAAGCCTGTTCCAGTTCCTGTAATATTTGCCGCATCAAATCAGGAAAAGGGCCGGTTAGAAATTCATCAAAGGTTAATATCCACGCCTCTCGTTCCCCTTGCCCCATCGCCTTAAGCCTATGCATTGTTTCATGATCTGGTATAGCCACTTTATTCCACCAGACCAGATCAGCTTTGTGCCGGGCAATTACCGGCAAGTCCACCGTGTCCCAATGGTTCTGAGCTGTATCTAGTACATCCACCCGTCTTTGGGAGAACCGTCGTATATCTTCACGATTGGAATCTGGTCGAAGGGTTGGTTTATCCAGGGCTATGATACGGGGGTAGTCGTCCTCCACCCGATCCACAGCCCGCGTTCCCAATCCCAATACCAAACGTACCAGACCTGCCCGGGAATCCAGGTCTTCGCGCCATACGTAAGGATTATGGGACATTGCCACTCCGGCTAGATCGGGGAAGAAATAATGGGAACGGTGGGAACCGGATACCCTCTGCACCAATAAAGCCATCTGTTCGTCACTGTCAGCCATACCTCTTTGCAGCCGATAAGCCAGGGCGTCTTCATTCATAGTACTGGCATAAATACATTTAACTGCATTTTCGAAGTTTTGATAGCGGTCTTGCGGGTTGCCCTGATTAACACAGAACACACTTTCATATTTTCCCGCAAAAGCGTTACCGAAACCATCTTCCAACAGACTGCTGGAACGGACAATGATAGGGGATTGTCCATAAAAATCCAGCATTTGTTTGAGCTGCTCACTTATAGCCTCGGGGAGAATCCCGCCCAAGATTTTTTCCCTGAGTATAAAAGCCGAGGAAAAATAATGTTCCGGTTGCTTTTGTTTTTGACGCAGATTCCAGCAATCATTCTCTACCAGATACGTATAATATACGTCAGAACCTACATAGAAGGAATCGTGAGGTTCCAAGTATTGATCCCATTTGGCTTCAGCATTAGATTGAAGAATTTTACGGGCGATCAGCATACCCACCGCTTTGCCCCCTATAAATCCCGAACCAACCTGACGGTTGTGTATCTCCAATAAATCCTCTAATTTCAAATAGTGGTGCGCTAAAGCTAATATTTTCTCATCACGCCCAATTATCATTTTGCATAATGAATCCAGCATAATAGACTCCACGCTGCTATCAGGCGGGGAACCCTGACGTAAACCTTCCAGCATCTCCTGGGCGTTCAGGAAGACTTTATCCCAATGGTCAAGCTTAAGTTCTATATTGCCAGGACCGCGCTGGTGAAAACGAGAAAGAAACCGGGTAGTTTCCACACTATTGGTGATGGGAACAAAGTCATTTCCCTCCGAAACATGGGGCAGAAACATAGTAGGGGAGTAACGGTTCCAGACCTTCAGCGGATGAATGTAAATTTGCTCTTCAAAACTATACAGATCCAACAATAACTGAGTAGTCTCTCTGATACGAGCAATTGTTGCATAAGAATTTTGATTTTTTAACAGGGTAAAATAGGCTATAGTATTCAACTTAAAGAGATAAGGACAGGTAACCCGAAAAAAGTTCCCAATCATTAGATCATTCGCCCAGGCGGAAAGGAGATCAGACAGACTATCAAACACATAGCATACCCCTTCACCTTCTTCACCGGCGATAGTATGGACTCGGCTCGAGAATGCCTCAAATCCCAGACTGGCATCAAGCTCGTATACTTTTATGTGAGGATGGATCTCTAAGAGGGGGGGATGCTGACCAAAACGCATATAAACCACCGGATGTTGATTTTCCAGAGAGTACTTGACAAAAGGCAGGATAATATTTTTATATTCCTCAATACAATCAACCTGCCAGACGACGTTATCACCCCAGCGCAAATCATCAAGCACCTTATCCAAACCTTTTATACCCGTAGAAGCACGATCAAAAGTCAGCATGTAAACTGGCTCCTTTCAGTCGATTAAAACATGTCGGTCCCGTGTACCAATATTGGGCTGACGTCGTAAAAACAAAAAATCCTGCCCTATAAAGGGAACAGGAACTCCATCGCTCCAGTCTCTTATATCTTCCATTATTACGTGATTTATAATTCACATTTTAGCATCTACACCTTCACAAAAATAGATGAGTTTGAGCAGTAATACCAGTTTCACAAACGTTATACAGTATACTTGACGTGCAAATATATCCGAATTTGACATACGTTCTTTAATTTTCCTGCAATGGATAAATGATTATCATGAAACAATTATTTTATTTCTCTAAACCCTGTTAAATTTATTCGGCTATGCTATAATAAATCTATAATACGGATGGGGGGTATGTAGAATGCCTAGAATTAAGGACGAAACCAAAAAGGATCTGGTTGACAACTGGGGAACAAGAGTTACTTTTGATGAATTGGAACGTAAAATATATGCCCATGATATGGGGGTAATGCCTTCACTGGTACAGCCTCTGGTGGGTAATCCTGTGCCGGATGGAATTATTCAACCGAACACGGAGCAGGAACTGGTAGACCTGGTGAACCTCGCGCGCCAAGAAAATATAAAGTTGACCCCGCGAGGTAAAGCAACTTCAGGTTATGGAGGCGTACTACCCGTTGAGGGTGGGCTAGTTGTCGAATTCAATCGAATGAAAAAGATTATTGATATTAATACTGAAGATCGCACCGCCACTGTAGAGCCAGGAGTTGTATGGAATGAGCTGGAATATCAGCTTGGCCAGAAGGGATTGACCCTGGCACTTTATCCTACCAGCGCTCCTTCCTCAACTGTGGGAGGTTGGCTGGCTCAAGGTGGAGCTGGCATAGGTAGTTATGAATACGGATATTTTAAGGACAATGTGGTTTCTGCACGATTAGTGCAGGTTGATGGCAATGTAGTTGAACTAAAAGGGCAGGACTTGGATTTGGTTAGCGAGGCTAATGGAACCACTGGTTTTATCAGCCAGGTAATCCTGCGAGTCAAGCCGGCAAAACCCATGCACGTGAATGTTATAGCCTTTGATAGTGCTATTCAGATGGGCTCCTTTATGATGGGTCTTTATGATCGTAGGGTACCGTTATGGTCAGTAACTTTCATAAATCCGGAAGCAGCTCATATGAAAAACCAACTTCCTCCTCATCTGCATCATGGACGACCGGTTGAAGATGCCCACCGTATTATGCTCCCGGAAAAATTTATCGTTTTACTGGCTTGTACGGCGGAGAGATGTGATCTGCTGATGGATGATGTAACAGGACTGGCGGCCAAAAATCAGGGAGAGCTGCTGAGCCAGGAGATAGCCCAGCATGAATGGACAGCTCGTTTTGAGCCGATGCGGGCTAAACGTATCGCTCCTTCCCTGATCCCCAGTGAGGTGGTTGTCCCCGTCGAAAGTCTGGCAAGAGTAATTGAACAAACAGCCCAGGACATTAACCACCCCTTTATTCTGGAAGGTTTTGCCACGAATAAACGCGAATTTGTTCTACTGGGCTTTATTCCTCATGATGAACGGAAATTCAACTTTAATATGGCTTTTGGGCTTTCTCTAACCGCGCTTAAAGTTGCGCAGAAAAATGGCGGACGTCCTTACGCGACCGGACTATATTTTACCGGGTTTGCTAAAGAAGTGCTGGGACAGGCACACCTGGACAAACTGGTGGAATACAAGCAGAGGCTAGACCCGGAGGGAATAATGAACCCCGGCAAGGTTCTGGATGGAACTCTGGTAGCTGGGGGACTTAAGCTGGCCAGCGCCATGGAGCCTCTGCTCCGCGTCTTTGGTAATTGGGCCAAAGGCAAAGAGAGTGGAGAGGTTTTTAAAGAGAAAAAGGGGATTCCCGGTGATATTGCCTGGTATGCTTATGCCTGTTCCCAATGCGGATACTGCATAGACCACTGCGACCAGTACTATGGACGGGGCTGGGAGTCTCAATCACCGCGCGGCAAATGGACCTATCTTAAGATGGTTATGGAAGGTGAGGCGGAATTTGACCAGCGGGCCGTTGATACCTTTATGGCCTGTACCACCTGTGAGATGTGCAACCGTACCTGCCAGCTGGATTTACCCAATGAATCTTCCTGGTTGAAACTACGCGGGCTTTTGATAGACGGGCGTGGTTATCACACCTTCCCGCCCTTTGAGATCATGGTGAATACCATGCGCCAACAGGGTAATATTTGGGCAGGATATGCCAAGGATAGGGATGGTTGGATAACCGATGAAATTAGACCCAGCATTAAAGAAAAGGCTGAGTATGCTTTCTTCCCTGGCTGCACCTCATCATTTGTGGAACAGGATGTTGCCCAATCAGCAGCCCTGTTGTTAAAGGACGCCGGAATTGATTATGCCTATATGGGCAAAGATGAACAATGTTGTGGTATACCGATGTTGGTGGCTGGACGCTGGGAAGTGTTCGATGAAACCGCTGCTAAAAATATCGAGGGTATGAAAAAAACAGGTGCGACCAAGATAGTTACAACCTGTCCGGCTTGTTGGCTGGTTTGGGAGGTTTATTACCGCCATTGGGCGGAAGAACATGGTGTCGATTTCCCCTTCCATACTATGCATTATGCAGATGTACTGGCTGAGAAAATCAAAGAAGGTAGTTTTATTCTGCCCAATGATATCGGCAGGAAAGTTACCTATCATGACCCGTGCCATATGGGTAGGGCCGGGGTTCGCTTTGAAGGACCGCGCACACTGATAAATGCCATACCTGGCTCAAATTTCAGGGAGATGCGGTTTAATCAGTATGATGCCCATTGTTGTGGGGCCGTCTTAACCCTGGTGGCAGATCCAGATGTAGCTGAAGAAATTGGTGCCATCCGGGTGCAGGAAGCAATTGATTCGGGCGCGGACACCTTGATAACGGCTTGCCCGTGTTGCCGGGTTCAACTCAAACGTTCTCGAGACTTAAGGAACCTGCCCATTGAAATCAAGGATCTGGCTACCCTGGCCGCGGAATCAATGGGCCATATAGTGCCGGATTCCAACGCAGTAATTGATGAGAAATGGTCGGTTTTTGAATCAATGATTCGTATGATGACCCCTTGGGGTATGGCCGACCTTATGGCGGATATGATACCCGAGCTCATTGCGGCTATGCCCGAAATGTATAAAGGCATGATGCACATGGTTATTAAATCACCAGACGTCTTTAAGGAGCCCATGATCAGTATGATGAGCGGTATGATGCCCACACTGTTTCCTATGCTTTTACCCGACATGATGCCCAAAGTAATGCCCAAAATGCTCGAACTGGTAGGTAAGGCCATTCCCATGCCCGACTACATGGCGGAGCAGATGCCAGATTTGATGCCCAAAACCATGGAAGTCTTAATGCCGAAAATGCTAGCTGAAATTATACCGTACTTCATGCCCAAGATGGTTGCTTACCTGCGCACTGCGCAATAATATTTGTTTTGAAAAAGTCCGCCCCTCTTGGCGAGGGGCGGACTTTCTATTTCACAATGACGAATATTCTTGATATAATATCCAAACATAGATAGCCGGTATAGAAATAGGAGGTATCTTAGAGAATTCGTAGAAATATATATAAGTTTTTCATTTATAGAAAATAGTCCCTAAATTGTTCTACTTTAATATTGGAGGTCACCTAATGACGGTTTATACTGATTTAGAATTGATGCTGGCGGATGGCATTATGGAAGAGAGACCAGAACCCAACTGTGTGAAAATAATGCAAAGGGAATTCATTGAATATGTGGTTGGCAAAAGTGTTACATGTGCCTTTCCAGTGTTGGATATCTATTCTAATCCGCGTAAGTCCATGCAAGGTGGCTTCATCGGGGCAGCATTTGACAATACGTTTGGGACCCTGGTTTATTTAACTACAAAAAGTCTGAGTATGGCTACCATTGATATGAATGTCACTTATCATAGACCTATTTACGAAAATGATCGACTAATTGTAACCGTATTTTTAAGGTCAGTGGGCAAGACCATTATTCACCTGGTGGGCGAGGCATATGATAGCGCAGGCAACCTAATTGCCAGTGGGATCACCAACATTACCATATTGGATAAAAAACTATAATTCCACCATTTACCTGCCGAACGATGTCACATTTCACCTACCACCTTCATATAGTATAGAGCGCTAAAAAATATGGAGGTGGTATCTTTGAGCATCCTTTACTGGGCGCTTGCAATTACTGCGGTTGTAAAAGGTACGTTACTGTTATTTGGTTACCTTAACAACCAGGTTTTTCCCCAGCCACTGGAAGCCGAAGAAGAAAAAGCATACCTAGACAAATTGCAGTTGGGTAGTCTCGAAGCTCGTAATAAATTAATTGAACACAATTTACGATTGGTAGCCCATGTGGTAAGAAAATATGAGAGCAGCGGGGAAGATATGGAGGATCTTATCTCTATCGGGACTATCGGACTAATCAAAGCAATCAGAACATACAACCTGGATCGAGGGGTAAAGCTGGCCACCTATGCGGCTCGCTGCATTGAAAATGAAGTGCTCATGCATCTGCGCAATATCAGGAAGCTGCGCCAGGAGGTCTCGATCTACGATCCCATTGGTTATGACAAGGAAGGTAATGAAATTTCCTTAATGGATGTACTGACCACTGACAGCGAAATAATAGAAATAATTGAGACCAAAATGCAAGGCAAAAAAATAAAAGATAAAATGGACACCTTATCTGGTCGCGAACGCGAAGTAATTGAAATGAGATACGGGCTTTTTAATGGGTTGAAAGGAACCCAGCGCGAGATTGCCAAGGAATTAGGGATATCACGTTCTTATGTCTCACGTATTGAGAAGAGGGCAGTCAATAAACTGATAAGGGAAATTAGACTTGAATCTGGGCAGGGTTAGAATAATTGTTTTAGCACACAAAAGCCGGTGGCAAAAATCCACCGGCTTTGTTTAAGGTTTTAAAAAGCAAATAAAAATAGGTCTATTTCGACCAGGGACCTGTTATGGGTAAAATGGATTTGCCAAAGGCGGTATTAAGAACTATGGCTGAAGAAAGATACAGTGCGAGTATCCCTGTGGCAAGAAAACAATATGCTGCGATAGGATCCCCGGTTGCTTTGTCCATTAGTTTGAGATCCATCAGGCATACACAGACGACGCCGACATCTAATATTATTAATGCGGTGGATAGTATCGAGGTGCCCTTGAAGTAAGCGGGAGTCCACAATACGATGAAAATTGCCAGTGCTGCCCAGGCATAACCATCAACAATGGTGTTAAGTGGTATAGACCATTTGTTGGCAGCTGCAAAATACTTGACGAAGAATTCTAAGCCACCAGCCAGCATAAAGAAGGCTGAGAAGACCGTGAAAACGTTACCACCGGTAGTGTTGCCTTCCATTAATTCAATAACACCAACAATTACCTGAATAACGAAGCCACCTAATAACCAGCATCCTAATAAGGGAAGGGCCCCTGCTGGACTGGTAAAACCATATGCTTCATAACCGAATAAAATATAGTAAAATGTGAAACATGCTACCGCTAAAGCTACTAAACCTGCTGGCCCTGGATTGGCCCATCCTTTTCCGTCTCCTGACATCCAAAATCCCCCTCACGTTTTTTATTGATTCCAATACTACCTAGTATTCGAACCATATAACACTCCATAATATGCACAATAAATCTAATTTCATTTTCTCTCTAAAGCTTTAATCAATATTGCAAATAATCTTCAAATATTGAAAAGTTCGTGATTTCCCCGGGCTTTTAACCCCAAATCCAATTATTACCAGTAAATCTCCTAGTAAGGTTTACACTATGTGATATTCCCTTGGCTCAAAATCAACCCAGTTAAGGAAAAGCCTTTGAAATACGGATCCCTATAATCTGGCAAATCATACCTCCCTTCATGGAGATTTTTGATTTTTAGAACATTCTCACCAATTAACATATTATATGCTAAAACATATGCTGTCAAATAGTAATTAATTACAAAGTAATTGGACAGCCAAGTATTTAGTAATTAATCCATTCTTACACAGCTATTTCCCAATAAAAATAGCAAATTTTCCTAGGTAGCCTGTGGTGAAAAGTCAAGAATAGAATATAATAATTAGGTAATAGTTATTTTTGCCCAACTGTAATTTAAGGTACTATTGTTTTGGAGTTTGCACCATTTTTCTAAGGAGGCAGCAGCAGATGGCGGAAATTAGACGGGATTTGGTTAAGAACAACTGGGTAGCTGTCGCTACGGATATGGCTTTAAAACCACATGATTTCCCAATCAACAAACGCGGCATCGAAACCGCTGGTAGTCATATGTTCTGCCCATTTTGTGAGGGCAACGAATTATCCACTCCTCCAGAAATCATGGCCTATCGGGATAACTGCTCAGAGGCCAACACCCCCGGCTGGTCAATTAGGGTTATACCCAATAAATATTCGGTATTCCAACTGGAGGGAGAATTGGAGAAAACGCACGCTGGTATTTACAGTAATTACAATGGTTTGGGCAGGCAGGAGGTTATTATCGAGACTCCCCAACATGGAGTTGATTTGCACGAACTCGACCAGGAAAAAGTTGCCCAGGTATTTAGAATGCTTAAACTTCGTTATAACGAATTATCCCAGGATGATCGGATAAAATACATACAAATTTATAAAAATCGGGGAATTTTCGCCGGTGCTTCTCAGGACCACAGTCATAGTCAGATGATGGGACTGCCTTCTATGCCCCATTGGAATTCAGGCCCGGCTGATTATTATCATAAAAAAGAGCAATGTCTTTTGTGTGCCATAATAGCTCAGGAAAAACAGAGTGGAGTAAGGGTAGTTTATGAGACTGATTATTTTTTACTTATCTGTCCCTATGCATCCAGATTTTCCTATGAAACCTGGGTTATACCCAAGCAACATTGCGAACACTTTGGAGCCATAAGCGAGGCTGAGATTGAAGATATAGCTATGGTTTGCCGAGCATATACGCAAATGATGGTGCAAACATTACAAAATCCTGCTTACAATTTTATCTTCAACACTGCGCCGGTCAACTTGCCCTATCAACCTGGATTTCACTGGTATATGGAAATAAACCCCCGCCTGTTAGTAAATAACGCGGTAGATATTGCCACCGGTATGTATATGAACCCGGTTGCCCCTGAATTGTCGGCCGCCCTGTTTAGAGAAAATATGTTAAAACAGAGTTAAAGAGGTATTAAATGTTTAATTTGCTATACCCAAGAATTTATGTTGATACTTTACTTGATATCCCCTTAGACAAGCTCCGTGGACAAAATATTACGGCTTTCATCATTGATCTGGATAACACTATTACTGAATGGAACAGCAACGAAATTCGGGCCGAGGTGGAGGAATGGTTTAAGCGTATCAATGGGGAGGGTTTTAAAGCCTGTATTTTGTCCAACAATGGTGAACAAAGGATTCGCAAAGTTGCCGACCGATTAGGTATACCTTTCATTCATCGGGCTGCCAAACCTCGTCGTGGATCCTTCCATCGGGCTGTTGAACTAATGGGGGTTAATGCTACCCAGACAGCCGTAGTGGGCGATCAGATTTTTACCGATATCTTGGGAGGAAACCGGGCGGGCTTATATACTATTCTGGTGAAACCTCTGGCTCGGAGAGAATTTGTGGGAACTAAAATCAATCGTACTTTGGAGATTTTTATTTTACATTTACTATTTAAGAAAGCTATCAGTAAAGGGAAGTGAAAATGAACGTTGATAAACAGCCAAACACTATTAATCGGTATTATCGGTAATCCTTTGGGGCACAGCCTCTCACCTCGCATGCATAATCTCACCCTTAACAAGATGGGTTTGAACTATTTGTATCTGCCCATGGAGGTAGCCCTTGATCGGTTGGAAGAGGCTGTCGCCGGGCTCAGGGCCCTGAACTTCAAAGGGGTAAATGTCACCATTCCTTATAAGAAAGCGGTTATCCCTTTCTTGGACAAGCTGTCACCCGAAGCATTTGCCTGTGGAGCCGTTAATCTTATCAAGAATGAAAATGGCTGCCTGACCGGATTTAATACTGATGGTAGGGGTTTTATGGCTAGTCTGGCGGAGGAAGGAGTCGGCCGGATCAAAAGGGCTCTACTTATAGGAGCGGGTGGAGCTGCTCATTCAATTGCCTATGAACTTACTCTAGCCGGAGCTGAGCGACTTAGAATTCTCGATCTGGATCCGGCCAAGGCTTGTGATCTGGCCAGGTTTGTAGAGAGTCTACCCGGCGGGCAGGCGACCGGTGCTCAGATGAGTGATGAACTATTTAACCGCCTCAGTCAAGATTCCGACCTTATAATTAACTGTACCCCGGTAGGCATGTATCCGGATATTGAAAATACACCGATTCTAGCCCTAGATAATGTAAGGTCTACCACGGTGGTGTATGATTTGATTTATAATCCAATCACCACGCGGTTGCTAAAAATGGCTCAGGCGAAGAATCTTAATACCATTAATGGTTTATCTATGCTCGTTCATCAGGGGGCACTCACGTTGCAGATCCTTACCGGAGAAACTCCCCCAATTGATTATATGAAAGAAGTGGTCCTAGATACTTATTAGGAATGTCAAAGGTTTCACCCTTATGGAGGTTGTAGTTACCATGGCAATTATTGCTCTGGTATCAACTATGGCCATGCCAGCATTGTCTAAACCGCTGGATAATGTGAAATTGCGGACTGATGCGAGACAATTGGCGTCCTTGCTTCGCCTGGCGCGCCAGCAGTCCATGACCAGTGGGCAACCTATTGCCGTAGTATTTTATCCGGGAAATGCGAAATATACAATTAACGGGCAATCATCCCATCTTCTTAACCCCGGCATAAATTTTGTAGGGACCACGACATTTACGACCAAAGTAGGCGGTTTACCAGCCTGCAGCTTCTCGCCTTCCGGGGCACCCGGCTCGGGAGGAACGATTACCTTAAGCAACAACGATAATCGAATTTATGTGATTGTTAATGCTGTGGCGGGACGAGTCAGGATATCAGACATCCCGCCGGAAGACTGGTAGGAGGTAATAGTGTGATATTGCAACTTTTGTTTATTTTCTTTGCGCGGATAACCGATGTTTCTTTAGGTACAATCCGCACGATTCTGATTATCCGGGGAGACAAATGGCCAGCCGCCATTATAGGCTTTATCGAGATCATGGTATATACTATAGCTCTCAGCATGGTGGTTGGGGCTCTGAATGACCCGGTCAAACTGGGGGTATTTTGCCTGGGCTTTTCCATGGGGGTATTAGTGGGGAGTGTTATAGAAGATCGATTAGCGCTGGGTTACCGGGGAGTGCAGGTGATTATTGACCTTGATCATAGCTATATTGTGGAAGAATTACGAGCCCAGGGATTTCCGGTTACTTGTTGGGAAGCCAAGGGTAAAGCAGGCTATAAACTTGTAATGAGTATGGTTCTAAAACGTAATATGGCCCGAATAGTAACCGAAAAGATTTATGCCATGGAGCCTGAGGCTTTCGTGGTATTTATGGAGCCCAAACATTTCCGGGGTGGGTATGTACGCAAGAAATAGGGGGAGTTCGATGTTAAAGTATTCTACAGCGGGGGAGTCCCATGGGAAGGCTTTGGTTAGTATAATTGAAGGCATCCCGGCCGGGCTCAATATCAGCAGCGGAGAAATTAACCAGCAACTACAGCGGCGGCAAAAGGGTTACGGCCGGGGCGGACGTATGAGTATCGAGTCGGACGAAGTGGAAATCTTGTCCGGGGTCAGGGCGGGACATACTACCGGGAGCCCGATTGCCATAAGTATTCGGAATCGTGACTGGGAAAACTGGCAAGAAATTATGGCGGTTGAAACTACGCCATATTCCGAAGAACGGGTGGTAAAAAGACCCCGTCCTGGTCATGCTGACCTTCCCGGCGCGATGAAATATAACCATGCTGATATGCGCAATGTCTTGGAGAGAGCCAGTGCTCGAGAAACCGCCTCACGGGTTGCGGCAGGGGCGTTTTTTAGGGCATTCTTAAAATGTTTTAACATATACATATATAGCCAGGTAATATCTATTGGAGAAGTACGGGGGGCAGTGCCGGAATTTGTCAGCAGCCAGGGACTTGCAGCCTGGCAGGAGCAGGTCGAGGCATCGGCTGTTCGCTGTCCCGATAAGACTAAAGAAGCCTTGATGATAGAGGCGATAGATCACGCTCGCCAAACCGGTGAATCATTAGGGGGAAGTTTTGAGGTGGGCGCAGTTGGCGTACCGCCGGGGCTTGGAACCTATACCTGTTGGGAGAATAGATTGGATGCACGCTTAAGCGGACTTTTGATGACAATTCCCGCTATAAAAGCAGTCGAAATAGGTGACGGTATAAGCAGCGCGAGTTCTCCAGGATCAATGGTACATGATGAGATTCATTTTCAGGAGGATAGAGGCGTTTTTCGTCTCTCCAATCGTGCCGGGGGGATAGAAGGCGGCATTAGTAATGGGGAGACGGTATGGGCGCGCGCCTATATGAAGCCAATTCCTACCTTGTACAAACCGCTTATAAGCGTTAACACGGAGATGTGGGTGGAACAAAAGGCAGATGTAGAACGGTCTGATATCTGTGCGGTTCCTGCTGCCAGCGTGGTGGGAGAGGCCATGCTGGCCTATGGTCTTGCGGCTGCGTTTTTAGACAAGTTCGGGGGAGATTTTATGGAACAGATTAAAGAGTCCTATGACTGTTATGGTGAGTACTTACGAAAGGTATGGAGATGGGAAAAAATTTAGTATTAATTGGGTTTATGGGAACGGGTAAAAGCTCGGTCGGCCTTAGATTAGCTCAAAAAATGAAAAGAACTTTTGTAGACATGGACCGTGAAATTGAGTTAATTAGCGGCATGTCAATTGCCGATATATTTAAACATTATGGAGAAGTTCGCTTCCGTTCGGAAGAGAGCTTAATGGCTATAAAGGTGGGAAAACAACAGGATTTAGTTATCGCCACCGGCGGCGGCGCTGTTCTTTTGAGCGAAAATATAACCGCCCTTAGAGAGAACGGTTTATTAATTTGTCTGGATGCTAATCCGACAGATATTTATGCGCGGGTGAACCGCAAGAAGGGAACCCGGCCGCTCTTGAAGAAAAATATAACTATCCAAGATATTGAAAGACTACTACAGGAGAGAGAACCTTTCTATGCGAGTGCCGATATACGGATAAATACCAGTGGTAAGGATTTGGATACTATAATAAATGAAATCTTTCAAGTTATCCAAGATAAGCACATCATGTTGAATTCTTAATGTGCATTTATACTAGAAGCAACGATAGGAGGGCAATATTGTGAAAATTGCCATGGCGCAAATGAATCCAGTGGTAGGAGACATTAGCGGCAACTTGCAAAGAATTAAAGACCTTTGGGTCACCTGCGACCAGCAGGGAACCGACTTATTACTTTTACCCGAGCTATTTCTGGTTGGATATCCCCCGCGGGATTTGCTGGAGCGGCCCGCTTTTCTGGATAGGGTAAATGCGGCTATTGAAGAAATAGTGACCCTTTCCTTGGTGTACAAACGGACAGGCATCCTCTTCGGGACTCCTCTGCGTACCGGCAAAACTTACGGTCATAGGCTTTACAACTCAGCTCTCTTAATCTATCAGGGAGAAATAATGCTTACCCAACACAAATCGCTGCTGCCGACCTATGATGTGTTTGATGAAGCCAGATATTTCGACCCGGCGGAACAAATTAAAACTGTTACCTTCAAAGGAATGCGCCTGGGTGTAACCATTTGTGAAGATGCCTGGAACGAAGCGGATTTATGGGAGGGAGCAGTGGGTTATGATTTTGATCCCATTGCCGAACTTACGCAAAAAGGGATCGATTTGTTGATCAATCTTTCTGCTTCTCCTTATTTCTTAAACAAGGAAGATGTGAGATGCCGTCTAATGAGTAAGCATGCCAGGGATCACCATGTGCCGGTTATATATCTCAATCAGGTGGGGGCCAATGATGAGCTTATCTTTGACGGGCAGAGTATGTTCATGGACAAACACGGTGAGATAGTTGCACTGTTACCGGCCTTTGCGGAAGATGTACAAACTATTGATACCGACCAAAAAGGTGAAGGTATTACTTGTATAACCCACGATAAAATGTCATACCTATACCAATCACTGGTCTTGGGAATTCACGACTATTTTCGTAAATGCGGCTTTTCCCGAGCCATAATTGGGCTATCCGGAGGTATTGATTCAGCCTTAACCGCCTGTTTGGCAGTGGCTGCCCTTGGCCAAGAGAATGTCATGGGGGTATCGATGCCATCAGTATACTCATCCGCCGGCAGCGTGGATGACGCCAGGGAACTAGCTCAAAATCTAAATATTGAATATAAAGTGATACCTATTGCTGATATTTTCAAAGTTTACCTAACCACCCTGGAGCAACATTTCGCCGGGAAGGAATCTGATATTGCCGAGGAAAATATTCAAGCTAGAATACGCGGCAATCTCCTTATGGCCTTATCTAACAAATTCGGATCTATGGTGCTGTCTACCGGCAATAAGAGTGAAGTAGCAGTCGGTTACTGCACCCTCTATGGAGACATGTGCGGCAGTCTTAGTGTTTTAGCGGATGTACCCAAGACGGTTGTTTATGAACTGTCCGCATACATAAATCGAGATCAGGAAGTAATACCCTGGGAGACCATCGAAAAGCCACCTTCGGCAGAGCTCAAGCCGGATCAGGTGGATCAAGACACCCTGCCGCCCTATCCAGTTTTAGATGCGATTCTTAATTATTATATCGAAGAGAATCTTTCCGCAGCCGACATTATAAACCGGGGTTACGAACCGGATACAGTGCGTTGGGTGCTCCAGACCGTGAACCGCAATGAGTACAAACGCAAGCAGGCCGCACCCGGCTTAAAAGTAAGTTCGAGGGCCTTTGGGGCGGGACGGCGTATGCCTATTGCCGCTCGCTACGAGATTTAAGAGAATTGATCCTAATTAAGGGACAAGGGAAGGGACAAGGGGACGGGTCCCTTGTCCCAAAATAAACGGTCTGAAACCAGATCTCAGCTGCAAATCAGCAGCCGAGGTCTTTTTTTGTGAATAAATACATAAAAAAGGTTTACTAATTGAAATAAAATAAATATAATAAGGAAAAATAAGGATATATATAAAAATATATACAAAGATGGATAAAAAATGGGACAAGGGGACGGGTCCCTTGTCCCAGAAATGAACAGCATAAAATTGATAAGTCTGAGGGGAAGAAGTATGGCGCGAACTGCACGGAAGCGGAGCCAAAGCGGAATATATCACGTAATGTTGCGAGGAATAAACAAACAAGCAATTTTTAGCGATGATGAGGATAGAGTCAAACTACTTGAAACGTTAAAAATTTATAAGGAGGTGAGCAAATACCAAATATTTGCGTATTGCCTTATGGATAATCATGTTCATTTATTAATTAAGGAAAATGAAGAACCGATTGGAAGCTCAATCAGGAGAATCAATGATAGTTACGTGTATTGGTTTAATGTGAAGTATAAGCGAATTGGATATTTATTTCAGGGAAGATTCAAGAGTGAGATAGTAGAGGATGACAAATATTTTCTAAGCGTACTTAGATATATTCATCAGAATCCGACAAGTGCAGGATTAGCAGAACAGATAGGAGAGTACCAGTGGAGTAGTTATCTTGAGTATGTCGGAGGACAACATATATTAACTGATACGGATTTTGCCTTGGAGATGTTGTCTGATAATAGAAGCAATGCTATGGAGCAATTCAAGGAATTCATGAGCCAGCCCAACGACAACGAATATCTTGGCTATGAGGAAAAGACTCGATTGTCAGACAGCGAAGTAAGAAAATGCCTTTTAAGAAAAGGCATCACCAATATTAGTGAACTGCCGCAAATGGCAAAAAGTCAAAGAGACGAAATTATCAGAGTGATAAAGCAAATAGATGGTGTATCCATTAGGCAAATATCAAGAATAACTGGCCTATCAAAAAGTCTTATTGATAGAGCCTGAATTAATGGGACAATGGACGGTCCCCTTGTCCCGGTGGGTCAAGGGAACGATCCCTTAGGAGGCAGACATGAAAAAAGTCAGGTTAATTAATATGAGCATCGATACTGAAGCCGTCAAACTTGTTTCGCCGCATATTATCCGCCTGAATCGAATATTGCCTATTTCACACAATAAGCATTCCATTACGTTAGCAATTGCTCACCCTTTGAATCACCAGGTAATTGATGATGTTCGTATGGCTACTGGTCTGGAAGTGATACCGGTCTTGGCGGATGAGAACGAAATTGATATGGCTATACGCCAATTCCTGGCTTTTCGTTTAGATCCAGATATGGAGAAAATATTAAGCGAACTTAAGCACCGAGTGAAAAAGTCGACCAACGGAGATACAGAGATTCAGTCCATCAATGTTGAGGATGCCCCTATCATTCGCATGGTTAATTATCTGCTTGTGCAAGCGGTGCAAGTGCACTGTAGTGATATACACATAGAACCTCAACAAACGGATTTAAGAGTAAGGTTTCGGGTCGACGGAGAACTATATGAAGTGTTTACTATGCCCAAGATGTCGCTGCCAGCTATGGTTTCACGCATTAAGATTATAGGTGGGATGGATATCTCGGAAAAGAGGGTACCCCAGGACGGACGCTTTCAGATGATGATTGAAGGGCGTGATATTGACTTCAGGATTTCCACTTTACCTACATCTAATGGAGAAAAGGTAGTCATGCGGGTACTGGATCAGTCCCAGGCTTTGACGGGAATTGATCATCTGGGATTGAGCAGTCGCAATCGGGAGCGATTAATCGCTCTATCGCACCGACCGCATGGCATGATTCTAGTTACTGGTTCAACCGGTTCAGGCAAGACCACAACCCTATATGCCATGCTTAATAATATCGATGCTGAGGCTAAAAACATTATAACCCTGGAGGATCCCATTGAATACTCATTGGCCGGGGTCAATCAGGTTCAGGTTAATAATAGAGCTGGGATTACCTTTCTTGGTGGTTTGGGGTCAATTTTGCGCCAGGATCCGGATATCATCATGGTGGGGGAGATACGTGATCATGCTACCGCTCAATTAGCGGTACAAGCGGCATTAACCGGACATTTAGTGTTATCTACGCTCCATACTAATAGTGCGGCGGGTACAGTTGCCCGGTTGGCTGAAATGGGTATAGAAAGCTTCCTGCTCGCCGCTTCGCTAGTGGGGGTTATTTCGCAATGTTTGGTGCGACGGCTCTGTAAACATTGCTGTCGTAAATACATGCTCGACCAGGTAACCGCAGCCGGGATGGGTTTGGCAGAGGAAACGGGTGAGGAGTTTTATCAGCCCGTGGGTTGCAACATGTGCCGACAACTTGGCTACGAGGGGAGGGTAGCTCTACAAGAAATAATGTTGATCGGACCTAGAGTACGTTCAGCTATAAATCAAGGGGCCAAGTCGGATGACATTCAAACCGCGGCACTGGCAGAAGGAATGATTGCTATTAGAGCGGATGGCATCAGCAAAGCCCGAAAGGGGATCACCTCCCTGGAAGAGGTAATGAGGGTAGTATGCCTGGAGGAATGAGTTGTGCAGGGTAAAACTGCCATAGAAATAATAAGTAAGGCTATTGAGATAGGAGCCTCGGATGTTCACATTGTAGCATCTCACCCCCCTATTTACCGCGTTAATGGCACGCTTATTACTCTACCCGCTGCTGAAGTGCTTAGTCAGCAGGATACTTGGAATTTTGGGGAGGAAATGATACCCAATTCCAATATAAAGCAAAATATAGAAGAATATGGACAGGCAGATTTTGCCCACTCCTTCCCAGGCTTGGGCAGGGTGAGGATAAACCTATATATTCAAGGTGGTTCATGGGCGGCGGCGGTGCGAATAATCCCGTTGGAAGTTCCTGCATTAAATACTCTGGGTTTGCCACCTATTGTTGCCGAGCTGGCGGCGAAGGAGCATGGTCTAATTCTGGTAACTGGAGCTACCGGAAGCGGCAAATCGACAACCCTGGCGGGTATGATTGATTTTATTAACCATTCCCGGAGTAAAAATATCATAACCCTGGAAGATCCTATAGAATTTCTTCACCCGCCTGGAACATGTATAGTTAATCAGCGTGAAGTAGGGAGCGATACCGCCAGCTTTACATTAGGTCTGCGGGCGTCGTTACGACAGGATCCCGACATTATCATGGTCGGGGAAATGCGTGATCTGGAGACCATCTCGGTTGCTATCACTGCTGCTGAAACCGGTCATCTGGTTATGGCTTCACTTCATTCTGGCAATGGCGTTCAGACTCTGGAAAGAGTTATTAACGTGTTCCCTCCTCACCAACAGTTCCAGGTCAGGCTGCAATTGGCGACCTCCCTGTTGGGAATCATATGTCAGCAGCTCATTCCCGCCACAGATGGAAACAGCCGAGTGCCGGCTGCGGAGGTATTGATCATGAATTCAGCCATTAGAAACCTGATCCGTGAAAACAAAATACATCAGATATACTCAGCCATTCAGACCGGAAGCGCTATAGGGATGATAAGTATGAATAAGGCTGTCAAAATACTTTATCAGCAGAATAGAATATCTTGCGAGAATTTCAATAAATACGGTACGGATGGGTTTTGATGCCATAGGGAGGCTGTTTGCTTGAGATTTGGATATCGTGTAAGAGATGAACAAGGTCGATTGAAGTCAGGTACTTGGGAGGCAGACCATAAAAATACGGTGGTTGCAGGTCTCTTGTATCAGAATTATTATATTGTTTACTTAAAAGAGCTTCAGTCTGGCCGATCAGCTGTTCAGGGTGAATTTCGCCTGAGCAGTCTTAAGAAGGTGAACGGGCAGGACTTGGTCATTTTTACCCGTCAGTTATCGGTCATGTTGGCTGCTGGGCTGCCTATTCTGCGTTGCTTAAAAATCCTGACTGAACAGGCTTCTAACACCTGCTTGAAGGATGTTGCCTTAAGAATTCAGGAAGATATTGAAACTGGTTTGCCGTTATGGGAGGCATTCGGCCGACACTCCCAAATATTTTCTCGGGTATACATCAGTATGCTAAAAGCCGGAGAAACAGGGGGCGTATTGGATGCTGTTCTGGACAAGCTCAGTTATCATCTGGAAAGGGAGCAGGAATTCAATTCCAAACTTAAGTCGGCATCGATATATCCTTTGTTTATTAGCATCATGGCTGTATTAGTTGTACTTCTGGTAATTACCCTGATAATGCCCAGGTTTGTGAGTATATTTGAAAGTTCAGGAGTTCAGCTGCCATTGCCGACTCGTCTACTAATGGGATTAAGCGCATTTCTCAAAACAGGGGGACTATTTATCTTTATTGGAGTAATTAGTTTGATTTATCTGATCAAGCGCATCAAGGGGACTACCCAGGGGAGATTAATCTATGACAGCATCCTTCTGCATCTTCCAATATTGGGGAGGACTATAAGCCAGATTGCCATAGCGCGTTTTGCTCGTACTTTAGGAATCCTGATTAAATCAGGCATTAATGCACTGCAAGCCCTGGAAGTAGTTGAGAATATAACTGGTAATGCAGCGATCGGCAAAGCTATAGCTGGAGCATGTCGCAGCATTAAGGAAGGTGATAGCATTACTAGCCCCCTGCAAAGCAGCGGACTATTCGAACCCCTAGTAACTCATATGATCGCGATTGGGGAGGAAACTGGCAGGCTGGATGAAATGCTGATTCATCTGTCCGATTATTATGAAGGTGAGCTAATTCGTACGCTGGATACCTTAATTGCGGTTATTGAGCCCCTGTTAATATTTCTGGTAGCGATTGTGGTAGGTGGGGTGGTAATAGCGATTCTCTATCCAATGTTTGACATGATCAATTTAGTTGGGGTCTAAAAGGAAGATATCATGGGGACCAGCACAAGTCTCTCATCGGGATCAAGGTTCGGGTGGGGATTTTTGGTCCAGCAAATAAGGAGGTGGTGAATACGATAAAGTTGGTGGAAAGCAATAATTAAGAGAGGAAGAAGAATGATTATGAAATCACAAACCACGGCGGCAAGGTATGACCGGCAAAGGGGTTTTACCCTCGTAGAACTGGTGATTGTTATGGCGGTATTAGTAGTGTTGGCAGCGATTGCTATACCAAGGTATAATGGTATATTAAATGAATCAAAAGTTAAATCAGATGCCATAACCGCAGCAGGTATTGTGAGCGCGGCCAGAATCCAGGAAACCAGCACAGGAAACACTGTGCCAATCACAGCCGGGAGCTATAGTGGGGTAAGTGCTAGTTATTTTGAATCAGGTAAAAAACCCAGTTCAGGGGGAATCTTTGATCTAAGCGGTGGGGGGAATTCTTCGTATGTAGTTAAGTGGACGCCCAATGTCGGGGCTTACAGCGAACATGAACAGACTCTTACCGAAGGAGCCGTTTTCGTTCCCAATACTACTACCTAAGAAATTATTAAATTATTGTGATACAGGCTCAATTAAGAGAGGTTTGCATGCTGATAAAGACATTGATAATCATAGTTTCTTTAATAATAGGCTCTTTTCTGAATTTAGCCATTTATAGAATTCCTCGGAACGAATCACTGTTACGGCCAGGGAGTCATTGCCCTCATTGTGGACATAAACTAGGCCCTAGGGATTTGTTCCCGGTTTTAAGCTATATGATGCTGGGTGGACGGTGTGGATATTGTAAACAAGGCATTAATCTGCGCTACCCCCTGGTAGAACTGATAACCGCGGTTAGCTATATTCTGATTTATATTAAGTGGGGCTTTTCAATAGAGTCAATAATAGGGTGGTTATTTAGCGCATTATTGATCGTGGGTGCTTTTACTGACATTGAAGAAGGAGTAATTCCTGACATGGTAACCTATCCAGGCATCATTATGGGGCTGGGGCTGTCATTTTATTCAATTGGCATTAAGTCCTCAGCTATAGGTCTAATATTATTTGCGGGTATATTTTTCCTGGCGGCCCTTCTGTCCAAAGGTGGTATGGGTGGCGGAGATATAAAATTAGCGGCTGTTATTGGGACTTTCCTAGGCGCTCCAGGATCTATCATCACCCTTTTTCTATCTTCTTTGGCTGGAGGATTGTGGGCAGTGTTTTTACTCCTGCGGGGCAAAGCAAATCGTAAAACCGCCATTAAATATGGCCCTTTTTTGGCCTTGGCGGCATGGTTGGTATGGATGTATGGGAGGGAGATAGGTGATTTATATTGGCGAATATTTTTTTAAAGTCAATATAATTTTGATCTCATGATAAATAGACATGGTGAAAAAGGTTTTACCCTAATAGAGGTTTTGACAGCTTTGCTGCTATTGTCTTGGCTGGCGGTTAGTATACCAGCAATATTTGGACCTGTGGCCACATGGGTCTGTAAGGCGCGTACCGAGACTACAGCTGTTAATTATGCTGCTTCTGTACTTGAAGAATTACGTTCGGAACCGGGAAAAATCGACGAACTCAATACCGGCAAAACAGCCGAAGAATTATCAATTGGCTGTGGAAGTCCCTACCAAGGAATGACCAGCCAAATAACTCGGATGCAGCCTCAGCAGCTTATGCCTAATCTTTATGATGTCATGGTGACGGTAACCTGGTCCGAGGGAGGTCAGCCACACAATTTGCAGCTTAGGACCGTTATCAGAAAAGAGCAGAGGTGACCGGTAATGATTAATCGCCGGTATAGCCGAGGGACAACCCTGCTAGAGATTTTACTGGCACTGGGGCTTAGCTCATTAATTATTGGCGCTCTGATGACAGTCTATTTAAGTGCCAGTAGTGCATACCAGAAGCTGGCGGCCTATACCGATGCACAATATGCTGCTCGTAGCGTCATAGATCAAATAGGTGATGATATCCGGGAGGCATCTGCTATAGAGATAGTGACAGGTGGTTCAGAATTAAAATTGCTTAAACCCAATAATGATTTGATCCGCTATTATAGGGAGAATAATCAGCTCTATCGCGTAAAAACTACCGGCTTGGGGACTGCCAAAGTTCCTATAGCCGAAAAGGTAAGCTGTTTAAGCTTTAACGGCAAGAATAGTCTGGTGACTGCAAGCATTGACATAACTATAGATCAAACTACCTACCATCTCTCCAGTACCTTCTGTGCCCGACTGCAATAATTACGTAAGACTGCTGCCCGAATTTCACCAACAACCAGATTTAGAGGCGCTCACCAACACCCAAGGAGGCTTTGCCATGCCCATACAAAAAATTAAATATGAGAAGGGCAGCATTATCATCATGGTACTGATTATGTTTTTGCTGGTTAGTTTCCTGAGTATTGCCACTTTAGAGTTAGGCATAATGGAGTTTAAGAGCAGCCACTACGACTTCCAAGCCGGGCAAGCTCAGCAGGCGGCTGATGCCGGCGTCGATTGGGGTTTGGAAAAGATCTATGCCGAACTAACCCTGCCTGCCAATTTAGTATTGCCAAGTTTACCTTCCCTACTGAATTGCAGCAGACAGATAATGTATCTTAATGTAGGTGAAAAGATCTCCAAGGTGAGCATCGGGGAGGTAATGAATAAAACCAGTCAGACAACCGCTGCGGGTTCATGTACTTACGAGTTTACTTCCACCGGAATATTCGAAGGTGCTTGCAGGAAAGTGACTGTACAAGCCGCTTATGATTTTACGGGGGGATATCAATATACAAATTCGGACGGAAAGATATCATTCATGCCCCGGGAGTATCTGAACCGGGGGAAAATTATTTTTTACCAGACTTCAATATAAGAATATTTGCGGACAAATGCGTGTGACCAGGAAATCTCACTAATTTAGGGTGGTAAAACACAAGCCCTAACTGATCCACGATAAGGTCGGAGGGATACATATTGTTTAAACGTTTGCCAGGCATAGGTTTGGATATTGGCAGTAAGAAGATAAAGATGATCCAAGTAGTGCGAAGAAAAGCTGGGCTGGAAATTGTTAAATTTGGTAGTTTATATACACCGCCGGGTACCATGGAGGCCGGTATCATTGTTGATCCCGTACGGCTGGGTGAAGAACTTAAGTTTCTGGTGCGGAAACTGAATTTAAGCGGTAAACGAGTGGTATCTGCGGTTGGTGGACAGCAGTTATACATCCGCAACCTAATTATGCCCAGATTAAAGTTGGATGAGATGAGAGAAGCGGTATATTATCAGTCTACTAATTTTCTGCCCATTCCGGTGGAAGAGGCGGCCATTGACATATATCCCGTGCGGGAGCTTGAAAACCAGAACGAAAAAAAAACGGAAGTCTTCTTTTTGGCTGTACGCAAACAACAGGTGGACAATCTGGAAATGGTCTGCCGAATAGCGGAGTTAAATCTAGCTGTAGTGGAAATCGAACCGCTGTCCATATATCGTGCCTGGGGTAAAGGGGTGGGGTCAGTAGTTGCCTTGCTGGCAATAGGTTCAGCTCGCTCATATTTGACAGTTTTTAACCGAGGAATCCCGGTTTTCTATCGATCTTTAGCAGTAGGAAGTTCCAGTTCTTACTACACCTCTAATGTCAACCAGGCTAATAAAGTCACAGGATGGCAGAAAGGAATGAATCTAAACGATCCGCCCTGTGATCCTCGAATTATGGAGATAACCAATGAAGTTAAGAGCGCTCTAGAATATTACCAACTACAGATGGAAAGCAAGGAACAATCCATAGAGAAAATATTGCTGTGCGGTGGGGGAGCAATGCAA